>OJKW01000105.1_pt1 | contig 82678 bp, 59 predicted proteins | sample 1596591 | NCBI WGS metagenome assembly OJKW01 (sample SAMEA4350166, study PRJEB24818) | metagenome | biome: human; feature: gut; material: faeces | place: Denmark | collected 2013-09 | reverse complement strand
CAGATTAAGTGGATTGAAAATAAACTCAATAATCGACCTCGTAAAAGACTTGGATACCTCACGCCAAACGAAAAATTTAAACAAATTATTAATCAGAATTCTGTTGCATTTGCAAGTTGAATTCAGCTATTTATATTTTCCATATTAATTTAATAAGATCCTTTTATTACAGAGAAGAAAGATTATGGGATTATTTTCTTTTACACAAGAAATAGCAATGGATCTTGGAACTGCCAATACCATTATATTGAGCAATGACAAGATTGTAGTGGATGAGCCATCGGTGGTAGCACTCGACCGTCGCACTGACAAAATGATTGCTGTCGGTGAACGTGCAAAACTGATGTATGAAAAGGAAAACCCAAACATCCGTACTGTGCGCCCGCTTCGTGATGGTGTGATTGCCGACTTTAATGCGTGCGAGCAGATGATGCGTGGTTTGATAAAGAAAGTGAATACGGGGCGCCGTTTGTTTACTCCTTCACTTCGTATGGTGATTGGTGTTCCTTCTGGTTCTACTGAAGTAGAGCTGAGAGCAGTACGCGATAGTGCTGAACATGCGGGCGGACGTGATGTATATCTGATTTTTGAGCCAATGGCAGCTGCTATCGGTATCGGACTGGATGTAGAAGCTCCGGAAGGTAATATGATTGTAGATATAGGTGGTGGTTCTACCGAAATTGCGGTTATTTCATTGGGAGGTATTGTGTCGAACAATTCTATCCGTATTGCCGGAGATGATTTGACAGCCGATATTCAGGAATATATGAGCCGTCAGCATAATGTGAAGGTGAGTGAACGTATGGCAGAACGTATCAAGATTCATGTGGGAGCTGCCTTGACAGATTTGGGAGAGGATGCTCCGGAAGACTATATTGTGCGTGGACCTAACCGAATTACTGCATTGCCGATGGAAGTTCCGGTTTGTTACCAGGAAATTGCTCATTGTCTGGAAAAGAGCATTGCTAAGATAGAGACTGCAATTCTGAGCGCATTGGAAAATACTCCTCCAGAATTGTATGCTGATATCGTGAGCAACGGTATTTATCTGGCTGGTGGTGGCGCATTGTTGCGTGGACTCGATAAACGTTTGACTGACAAGATCAATATTCCGTTCCATATAGCCGAAGACCCCTTGCTGAGTGTAGCTAAAGGTACAGGTATTGCACTGAAGAACGTCGATCGTTTTTCATTCTTGATGAGATAAAACTTCCATTGAAGCATTATTTATGGAAGTTGCGGGGCCTTGAAAGATTATGGCTCCGCGTTAATCTTGATATTTCTCTTCTCTGATAGGTTGTAGGTATGCGAAATCTGCTAAACTTTTTATTGAAATATGATTATTGGCTGCTCTTTGTCTTCTTAGAGGTAGTGAGCTTCATTTTGCTGTTTCGTTTCAACAGCTATCAGGGGAGTGTCTTTTTTACTTCAGCCAATCGTATTGCCGGAAACATTTATGAAGTAGCCAGCGAGATTACTTCTTATTTCGGGTTGCATACGGTAAACCGTGATTTGGTACGCCGTAATGTAGAACTGGAATTGCAAGTTGAGTCTTTGAGTAAAGCACTTAAAGCTTATACACGCGATACTACCGAAGTAGAAAAGAATTATAAAGATGTGCTGGCTGATTATTCTATCTATCCGGCTCAGGTGGTGAATAACAGTCTGACACACGTTGATAATTACATAACAATCAATAAGGGTTCTGCTGATAGTATTTGTGCTGAAATGGGGGTAGTGAGCGGAAATGGAATTGTTGGCATTGTATATCAGACTTCGGCTCATTATGCCATTGTTTTACCAGTCTTGAATTCGAAAAGCAGTATCAGTTGTAAAATACGTCGGACAGATTATTTCGGTTCTTTAAAATGGAGTGGAGGTTCTTCACTTTATGCCTGGCTTAGGGATATTCCGCGACATTCTGAGTTCTCGTTAGGCGATACAGTTGTGACTAGCGGGCATAGTGCTGTATTTCCGGAAGGTATTCCTGTGGGAATGGTAGATGATATAATGGATAGTCATGACGGGTTGTCGTATGTGTTGAAAGTAAAACTGTTTACCGATTTTGCTCGTCTGAACGATGTAAATGTGATTAGTGCTCGTGGACAGTCAGAACAGGCTGTACTCGAAGATAATATAAAATAAAGGATATGGTATTGTTCTTACATAGACTGGGCTGGTTTGTGTTTCTGGTACTGCTTCAGGTACTGGTACTGAACCATGTGCATATCTTAGGCTATGCAACTCCTATGCTTTATATCTATTATATATTGATATTGAATGCTGAAACTCCGCGTAAATCGTTGTTGTTGCAGGCATTCTTTATTGGACTTTGCATTGATATATTTAGTAATACTCCCGGCATGAATGCGGCAGCGGCTACAATGATGGCTTTTACCCGTCGTCCGTTACTGCGTATGCAGATGCTTCGTGATGTGACTGACGATTATGTTCCCGGCATTCGCTCAATGGGATTCTATCCGTTTTTCAGGTATGTTCTGAGTGAAACGGTGGTATTTATTGTGACTTTGCAGGTTATCGATGCTTTTACCTTTTTCCGCATGAGTGAGCTGATGTGGAAAATTCTGACAGATACATTGATGACGATTGTCGGTATTATTTGTATAGACACTATAAGGAGGAAGAAGTAGTGGATAGAAATTATAAGCTGGCAAAAAGAAGATATGTAATAGGTGGCGTCGTGCTGACGGTAGTTGTTCTTTTTATCATTCGCTTGTTTGCCTTACAAATATTGAGTGACGATTATAGAAAGAATGCAGACAGTAATGCCTTTCTGAAAAAAATCCAATATCCGAGTCGTGGAGTAATATACGACCGTACGGGTAAGCTGTTGGTTTATAATCAGCCTGCTTATGATATTACGGTGGTAATGAAGGAAATTACTTCACTGGATACGCTGGACTTGTGTCGTACGCTGAGGATTACCCCTGAATTTTTACGGCGTAAGTTTCGCGATCTGAAAGATCGTCGTTTAAATCCTGGTTATTCGCCTTATACCAATCAAGTCTTTCTTACCCAACTTTCAGCTGAAGATTGTGGGGTTTTTCAAGAGAAGCTTTTTAAATTTCCCGGTTTTTATATTCAAAGACGTACTATTCGTCAGTATAATTACAATTCGGGGGCACATATATTAGGAGATATAGGGGAAGTTTCCAAACAGGAAATGGAGGATGATGAATATTATCTGCCCGGTGATTTTATTGGAAAGCTGGGAGTGGAACGCTCTTATGAGAAACAACTTCGAGGAGAAAAGGGAGTTGAAGTACTGCTTCGTGATGCGCATGGCCGTATTCAGGGCAATTATATGGAAGGTAAATTTGATAAAGCTCCTGTTCCGGGCAAGAACTTGACATTAAGTCTGGATATTGAGCTTCAGATGTTGGGTGAAAGGCTGCTGGAAGGGAAAATTGGAAGTATTGTTGCTATTGAGCCTTCTACGGGTGAGGTACTATGCCTTGTTTCATCGCCAACTTATGATCCCAGTCTGATGATTGGACGTGACAGAGGAAAGAATCATTTAGCTATGTCAAAGGACCCTTGGAAACCCTTGCTGAACCGTGCTATAATGGGAGCTTACCCTCCGGGATCTACATTTAAAACTACTCAGGCCTTGACTTTTCTTCAGGAAGGAATTATTAATACAGGAACCATGTATCCATGCTCTGGAGGATTCTCTTACCGTGGACTTCATGTGGGATGCCATGCTCATCCTTCGCCTCTGTCTTTGATTCCTGCCATTGCAACTTCTTGTAATGGTTATTTTTGCTGGGGATTGTATTATATGATTGGTGCACGACAGAAATATGGTTCTGTGCAGAAGGCGATGAATACCTGGCGTGATTACATGGTTTCAATGGGATTTGGCTATCAGTTGGGAATTGACTTGCCGGGAGAAAAACGTGGAATGATTCCTAATGCACAGTATTATGATAAGGCATACCGCCGTTCATGGAATGGTTTGACTATTATTAGTATTTCAATCGGACAGGGAGAAGTTACTGCTACTCCATTACAGATTGCCAACTTGGGTGCTACTATAGCCAATCGGGGATATTTTGTAACTCCTCATGTCGTAAAGGAAATAGAAGGAGAGTCTATTGATTCGATTTATACAACTCGCCGGTATACGAAAGTAGATAAAGGGCATTATGAAGAAGTTGTACAGGGCATGCGTTCGGCTGTGCTTGGAGGTACATGCCGTACGGCAAATATTCCAGAACTGGAAATCTGCGGAAAAACGGGTACAGCGCAAAATCATGGAAAGGACCATTCTGCATTTATGGGATTTGCTCCGATGAATAATCCGAAGATAGCGATTGCTGTTTATGTAGAGAATGGAGGATGGGGAGCCACATATGGGGTTCCTATCGGAAAATTGATGATAGAAAAGTATTTGACTGGTAAGCTGACTGCGGAAGACGAGGCGTTGGCAACCGATATTCAAAACCGAAGAATTGATTATGGCTTACAGGAAAGATAGTTTATGGAAAACAGTTGACTGGTGGACGATAGCTCTTTACATGGTGCTGATCGTATGTGGATGGTTCAGTGTGTGCGGAGCCAGTTATGATTATGGTGATCCTGATTTTCTGAACTTTACTACACGTGCCGGAAAGCAGTTGATGTGGATTGGATGTTCCTTGACTTTAGGTTTTGTTTTGTTGATGCTTGAAGAACGTTTGTATGATACTTATGCTTATCTGATATACGGTATTTTGTTGTTGTTGCTTTTTGGAACGATATTTAATCCACATGAGATAAAAGGATCACGTTCGTGGATTGTATTGGGACCTGTGAGTTTACAGCCCGCAGAGTTTGCGAAGTTTGCAACAGCTTTAGCTTTGGCAAAATATATGGGCGAGTATACCTTTTCTATCGAGCGGGGTAGAAACATGCTGGTATGTCTTGCTATAATTCTTATCCCTATGGTGCTGATAGTCTGTCAGAAAGAAACGGGTTCGGCATTGGTTTACTTATCATTTTTTCTTGTTCTCTATAGAGAAGGTATGACAGGTTCCATCTTGTTTGCGGGTGTATGTGCCATTATTTATTTTATTGTCGGTATTCGTTTCAGCAATGAACTGATGGCAGATGGACTCACTTCATTGGGAGAATTTGCCGTATTGGGGTTAATTATATTGTTTTCTGCCTTATTGGTCAAAGCATATTGTAAGAATAGCGATCGAGCTGTAGTCTATATACTTTCATTTGGATTGGGATCGATGTTATTGGGATGGCTTTTTTCGCTTTATGTCATTCCGTTTGATGTCGTTTATTTGCAGGGAGGAGTTTGTGTAGCCTTATGTATTTATCTGGTCTATTTATTCCTGCATGAACGTATTCGTAATTATCTGTATATATTGGTTTTTACCATTGGCTCGGTAGGTTTCCTTTTTTCTGCCGATTATGTGTTCAATGAAGTACTGGAACCTCACCAGCAGATTCGTATAAAGGTATTATTGGGTATGGAAGACGATCCGACGGGAGCTGGATATAATGTAAATCAAAGTAAAATCGCCATTGGATCTGGAGGTTTTCTTGGTAAAGGCTTTCTGAACGGTACTCAGACAAAACTGAAGTATGTCCCTGAACAGGATACTGATTTTATTTTTTGTACGGTAGGAGAAGAAAAAGGATTTGTGGGTTCTACTTTCGTTATTCTTTTGTTTGCTTCATTAATATGGCGTTTGATTTATTTGGCTGAACGTCAGAGTACCCGTTTTGGAAGAGTATATGGATATAGTGTGTTAAGTATTTTCTTTTTTCACCTGTTTGTTAATGTAGGCATGGTGTTAGGGTTAACTCCAGTCATCGGTATACCACTTCCTTTCTTTAGTTACGGAGGATCTTCGCTTTGGGGCTTTACAATTTTATTATTTGTCTTTTTGCGTATTGATGCTGCTCGTGAGCGGTAATAAGCGTATGCCTACATCACTGATACCTTTTAAAGGCTCATCTCGCATGATGTGTATTATCTGAACCATACTGTCGGATGGAGAAAAAGTGACAGGGTGGTGAGGGGAGGTATACTGGTATAAATTGCTGGAAGTTCCATTTCCTTTCCAGTTGCCTTGTTTGTCTGCCAGTGTGATATGGAGGGTATCGGGATGTCTGTCTGGACTAAGCGGATATAATATTTCCATCCATATATCTTGATAAGGATAGTTTTCTGTATGTCGTAGTCCTACTTCTAAGTCGTATTGTTTTCCTGCCAATTGAGCTGGTAACTGGTATTTCAGGGTATCTGTCTTTTTCCAGCCCTCAATACTCAGGTTTTGATAAGTATGGTAAATGGTTTGGTTATCGCATGCCGCAAGGGAGAATAGTAAACAGATTATTCCCCCTGCGATGCGAATATATGATGAAGTTTTTCGTGTGGTCATACTATCTCATTGTTATTCTTTCGTCCCTGTCGGCGTGGGCGATTGTTGGCTTGCTTGTTTCCTTCCGGCTGCGGTTGCTGAGCACGAGCTTCTGGTTGGTTAGCTTGTTTATCGGAAGGATTTGGAGCTGCTCCTTGTTGTTTAGGCGGACGATTTCCTTTTTCTCTGCGTTTTTCTCCTTGACGTTCTTCTTTTCGTCTGTTATCTTTGCCTGAATTGGATGGAACATTATTAGCAGTTGTAGCATTAACTGCTATTTTAGCTGTATTTTCTCCTTTTTCCTGACCGGCAGCATTGTTGGGTAAAGCCTTCTGAGAATTATTTTCCTGAACCGGTTGTTGACGGTTTTCGCCGTTTTTCTTCTTTTTACGGTTCTTGCTGTTCCGGCTTTTATCGAAGCGGGTTACGCTTTCTTGTTCCAGCAAGTCTTTCGGACGTGCAGGTTCATGCATTCCGTTGTCATTAAGCTTTTCAGGTTTCTCACCTCTACGGTTCATATTGATAACCTCAAAAGCACGGCGTGCTGTAAGCGTTACTTCATTGGCAAGGAAACTCTTATCGGTAGAATAAATGATTTCTCCTTTTAAAATATCTGCTTTGAAGTAATAATATGTAGCATCCAGTGTTTCGAGTGTGATTTCTTTACTCGGAAGTCGTTTCTGGCATTCTACATAGGCATCTACTTCGTAGTTGAGGCAGCATTTCAGTTTTGCGCACTGTCCTGCCAGTTTTTGAGGATTAAGTGATATATCCTGATAACGTGCTGCTCCTGTAGATACAGAGATAAAGTTTGTCATCCATGTAGCACAGCATAATTCACGTCCGCATGGGCCAATACCCCCGATGCGTCCGGCTTCCTGACGTGCGCCAATCTGTTTCATCTCGATACGCACACGAAAAGCTTCTGCCAAGACTTTGATTAGCTGGCGGAAGTCGACACGCTCATCAGCAATGTAGTAGAAAATAGCTTTATTTCCGTCACCTTGATACTCTACGTCACCGATTTTCATTTGAAGCCCTAAGTCCGCAGCAATCTGGCGTGAACGAATCATTGTTGCATGTTCACGACTTTTAGCTTCTTCATATTTTTCCATGTCGACAGGCTTAGCCTTACGGTATACTCGGCGTATCTCAGCATCAGGCTTGATGTTTGCTTTACGCATTTGTAAAGGTACGAGTCGGCCAGTCAGTGTAACTGTGCCGATATCGTGTCCGGGGCTGGCTTCTACTGCTACGATATCTCCCTTTTCCAGTTTCAGATGGTTACTGTTCTTGAAATATCCTTTGCGGGTATTTTTGAATTGAACCTCTACCATATCCTGCTCTTCACTGTTGCCAGGGATATCTGCCATCCAGTCGTAAGTGTTCAGCTTGTTATCTTGTCGTCCGCAGCCCTTGCAGCATAAAGAACCACTTCCGTTTTTCAATATAAATTTGCTCATAGTTTCAATTCTTTAATAGTACAATCATTTTCAGGGCGAAATCGAAAAAAACAAATTTGGGATTTACGTTTTGTTCGATGTGTCGTCCGGCTTCCTCCAATTCTTCCATGATACCTATCACATTTCTTTCGTTTACAAAAGGAGCGAATCGTGAGGCAAATTGTGCTTCTTCACGTCCTAAATAGTTCATTTCCGAGTGGTGGAAGTTATATATAAAGTTTTCTCGTATCATACGTTGGCAATAGGCTAACAGATTTTTCTGCCTTTCTCTGCCTAAAGCTGCAACTTGTTCACTCCAGGCTTTCATGTCCTTGAGCCGACGTGCATAAGCTAATCTCATCAGTGAAGTGAATAATTCAAAGAAAAGTCGGTTCTCTTCTCCTAAGTGTATGTTTTCTATAGCCCGCAGTACACTCCCGGCAGATAAATGTGCAATGTCGGAAGCATCTTCTGGCTGAAGCATATAACGTGTACGTAATAGTCCGGCAATATCTTCTTCGTTAAGTGGAGGCAGGTTAAAGCGCTGCATACGGCTCGTAAGTGTTGGCAAGATGCTTTCGGGAGCCTCGCTAACCAATAAAAAGATTGTGTAGGCTGGTGGTTCTTCCAACAATTTGAGCAATTTGTTTCCACACTCTGCATTCATCTTTTCTGGAAGCCATATAATCATGATTTTGTAACTGCCTTCTCCGGCTTTCAGTGAAAGCTTGCGTTGTATTTCATCGCTTTCGCGGACAAAGATCTGCGCTTGCTGATTTTCGGCTCCCATACGTGCCAGCCAGTTTGCCAGTGAAAAATATGGAGAGTCAATCAACTGTTGTCGCCAGACATCTATAAAATCGTCAGAAACGGTGTCGCGTCCTGCTTTTTTCTTTATTACCGGAAAAGCAAAATGTACGTCAGGATGAACCAGTTTGTTCATTTTTATGCATGAAGGACATTTTCCGCAGGCATCTTCTTCACCCGGATTTTCACAACACAGATAGCGAGTTAACGCTAATGCCAGAGGTAATTTCCCTGTACCTTCTGCTCCGCAAAACAATATGGCATGGGGCACTCGTCCTTCGTGTACGAGTGTCAACAAATGGCGTTTTGCCTCGGTTTGCCCTATGACGTCTTTGAAAAACACAGTTAATAAATTTCTTTAGCTACACGGCGTACGCTTTCTGTTGCCCCTACGGTGTAAAAATGAATACTAGGTACACCATGAGCTATCAACTCACGACATTGATTGATGCACCATTCTACTCCCAGCTGGCGAGCTTCTTCATCTGTTTGACATTTTAAAGCTTCCAATGCCAGTTCCTGAGGTAAATCAACTTTAAATGTTTTGGGAACAACGGACAGCTGTGACAACTTACTGAACGGTTTAATTCCCGGAATAATAGGAATATCAATACCTTCCTGACGAACACGATCTACAAATTCGAAAAATTTCCGGTTGTCATAGAATAATTGAGTTACAGCGTACTCGGCTCCAGCTTCTACTTTCTTTTTCAGCCAGTAGATATCTTGTTCCATATTAGGAGCTTCCTCATGTTTCTCCGGATAACAGGCTACTCCATAGCTGAATGGATGTACAGGAGCCTTGATTGGTGATCCGTCGACGAATACACCTTGATTAAAATCGTTGATTTGATGTTCCAGTTCTATAGCATGTGCATACCCTCCTGGCTCAGGAGTGAATACTTGTTCATGTTTGGCTTTATCACCACGCAGAATCAATAAATCAGTGATTCCCAAAAACTGTAAATCTAATAATACATACTCTGTATCTTCACGTGTAAATCCGCTACATAATATGTGTGGAACTACCGTAATATTGTATTTGTTTTGTATGGCAGCTGCTACCGCTACTGTACCGGGACGACGACGGATTCGTTTGCGCTCATAAAGACCATTACCCAGTTCGCGATATACATATTCGCTTCGATGGGTAGTGATGTTTATGTATTTAGGATCGAATTCGCGCAACGAATCGATTGTTTCATATAATTTCTCTATCCCAGTGCCTTTCAGCGGAGGAAGAATCTCGAATGAAAAGGCTGTCTTTTCAGGTGATTTTATTAAGTCGATTACTCTCATTTTGCTTTTTTTGCGCCTTGTCAGGCGTGTTACATATTTGGCAAAAATAAGAAAAATATTGTACTTAATGGGAGAATGTTTCTTAATTTTTTTAATTTACTGACCGATAATCAGAGTACAGGAGTAAACAAATGAGCGAACCATCCGACAAATCGTTTCCATGGAGTTCGCTTTTTGTAAACCTCTTTAGTCATGATCGTACTGTTCTGTTTGTCGGCACTGAATATATCAGTCAGTTGTGCTGTAACAGGCAAATCGAAAACGAATGCATTTATCTCGTAATCATATCGTAAACTCCGGCTGTTCAGGTTTGTACTACCTACGGTACAGAATCGTTCGTCTACCATCATGACTTTAGAATGATGGAATCCTCCGTTGTAAACATAAATATGCGCTCCCTTCTTTCTTAGTTGGTTAGCAAGATAAAATCCTGCATCGGGTGTGAAGCTGATATCCGACTTTCCGGGAATCATGATTTCTACTCTGACTCCACGGTTGACAGCTTTTTCAATGGCGCGGCGAATGCTGGATGTCGGGGTGAAATAAGGATTGATAATCTGTATTTTCCGTTCGGCCGAATTGATGGCTGCAATATATGCATGTCTCATTGCTTCAGGAGATATTTTGGGAGCCCGCTGTACGATTGCTACCTGATGTCCCGCATGTACAGGAGCTGCATTCAACGAATCTTCCCCGAATGGAAAATATTCGTCTCCTCCGATTTGCTGTTTGGTTTCCTTATTCCACATTGTGAGGAAAACTTCCTGCAATTTTTCAACGGCAGGTCCTTTGATACGGATATGCATATCTCTCCATGCGCCGATTTTGGGAAGTCCGTTTATATAATAATCGGCAATGTTCATACCTCCTGTATATCCTACTTTACCGTCTATGACTATAATTTTTTGATGGTCACGACTGGCTGCATGATTGACATACGGGAAAGTAATAGGGTCGAATGTAATAATCTCTATCCCTCTTTTACTTAAATCTTTAAGTAGTCTTTTACGAAGCGGACGGTTGTTTGACATATTTCCGAAGGCATCGAACATAGCTCGTACCTTCACTCCGTCTTTTACTTTTTCCGCAAGCAAGTCAAACAATGCATTTCCGATAGAGTCATTTCTGAAATTGAAGTATTCCAGATGTATATGATGTTTTGCCTTTTTGATTTCTTCAAAAAGGTCGTTAAATTTTTCTCTGCCACTGGGCAGCAGCTTCAGGTCATTGTTATTTATGATTGCTACATTCTGACTATGCAGATATCTGGCAAATAGCGAATCAGCTGGCAGATAAGTAGAATCTTTTTCCGCAATGATGGATGATTGCGCATGGCAAGGTAAGCCGAATTTCACAATCAGTAAAATAAAACAAAGAAATTTTTTGTGAAATTTGTAGTCATTCATGCATTTGGTAGTTTTTGTGAGGTGCAAAAATATGGATTTTAATCAAGAAACCGTAATGACTTTATTTGCTTTTCTCCAAATTGTTACTATTTGACTGTAAAATCAGATGAAATGACTTTTCTGCACTTCTTTTCTTCTGCTTAATTTTATTGATATCTTGTATCTTATGCCATTTTTGAATTTTTATCTTTCAGATATTTACTATAACTTCTGCCTACAGGAATTTTGATTCCATTATATAAAAGAATCTCTTTAGAAGTATAACTGGCAATCCGATAGATTGGAACAACGAAGGACTTGTGTACTCGTATAAATTTTTCTTCGGGCAAAAGTTCCTGTAGCGTTTTCAAACTCATTTGTGAAGTTAGAGTCGGCTGACTGGTGAGATGAATACGCACATAGTTATCCATCGATTCTATATATAAAATATCTTTCAGTTGGATATTTGTATTTTTGTATTCCACTTTTAGTGTGATATACTCGTCTGTAAATGTTGGTTGAGCGGAAAGTTGTTGTAGTGTTTGTAGCTCTATAGCTTTTTGTACTGCTTTTTCAAAACGAGCATACGAGAATGGTTTGTGAAGAAAATCTATAGCATTCAATTCAAAACCATCGAGAGCGTATTGTGCATAGGCTGTTGTAAAAATCAACATTACTTCGTGAGGGAGGTCACGAGCCAGATCTCTTCCATTGATGTCTTCCATCTCTATGTCAAGGAAAAGAATATTGGGTTTTATTTTCTTGACCTGTTCAATGCCTGCAATCGGATTAGTAAAGACTGTCAGTTCTATATTTCCATGGCGCTGGCAGAAGCTGGATATGATTTCCAGCGCCATTGGTTCATCATCGATTGCTATACATTTTATGTTCATTGTCTTAAATTGATACTCAGTGTGACGGCATATTTCCCGTCTCTTTCTCCTGTAAACAAACTATACCTGTTCGGATAAAGAAGATCGAGGCGCTTTTTGCAGTTTTCTATTCCTATTCCTTTGGATGCTTTTGAGTCCGGATGGTTTAATAAAGGATTGTTTGTTGCCAATAATAATTCTCCTTTTTCTGCGCGAATGGTAATATACGCTTCTCCTTCTTTATGAGAAGATACACCGTGTTTAAATACATTTTCGACAAAGGTAATCAGAATCATAGGGGCTATATTCATTTGTTCCGTTTCATCGTGTACATAAGAAAAATGAACATCAAAGTTTTCTGCTATTCGATATTTTTGGAGTTCTATATACTGACGAATGTATTCTACTTCAATGTGTAGAGGAATTTTATCTTTTGTATTATTGGCATACATATATTTCATCAGATTGATAAATTGAATAAAGGCATCTTCCGTTTTAGGAGATCCTGTTACTACCATAGCATATAGAGTATTCAGATTATTGAAAAGAAAATGAGGATTAATCTGTGCTTTGTAAAGTGCCAGTTCGGCTTTTTTCTTCTCAAATTCTACAGCTTGTCGTTCCATTATTTGGTGATAAAGTTGAGTCAGTAGTCCTACAGCTGCACTAAAGGCAATCACAACTACATACAGAAACCATACGGCTTGTTGCTGAAGTTTGATTTTTGGGATATGTTGTAAAAGTCGGGTACGTCTCATGTGGTGTAACGGGACTTCCATTTGATAGCGAGTTATGAGGTAAGTACCAACAGCTGTAAGTAAAATAAGAGAAACAGCTATCCAAAAACGTTTTTTCCCGGCAAACATAAAAGGCATGATAAAGCGGCGGTTCAGGATATATACGATATACAACCATGAAACCAACAGGTATACGAATAGTGAATTGTTTATCAGCCATCGTTCGATAGGCAGCAAGGTCATCATAGCCGGTAATAACACCAGACAGAATATCAGATCGATGTAAAACGGTAACTTTTTAATTTGCCACATAACTTGTTCTTTTTTGCAAAAATAAAAGTTTCTGTCGGTTTGAAGAAATAAGCAAAGTGGTGTTCACCACTACATTGATGTTGTTTACCACTACTTTGTTGAGAGAACATATTTTGTATTTGCAAGTAGATTATTTTTGTTGAAGTAAAGATATCGAATAGGAAAAAAATATATAAAGTGAGTATGTTTACGAGGGTAAGATTTGTTTTTTTAGGAGTTGCTTTATTATGTTCACTCTCTGTTTTTGCACAGACACTTTCGGGAGTTGTGACAGATCAGAAGAGTAGAGAGGGATTGATTTCGGCTACGGTTCAACTGATAGCTGGGGATGGAAAAATCAACTATACATCTACCGATCTGAAAGGAATGTTTCAATTTAAGAAACTTCCGGCAGGTACTTATACGCTACAGATTTCATATGTAGGATATAAAACATATAAGGAAGCCGTTATTATTCCTTCCTCTGGAGAAAAAAAGGTTAATGTGACGATGCGCGAGGATGTAAACCTGCTGGATGAGATATCTGTTAATGCGCGTGCTACACGTGCCGAGCAGAAAGGCGACAGTTTGCTGTATAATGCTGAGGCCTTTAAAGTAATGCAAGGAAGTTCAGCCGAAGATTTATTGGCTAAGATGCCGGGGATTGTTGTAGAAGGTGGAAGTATTCAGGCTCAAGGAGAGGAAGTGAAAAAGGTGCTAGTAGATGGGAAGGAATTTTTCGATGGAGATGTGAATCTCGCCATTAAGAATTTACCTTCTGATATTATTGCAGGTATCGAGGTCTTCGATAAAAAAAGTGAGCAGGCAGAATTTACCGGGTTCGATGATGGCGAAGAAGTAAAAACTATCAATATTGTGACGAAGGGAGGATTCCGCCAGGGAACTTTTGGTGAAGTGTCGGCAGGATACGGTACTGAGGATCGTTATAAGGTAAACGGTAATGTAAATTTCTTCAATGAAGATCGTCGTATTTCATTGTTGGGTATGTCGAACAATGTGAACCAGCAGAACTTCTCGCAGGAGGATTTAGCGGGAGTTATGTCTTCTGGGGCAAGTGGCAAGCGGCGTGGAGGTGGTCGTAACGGAGGACGTGGAGGTGCTTTCGGTGGAAATGCTTCTGATTTTATGGTAGGCAGTACAGGAGGTGTTACTTCGTCGAACGGACTTGGTATAAACTATGTGGATCAGTGGGGAGAAAAATGGAAGGTGACAGGCAGTTACTTTTTTAATCAGTCGGACAATCTGACACAGCAGCAGACCGAACGTGAATATTTCGACTTATCTCTTCCTGGAATGACTTACAGTGAGTATCAGGAAAGCTCTATGAAGAACTGGAACCATCGTTTTAATATGAAACTGGATTATCAGATAAGTAATAGAACCTCGTTACAGTTTCGTCCAACACTGAGCTTTCAGAATAATGACAGTCATGGATTGCTTCAGGGACTGAATCTGTTGAATGGCATGTCTGATAATGAAACTGAAACTGCTACGTTGGGAGAAAATGATGCTTACAATGTTGGAGCTGACCTTATCTTGCGTCATCGTTTCCTGAAGGAAGGACGTACCCTGTCGTTGATGCTCAGTGGGAAAATGAGCAATACCGATGGAAATACATATACAGATTATCTTAATACATTGTATAATGCCGACGGCTTGTCGGAAACAGACAGCTACAGTCAGTGGAAGCAGACATTGAACCGTCAATATACCTTGCGCTCTAATCTGAGTTATACGGAAAGGTTAACCGACTATATGCAGTTGCAGCTAGGATATAAGTTGAGTTATACCGATTCAGAAAATGACCGTAAGACGTATAAGAAGCCTGCGGTGAGCGATCTTTACGATCAGTTGGATGAAAGTCTGTCGAATGAGTATCAGTCGGGCTATCTTACTCAGGCAGGAAGTGTAGGACTTCGTTATCGTGCCGGTAAATTCAATGCTATGCTGGGAGTTGATGCACAATGGGCAGATTTGAGAGGTGATATGGTCTATCCGCAGGCAGACAATTTGTCGCACAGGTATTTTTCTATATTGCCATCGTTTACCATGCGTTATTCTTTAGATCGGACCAATTCGCTACAGTTACGTTATCGCAGCAAATCATCTGCTCCTTCGGTTACGAGCTTGCAGAATGTTATAGATAATTCCAATCCGCTTTTTCTTTCTGCGGGAAATCCGGACCTCGACCAGCAGTTGTCACATACGGCAAATCTGCGTTATTTGCGTACGACAAAGTCTGGACATACGTTTATTGCCATGGTTGGGGCTACCATACAACAAGATTATGTAGCCGACAGTACTTTCGTTGCAAAAGAAGATATGGAGCTTACTCCGTCGGTCACACTGAGTAAGGGAGCACAGTTTACTCGTCCGGTAAATATGGATGGCTACTATAGTTTGCAGTCGATGCTGACTTATGGTTTCCCTATTGATTTTATTCGGAGTAATATCAACCTCAGCCTTTCGGCTAATTATGCCAATGTACCTACTATTTTCGACGGAATAGAAAGTAAGACGCGTGAACTGAATCTGATACCGAAGATTATTATTGGTAGCAATATCAGTAATAACCTTGATTTTACTGCGTCTTATTCAGCTGGTATCAATAAGATGTTCAGTTCTTTGGATACAGCTACAGGTAGTGATTATGTTACTCATACAGCTTCAGCAAAGTTGGGATGGACATTCTTCTGGGGACTTACTTTCCGCAGTACGTTCGACTATATCGGATATACTGGTCTGGATACAGGTACAGAAGATTATTTCTTATGGAATCTGTCACTAGGTAAAAAATTCCTGAAAAACAATGCAGCCGAAATCAGGGTGGAAGCTTTTGATGTGCTGAAGCAGAATCAGGCTTTTACTCATAGTATCGGAAGCAACTATTACGATTATATCAACAGCAATGTACTGAAACCTTATGCTATGATAAGTTTTGTATATACGATTCGATAAATATTACTAAAAGACAATTGTCATGAAGAAAATTATTTTTCTGGCTTTAGTAGCCTTACTGGGCATACATACAGTTGATGCTCAGCGCAGAGGAGGAACTCGTACTCCAGAACAGATAGTAGAAAAGCTCGACAAGAAGCTGAACCTGACTGATGAGCAGGAAAAGCAGATTACTGAACTTTATACGGAATTTTTCAAGAAAGAACTTTCACGTGAGGAGCGGAGAAGTGAAATGGAAAAGCTAAATGAGAAAATCACTTCTTTGCTGACAGATGAACAGAAAGAAGCTTTCGAACAGATGAAAAAGTAACGTCCGCAACGTAAACGTTCCTGATAGTAAAAACTCCTGTTATCTATTCCTTCAGATATCTTCACTGGATTGTCTGAAGGAATTTTTTTGTAGATAATAGTCTGGAAATTTGTATTCTTCAGTTTAGGGCTAATAAATAAAAAGTTCCGACTTTTTGAAAAAATCGGTACTCTTATTCTAAAATATGAATTTTGTTTGGTTTATTCTTCGTTCAGCTTTTCATCGATAGCTTGTATTTTTTTCAAAACCAGTTCCATTTCACCTTTCAAGCGTTCAATCTTACGGGTAATTTCAGTTACAAGGGTATTACCTTTTTTCGAAGCAGACGATAAAAATCCTAGATTATTTTCATAAGTCTGAATGTCATTTTTCAGCCCTTCGTATGTACGTACCAGTTTTTCACGGTCACGGTATAAGTTATCACCTTTATTCAAACCCGATTTGAAATTACTTAATTTCTTTTCAGAAGCTGAAATATTCAGTTTGTCAAACAGTTTGTCTATCAGGCCGTGGAACTCATTGTATAAACGGTCTTTTTCTTTGAACGGAACATGACCTATGCTGTTCCATTCTTTCATTAAAGCACGTGTTTGTTCCGATGTTGTTTCATCTGTTGTTCCCGATGCGTCAAGTGCAGCCAGCTGTTTGATGATTTCCTCTTTCTTTGCCATGTTTTCAAACTCTACCGAGCGTTGTGAAGAAGTAGCTTTATTCTTTTGTGCAAAGAAATAATCGCAAGCTCCGATAAAGCGTTTCCATACAGCGTCTGAATGCTTTTTGGCAACAGGACCGATGTTTTTCCATTCTTTCTGCAATTTAGTCAGAATTTCTGCAGTTTCTTTCCAGTCAGTGCTGTCTTTCAGAGCTTCTGCCTTTTCGCATAAAGCTTTTTTCTTTTCAAGATTTTCGGCCATGCTTTCTTTTACAGACTTGAAGAAAGCAGCTTTTCGTTTGAAAAACTCATCGCAGGCTGCACGGAAACGTTCGAATATTTTCACATTCATCTTTTGCGGAGCATATCCGATAGTTTTCCATTTAGCTTGCAAAGCGAGAATTTCCTGAGTTTTGTCTTCCCAGTCGGCGAAAGTCTTGAATGTATCATATTCCATTGACTCTACAATTTCGCAGATAACAGTCTTCTGGTCCAGGTTATTCTGTTCTTTTTCCTTCAGAGCTTCAAAGTGTTGCTGATGGCGGCGGTTTACTGCTGAAGAAGCGGCTTTAAACCGTGCCCAGATACTTTCACGCAGTTCTTTGGCAACAGGACCGATACTGCGGAATTCCTGATGTAATTTTTGTAATTGATGGAAAGCTGATACAACATCTGGTTCTTCTGCCAGTTTTTCGGCTGCCTCACACAGATAGGTTTTCTGTTCCAGATTCTTTTTGAAATCATATTCACGGAATTCATTGTTAAGCTTTACCATGTCATAGAACTTTTCAGTGTAAAGCTGATATGTTTTCCACAATTCGTTTATTTTACCAACAGGAATCTGTTTGATTTCATTCCATTTCTGCTGAAGCTGCTTAAATTCGTTATAGATCTTTCCTGTATCTTCCGTATTTTCGGTAAGCGCTTTCATTTTTTCCAGGATTTCGAGCTTCTTTTGCAGGTTTTCTTCTTTTTCCTGTTCCTGTTCTGCTGCCATAGCACTGCGTTTCTCTTTGATGGAACTCATGATTTCCTTGAATTTAGCTTCCAGCGGGTCGGGGGCCGGAGTGAAATCTTCAGGGTTTCCGCCTTGCTCGATAAAGTTCTTTCTCGCTGTATCTTGCTCGCTTTTGTGCAATTTGTAGAACGTTTGTTTCAGGTAGTCTATTTCTTGTTTGTCTGCATCGCAGGCATTATTGTTGATTTCTGTTAAGCGTTCTATTACTTCTTCTTGCGTTTGTTTTGGAGAATACAACGTCTTTTCATCATTCTCAACAGTAGAAACCGGAGTTTCGGGAGTGTTTTCTGCCGGAACTTCAGTTAGTGGGCGGGTTGTTTCATTTACTTCCATCGTATATAGATTTTAAAGAATTATGTCGGCTTATCTTAATCCGTAGTTACAAATTAAAAGAATAAAATCTGATTTTCAATATTTTTTTCTAAATTTTTTTTGCATTAAATAAGTTTTGGGGATTCCTTATTAAGAATAAAAGGCATGGAGGCTGTTTCAATATTTATAAGAACAAGCCTCCATGTATGAAAATATTTAAGAAAGCAATACGGTGATTCCCATGTACATCATCATACCTATAATGTCATTGGTAATTGATATAAACGGTCCGGTAGCAATTGCCGGATCAATTTTCAGTTTTTCCAATGTCATGGGAACGAGTGTACCGAAAATAGAAGCAAACATAACTACGGCAAACAGGCTGATGGAAACAGAATAACTGACTGTAGCGGTTGCTCCAAAACGGATAAAGTTGTAAATATATACCAGCATGGAAATGATTGTTGCATTAATAAGAGCAACGACCGATTCCTTTAATATTTGCTGAAAAGTATTTCCAGAGTCGAGCGAACTGTTGGCAAGTCCCTGAACGACAAGAGCAGACGATTGTGTTCCTACATTTCCTCCTGTTCCACCGATAAGCGGAATATATAGGGCCATTTCGGGATGTGCCGCAAAAGTTGTATCAAAATTACCCAATATCATGGAGTTTCCGATACCTCCCAGCATACCGATGAGCAGCCAGGGGAGACGTGCCGTTGTCTGACGGAATACATTATCGTGTGATTCTACGTCCTGTGACAAACCGGAAGCCAACTGGTAATCTCTTTCGGCCTGTTCGCGAACTTCATCCATTACATCGTCTACTGTAATACGTCCTACCAGGCGTCCGATACTGTCTACTACCGGAACAGCCACCAAGTCGTATTTCTCGATGACCTGTACTACTTCTTCCAGCGGTGTATCTACATGTACCGATATCGGATCTTTTTTCATTACATGCTTTACTTTCGAAACCGATGGGCTGGTGATCATTTTCTTTAAAGGAAATACTCCACGCAACCGTTCATCGTCATCTACTACATACACATAGTAGATTTCGTCCATTTCCTCGGCTTGGATTCTCATTTCGCGAAGGCATTCGGGCATACTCCAGTTTTCATTTACGATAACCATTTCTGTACCCATCAAACCACCGGCTGTATCTTCATCGTATTTCAACAGATCTACAATGTCGCCTGCCTGTTCGATGTCTTCGATGTGCGAAAGAATTTCCTCCTGCTTGTCCTCGTCCATGTCACGGATGATGTCTACAGCATCATCAGAGTCCATGTAGTCGACAAAACGTTTGGCAATAGTTTCCGAAGGCAATATTTCGAGGAATTTCTTACGCGCGTCTTCATCCATTTCAATCAGTACGTCGGCAGCTTTTTCATTGTCGAGTAACAGATAAATGGAGCGCGCTTCTTCTGCATCAAGTTCATCGCACAATTCGGCAATATCAGCTGGATGCAGTTCTTGCAGAAACTCTTTTAGTTCCTCCGATTTTTTATTTTCGATCAGTTCTGATACCTTTTTAATTTCTTCGCTTTCCATACCTTACTCAGTTGCGAGTGCCTGTTCCACCCGGTTGGTCAATTCTATGAAGTCTTCTACCGATAACTGTTCCGGACGTTTGTTGAATATAGGATCTGCACTGAGTGGGTTTCCTTTTTCCAGTATCGGAGAAATGGAGTTACGCAATGTCTTGCGACGTTGGTTGAACGTAGTTTTTACTATTTGCTTGAACAGCTTCTCGTTACATCCCAACTCCTTGGTTTCGTTGCGTGTCATGCGTATTACGGCACTTTTAACCTTGGGAGGAGGATTAAACACATGCTCGTGTACGGTAAACAGATATTCTACTTTATACCAAGCCTGAATCAGTACGCTCAGAATACCGTATGTCTTGTTTCCCGGACAAGCAGCGATACGTTCGGCTACTTCTTTCTGTATCATGCCTGTACAGCAAGGTATCAGATCTTTGTAATCGAGCATTTTAAAAAATATCTGGCTGGAGATATTATACGGATAGTTACCTGTCAGGACAAAAGGGTTTCCATTGAACAGAGCAGATAAATCCATTTTCAGAAAGTCCTGTTCAATAATATTGTCACCCAGCTCTGCAAAATTCTCCCGTAGGTAAGCAACTGATTCAAAATCCAGTTCTACTACCTTTACCGGTCTTCCTTTCGGGATGAGAAATTGCGTCAACACTCCCATACCAGGTCCTACTTCCAATATCGGCAGGTCAGGGCAGGTATCTACTGTATCGGCTATATCTTTTGCCACTTGCAAGTCTTTCAGAAAGTGCTGTCCTAAGAACTTTTTCGGTTTAACTAATTTCATTCCGTATGTATTTTCTCGATATAAATAAAGATTTATTCTAGCAAGATATTATCTTTGCATCGTGCAAATGTAAGCATTAATCTTTAATAAATGATTAGGTTTTGGAACGAACTGATATAAAAAAACTCATAAATAAAGTCTTTCAGGTAGCTTTGCCTTTGGTGTTAGGGGCGGTTATTTTGCTATGGACGTATCATGGATTCAACTTCCGGCATGTTTATGAGGTGATGGACGGAGGTATGAATTATGGCTGGATGCTTTTTTCACTGGTTTTTGGCGTCTTCGGTCATCTGTTTCGCGGGTGGCGCTGGAACCTGGCATTGGCTCCTCTTGGTGAACATCCTAAAATTTCGAATAGTGTGTATGCCATATTTATTGCTTATGCGGCCAATCTGGTTTTGCCTCGGGTAGGAGAGGTTTCGCGCTGCGGCATACTTGCAAAATATGACAATGTTTCTTTTTCCAAATCTCTTGGAACGGTTGTTTCCGAACGTTTAGTTGATTCTGTCTGTGTACTGCTTATTACCGCAGGTACGCTGTTGCTTCAGTCGGGAGTCTTTGCCCGTTTCTTTCGTATAACAGGTACTGACGGAGCTTTTTTTCTGCATTTGTTTTCGTCGACTAATTTTTATATAACGTTAATCTGTATAGCAGCGGCTTTGGTTCTGATTTTTTGGCTGATACGTAATCTGACAATTTTTGCTAAGGTCAGAGGACTGATTAAAAATGTCTGGCTGGGATGTCTTTCCATCCGTCAGGTACATCGTCCGGTATTGTATATCATTTATACTGTTGCTATCTGGTTATGTTATTATCTGCATTTTTATCTGACGTTTTACTGTTTCGACTTTTCTGCCGGACTAGGCTGGGTTGCCGGACTGGTATTGTTTGTGGTAGGGAGTATTGCCGTTATTGTTCCTACACCGAATGGAGCAGGTCCGTGGCACTTTGCTGTCATCACCATGATGATGATGTACGGAGTAAGTAAGGAAGATGCAGGAATATTTGCGCTTTTAGTGCATGGTATTCAAACCTTTTTATTAATTTTGTTAGGAATATATGGACTGGTGGCTTTGCCGCTTACAAATAAAAATAAAACTAAAACCTATGAATGAAATTCTTTCTCTGGCTCCACAGAATGTGTGGAAGCATTTTTATTCGTTAACTCAAGTGCCTCGCCCGTCAGGACATTTGGCAAAAGTTCAGTCATTTTTACTGGAGTTCGGTAAGAATGCTGGTGTTGAAGCTTTTCAGGATGAGGCTGGAAACATCATTTACCGCAAGCCTGCCACTCCGGGCATGGAAAACCGTAAGACGGTTATCTTGCAGGCACACATGGATATGGTTCCACAAAAGAACAAAGATACACAGCATGATTTCGAAAACGATCCTATTCAGGTCTATGTAGACGGTGAATGGGTGAAGGCTAAAGGCACTACACTTGGTTCGGACAACGGTATGGGGGTAGCTGCAATCATGGCTGTAATGGAAGATAAAACATTAAAACACGGCCCATTGGTTGCACTGATCACTGCCGATGAAGAAACTGGTATGTATGGCGCTTTCGGCTTGAAACCTGGAGAAATAGAAGGCGATATTTTGCTGAACCTCGATTCTGAAGAAGAAGGTGAGCTGTATATCGGTTGTGCCGGTGGTGAAGATCTGACAGCTACACTGGAATATAAGGAAGAAGAAACCGATCCGGAAGATGTAGCTTTGAAAGTTACTTTGAAAGGTCTGCGTGGTGGTCACTCTGGTATACAGATTGGCTGGGGACATGCCAATGCAAACAAGCTTATGGCTCGCTTCCTGAATCAGGTTATTGCATACGATGAAGCTTGTCTGGTATCGTGGGAAGGTGGAAACATGCGTAATGCTATTCCTCGTGAATGCGAAGTTGTGATCACTGTGCCCGAAACAGAAGTAGAAGATGTACTGGCATTCGTTGGTGAGTGTGAACAAGTATGGCGTGATGAATTTGCTACAATCGAAGAAGGACTGAGCTTTAAGGCAGAACGTGTGGAACTGCCGAAGTACATGGTTCCTGAAGAAATCCGTGATAACTTGGTAGATGCTATCTATGCATGTCCTAACGGAGTAGAACGTTTCATCCCGACTATTCCTGATACAGTAGAAACATCATCTAACCTTGCCATTGTTGAAATTGCCAATGGAAAGGCAGCTGTTAAAGTTTTGACACGTAGTTCTCGTGAATCAATGAAAGATTACCGTAATACAGCTATCGAAAGCTGCTTCTCTATGGCTGGTATGCATGTAGAACGTTCGGGCAGCTATTCAGGATGGGAACCAAATGTTAATTCTCCTATCCTTCACGCCATGAAGGAATCGTATAAGGCACAGTTTGGCGAACTTCCTGAAGTGAAGGTTATACATGCCGGACTGGAATGTGGTATTATCGGAGCAGTAGTTCCGGGACTTGATATGATTTCTTTCGGTCCTACTTTGCAGTGCCCGCATACTCCGGAAGAACGTTGTCACATTCCTTCAGTTTCGAAGTTCTATGACTTCCTGACTGCAACGTTGGAAAATACTCCTGAAAAATAATTCTTGAGATACATATAATAGCCTGCCTGAACGACGAGGAAATCATTGTCCGGGCAGGCTATTTTTTTTGTCTTTCCTTTATTATGGGAAAAACGTTCTTTTCTCTTTTCTTACTCTCTGTGAACTCTTTTAAAAAACTCAGCAGAATAGCTAGATTTTTTGTACAAAACATCTGGAAATTTCTACAATTTTTTTGAAAATATCGAGATGTTTTTCTGCATTTATCAGCATGTTTTTTTGTAGACCTCTAATTGTTACAAATTTCCTTTATTGGTCCATTATCGGTTTATCAATTTATTACTTGGGTTGAAGCGAATGTACCGGCAAACAGTACTAATCCTATTTTTAGTTTTTTCATGTTGAAATGTTGTATCTGTATTTTTAGGCACGAAATTAAGATTTTTTTCTTTTCCTTATTTATGTTTGGTAGATTGTATAAGATCATTTTTTAGAAAAAAGTGTTCTGATATTTTAGAACTTCTGGAGAGTCACTTTTACAGTGTGAAGAAACGAATATCTTTGTTTATGGGATAAATTGATTACATTTGTAAATAGATAGCATTGACAATATACCCTGAAGTCCATACTTGCAGGTAAAAAAAGATCATTAGAAAAATTACTGAATATGCAGACTATACTGATTGTAGAAGATGAAAAAAGAGTTGCCGACTTGTTGAAAGCCGGACTGGAAGAAAATGGTTACCAGACGATGGTGGCATACGACGGAGCTATGGGACTGCGTCTTTTTCAGACTTATTCTTTTCACCTGGTTATATCAGACATTATCTTGCCAAAGATGGACGGATTCGAGCTTTGCAAGGAAATCCGCAAACAGAATGAAAAGATTCCTATTCTGATGCTGACTGCTTTGGGATCTACCGATGACAAACTGGACGGATTCGATGCCGGGGCGGATGATTATATGACTAAGCCATTCGATTTCAGGGAGCTTACAGCGCGCGTGAAAGTATTACTGAAACGAAATAAAGAAATCGTAGCCGATGTGCCTGAACAGATTGAATATGCTGATTTGACAATCAATTTGAATCTTAGAGAGGTAAAAAGGCAGGGGAAAGCAATAAAATTGTCTCCGAAAGAATATAACCTGTTGCTTTATATGGTTGAAAATGCGGAAAAAGTAATTAGCCGTGTGGAGATAGCCGAAAAAGTGTGGAATACACATTTTGATACGGGAACGAATTTCATAGATGTGTATATCAACTATCTGCGTAAGAAAATTGACAAGGAGTTTGATGTCAAGCTCATTCATACGAAACCCGGGATTGGTTTTATTTTAACGGATAAGTTATGAAAATAAAGACAAAGCTGACTTTACAGAATACATGTGTTACGGCAGCAGTTTTTCTGTTGTGCATGGTATTGATTTATCTGGTAAGTGAACATACACGTAGCCGGACTTTTTTCCACGATTTGAAAAGTGAGGCAGTTACAAAGGCTCATTTGTTTCTTCAGAATCAGGTTGACGCGCAGACCATGCAGTCTATTTATCTGAACAATAAAAAGTTTATCAATGAAGTGGAAGTAGCTGTCTATTCTATTGACTTTCGGATGCTTTATCACGATGCCATACAGAACGATATCATTAAAGAAGACCATGCAATGGTGGACCGTATCCTGAAAAAGAAAGAAATGGAATTTTTTATTGGCAAGTATCAGGCTATCGGGATGCTCTATTCGTTTGGAGGAAAAGATTATATAGTGACCGCTGCTGCTTACGACGGATATGGTTATGGTAATTTGTTTGAATTGCAGAAGACATTGCTTATCTTGTTTGTTGTAGGATTGTCGCTGTTGTTCGTGGCTGGGTATTTTCTCGCTCGGGCATCGCTGAAGCCGATACGTGATATTGTAAGAGAGGCTGAAACGATAACTGCATTACATATCAACAGACGTCTTCCGGTGAAGAATGAAAAAGATGAATTGGGAGAACTTAGTACTGCTTTTAATGCCTTGCTGGAGCGGCTGGAAGTATCATTCAACTCTCAAAAGATGTTTGTCAGCAATGTGTCGCATGAGATACGTACACCACTTGCAGCGCTCATTGCTGAGCTGGATTTGTCGTTGCAAAAAGAACGGACCGGTGAACAGTACAGACAGGCTATGCAAAATGTATTGCAAGATGCCCGACGGATGAATAGTCTGGTAGATGGCTTGTTGAATCTTGCTAAGGCAGACTATCAGAAAGAACAGATTAAAATGCAGGAAATCCGGCTGGATGAATTACTGCTTGATGTAAGGGAGGTGATATTGCGTGCTCATCCGGATTATCACATTGATTTGTTGTTCGAGCAGGAAGAAGCGGATGACGACCGCATGATTACTGTCAGAGGAAATCTTTATTTGTTGAATATCGCTTTTTCTAACCTGATAGAAAATAATTGTAAGTACTCGGCTGATAAATCTTCGTTTGTACAGATATCCTATTGGGATAAATGGACAATTGTACGTTTGTCGGATGCCGGAGTTGGAATGTCTGAAACCGATAAGCAGCATCTCTTTACTTTGTTCTACCGTGGAGAACAGGACAAGAAAGTAGGTGGACATGGTATTGGAATGACACTTTCACAGAAGATAATTCATCTCCATCAGGGAAATATTTCGGTTCATTCTCAGCAAGGTGAAGGTACAACTTTTGTTGTAGAACTACCTCACGTATAGGACCTTTTGTCAACTTGTTTACTTTATTCTTCTATCCTTATCAATTGAGGTTGTTAGGGTGGTATTGGAAAACTGTTTCAGATTCTAATAGTTTTCTAATACCACTCTAATAGTTTTCTAACGGCTGTCTTCGTGTGTCTTGCCTACTTTTGCGGCGTGAAAAGGAAACATGAGTAGTAACCTAATCAAAATTGAAGTAACAATGTGGAAGAAGAAAAAGCGTAAGGAACAATTTGCCTTCAATGCAGAAAAAGTTTTTCTGGCAGCAACTCAGCCACTCGGCTCTGTCTTTAGCTATTTTCAAACAAGCCGAATCGGGCTTACGGCTGATGAGGTGGAAAAGCGGCAGTCTGTTTATGGTAGAAATGAGGTGGAGCATGAGAAAAAGAAAAATCCGCTTTCTACTTTCATCAAGGCATTTATAAATCCTTTTATTGGGGTATTGACAGGACTGGTTGTTATATCGTTTGTGCTTGATGTATTGCTTGCGGCTCCAGGAGAACAAGATTGGACCGCTATCGTTATTATCTCTACAATGGTGATTTTCAGTGCTATTCTTCGCTTCTGTCAAGAGTGGAAAGCTAATGCATCGAGTGAAGCACTGCTGAAGATGGTTACCAATACTTGTTATGTAAAGCGGGCTGGAAATCATGATGAAGAAATTAATATAGCAGAACTGGTTCCTGGAGATGTTGTGATGATTGCTGCCGGTGACATGATACCTGCCGATATTCGTATTATTGAGGCTAAGGACTTGTTTGTCAGCCAGTCTTCGCTTACCGGAGAGTCTGATCCCATTGAGAAGCATCCGGAAGTAAAAGGAAAGAAATATAATAAAGGTAGTGTAGTCGAACTGGATAACATTTGTTATATGGGCTCGAATGTGGTAAGTGGCTCTGCTACCGGTATTGTTTTTGAAACAGGGAATAATACTTATCTGGGAACCATTGCGAAAAGTATCGTCGGACATCGGGCTGCAACTGCGTTCGACAAGGGAATCAATAAAGTGAGTATTTTGCTTATACGTTTCATGCTGGTGATGATTCCGTTTGTATTCCTGGTGAACGGGTTGACCAAAGGCGACTGGTTTGATGCGTTTATTTTTGCCATTTCTGTAGCTGTGGGGCTGACTCCTGAAATGCTTCCGATGATTGTAACTGCGAATCTTTCTAAGGGAGCAGTGGCAATGTCGAAAAAGAAGACAATTGTCAAGGATTTAAATGCCATTCAGAATTTTGGTGCTATGAATATTCTTTGTACCGATAAGACAGGTACATTGACATGCGATCAGATTGTGTTGGAGAAGTATATCAATGCGGATGGTTCGAGTGACAATGACAAGCGTATTTTGCGTCATGCTTATTTTAACAGCTTCTTTCAGACCGGATTGAAGAATCTGATGGATAAAGCGATTCTTTCGCACATCAAGGAGCTTTCGTTGGAGTATCTGAAAGATAATTATAAAAAGGTAGATGAAATTCCTTTTGACTTTGCACGCCGCAGAATGTCGGTTGTTGTGGAAGACAAACAGGGCAAACGGCAGATTATTACGAAAGGAGCAGTAGAAGAAATGCTTGATATCTGTTCTTATGCCGAGTTCGACGGAGCTGTTCATCCGCTTTCCGCTGAGCTGAGAAAAAAAGCGCAGGAAATAAGTTTGCAGATGAACAAGCAGGGAATGCGGGTACTGGCTGTTGCTCATAAAAGTTATTTGAGCAAGGAATGTGATTTCAAGGTAGAAGATGAGAAAGATATGGTACTCATTGGTTATCTGGCATTTCTTGATCCTCCCAAGCAATCGGCAGCAAGCGCAATCAAGCAACTGCATGAACACGGGATAGAAGTGAAGATTCTTTCTGGAGATAATGATGCGGTAGTGCAGACTATTGCCCGTCAGGTTGGAATAGAAACCCGCAACGCACTGACTGGACCGCAGTTCGAAGCCATGGAGGAGGAAGAACAGCGTCAGGCTGTCTGTAAGACAAATGTATTTTCTAAATTAACTCCTATTCAGAAGACACAGATCATTATGTTGCTTCAAGAGCAGCAGAATACTGTAGGCTTTTTGGGTGACGGTATTAATGATGCTGCTGCTTTACGTCAGTCGGATATCGGCATTTCGGTTGATTCAGCAGTAGATATAGCCAAAGAGAGTGCAGATATTATTCTACTGGAAAAGGACTTGATGGTGTTGGAAGATGGTGTGCTTGAGGGTAGAAAAACATTTGGAAATATCACTAAGTATATAAAGATGACAGCAAGTTCGAATTTTGGAAATATGTTTAGTGTAATGGCTGCAAGTGCATTTTTGCCTTTCCTTCCGATGTTGCCGATTCATCTGCTGATCCAGAATTTGCTTTATGATATTTCGCAGACTACCATTCCTTTTGACCGTATGGATGCTGATTATCTCCGTAAGCCTCGTAAATGGGATGCTTCTGATATTAGCCGTTTTATGATATTTATCGGACCGATAAGTTCTATTTTTGATATTGTTACTTATCTGGTGATGTGGTATGTGTTCAGCTGTAATTCTGTGGAACATCAGACGTTATTTCAGTCGGGCTGGTTTATAGAAGGTTTACTGTCGCAGACATTGATTGTTCATATGATTCGTACGCAGAAAATACCATTTATACAAAGTTGTGCTTCGTGGCAGGTTACCGGACTGACTGTGCTGATAATGGTTATTGGAATTATCATTCCTTTCTCTCCTTTCGGAACTTCAATCGGACTTGAACCTTTGCCATTAAGCTATTTCCCCTGGCTTGTCGGTATTCTGCTTTCATACTGTGTACTGACTCAAATGATAAAAAACTGGTATATCAAGCGATTTGTAAAATGGTTGTGATAAATGATTGTGAAGAGATTTGTTTTGTGTGCTGCTATGGTAATGGTTACATTTACAAACCATTACCTTGCGGCTCAGGATTTTAATCTGACCTACACTACTGAATTTCAAACTGATTTTCGTAAAGGAGCAAAATGGGTGAATTTACTCCGTACTGATTTCCTGCAATCCTTAGGTAATTCGGTTAACATTGAGGTTGCTTCTATCAGTGTGGCACGAACGAGTGATAAGAAGCTGGTTGATGATTTGCAAGTATATTCGAATATTGAAGAGGAAAACTTGCCTCTGGCTTTAGCCATATTAGGGATAAACTGGCATGTAGGGGCTTCTTCTCTTTTTGTTGGAATACGGAATCTGAATGAAGATTATTTTAATTCACCGTGTACATCTTTGTTTACCAATAGCTCATGCGGTATATTCCCTACTTTGTCGGCTAATTATCCGATTGCAAATTATCCGGTGGCTTCAGTAGGTATGGATTATAAGTTGAAGCTGGGAAACTGGCATATGGAAACTTCCATTTATAATGGAACCGGCTATAACATGTTTGTCGGAAAGGAAAATGTTTTTCGTTTTTGTCCGAAAACGGATGGAATATTGAGTATTACATCATTAAATTATCAAAACAATGATAGCGGTTATTATATGGGCATTGCTTTACATAGCGGGATGTCTGCTGGTGATGAAAGTGGAAATAGTGAAACGGAAGAAAAGAAAAAGTTGAATACAGTACTTTGGGGATATGCGGAACAAAAACTTTCTTCTGGTCTGTATGCTTTGTTTCAATATTCCATAAATCCGACAGAGAAACAAGGATGCCGTAGTTATGTAGGTAGTGGACTTGTAATGCGTTATAAGAAAATAGAAGGAGGTGTGTTTGCTGATTATGCAGATTTTACAACTGAACATGAATGGGCAAGTGAGTTGACTTGTAAGTTCTTGTTTGGGAAAAGTGGATATGTACAGCCTGCCTTCCATCTGATAGCCAATACTCGTGAATGTAATTGGGTCGGACTAATCAGGTTAGGGTATGAGATATAATTTTTTCTGAGAGTGTGTCGTGATGTCTTTCGGGGCACACTCTCAGATATTTATTTGGCTATTTTCAGAAATGCTTCTATATCTCGCCGGATCATCTGATAAAGAGGTGATGACTGGTAATGAGGATTTTTACGGATAACCACTTCTATATCAACCTGACTACGCTGATAGGCTGTGAGCTCATTATGTAACTGAATGTCGTGTAAAGCTAAATCGTGTATTTGTTGTTCACGTTCGCGACGGAGTACTGTGCATACCGGAATCAGCAGACGCAGTATGACATTGTCCATAATGTGATGCCCTTGAATGAACATGTAAGTATTGTCCGGGTACACTCCCAATGTACGGAACTCTTTTTTCATATCTTCAATCTCTTCCAGGGCTTCTACATGTCGTCTTTCTAACTCATGAAGTTTACGGTTGACTTTTTTGGACATGATTTCCAGACTTTTTTCAGGATGGCGTGTACTGACTTGGTCTAACTTTACGAAAGAGCAGAAATCCAGTAAGGAAAATTCTGATAAATTATGTTGGCGGTAAAACCATACAGACCAGATGAAAAGCGGATAGGCTATTTCTGAATAGAGTTTCATGAAGGCAGGAAAGTCAATCAGTTTATGGTCGTTTAGCGTAGCTGTAACACACGCTTCGTGTAAGCCTTCGGCATAGCAGTGGTAATTTTCTATGGCATAGGCATACGTCTGTAATACGTAGGGGCTGTTGATGATGTACCGTGACGTTTGAGTCCTTCCTTGAAGAAGATAATCGTAATCACTGTCAACACAGGCTATCATATTTTCTCCCAGACGACTTCCCAGTTCGTTCATCAAAACTGATTTCTTTCCCTTGGCAAGTGAACTTCGGGATGGCAACATGACTTCAAAGTAACGTTTGTCATTCTCATATTCGGCCAGAAGGGAACGCCAAAAAGATATGTCATCGTAACTTTCTACATATGCAACGATTTTTCTTTTTGCTTGTTTTGGCTTCAGACTGTTGGCTGCTCCAATATAGAGTGAAGAAAGGTTTTCTGTAAGTCTTTTTCCCATAGCCGTAATTGTTTAATGAGTAGTTATATCACTTACTTCTGTCACTGCATCTATCCATCCGTTCATAATTAAGGCAGGAGAGTGGGTGGTAAGTATGATCTGTACATTAGGGTTTAAACTTCGGATGAGTGAAATCAACCGTTGTTGCCATTCTACATGAAGAGATATTTCGGGCTCATCCATAAATAGTGCGAATGGCTGATTGTCTTGTACCAGTACGGTAAGCAAAATGACAAGCATTTGTTTTTCTCCTGATGACAGCTGGTAAGGAGTTAATATATCACCATCTTGCTCGAATAAGATTTCGTTGCTTCTGCGGTTTATTTTTTTTCCGGTTTCGCTGAAAAGATCATCCATTAAGTCCTGGAATTTTGTTTTGGGACGTGAAACTTCAGCAGCACGAGCCTGATCTTCTATAACTCCGCTTGTAAGCAGTTCGATAATTCTGTTTCCGATATTTACCTGATAATCCAGATAGCGACGCTGAAGCAGATATAATTGCCAGTCGAGTTCTGTTTTTACATTTGAGTTTCCTATCTTTTCAAGCAGTCCGGAATTGATTAGCGGACGGTCGAAACTACGGATTACGTCAAATCGGATGAAATTAGCATCTTCAGGAGAGAATACGAAGGAAACTCCCGGCTGTACGCCATTAGTCAATGCATGCCCTTCCAGTTCGTTAAGATATCGTACGGAATTGTTCAAAATTGTACTTTTACCAATACCATTTACTCCGCTTAAAATGTTGACATCAGCACGTAAGTCCCATGAGATATTCTTTCTTCCCCATAGACCTTTAATTTCGATACGTTTAATGTAGTCGGCTTGCTTCTTCATGGTTGTATTTGTTTATACGCTTTAAACAAAAATACGGATAATCTTGGAATAAATCAATGTTTACAGCTCTCTTTTTTCGGATAACTCTTACCTTTGCATCGTAAAAAATATGATAGAAAACATGAATGTAAAAGTTATAAGAGCACATCTTGCTTTGCTGGGTGCGGCAAGTATGTGGGGATTGATGTCGCCAATGGGAAAGGCGGCCATGGAAGCTGGTATAACCGGATTGTCGTTGGCTACAATGCGTATGATAGGTGGTGCGGTTTGTTTTTGGATTGCGTCATTGTTTGCTCCAAAGGAGAAAGTTAGTTCGCATGATTTGATGTTACTTTTCTTTGCCGGACTGTTGGGTATTGTGTGCAATCAGGGATGTTTTACATTTGGTTTGTCGCTTACATCTCCTATAGATGCTTCTATTGTAACTACTACCATGCCGATAGTAACTATGATATTGGCTGCACTTTTTTTGAAAGAACCTGTTACACCCAAGAAGGTTATTGGTATATTTCTAGGCTCAATCGGTGCGCTTATGCTGATTTTAAGCAATCAGGGCGGATCGGTAGATGGAGGAGGCAGCATTTTGGGAGATGCATTGTGCATAACGGCTCAGGTAAGTTTTGCCTGTTATCTGACTATATTTAAGAAACTTATTTCGCGCTACAATGTGTTTACACTGATGAAATGGATGTTTACTTATGCGGCTATCTGTTTCATTCCTTTTTCCTACCGTGATTTTTCAGCAATGACGACTATGTCTTTCTCTGCTACGGTATGGATGGAAGTTGGTTATGTTGTCTTATTCGGAACATTCTTTGCCTATATTTTGATGCTCGTAGGTCAGAAGACACTTCGCCCTACCGTCGTAAGTATGTATAACTATATACAGCCCATTGTCGGAACTACAGTATCAGTCTTTTTAGGAATGGGAGTCTTTGGCTGGACCAAAGCATTGGCAGCGGTATTGATTTTTGTAGGTGTTTATGTTGTAACCCAGAGTAAGTCGCGGGCACAGATGCTGGCTGAAGGTGAGAAGGAATAAATGTTTAGCCTATGAGAGAAGATCCGTGTATAAAATCTCCTGTACTTTATTTGCAACATCAATATGAATTGTTGCAGATAGAGTATGAATACGAGAAGGAACAGTTCAAGCAGCAAACAGAGCTGATGGGCATTGGACGGAAAATCAAGCGCGGTATGTGCTGGTATCCGTTAAATCTGGGACGAAATTATTATAACGCCTTAAATCAGCTGGTGATAGAAGTTGAGCGGCGTGAAGACAAGGATATCGAGCATCAGTTTGAATATGGACGTCCGGTATGTTTCTTTACGCAAGATGTTTCGGGTAAATTGAATTATCTGAACTTTGTCGCAACAGTAAACTACGTGGATGAAGATCGGATGGTTGTGATTCTTCCTTCCGTTGATGCTTTGCTTGCCTTGCAAAGTAAAGAAGTCGTAGGTGTACAACTTTATTTTGATGAAACAAGTTATCGCCTGATGTTCGAGGCTTTAAAGCAAGTTATCGGAGCAAAAAATAATCGTTTGGCAGAGTTGCGTGATATCTTTCATGGAACTCAACCTGCTTCTACTTTTTCGTTTCATCCTTTGCGCTTTCCTTGGTTAAATGCTACGCAGGAGGAAGCTGTGAATAAAGTACTTCATGCTAAGGATGTAGCAATCGTACATGGGCCTCCCGGAACGGGAAAAACTACTACTCTGGTAGAGGCTGTATACGAAACTCTTCATCGGGAAAATCAGGTATTGGTTTGTGCACAGAGTAATATGGCCGTCGACTGGATAAGTGAAAAACTAGTCGACAGAGGAGTGAGTGTATTACGTATAGGGAATCCTAGTCGGGTGAATGATAAGATGTTATCGTTCACTTATGAACGCCGTTTTGAATCTCATCCTGACTATCCGCAGCTATGGAGTATTCGTAAAGCGATACGCGAATTGTATGCCAGGAGCAGAAAAGGCGCTGAACGAGAAGCTGTCCGGCAAAAGATTAATTCGCTGAAAGACCGTGCAACAGAATTGGAAATTCGCATCAATGAATCTTTGTTTTCTGAGGCTCGTGTAATTGCCTGCACATTGGTTGGAAGTGCCAATCGCTTGTTGACAGGGCAGAAATTCGGAACATTGTTTATTGATGAGGCTGCTCAGGCACTTGAAGCTGCCTGCTGGATTCCGATACGGAAAGCCGACCGGGTAATATTGGCAGGAGATCATTGTCAGCTTCCTCCGACGGTAAAGGCACCGGAAGCTCTTCGTGCAGGACTGGGACATACGCTGATGCAGACTATTGTAAAGAGTAAACCCGATACTGTTTCACTGCTGAAGCTCCAGTATCGTATGAATGATGAGATTATGCGTTTTTCATCGGAGTGGTTTTACGGAGGGATGTTGCAGTCTGCTCCTGAAGTAAAATATCGTAGCATTCTCGATTTTGATACTCCTATTGAATGGATCAATACTGAAGGATTAGATTGTAATGAGGAGTTTATTGGTGAAAATTATGGAAGAATAAACAAGTCGGAAGCTGAATTATCTATCGAGCAGCTGAAAGGTTATATTACCAAAATAGGACGGGAACGTTTCTTGGATGAACGGATTGATGTGGGTATGATTTCGCCATATAAGGCACAGGTACAATATTTGCGCCGTCTTGTCCGGAATGATGCTTTTTTTAAGCCTTACCGGCAGGCTATAACCATTAATACTGTGGATGGATTTCAGGGACAGGAACGTGATGTGATTCTGATTAGTTTGGTACGTGCTAACGAGGAAGGACAGATTGGTTTCCTGAATGATTTACGACGTATGAATGTTGCGATTACCCGAGCTCGTATGAAACTGATTATATTGGGGGATGCTTCGACATTGACTCGGCATGCTTTTTACAAGAAGCTATATACTTACATAGAAAGTCTGCATGAATAGTTCGAGGATATTGATACACTGATAAACAAAAACTCTTCTTTTATTTCTGGAAACAATCATTTACAGATGATAAAAGAAGAGTTTTTTTATAATGCTTTTTAAAATATGGATATGGATTTATCCTGCTTGAAGACGCTTTTTATTCCGGTAAGTTTTTAATCGTTCTAACGCGTGTTTACGACTTAACATGATTTGGCGTCGGTATACGATACAGGTTGTAATAAAATACACTACGGCTTGTATCCATAATCCCCTGATTATAGGTAAGACATCATGTAATGTTGCTCCCATGGTATTGATGCGTACATAACCGTTTATTCCAAACGTAGAAGGGAAGAGCCATGAGAATATTTCCCAAAATTTAGGAATAGCTGCGCCTGGCCATGATATACCTGATATAAACAATAAAGGTACAGAGGTAAATACAAATATCAGCATGCACGATTCTCTGTGATGAATGAATATAGAGCAGGTCATGGCAAAGAAAATACATGCCAGCAGATAAGGTAAAGTAAACCAGAATAAAGTAGCTGGTTGAGCTATCTGTACCAGGCTGAATATTTTAGGAACCAGACAGAGAATATATGTCGACATAACAGCATAGATCATCAGGTATGCAAGCGATTTTCCTAATACAATGCGTAATGTCCCTTGATATTGCCGGCTGATAGGTACAAGGTCGCGGAATCGATTGTTTTCGCGTGCTGTTCCAGCAGACAAACCTACTCCCAGCAATAGAGTTTGTTGGATAATAAGTATTAAAACAGCTGGAATAAGGAAGCTGGCAAAACCATCTTGTGGATTGAACAAAGAAACAGACTCATATTCTATTGGAGTTGTACTGATTTCATCTTGTCGTTCTGTTGTATTACCTAATCTCTTTACCTGAATCTCCTTATTCATTTTCAAGGAGGTTTCTGTATTTGCCAGCAAAATTGCTTTGTAATAAAGCATTCCGCTCATGTCGCAATAAATGCTTACGTGAGCTTGTTTACCTTCGGCCAGATCTTGACTGAAGCTTTCAGGGATATATATAATGCCATATACCTTTTGGTCCTTAAGCAATAGCCTTGCTTCTTCCATATCGGCACAATAAGACTGTATATGTACATCGGGACTTCCATCTACCATACGTATGTATTTTCTGCTTTGAGAACTGTTATTCGCGTCTACCACTGCTGTGGGAACTTCACGAACAACCTCGTTTGTATAGATGAAAGCATATATCAACGGGTAAGCTAATGGAACCAGCAGGAAAAATATCAGGACTCCCTGATCTTTTATCGTAGCTTTAAGTTCCTTTCTGAATATATAGAACAGTCCATTCAGCCCTTGCCGTATAATATGTCGGAGTGAATATTTTTCCATGATTGACCTTTTAAGGAATATATGTATAGTGTAACATGATTGTACGCAGTTTCTTCAATACAAAGAATGGCAGCAGCATAAATATGAGTAATGCCACTACAGAATGCCAGGCATAAATAAGTGGATAACCGTTGAGTGCAAGGTTGGCATATAGTAGAAAGTAATGCCTCAATGGGAATAGCACACTGAGTGCCTGAAGAGTCGGGTGCATGGCCATAACCGGAAATGTAAATCCTGAAATGGAAAAAGATAAAACTCCCCAAAGTGAGGCTGCACTAAGAGCCAGACGAAGCGTGCCAAATAGGCCAAAGAAAAACAGACCTACAGCTTGTGAAGCCAGTACTAATAAGAGTCCTGACAATAACATTGGGAAGATACCACTGTTACATGGGTAATGTAAAAATCCATAGAGATATACATTGTAGAATACAGCTATGATAAAAAACAGAATTGTTTGTGGCAATAATTTGCCGACCAATGCTGTGACAATGGAATTATCTGCTAAATGAAGTAATTCCTTTGCCGTATTTTCTTTTATTTCAACTCCTATTGTATATGCTGTAATTAGAAAAATCAGTAGCATCAATATTCCGGGAAATAGTGTGTTACACAGATATACGGAATAGTTTAGCCAGGGATTATTCAGTGGATGAGTATCAATGACAATTGGTTGTAAGAATGCTACAGCCTGATCTTCTGTAGCTCCCTTGGCCAATAAGGTACTCTGACCTATGGCAGCAGAAGCAAGCTCACTCATCGTACGTTGATCTCTGTAAAGTAGAGAACCGGCTATCAGGTATGAATAGTTTGTGTAAAAAGACACTTTAGGTTGTCTGCCTGCTATTGCTTTTTCTGTAGTCCCTTCCGGAATGTAATAGAATGAATAAATTTCTCCGCGCTGGATGGCTTCCCTTGCTTCGTTGAAACTACCGTAGTGGGCTACGATTTTAGTCTGCTGAAAAGCATCCAGATTACGTATGATTGTACGTGTAGTTGAAGTATTGTCAAGGTCCACTACGCCTGCAGGCATATTGGTAGGTAGCCCGCTGCTCATTAGCGTAGTAAAGAAAATATAACTGAAAATCGGAGCTATTACCATGCAAAAGAGATACATCGGCTTGGTTGCGATGCGTATAACTTCTCGTTTCGCAATTTGTAACAGGCGTTTATGGACAGTAATTGACATAGTTTATTCTTTATTTTTCAATAATAGCCGACATGCCGGGGCGTAAATTTTCTACTGTTTGTACGGGTTTGGCTTTTACCTCAAAAGTTTTTAAATCGAATTGTCCGGTTGTCTTGGTTGCTTTCCATGCTGCATAAGTTCCCAAATCTTTCATGTATGTGACCTTGAAAGTTGCATTTTTTTCTAATGCAGGTATATAAGCTGTAATTTCCCCTCCTACGGTAAAATCTTTCAAGAAATCTTCTCGTACATTAAAGGTTACCCACATATCGTCTAGCTGAGCAACATTCATGATTGGAGCTCCAGTACCTACCAGTTCACCTACTTTAGGGAATATTTCTGTAACTTCTCCATCGGCAGACGCTATCAGATAAGTTTCGTTTATATATGAAGTAACTTCGGCCACAGCACCTTTCGCACGCTCTACCTGAGCTGCTGCCATTGCTTTGTCTTCACGTTGTGCACCATTTTTAGCCATTGTGTATTGTGCTTTGGCAGCCCGTTCTGTTGCGGCCATAGCATCATATTGAGCTTTTGCTTCATCTCTTTTTTGAGCAGACATAACTCCTTCTTCATACAATCTGTTTACACGGTTATATGATTTTTCTGCGATGTCCAGACCAGCTTTTGCCTTTTGCCACATTTCGAATGCTGCTTGCAACTGTTCTGAACGAGTGCCACGGATTGCTTTTTCATTTAAAGCCTGTGCAGCTTGTTCTGCTGCCTGTGCCTGAGATAATTTAGCCTGTACATCCGGAGCTTCAAGTATAGCAAGTGTATCTCCAGCCTTTACTTTTTCTCCTTCATCTACTAAAAATTTAAGTATACGTCCTGGCACTTTGCTCGAAACGCGATATTCAGTTGCTTCTGCCTGACCTTGAATAATTTCAGGACCCTTTCCGAGAGTAAAGAATCCGATGATACTTACAATGACAATTACTGCAGCAAGTGTAAAAAATGCCAGCATGATATTGCTGTGTTGAGATTTTTCAGTCATATTGATTTATTATTTTAATGTTCCCATTGATTTGTTCAAATATATTTCACTCATTTTCAGATCGATTTGTGCATCAATCTTGCCAGATTGTGCTGACAACCAAGCCGTTTGTGCTTCTAATACATTGCTTGCAGGTATGACTCCTTCTTTAAATCCCAGATTGGCATATCGCAAATTTTCTTCGGCTTTTTCCATGTTTTTTTCTGCCATGGTCAGCTTTTTCACAGCTTCATTAACTTTATACGAGCTTTGTGTGACCTGAAGTTCTACCTTTTCTTTTATATCTTCCAGTTGGTAGCGTGCTATATTGGCTTCAGCTTTGGCAGCTTTGACTTTGTATATACCTTCTCCCCAATGGAATACCGGTATCTTTACGACAACACCGATTCCCCACATTCCTCGGAATTTATTTTCAAATCCATTAGTCAGTGAAGGATTTGTGAACAAGTAGTTTGCTGTTAATCCGACTGAAGGAAGAAACTCGGCACGAGCAACATTTACCTTCTGTCTGTAAATTTTTTCGGCAAGTTCTAGCGATTTAAGTTCCTGACGGTTTGCAAATGCGGTATTTACATTGCTTTCCGTGTATGTATTGGGTAATGTCAAATCTTTAATTTCTTCATCTGCCAGTCGTATTTCTGTATCCAATGGGATGCCACAGAGCTGGCATAGTACCATTTTAGATAGACTTAACCCATCTTCTACCTGAGTAAGTGTTATTTCTGCTTCATTTACTTTTACTTTTACACTGAGTTCATCTGCAGTCGTGGCAACTCCTTCGGCAACCATTTTACTCACGTCAGAGTCTAACTTTTGAACAAGTTTCAGGAAGCTTTCTGCCAATTTCTTTTTATTGACCAGAGAGATGACTTGCCAGTAGGCTTGATCCGTACTTAATATTACATCCTGCATGCCTGTAGCATGTTGTGATTGTGCCAACTGCTCTGCATACTTCGTTATTTTATTATATGCTACGATTTTTCCTCCCATAAAAATAGGCTGGGTAAGGGTAGCAGCTCCTACATATAAATTTCTGGTATCAGTACGAAATGCATCAATAATACTTTGTCCTGCATTGTTTAATGCTCCTGGAATTTTTCCCATAGCATTACTTAAAGGGGTAAGGAGGGGAAGCAATTCAGGATGTTGCATTGCTATTTGTTGCAATTCTTGTCCCAAATGCTGTAATTCGTTTCCTACGCTGGTTCCCATATTGCCAATGACTTGTTTCTGGTCATTGCTTAGTAAAGATATTTCTTTTTGGGTACGCATATAGCTTCCCGTCACATCTATCTTTGGGAGATAATTCGTAAATGCTGCTTTTTGCTGGTAGTGAGCAGCATTTATTTTTTCTTGCGCGATGCGTAGTTCTTTGTTGTTCGCGAGAGCCAGTGCACGGCAACTGTCCAAATTTAAGATTCGTTGGGCATAACCATTTAGAACCAGCCCGAACAATAAAATGAAACTTAAAATTCTTTTCATTACCAATTTTCTTTAGTGTTTAGTTGCTTATGCAACATTGCAAATGTATTATAATATAAACAAATCACCAAGTAAAAAGGTTGAAAAGGAAGAGCGTTTCTGTGTCTTTTTTGCTTTTTTAGCTTAACTGTCTTTTTGAAAAATTAGAAACTGGTCAGTTTAGAACGTTTGGGTTTATTAGCAATAGAATTAGAAACCACTTGTGGGGTAGAGTTTACACCAAACCAACGTGTCATTATTCTAGTTTCACTAGGAGTTGTTGATGGGAAATTGCCATGCTCTATGTGATACAATACAGGGACCATCAAGGAATCTTGTTCTGTTCCCAGTTCTCCCAAATATCCGGTAAGATCCTCACTTTCTTCATAATCGGGCTTTAGGCCATCTGTATAATAATCGTAATAATTTTCTGAATTACTTATGTACGAAGTAGTTAGCCAGAATTCTAGTTGCGGATGAGCTGAATTGGTGAATAAACTTTGAGCTACATTTTTACCAAATGTATTTTCTCCTACCTGAATTAATTTGTCACCTAAATATGGGCGCAGGCAGTTGATTATGATTTCTGAAGCTGAAGCTGTATTTCCTGTTGTCAACACATAAAGATGGTCGAACGAAGCATTGGATACTCCTTGCAGAAGAGCTGGGTCGAACACATAATTTTCTGTTTTATTCAGTTTATCATTAAATATCAGGTTGAAACATGTTTTTCCCATTGCATCAGCAGGAGCAAGTATGGTACTCAACAGCAAAGCTGTAGAAACGTAGCCACCGGGGTTGTATCTTAAATCCAGAACAATCTCATTGGGTGATGAGGCTAGCCCTTCTGCAAATTTGCTTTTCAGCTCAGTTTCCTCTGTTATTTCGAAACTGTTATACATGATATAGAAAACTTTTTTTCCGCCCGATGTTGTAAAATTGCGTGTTAAGTATACACTTGGTTCCTCAACGATTCGTGGAGCAGGTGTCGTAAATTCCAGACTGTCTGGAGTTCCGTTGTCATTCATTCTTGCAACCTGATAGCAGTAAGTTTTGCTTGGGCGTTGGAAGTATTCTGTATAATTGCTGCTCGTAATTTTCTGACTGTCGACCATAAAAATATGATCGCCACGCTTCAATCCCATTTCACTGGCCGGAGAATCCGGTTGAGTATATAATATTGTATAATAATAGTCTCCGCTTACACCGCGAACCAAACTTCCTTCGATGCCGAATGTAGGATAACTGCTTTGCACACGGGATATTTTAACAGAATCGATGTGAGAGAAAAGAACACCATTTTTCTGGTCACGATCAGATGCCACCGATGTTAAAAAATCTGCCGGCTTATCGAAAAAATCCAGTCCGTCTTCAGCAGGAAGATCCTCATAGAACAGATAATTCTGTTGCATGGTTTCATACATCCATGTCTTACTTGCAATTAAGGCATAGTATTCACCAGAACGGTCTTCTCCGCATGACGATAGAAAAAACGTTGGAAAAATGGAACTGAGTATGAAATAAATTAAGTATTTTCTCATAAAGTTTTATTTCATTTCGAATGAGTTCTGACCGATCATATTGCCATCAGCAAAGATGTATACAGAATATGTTCCCGCAGGGAGGAATTCTTCTACATCCCAATATACGGTAACGCTTTGTTCCTCACCAGTATATTCAATATATTTCTTGATAGAATATGTAATCTGACGATCTTCGTATGGGAATGTTGTATCACCTTTCGATAAGATTTCGTTGTTAGGTTTGGCAATACGGATATATAGAGTTTTATTACCCGTTTTGGCTGTAATGTTCTTGACGATGGTGAACGAGATAGCAATTTTCTTCACGTCCTTTACTTTACGTGCTTTTTTACCTCGTTTATTCATTGGAAGAGCAGATATATTCGTTGCATCAAGCTGGGCTGCCAGTGATACTCGCTCATTAAGATTTTTCTTTTCAGCGGCTAGGGTATTGATTTGTGCAGTAGCTGCTGTATATTTACTTTTCACTTCCTGATTTTCTTCCATCAGTGCAGCATTGATTCGATTCAGTGAGTCGATTTGCATGACATAACTTCTCAATACGGCACGAACAGTTTTCAGTTCTTTTTTCAAGCGTATGATTTCAGCGGCATTGCTACTTTTTACCTGACGGAGTTCTTCAAGCAAACGTTGGGTCTTTAACTTTTCACTTTCTAGCTTTTCGCGTAGAGAGTCATTATTTATTTGTACCTGAAGCTCGTCATATTGAGTGGCAAAAGTGCTGTATTCGTTTTCCATCTCTTCTTTTTCGACGGCGAATACTTCAGTCATTTCTTTATTTTTGCGAAATTCATTGAACGCTAAAAATGAAACTCCAGCAATTACAACAATCAATGCTGCTATAACGATGATTAATTTCTTATTTTTTTCCATGAAAACTGATTTTGTGGCAAAAATACAATATTTTACTCATAAGCATCGTCCTTTAGCCTAAAAAAAACAAAATCTAGCGGAGTTCCAGTATTATAGGAGGAATATCTCCTTTAATCCATTGGTAAAAGATCTTTTCCGGATAAAGCTGTGCATTATCTGATATCCAGTTGTTAAGTATGTCGATAACTGGTATATCATTTTCTGCTTTCATCGTGTTTTCATCGTATGTGTATATCTGTTTCGGGGTAGTTTGGTAGGTGTCGTATACTCCTCTGATATCAACATCGCAGTAAAGTCCGCTTTCTATCGTACAGTTGTTGCTTTTATATACCAGTGATCCATATTTCTTTTTTGATGGATATCCTATCGTTTTGTATGTGTAGCAATTTTTCATTTCACTTCTTGGTTCCATGGTATAGCAGATACCTCCACTGCTCAGTGTATTAGTAAAATCACAACTTGCCATATAGCAGTTTAACAGTTGTCCGAAATTACTGAAAGAGATACCGGAAGCCTGAGCGTTTGGCAGTTGAAAATCAATGTTCTCTGCAGAGCAGTTAATGACGCATCCTTTATTGATTCCGGCAATACCGCCAGCCTGCTTAACCGATTCTCCTGTAAAAGAATTGTTCCCTTTGATATGACATCCTGTTATTGTACCATTGTTTCTACCTGTAAGAATAGCTTCATATTTACAGGTATATCCGGCATTGGAGTATGATACGTTCTCAATATTTAAATCCTTGATAATGCCAGCTGTATCAACAAAAGAAAACAAAGCATATGAATCCATATTGCTTTTAGGCTCTAATTTTAGTTCGTACAGTGTATGGTTTTGTCCGTCCAGGCAATCTATAAATCCTGAGTTTTCGAAACCTGATTGGTTATAATGTCCGATACTTTGCAAACGTGCACACTCTTCGGGAGTAAAATGAATGTCATTTAATAGATAATAAGTCATTTTTCCATTGACAGATGTTCCGAACTCTTCTAAACATCTGTCGCCATACGCTTCTCCATTGATGAGATAAGTAAAAGCGATAAAATCTTCAGCTGTACTGATTCCGCATCCGTCGTTTGATGATTTTATGTTATAATTATATCGATATCCGCTTTGAAAGGCTGAAGAATGAACGGATGCTGTGTATGTTTCCTCCTCAGTTGTGATACTTATATCTACCCGTATCTCTGGAGCTGGAGGAACAAGCAGCGTATATATACCATTTTCTTGTTTTGTAAATACTTGGGGATAAGGGTGCTCTTCTGTGTATTCCATTTCAGCAGAAAAGGGATCGAATGTGTGTACTGAAACAGAAGGAGTAAACTGTATTTCTTGGAGCTGCTTGTTTAGAAGCGGATCAACATGAAAGACAAGTTGAGAGAATAAATGACTGAATTTTAAAATAATAGGAGAACCGTATCGGGTATTTCCTGTATAATATAAAATGTCTTTTAATTTTCCGTCAGGTTCATATACCGTAAAATTATCATTCTCCATGTAAGGGTAATAGGCACTGACAACCGCGTCCGACTGATCAGTATTCCATTGTAGTTCGGAAGTATAATTCCATACTCCGTGCGTGTAAGTAAGCGGTATATTTTCTGCACTTATACCTCCTCTGCTGTAAAAAGAGATTATACTGTTTTCTTCCAATTGTCCGGAAATATCGTTTCTTGATTCTTTTTCTTCAAAAGTGGCATATTCTTTTCCTGTGATGATTACCTGCTTCAATTTCTGTTCAGAAAGCTTTTCGGATGTACATCCGTTTAATATTGTAAATAAGATTATGATTGTTGATATATATTTCATGGCATTATTTCAACTTGACTTTTTATAAGAATAACGCCATATTTAGAATTTATGTACTTTTTTGGAAAAAAATACGCTGCCGAACCTTCTCAGGCAGGCAGCGCAAGCTACAATACAAAATACAAATACAACTAAACGAGATATATTGTAAAATTAAGAAATAGAAACCACAAATAAAAATTTGAGGACAAGAAAATTGCAATTTCTATTCTTTCTTTTGTTTTTTAGTTCTTTAGACAATACCTTGAGCCATCATAGCATGTGCTACTTTCATAAATCCTGCAATGTTGGCACCTTTTACGTAATTGATATATCCGTCAGGTTCAGTTCCGTATTTTACACATTGTTCATGGATGTTATGCATAATTTGGTGCAATTTTTCGTCCACTTCTTGAGCAGTCCAGCTCAGATGCATTGCATTCTGGCTCATTTCCAGTCCTGAAGTTGCAACACCACCGGCATTTACAGCTTTACCCGGAGCATACATTAGCTTATGTTCGATGAATGCATCGATAGCTTCTGGAGTACATCCCATATTTGAAATTTCTCCAACGCAAAGTACGGAATTATTTATCAAGTTCATGGCATCTTCTCCGTTCAATTCGTTCTGGGTTGCACAAGGCAGAGCAATATCTACTTTTACTTCCCATGGACGACGTCCTTCTACGAAAGTAGAACCAGGGAACTTGTCGGCATACGGTGCTACGATATCGTTGCCAGAAGCACGCAGTTCAAGCATATAGTCAATCTTTTCTCCGCTGATACCATCTGGATCATAAATGTATCCGTCCGGACCAGAGATAGTAACTACCTTAGCACCTAATTGAGTAGCTTTGGTTGCTGCTCCCCATGCGACGTTTCCAAAACCGGAAATAGCCACAGTCTTTCCTTTTATATCTATACCTTTCTTATCGAGCATGTGTTTTACAAAGTACAAACCACCAAACCCTGTAGCTTCTGGGCGGATTAATGAACCGCCGAATTCCAAACCTTTACCAGTGAATGTACCTGTAAATTCATGTGTTAACTTTTTGTACATACCGAACATATATCCAACTTCACGGCCGCCTACACCGATATCACCGGCAGGAACATCCATGTCTGGACCTACATGACGCCATAATTCAAGCATGAATGCCTGGCAGAAGCGCATAACTTCAGCATCACTCTTGCCACGTGGTGAGAAATCAGAACCACCTTTACCACCACCCATCGGAAGAGTTGTCAATGCGTTCTTAAATGTCTGTTCGAAACCTAAGAATTTCAGGATAGAAAGATTTACAGATGCATGGAAACGGATACCACCTTTATACGGGCCGATGGCATTATTAAACTGTACACGATAACCTAAATTTACTTGTACTTTGCCTTTGTCGTCCACCCAAGGTACACGGAATGTTATGATACGGTCTGGTTCAACCAAACGCTCTATCAGTGATGCTTTTTCAAATTCGGGATGTTGATTGTAAATATCTTCAATAGAAAGTAGAACTTCTCTAACCGCCTGCAAGTACTCTGATTCACCCGGATGCTTAGCTTCCAGAGATGACATAATCTGGTTAATGTTCATGACATTTTTAATTTAAGGTCTGACAAAATGAAATTGTTTGTTACTGCAAAGATAGGTTTTTATGTAGAACATCAAAATATTTCAGAATGTTTTTGCGGGTGAAAAGTGATAAAAAGTTAAAGCCTGAAAGGTGCTATATGTGTCTGAAAGTAATTTTTATCTGCTGCTAAGTTGCACAAATCAATAGAAATCACGTTATTTGTTAAACAAATAAAGCTTAAACCTTGAAGCTATGCTCAGTAAGTTAAAATTAAACCAACTTTATTTTAAAGATACCCAGTTTGTCAGTTTAATGACTAAACGCATCTTTAATGTACTTCTTGTGGCAAATCCGTATGATGCTTTCATGCTCGAGGATGACGGTCGCATTGATGAAAAGATATTTATCGAATACATGAATCTCAGTCTTCGTTATCCTCCTCGCTTTACACAAGTGTCTACTGAGGAAGATGCATGGAAGCAACTGGGAAATACAATGTTCGACCTGGTTATCTGTATGCCCGGATCGGACAATAGTGATACGTTCGACATTGCTCGTCAGATAAAGGAAAAATATCCTCATATACCATTAGTTGTTCTGACACCTTTCTCTCATGGTATTAAAGAACGAATGGAGCATGAAGACCTGAGTATTTTCGAGTACGTGTTCTGCTGGTTGGGAAATACAGATTTGCTGGTATCTATCATAAAGTTGATAGAAGACAAGATGAATCTGGAACACGATATAAAAGAGGTCGGTGTGCAGATGATATTACTTGTAGAAGATTCCATCCGTTTTTATTCGTCTGTACTACCTAATCTGTATAAGTTCGTGCTTCGCCAAAGTCAAGAGTTTGCCACCGAAGCATTGAATGAGCACCAGCGTACGTTGCGTATGCGCGGACGTCCTAAAATAGTACTGGCCCGCTCTTACGAAGAGGCGATGGACTTATACAATAAATACCAGAATAATACGTTGGGTATCATATCGGATGCCCGTTATCCGCGTGAGGGTAAAATTGATCCGCATGCAGGTATTCGTTTTCTTACCGAAGTTAGAAGTCGTGATCCATTTATTCCATTGATTCTTCAATCGGCAGAAGTCAGCAACAAAGAGTTTGCCCTTAGTTGCGGTGCTCAGTTTATCGATAAGAACTCGAAGAAAATGAATATCGACCTGCGCGAAGCTGTTTCCGAAAATTTTGGTTTTGGTGATTTCATTTTCCGCAATCCGAATACGATGGAGGAAGTGGTACGTGTGCATAATTTGAAGGAACTTCAAAATGCCATTTTCTCTATACCGGCCGAATCATTCCTTTATCACATCAGTCGTAATCATATATCGCGTTGGTTATATTCGCGCGCCATATTCCCCGTTGCGGAGTTCTTGAAACAAATAACCTGGGAGTCTTTGCAAGACATCGATGCTCATCGCCAGATTATATTCGAGGCGATTGTGAAGTACCGCAAAATGAAAAATCAGGGAGTTGTAGCCGTTTTCCAGCGTGACCGTTTTGACCGTTATTCTAACTTTGCCCGTATCGGTGACGGTTCGCTGGGAGGAAAGGGACGAGGACTTGCCTTTATTGATAATATGGTAAAGAGGCATGCCGAATTCGAAGAGTTTGAAAATGCCTCAGTTGTGATTCCTAAGACGGTGGTACTTTGTACAGATATATTCGATGAATTCATGGATATGAACCAGCTGTATCAGGTGGCACTGAGTGATGCTGATGATGAAACCATATTACGTGCTTTTTTAAGAGCCAAGTTGCCCGACAGACTGGTTGAAGACTTTTTCGCCTTCTTCGATGTTGTGAAGTCACCTATTGCTATCCGTTCGTCTAGCTTGCTGGAGGATTCTCATTATCAGCCATTTGCTGGGATCTATTCTACTTATATGATTCCTTACCTTACAGATAAATATGAGATGCTGCGCATGCTGAGTGATGCGATAAAAGGTGTTTATGCATCGGTTTACTACAAAGACAGTAAGTCATATATGCAAGCTACCAGCAACGTTATCGATCAGGAAAAGATGGCTGTTATTTTACAGGAAGTGGTAGGTACTCAATACGGTGACCGTTTTTATCCTTCTATTTCAGGAGTAGCACGTTCTATCAATTATTATCCGATTAACGATGAACTGGCAGAAGAGGGAACTGTAAGTCTTGCTCTGGGATTAGGAAAATATATTGTCGATGGAGGACTTACGTTGAGAGTTTGTCCTTACCATCCCGATAAAGTGCTCCAGACAAGTGAGATGGAAATGGCTTTGCGTGAAACTCAGACGCGTTTTTATGCCCTCGATTTGAAAAATATGGGGCAAAATTTTTCACTCGATGATGGTTTTAACCTGTTAAAGCTTCCTGTGAAGGAAGCCGAAAACGATGGCTCTTTGAATTATATAGCTTCAACATACGATCCGTATGATATGGTAATACGCGACGGAATCTATCCGGGTGGACGTAAAGTGATAACTTTTGCCAATATTCTTCAGCACGATGTCTTTCCATTGGCACGTATTCTTCAATTGGTTCAAAAATATGGACAGGGAGAAATGCGTCGTCCCGTAGAGATTGAGTTTGCCGTAAATCTGAATGCAGCAGAGAAGAAAGGAGTATTCTATTTGTTACAGATACGTCCGATGGTAGATATGAAAGCCGATTTGAATGAAGATTTGGATGCTATCCCCGAAGACCAGCTCCTGCTGAAGAGTGTAAATTCTCTCGGACAAGGTATTATGGACGATATTCAAGACGTAATATATGTAAAGACCGAAGGATATTCCGCTTCCAATAATCAGCTGATTGCCTATGATATAGAGAAACTTAACAAACGCTTCCTGGATGAAGGAAAGCATTATATTCTTATTGGTCCGGGACGCTGGGGAAGCAGTGATACATGGCTGGGTATTCCGGTAAAATGGCCTAATATATCGGCTGCACGTGTCATTGTAGAGGCTGGACTCACCAATTATCGTGTCGATCCGAGTCAGGGTACTCATTTCTTCCAGAATCTGACATCCTTCGGTGTCGGTTATTTTACGATAAATGCTTATATGAACGACGGACTGTATAATCAGGAATTGCTGAACAGTATGCCGGCTGTGGAAGAAACCAAGTATTTACGCTGGGTACATTTCGATAAGCCGCTTGCTGTCAAGATGAATGGTAAGAAGAAAATAGGAGTGGTTAGTTTTGACTGATCGGACGAGAAGTGTAATACAGGTGTTCTGTGACGTAATAAAAATAATAGCCGTATCATAACTTAAAAACAAAGTCTGTGATACGGCTATTTCTAGATTTAATAACTAATATAACGTGAAATAAAATTAGAAAATAGACAGTTGCCTGTCATTAACAAAGTTTACTTCAATGGCGGGCTTCTTTTCAAACAAGCAGTATGTTGCTATAGCCGAAAGGAGTTGGCTATAAAGTTATTGAATGAACGATGTTTGGAGTGTTCTATCTGTGCTATGTTCTTCAGTTCATCATTGACTGTTTCAATCAAGGTTCTTTTTCTGAGTAGAATTTTGTCGGCAATACTCATCAGTGAATTCTTCATACTATTGTTTTTTAACTTTAGTGACAAGCTGTATGCCATTAAGGAAAAGGTTCTCAAACAGAGCCTGACCGATATATCCTTTGTCAGCACATAATTTTCCTTTGATGTTCTCTAGGAGCTTTCCCAGCCTCAAAGGTTCTCGGTCATCCACGTTTCCAAGAGTGAACATGAAATTGAGGACTCTCCTTTATCATTGATTATTAGATGCAGTTTGAATCCGAAGAACCATTCCATAGAACATTTTTCACGCTCGGCAAGCCCTTCAAATATCTTATGAATCAAGATTTTTGGGTTACGACACACATGTAAGAGAGTTGAATCAACAAAACTGATGCCTGTACAGGTCCCAGCAATGCTTTCTTGATAAAAATGGTCAAGGAAAGCATACCTCCTTCTCTAATTCTACTAAACGGTTATAGGATACCAAACGTGGAAAAAGTTTTTTCAGATATTTGCACACATATTCCTTGTAGTAATGCTTGAAACAGCGGAAACTACCAGAATGAAATAGGATAAGAATAACCATAATATCAACATTACTATACGGTTGGGCTTATTACGGTGATTGGTCTTATTATCCTTAAATCATATATTTTTCCTGTTGCAATGTAAATTCCTTATAAAAATCTTTGGATATACAATAATTTTTTGTAAATTTAAGTCACTTAGAAACATGACGGCAATCGTTTAAATGTAATGATTCAGCACTATAAATTTAATGCTTTTATTGATATATTTTTAATTATCAGTGAAATATATTTATTGTTATTTCGAATTCACGTTAATTATATATATTATGAAAAAATCGTTTATCTATTTGTGCTTATTTGCTTTTATTTCTTCTTGTTCCTCTAATATTTTAGAGGAGGTACAAAGTATACCCAAATCAAGGTCCATTGGTTATGAACCAACTTGGTGGAATTCTACAGAGCGATTGCCTGCCCCCAGTGAATATTGGAGTGGATATAGAGATACTCCATATGATGTAGCTACGATTGATACATGTGCAGGATATGTTAGTTTGGTTTACTCATGGGGATTTTCTTATGATTGGCAGTATTACCATAGATTGCAAGTTCAATATAGAAAAATTTCTGATGGGGATGAATATCTTCAGTTTATACCGGAATCTGAGTGGAAGTGGCTAGGGGATGGAAAAGGGAAATATCAAAATGGTATAATAGAAGAAAAATCACCGAGTCGATGTGTGGATATTGATGCGGCTTGTTTACCTAAAGGTAAAATTGGAATACGGTATAGATTATTACATATGGCATACCCAGGTCAATATTATGATCCTGGTTATGATAATATTATGTATACAGAATGGACTATGGTATCACGTTCTGGAATGGTTATCATGAATGAGGGTGGTTCATTTGTGGAGCAATTGTTTATTCATGTTTCATTTCCTCAAACAATGGCTATGTTTACTTGTTCTGTTTTTATTGATGATAATCAAATTTATAAAAATACGAATAATATTTACGTTTATGAGCGAAAGAAGGAAAATGGAACTTATACGGTTTCAGCTTTTATGCAAATACACCAAGGTGGAAGTACGGAGTATAGAAGTGCAGAAAAAACGGGTGAATATAATAAAAGTACAAAACATATCTATGTAAATTTTACTTTGGAAGATTTTGTCTATTAAACAATTTTATTGAAATGGCTTCTTTATTCTTAATTGTATTACATCATTAGTGTATTGTTAAAATAGAGAAAAGGAAATTTTTTTGTTATTGTTGAAATTAATCTTTTCAAATAGACTTCTAAGATAGCTTTTATTATTTGATATGTTCTATTTATTGATATTTCTAAAGTTTTATAATATCCTACAAACTACTTTTATCAGAATTAATTAAACATAAAAGTCGACAATTGATTTTTAGTCAGTGGATGGAGTGGCTAACATTTTGTTTTTTATCATATTTATCAACTGGGTGTTTAGTTTATTTTATTGAAGTATTCTAATTTATTGGAAAAAATTACTTGTCTTTGTTTATCAATTTATTGAAAATCAAATTATCTTATTTAAAACTCATACATATTCCGGAGCATACCCGTTCACTTTCCGGCAGCTTATTAGGGTATAAAACCATACCTTAAAAGCGTAATTTTTATCCGTTCATCCCCTAAAAGGATGAAAAAATGGATAACCAGACATTAAAATCTCAATTTTTCCGGAGCATATCCGTTCACCTCCGAGAATTGCAGGTTGTAGCACCCTTTTTCCGGAGCATACCCGTTCACTTTAGACGTATGCTTTCAGATTTTCCGGAGTATATCCGTTCAGCCGTGCATGGAATTGTGAGCGTATATCTTCGTTTCCGGAGCATATCCGTTCATTCTTTCCCCGGTTTCAGTTTCCTTTGTGCTGGTAAGCTAACAAGAAACAGCACAGTCATGGCAGGAACAACAAAGGATATGAGTCTGATAAAACAAGTACTCCAGCTCAAGCAGGCCGGAGAATCCAACCGCGGTGTAAGCCGCAAGTTACCGATTGACAAGGAAACCGTCAACGGTTATGTGAATACAGTAAAAGCCAACGGATGGAACATCAGCGACCTCCTTGAGATTGACGATCCCGAGTTGGAACGGATGTTCCATGCTGGTTCTCCGGCATATACGGACAGGAGAATGGAAGAGTTTCTGATCCTGCTACCCAGATACAGGGAACTGCTGGCGGACCCCAAATCCCATGTAAGCCGTCAGGTCCTGTTCGATGAATACCGTGCGACTCATCCCGATGGTTACGGCAAGTCACAGTTCTATTACCATCTGAAGCAGAATCTCGTTGCGAAGAAGGATGTTACGGCCGTACTGGCCAACACCTACAAACCGGGTGAAAAGCTCATGGTGGACTTTGCCGGTGACAAGCTCAGCTATGTGGATGCCGAAACCGGAGAAATTGTCAAGGTGGAGGTGTTTGTCGCCTGCATGCCTTACAGCGACTATACCTATGTGGTATGTGTACCTTCGCAGAAGACGGAGGACTTTCTGTATGCCATAAGGATGTGTCTGGAACATCTGGGCGGTGTACCTTCCATACTGACTCCTGACAACCTCAAATCGGCTGTAATCAGCAATGACCGGCATGAGCCGAAGCTGAACAAGGCTCTTGAGGACATGGGCAACTACTACCATTTCGTGGTACTGCCATGCGACCCGGCATCGCCGACACAGAAGGCTCTGGTAGAGGACTCCGTAAGGATTACATATAACCGTGTCTATGCCAGATTGCGTAACCGTACCTTCCATTCACTCCTGGAACTGAACCGTGCCGTATGGGAGCTGATGGAAAGGCACAACCAGACCCGTATGCAGAAGCGTCCCTACAGCCGTGAGGAGCGTTTTCATGCCATGGAGAAGGAGCTGCTGAAACCCTTGAAACCGGAACCCTATGAGATGCGCCTGTATGCCGATCTGAAAGTACAGGCAAACTGCCATGTGGAGCTGAGACAGGACAAGGTGACCCATTTTTACTCCGTCCCCTATATCCATGTAGGAAAACAGGCAAGAGTAGTCTTTACGCGTTCATGGGTCAAGGTCTATGTGGAGCAGAAACTGGTGGCCTCACATATCCGCAGCCATACATACGGCTATACCACAGTCAGGGAACATCTCGCATCCAGCTGCAGGGTGATTATGGAGCGTTCGGCAGCCTATTATGTGGAGAAAGCAAAAGATATATCACCTGACTGCCATGAATATGTAAAAAGAATCTTTGAGCCCAAACGTACCGCACAGCCTGAAGAGGTGTATTACAAGCTGTGCAACTCCATAGTCAGCCTCAGAAGGAAGTATGACCTTGCCACGTTTGACCTTACCTGCCGTCAGTGCATGGAGTACGGTATTTACTCCTACAGCAAGTTTGAAGCCATACTCAGACGTAACGGCATGAATGCATCCGCAGACGAGACGGTAATCTTCCATGCGCCTACACCGTCAAACCACGGGAACATGCGCGGAAAAGACTATTTTACAGGAAATGACATAAACCAACAACAATAAATGATTATGAGCAACGAAACAGAAAGAACACTGCACGAGCTGAAGCTTCCGGGAATGGCAAGCTGCTGGAGCTCTCTGGAAGAAACACATCAGTTGGACAAGCTTACCCTGCGTGAAGGCATGCAGATCATGCTCCAGTACGAACGTGACACGAGAGGGAACAACCGCATCCAGCGTCTTATAAAGAATGCCGGCTTCCGTCTGAGAGCCTCGATGGAAGAACTTGAAACGGACACGGCAAGGGGCATACAGACCTGCTCTGCAGCCGACCTTGCAACCGGAAATTACATCACGGGCGGAATGACGGTCATCATTACCGGACCGGCAGGAACCGGGAAGTCCTACTTTGCCTGTGCCCTGGGTGACAGGGCATGCAGGAACGGCCGGAAGGTACTGTACTTCACGATGAACATGCTCATCGAGAACCTGAAGCTTGCACATCTGGAAGGACGGGAAACAAACTTCTTCCGGAAGCTGAACGCACATGACCTGCTGATTATCGATGACTTTGGGATGGTCAAGCTGGACGGCCAGATACAGCATGACTTTGAACAGATCATAGATGACCGGTACAACCGGAAGGCACTCATCCTGGCCAGCCAGCTTCCCGTTGCAGACTGGTATGATGTGTTCCAAAGCGAGCTCATTGCGGAAGCCTGTCTGGACAGAATCGTGCATAAGGCAATAAAATTTGACCTTAAAGGAGAGAGCCTAAGAAAGAAGTATTAACTTTGCCAACAACACTGAATACTAACTGGGGACTGAACGGATATCACCGGAAATGCTGAACGGGTATCCGCCGGAATATGCACGGTAACATGTTAATGTTCTGGCGCGAAAGAATTAATGCAGACGGTGTATCGGTATTCTCCATAGCCAATTTCCAGCATGCAGTAGTTTCTTCTGCATCAGCCGGACGGAGTACCAGCATAGAGTTTTTGCCATGGTGGTTTTTCAGTTTTTCCATCAGGCGGATTTGTGCTTCCTGTTCTACTGGTTCGTGAGTAGGACCGTCTTCACCTACGCGGAATGCATCGTGTGTCCAGATGAATTTCACAGGGAGTTGCATCAGTGCAGCCATACGTACGGCAGGTTTCATGTAATCTGAGAATACGAAGAAAGTACCGCAGGCAGCAATGACACCACCGTGAAGAGCTATACCGATGCAGCAGCAAGCCATTGTCAGTTCTGCAACACCAGCCTGGAAGAACGCACCGCTGAAGTCACCGTTGACAAATGCATGTGTTTTCTTTAAGAAACCGTCTGTCTTGTCAGAGTTAGAAAGGTCGGCCGAAGCACATATCATGTTAGGAACCTGCTGTGCTAATGCGCTCAATACAGTAGCCGAAGCGTTACGTGTAGCATCGTTGGCTTTCTGCTGGATAGCTGTCCAGTCTACTTTTGGAACTGTATTGCTGAACCACTCATTCTGCATAGCAGCTTTTTCCGGATTTGCAGCAGCCCAGGCTTTTTCTTCTTCGTAGCGTGCTGATACAATATTTTTTAGCTCTTCAGCTCTTTTTGCGTAAATTTCTTTTACGTCATCAAAGATTACAAATGGATCTTCCGGATTGGCTCCCAGATTTATCATTGTGTTTTTGTAAGCATCTCCACCCAATGGAGCACCGTGGGTTTTGCAGTTGCATTCGTAAGAAGAATTGTCTTCCTTTCGTGCACCTTTACCCATGATACATTTACCGATTATCAGTGTCGGACGTTTTTCTTCTGCTTTGGCTGCAGTCAATGCGTTACGGATTTGTTCACAGTCATTACCGTTGATTTCGATGACATTCCATCCCCACGCACGGTATTTCATGGCTGTATCTTCTGAAATAACATCTTTGGTTTTTGTAGAAAGCTGGATATCATTTGAGTCGTAGAACATAATAAGGTTGTTAAGCCCCAAATGTCCTGCAATACGTCCGGCACCCTGAGATATTTCTTCCTGAATGCCTCCGTCCGAGATGTATGTATAGATTGTTTCCTTGTCGAAGGTTGGATTTCCAGTGCGGGCAGCCAGGAATTTGGCAGCGATGGCTGCACCTACGGCAAATACATGTCCTTGTCCCAATGGACCTGAAGTGTTTTCAATGCCGCGCATGATATCTACTTCGGGATGTCCCGGAGTAGGTGAGCCCCATTGACGCAATTGTTTCAGTTCGTCGATTGTAAATTTTTCGATTAAGGCGAGTTGCGAATACAACATCGGAGCCATGTGTCCTGGGTCGAGGAAGAAGCGGTCACGGCCTACCCATTTGGGATTTTGCGGATCATACTGTAAAAACTCTGAATAGAGGACATTGATGAAATCTGCTCCTCCCATGGCACCTCCCGGGTGTCCTGATTTTGCTTTTTCTACCATTGAAGCAGCCAGGATACGGATATTATCGGCCGCACGGTTCATTACTTGTATATTGTTCATAATATAAAATCTTGTTTTGTTATAGCTTGCGACAAGTTTGTTGGTTTTGTCACATTTTTATATAACGATGTATTAATATGGTTGTTGCGAAGCAGGAATCAGGATTTCCAGAAACTGGTATCCTGACTTCCTGCTGGGCATAATAAAAATAAATTAGTTATGAGCTAAAAGCATTTTAATTCCCTGAATGAACTGTTATCTGGTATCGATATCAGTCATCAGAATATTTCTTGAATTGAACAGCTGCTTCTTCTATGGGTAATCCCATCTTGTAGTTTTTAATATAGTCATTGAAACCGGCTACATCTTCGGCTGTAGGCACTATTTCTGTGCCTGCATCTCCTACAAATACGCTGTCTTCCAAAAACTCGGCCAGAGACTGCTGCTTGACGTTGTTTACCAGATACGATCCCAGTAAAGCGATTCCCCATGCGCCACCTTCACCAGCAGTTTCCATTACAGAAATTGGCGAGTTGATAGCTGCTGCAAGAATTCGCTGGCCTACGCCTTTGGTTTTAAACAGACCGCCATGAGCAGTAATACGGTCTACTTTGATCTTTTCTTCGTTAAACAAAATGTCATTACCGATTTTCAGTACGCCAACAGAAGCATACAGGTGTGTGCGTATGAAGTTCGCCAGGTTAAATTTATCGTTGGCTGAGCGTACGAAGAGTGGTCTTCCTTCTGCCAGTCCAGTAATAGGTTCTCCCGAAATATAGTTGTATGACACGAGTCCCCCGCAATTAGAGTCGCCAGTCAAGGCATGATTATAAAGTTTTCCGAAGATTTCGTTTATATCTACCGGTATACCCATCAGTTCCTGATATTCTTTGAAAAGGTTCACCCACGCATTCAAGTCCGATGTACAGTTATTACAATGTACCATAGCAACAAGGCTACCGTCTGGAGTAGTCACCATGTCGATTATTTCGTATGGTTTCGACAGGTCTTTTTCAAGTACAATCATAGAGAAGGAAGATGTTCCTGCTGACACGTTTCCAGTTCGTTGTTTTACGGCATTGGTAGCTACCATACCGGTTCCGGCATCTCCTTCGGGCGGACAGACAGGAATTCCGGCTTTCAGATGACCGGATATATCCAACTTGCGTGCACCTTCTTCAGTCAGTGTACCGGCATTTTCACCGGCAGATAATACTTTGGGAAGGATATCCTGAAGTTTCCAGCTGTATCCTTTGTGAGCAACGAGCTTGTCGAATTTCTCTACCATTTCGGCCGAATAGTTTTTTGCATCGGGATTGATAGGAATCATACCCGATGCGTCGCCTATTCCCAAAACTTTTTCTCCGGTAATCTGCCAGTGTACATAACCTGCCAGTGTGGTCAGGAAATCAATATCTTTAACATGTTCTTCGTTATTCAGTATAGCCTGATAAAGATGTGAGATACTCCAGCGTAACGGGATGTTGTAGACGAAAAGCTCTGAAAGCTCGGCTGCAGCCCGAGCAGTATTGGTGTTTCGCCAGGTACGGAATGGTACCAGTATCTCTTGTTCTTTATTGAATGGCATGTATCCGTGCATCATGGCACTGATGCCGATTGCTGCCAGCGTTTTTATTTCGGTGTTATATTGCTCCTTAACATTGGCACGGAGGTCGGCGTAACAATCCTGCAGACCGTTCCAGATAGCATCGATGCTATATGTCCAGAGTCCGTTTATCAACTGATTTTCCCATGCGTGGCTTCCCTGGGCTATGGGTTTGCTTTCTGGATCAATCAGTACTGCCTTGATACGGGTAGAGCCGAATTCAATACCTAATATGGCTTTTCCAGCTTCGATGATTGACTTTGCTTCTGATTTCATTTTCAAGTTTATTAGATAATTTTAAAGGAAAATGGGAAGTAGAAAAGTGTGACAGACAGTGGTCTGCCAACACTTTTCGCTTGAATCTAAACTAATATGATATTTAGCAAAGTGCTTTGTTTAGCATGTAATATACCTCGTTCATGCGAAGTTCTTTCTTGAATTCGCTGATGGTAGTGTCTTTGTTGATGTAGACCATTTCGATTCCTGCGATTTCAGCATAGTCCTGCCAGTATTCTGCAGTCAGGTCGTACGAGAAGCAAGAGTGATGTGTACCACCGGCAAGAATCCAGGCTCCTGCACCGATTTCAAAATTAGGCATTGGTTTCCAAAGTGCCGAAGCTACCGGCAGTTTAGGAAGCGGTTTGGTTTCGATGCATTCTACATCGTTCACAATCAGGCGGAAACGGTTACCTAAGTCTACAACGGTAGCTGTACATCCGTTGCCCACTTTCGAAGTGAACACCAGGCGTGCTGTCTGGCTTTTGCGAACGCCGATACCCAGGAAGTGTACTTCCAGACGTGGTTTCTGGTCGGCAATCAATGGACATACTTCCAGCATGTGTGCCTGCAAGATTGAGCTGTTTTCGCCGTCGAAGTTCAATGTATAGTCTTCCAGGAACGAGCATCCTGTAGGCAGTCCCTGATTCATCACCCATACAGTGCGGTAGAGAGCAGCCGATTTCCAGTCACCTTCTGCGCCAAAACCATATCCTTCGGCCATCAGACGCTGAGAAGCCAATCCCGGAATCTGGTCGAAATAGCTGCCTTCAGTCTGTCCCAAATCATCAAAGTTGGTTGTGAAACCTTTAGCTCCTTTAGCTTTCAGAATGGCACGGAGAGCAAGTTCGGCTTTGGCTGCGTTCCATACTTTCTGGTAAGCTTCGGTAGTTGTGTCTTCCAGCAAAGCATCGTGGTCGTATTCATTGAAATAAGTATTAACCAAAGCGTTTACATCTGCGTCTGCCACTTGTTTGTGATACTCCATCAGTTCGCTTACCGGACAGTAGTCAACGTGATAACCCATACGCTGTTCTGCTTCTACTTTATCTCCATCCGTAACGGCTACATTGTTCATCTGGTCGCCAAAGCGGATAATGAGCATATCCTGTGAGTCTGCCCAAGCTGCACATACGCGCATCCATACGGCAATTTTACGTTGGGTTTCTTCATCTTTCCAGTATCCTACTACTACTTTACGGCGGATACGCATGCGTGTACAGATGTGTCCGAATTCGCGGTCACCGTGAGCACTCTGGTTCAGGTTCATGAAATCCATATCCATGGTATCCCAAGGAATTTCTTTGTTGTACTGAGTGTGCAAGTGCAGTAATGGTTTCTTCAACTGCTGCAAACCGTGAATCCACATTTTAGCAGGAGAGAAGGTATGCATCCAAGTAATGACACCTATACATTTTTCATCGTTGTTGGCTGCTTTAAATACAGCTTCAACTTCTTTTGAAGAGTTTGCTGTACCTTTATATACTACTTTAACCGGCAAATTTCCGCTTTCGTTTAAGCCTTTTACCATTTCGTTGCTGTGAGCATCTACTGCGATAACTGCGTCACCTCCGTACAGGAGCTGAGCTCCGGTTACAAACCATACTTCATACTGATTAAATGTATTCATAGTTGTCTGAATTTATTTGTTAATGAAAAATATTTTGTTCGATTATTTTTTTTGTCCGTAATAAGCGTTAGGACCATGTTTGCGATTGAAATGCTTTTCTACCAGTAGTGGGTTCATGGTCAGGTTGGGATTGACAGCATAAGCAATGCTGGCCATTTTGGCTACCTGTTCCATTACTACAGCATTGTGTACGGCATCGTGTGCATCTTTTCCCCATGAGAACGGGCCGTGGTTTTTTACTAGAACTCCTGGCGTATGAACCGGATTCATTCCTTCGAAACGTTTCACAATAACATTACCGGTTTCCTGTTCGTATTCTCCTTTTACTTCGGTTTCAGTCATTGCCTTAGTGCAAGGAATTGCTTCGTGAAAATAATCGGCATGGGTAGTTCCGATGTTGGGAATGTCCATACCTGCCTGTGCCCAAGCGGTGGCATAGGTAGAGTGTGTATGAACAACTCCTCCGATTTCGGGGAAAGCTTTATAAAGTACCAGGTGAGTAGGGGTATCGCTGGAAGGGCGTAGTGAGCCTTCTACCACACGGCCGTTCAGGTCGACTACTACCATATCTTCTGCTTTCATTACATCGTAGGATACTCCACTGGGTTTGATGACTACCAATCCGTTTTCACGGTCGATTGCCGATACATTTCCCCAAGTGAAAATCACCAGACCATGTTTCACCAGTTCCAGGTTAGCATGGAATACTTTTTCTTTTAGTGCTTCTAACATATCTTTTAAGTTTAGATTTTATTGTTTGCTTTACTTTTCGCAGCTGAATTTGTAGATGCAGCGACTGTGATAGGTTTCTCCTACTTTGAGCAGAGGAGAGGGCCATTGTGGCTTGTTAGGACTATCAGGATAGTGCTGTGTCTCGAGGCAGACAGCTGCCCGTTGCGGATAGGCTATTCCTTTTTTGCCTTTTACTTTTCCATTCAGGAAGTTTCCTGTATACACTTGCAGCCCCGGTTCGTTGGTATATACTTCCAGCGAAATTCCCGTAGCAGGACTGGTAAGTTTGGCTGCCAGTTTGCTGATGTCGCCTTTCGTACGGAGTACCCAGTTGTGATCGAAACCATTTCCGAATTTTAGCTGCTCGTTTTCAAATTGGCTTACACGCGGTGCAATGGTTGTCGGTGTATTAAAATCAAACTGTGTTCCGGTTACAGCCATCATTTCACCTGTTGTAATGAAAGTACTGTCAATCGGTGTGATACTGTCAGCGGCTATGTACAGAATGTTGTCTGTTGCCGGTTTTGATGGATCACCGTTCAGATTGAAATAAGAATGATTCGTCAGGTTAATAATCGTAGTCTTGTCAGTTGTCGCATCGTATTGGATATCAATGCTGTTGTCCGATGTCAGCGTGTAGGTAACGTGTGCTGTCACGTTACCTGGAAAATTATTATCACCATCAGCCGAGTTCATGGTCAGCAATAGGGTAGAGTCATTCTTCTGGGATGCCTCGAATACTTGGTACTGCCATCCTTTGGGGCCACCGTGCAGACTATGTCCGGAGCTGTTCTTCGAGAGTTGTATTTCGCGACCTTCTAGTACGATTTTACCCTGGTTGATGCGGTTGGCATACCGTCCGATTGAAGCTCCGAAATCATTGCGGAGCTTCATGTAGTCGGCTATACTGTCGAAACCTAGAACTACGTCTGTCATTTTTCCGTGTTTGTCTGGAACCATAATGGAAACAATACGTCCGCCAAAATTGGTTATACAGACCTCCATTCCTGATTTGTTTTTCAGCGTATACAGTTTGACTGGCTTAGTCCCATCTGCCGTTGTTTCAAAATTGGCAGGATTCAGGCCCGATAATGTAAGCCCTGCTTGTTGTGCTGTTTGGTTGGTGGTACAGCTACATAATCCGGCCAAAAGAAGACTTATGCTTAAAAATATTTTTTTCATACGTTGCAGAGTCTTGTTTAAGGGTTTGTTTACTTACCAGAAATATGCGTAGAATGCTGCACAGAGTGCTACCACTCCCAGTGTTGCGATAACATCCCATATGTTCCAGCTTTTTCTGATTTGCTCTTTGTAGTCCGCAGTAAAGCTGATAGCCTCAATCTGAGATTGTGTAGGTCTCGGAGTGAATGCTGAAACTGCAAACATGAAGATTACCAGGAATACCAGCAGCCATACTTCGAACACCAGCCAGTTGGTTTTCCAGAACCAGGTTGTGCTTTCCCACATCCAGCCTGTCATTTCCTTACTTCCTGTATTGGTAATAACATTGGTTATCAGGCGGACCATACCGATGATGAAGCCGCCTATCATGGTCCATTCACCAGCTTTAGGAGTAATGTTTTTGAAGAAGATACCCAGGAAGAATACTGCTACCATGGTGGGAGCCAGCAATGACTGGATACCCTGCAGATAGTCGTAAAGGCTTCCCAAGCTCTGCATAACAGGAATCCAGACGATACCCAGTATAACTACAACAATGGTAGCGATACGTCCTACCAGTACATAAGTCGATTCACTCTTGCCTTTATACATCGGTTTATAGAAGTCTTCTGTAAATAAGGTAGCACATGAGTTGAAGAAGGCTGCCAGTGATGCCACCAGTGCAGAGATGAAACCGATGGTTACGATACCTTTTACACCTGCCGGCAATACAAATTTTACCATATTACCAAAAGCGGTATCCGGATTGTCCAATATAAAGCCGCTTTCAGGCTGTTGTGACAGAGCTGCAGCAATCATACCAGGAATCAGAAACATGAATACCGGCAGAATTTTGAAATATCCGGCAGCGATTGTTCCACGGCGTGCACGTGCCATCACTACATCATTTGCTTCGCCTTTAGTCTGACCCAGTACACGTTGTACGATGTGCTGGTCTGTACACCAGTACCAGAAACCGATAATTGATGCACCGATAAAGGTTATAAATCCCGGGTATTCGTGATACATCGGGTCGTTTTCATTGAAATGGAATACGTGATTTGTTCCGTAGGCTACACCATCAGCACCCACATTTTGTGTATTGGCAAAAGCAATGAGGTTGCTCCATCCTTCGGCAATACTGCCGTTTCCGAGAGCGCTCAAGCCTAGGAACAGTACAAGAAATGAACCGATAATAAGGATTGGAGTCTGGATAGCCGACAGTGTCATCACTCCTTTCATACCTCCCAATACAGTGAAGATACCAGTCAGTACAATCAGTCCGATGGCACCATACCAAAATGGAAGTCCCAGCAAACTTTCCAGGAAGATACCGCCGGTAAAGGCTGTGACACTCACTTTGGTCAGTACGTATGCAATAAGGGTAATGATAGACAACCACGAGCCTGTTCGCTGAGTATAGCGATATTTCAGGAAGTCGGGCATGGTGATGATTTTACCCATTTTGATGTTTAAAAGCTGATAAAAAGGGACAAACAGCCAGCCCAGAACCAGAATCATCCAGCCTTGCATTTCCCAGTGTGCCATACCGACACCCGATTTGGCTCCTGTACCTGCCAGTCCGACCAGATGTTCGGAACCGATGTTGGCGGCAAAGATTGCCATACCTATTATATACCAAGGTTCACCTTTACCAAACAGATAGTCTTCACTGTTGGCACCTTGCATTGTTTTCTTGTCTTTTTGGATAGAGCGCCATACGGCCCATGTCACTCCTATGATTCCGGCTGCAATAATTACCCAGTCCAGCCAGATAAACTGATGTGAATTCCAGTTCATAATTTTATGGTTTAAATTATTAATGTATTTTGATTTGTGCGGTTACGCAGGTCAATGCGTCTCCCAATATCGGTGAGAAGTCTTATCTTCACACGTACAGGACTGTAAAAACAATATTTTTAAGCTATATGCTAAATTTCATGACATTGGCAGGTGCTCTTTCGGCCAACAGTTCTTTTTTCATGAAATCCATATAGGGAGCTATATGGTCAAAAAACTGGTAATAACCTTTACATAAGTAGTTTAGTCCGAACTCACCATCTTCTGTTGTCAGAAATCTGTTCTTAGGACACTCTCCGTTACATGCAAACAGGTATTTACATGCCTTGCACTGTGCGGGAAGAGCATCTCTTTTCTGTAGTCCAAATCTGCTCTGTTTGTCGCCGTACATCATTTCAATCAGCGATTTTTCGTAGATATTCCCCAGCTTGAACTCCGGAAAGACAAAATGATCACAGGCATATACATCGCCGTTAAACTCCATTACGCCAGCATGTCCGCAGGTTGGTGCCATGGTGCATACACCCGGCTGAGTTCCCATCCAGTTGGCCAGTGTGGCATCGAAAATCTGGATAAAATACTTACCGACATCATTTTTGACCCATTCATCAAACAGGGTGCAGAGAAAATTTCCCCATTGTTCAGGAGTTACCGAGAAATCTGCTAGCTTTTCTTCTTTTTGCAATACATTAGCTAGGTATCTGCCGTCCGAATTAAGATGAATCCTCTCTACGATAGGCGTAAACTGGATATAGTGGCATTCCAAGTCTTTGAAGAAATGATAAAACTCCAGCGGATAATCAGCGTTGTAATCATTCACAACAGCCATTGCGTTCCATTCCACCTGATGTTTTTTTAGCAACTTTATTCCTTGCATTACTTTCACAAACGAAGGTTTCCCCTGTTTGTTCTTTCTGTATTCGTCATGAAAATCTTGCGGTCCGTCTATCGATACACCAACCAGCCAATGATTATTATGGAAAAATTCACACCATTCATCATTTAATAAGGTGCCGTTTGTCTGAATACAATTGTCTATGGTCCTGCCGTTCGCATATTTTTTCTGAAGCTCTATCACTTTCTGATAGAAACTCAGCGGGCGCATTAACGTTTCTCCGCCGTGCCATGTAAACAATACCTGCGGCATAGTTTGTGAATTTATGTATTCTTTTATGAACTTTTCGAGCAAGCTATCACTCATAACGTATTTTGACTTATTATCTTTATATAGATTTGTCTTTTCCAGGTAATAGCAATATTTGCAAGCCAGGTTACACACGGCACCTACCGGCTTAGTCATTACGTAAAGAGGTTTAGAGAATGGTGAAATTGTTTTTTTCATAATATTAGCCTATATTATTTGGAATTTTCTTTTACTAACAGCAAGGTTCCATGAGGAACTATTGTTATTTCATTTCCTCTTTCTATCAGTTTGTTGTTCCAGACATCTAGTGCTGGCAGCATATCTTGCACAAATGGTTCAGTTTTTGCACGGTCCACAGCAGTTTCTCCCAGGTTAAAGAGTGCGATGTACTGCTTGTCATCGTTCTCATGGTCGGCAGTCCATACAATCATTTCTTCATCGGCATAAATCTGCTTGTTGTTTTTGCTATGCTGGTTCAGCTCAATAGCCTCCTTATTGGTAATGAGGTTCAGCGTTGTAGTATCTGTCTGTGGAAGATCACCTCCAAACATGAGCGGTGAGCGGAATATGCACCAAAGGCTCATCAGCGTAATCTGTTCATCGTAAGTAAAATTGGTATTTCTGGCTTCTCCCACTTCGCCGCGGATACCTATTTTCCCCATGGGCAGCATATCTGCATCCGGCCAGTGTCCGGCAACTTTGCGTTTACTCCAGGCAGCACATCTCGGAAATTGTCTTTTCAAGGCATCCCAGTTGTCCCAGAAATCGCATGAAATTCTCCACATGTGTGCATGTCTGCTCAGGTGATAGGCATTTCCGATATAGGCCGCACCGGGCGAAACGCTTAATACAATCTTGTTGCCAAATTTTTCGATGGATGCAGCTAGTGCTTCCAGTTCATCGGTGCGCAGAGGAGAGTTTAATCCCTCACCATCCCAGGTACCCATGTCGTCCGCTTTGATGAAATCCACATCCCATGAAGTATATAGTTCAATCAGTGAATCATAATACGCCTGGGCACCTTCTTTTGTACAATCTATTCCGTACATGCTGCCATACCAGAGACACTGGTCATTTTCTTCTGCCACCTGGTCGCAGGTGATATCTGTTCCCTTGATGACCTGTTTGTTTTCAGCTGCAATCCATGGCATACCTCTCATGATGTGGATACCGAATTTCAGTCCGAGAGAATGTATGTAGTCGGCCAATGGCTTGAATCCTTTTCCACCTGCCGAAGAAGGGAATCTTTCTTCCACCGGAATCAAACGTCCGAATTCATCCGTTATCATGGGAATGTTCTTTTTCTTGTAGTTGGTGGTGGTTACTTCCGGAGCATACCATCCCAAATCTACGACGATATATTCCCATCCATATTCTTTTAAATGTGTCGCCATGTATTTGGCGTTTTCTTTTATCTCCGCTTCGTTCACATCCAGGCCAAAGCAGTCCCAGCTGTTCCATCCCATCGGGGGAGTCATTGCGAGTTTTGGATTACATACTTGTTTCATGGTTATTTCTGTTAATGTAATAATGATGTGGCAAAAATACGCGCGACAGAAAGAAGACATTTGTGTATATGTACGCATTTGTTAGCCTATCGTCCGGCAGTGTTGATTGTTCGAGGATTTCTGGACGATGTGTACAGAAAATACAATATGCTGTACAAAAGAAATAAAATATACGCTTTGTAATCACTTCTTTTGTGAAGTTAAAAATCAATTAAATATTAATCGTTATGGATAAAAAAGTATACTGCGGAGCGATGCTTTTGGCATCAATCGTTTCTACCGGTTGCGCAGAGCAGAAAAAAGTAGATGAACAGAAGCCTAATATCATCTATTTCTTAGTGGATGATATGGGGATGGGAGATTTAAGTCTTACTGGACAAAAGAAATATGAAACTCCTAATATCGACAAACTGGCAGCAGATGGCATGCTGTTTACCAACCATTATTGCGGAACAACCGTGTCGGGCCCGTCACGCGCATGTTTGATGACAGGAAAGCATACAGGACATACTTCCGTAAGAGGTAATCAGCCCGGACCGCAGCTCTTGGGCGACAACGAAGCTACTCTGGCCAGTGTATTGAAAGGTGCCGGATACAAAACAGCCATAATCGGGAAATGGGGAATTGGCCATCCGATTCCGCTGGATGATCCGCAGCGCAAAGGATTCGATCTTTCTTACGGCTATTTGAACATGTGGCATGCGCACAACTGCTTCCCTGAATTCTTATACAGAAATGGAGTAAAGGAGGAACTTACCGGTAATAAGTTAGCTTTGGCAGAAGACGGTACAAACCCGTGGGCCGATATGCCGGAAGGTACCGGAGTGGCAAGAATGGATGCCCGTAAACAATATGCACCGGATTTGTTTGAAAAGGAAGCCTTGAAATTTATTTCAGACAATAAGAAGAACCCGTTCTTCATTTATTATGCACTGAATTTGCCTCATGCCAACAACGAGGCTGCTCCTAACGGATGTGAGGTTCCTTCGCACAATGCGGATATTGCTGCTAAAGACTGGCCTGAAGTGGAAAAAGGCTTTGCGCAAATGATGCAGATTATCGATAAGCAAGTAGGTGATTTGGTAGCATACTTGGAAAAAGAAGGTCTGGCCGACAATACGATTATCATGTTCGCTTCCGACAACGGCCCTCACCAAGAAGGTGGACACAAGGTTGATTTCTTTGACAGTAATGGCGACCTCAGAGGCAAGAAACGTGACATGTGGAATGGCGGTATCCGCACTCCGTTCATCGTAAAATGGCCGGGCAAGGTAAAAGCTGGTTCTACCAGCAACCATTTGTCGGCTTTCTGGGATGTGTTGCCTACTTTCTGTGACATCGCTAAAGTAGAAAAACCGGCTGATATAGATGGTTTGTCACTGTTGCCTACATTGTTAGGTGATACCGCTAAGCAGGAAAAGCATAAATATCTGTATTTTGAATTCTATGAAGAAGGAGGAAAACAGGCCGTAGTAGCCGATAACTGGAAGTACATTAAATTGAATGTGCGTCAGGGAAAAGGAGCCAAACCGGTAGAAACTTCTTTGTACCGTTTGACAGACGATGTGTCTGAACAGAAAGATGTAAAAGAAGGACATCCTGAAATGGTAGAAATCATGGAAGGCTATATAAAAGAAGGACATACACCTTTCTCTGTAGTTTCATTGCTCCAGATGGACGGTAAGGAAACAGATATGTCTCATGATTGAAAAATGAAAACGATATAATGAAGAATTTATTTAGTCTTGGGGTTATATCTGTTGCTATGTGTATGGTTTCCTGTTCATCTGCAAAGGTGGACAGGAAACCCTTGGCAGAGAGAGTAGATTTGCGTGATTATCCTTCCGCTTTTATGGCATGGTATAACATTGATATGCCGGAATATCCAGTTGATACAGAGGAAAATCGCATTAAGGCTTGTGCCAAGCATGACCTGATGTGGGAAGAACCACTGAGCCAGTTAGGAGAAGGGGTAGATTTGATTTTAGGGCTGACTTGGAATCACAAATACCATGGTCTTGCTACAGAGTTTACCAAAGAGAGTCTGTCGCACGCATTGGAGAATCGCCGCCGGCTTCAGGAGTTGAATCCGAACATGGTATGCCTGTTCGAAGTGAGATGGCGGGATGCACCGATGAGCTTCTTGCCGGAAGACAGCGACTGGTGGCTTCGTGATGAGAATGGAAACATCAAGAAGGGCTGGTTAGGAGGATGGGAACCTTTCTATCTGCTTGATTATAAGAATGAAGGACTTCTTGGTAATATAGCGCGCCAGGCTAAAATCGCAGTGGAATGCGGAGTTTACGACGGCATCATGCTCGACTGGAGCGGTAACCTGGAAGTCATCAAGCGGATTCGTAAGGCTATCGGAAAAGATAAGCTGATTATTGTCAATATACACGATGACATAGAAGACGGCATGAGGTATAAAGACTATATCAACGGGGCATTTATGGAGTTGAACCCGATAGATTCCCTCAGCATGCCGGTGGAAGGGCTTAAGTTGTATTCCAAAGATGACGTGAACAAGCGTAATTGGAGCAAGATAGAAGAAGCCCTGCAATATTATGAAGAGAATTTCTTGGCACCTCAGGTGAACTGCCTGGAAGTGTGGGGAAACCGGAAAGACTTGCGCAGAATGCGTGCCACTACGACTTTGAGCCTTACGATGAGTGACGGATATGTGCTGTATGGCGATCCGAATCCTCTGCCCACTCCAGATCATTATCATGACTGGTATTCATTCTACGATGTGAATTTAGGCAAGCCGTTGGCTAAGGGACAGCGTCAGACGGACGGAAGCTGGAAAAGAGAGTTTGAGGGAGGAACCGTGGTGTATAATCCTTACGGAAATGCCGATGTGACGGTTTCTTTTGATAAAGAAATGAAACGTGTGTCAGACAACTCCGTTGCACGTTCATTCACTGTGCCACAGCGCGATGGTGATATTTTTGTACCTATAAAATAATGTAATATGGATCTTCAACTGCTTGATTTTGTATCCTTTTTCGGATATTTCTTTTTCTTGAGTTTTATTGGATGGTATGTAGGGCGTAGCAAGAAACAGGCTGCATCCGACTATTTTCTGGCCGGTAAGACTCTTCCGTGGTATGTGGTAGGGAGCTCCTATATTGCAGCCAATATCAGTACCGAACACTTTTTAGGAATGATTGGAGCTGCGGTATTGTATGGAATTGTGGTAGCCACGCCAGAGTGGAGTGCTGTCATTGCATTTTCTTTCCTTATCTGGCTGTTTATTCCTTTCCTGTTAGGCTCAAAGGTATATACCACACCCGAATTTCTGGAAAAGCGTTTTAATAAAGAAATACGCCTCTTGTTTGCCTTTATCACGATATTGGCAAATGTAACGGCCTTCATGGCTCCCGTCATTTATGGAGGCGGACTGATTGTAGAAGAAGCCTTGGGTTTCAATAAGCTCATGGGACTGGACATTACCTCTATTACGGCTGGATATATTCCTAACTGGGGATTGTTCATTTCTATCTTCTTGATTGCCTTTGCCTCTGGTGTATGGGCGATATGGGGAGGACTGAAATCGGTAGCCTGGATGGACGTGCTCACCATTGTCATCATGGTTATGGGCGGACTTATGGTTACTTTCCTGGGCTTGTCCTACATTGGCGATGGAAGCATTGTAGACGGTTTTTCCCGGATGATTAATGTGAACCAGTGTCATGACGGATGGGCTTCTGAATGGCTGAATAAGAATGTGGTGAACATGCTGGCAGGTTCTGCGGAAGGCGATACCTACAATCGTTTGTCGGTGTTGCAGCCGGTTAATCATACCACTACTCCGTGGACTCACTGGGTGTTCTCTTTCTTCTATATCGGCTTGTGGTATACGGTTATCAATCAGCATATGATTCAGAAAGTGTTTGCCGCAAAAGACATCTACCATGCCAGAATGGGAATGGTATTCGCTTCCTTCCTGAAGCTGCTGTTGCCGTTTATCGTGGTAGTTCCCGGTTTAATCTGGTTTGTGATGAAGCCCGATTTCCTGTTCTCCAGTAACTGGTCGGTAATGAGTGAAGAGGCTAACAAGACTTATATCATGATGATTTCCAAGCTGGTCCCACCTTTTATGACCGGTTTGCTATTGGCTGCCTTGTTTGGTGCTATTCAGAGTACTGTCAGCTCGGTGTTGAATTCTACTTCAACCATCTTTACTCTGGATTTTTATAAGCATTACGTGAACCGTCAGGCTACGGAAGCACAGGAGGTAAGGGTAGGGAAATGGGCTGGTGCCATTATTCTTATTGTGTCTATCGCTTTGGCGGTATTGCTGGCCATGACGAAGATAAACATCTTTGTTTACATTCAGACCCTGTATACCTTTATCGCTCCTCCGTTCTCGGCCATCTTCCTGATAGGTATGCTCTGGAAGAAAGTCAACGGGCAGGACGCGTTGACCGCAGTAATCGTATCTTTTGTGGTCGGTATTCTGTTGAAGTACCTGGAATTTGGTCCTTTGGCCGATTCGCATACGGCTTTTGCACAGTTTGTCAAGCCTTTTGCCAACCAGGGACTGATTGTCTGGGCGGTAGCAATGGTTACTTGCATGGTTTCCGCTCATTTCACTCCTAAGCCGAAAGCCGAGCAGATTTCTTCAGGTCTGGTGCTGAATTTGAAAGACTTGGCTAACCTGAAAGACGGACTGGGTAGCAAATGGTATAATTCAGTAGGTTTCTGGTGGGGTATTTCTTTTGCATTAATGGTTGTTCTTATCTTAAGTTTCAGCCTGATTTTCTAATTAAAGTTAGGTTTCTTGGCTGCCATGGTCACTGATAAAGTGGCTTTGGCAGCTACCTTTTTTAATCTTATAAGTATATGAAACACAAAAGATTATTTGCATTTTCCCTGTTTGTTTCTTTACTGTGGGCAAGTCTGCAAGCTCGACAGATAGATTTGTCCTTAAATGACTGGAGATTGTGGCTTGATAAGGAGGCCCCTGTCGTTGCAGATGCTTCCGCTCCCTTATGCGGATGGAAACAACTTCCTTTTCAGGGCAAACAGATTCGTATTCCAGCTACAGTAGAAGCATATTGTTGGGGAATGGAATCTGGTGAAAAGTTTGGATTGTCAGGAGATTATACTGGGGTTTCCTGGTTTAGTACCGACTTCTTGCTGCCTCATATTAAAAGCAGCCAACGCCTGCTGCTGAAATTTGAAAGTGTACGATTCTGTGCTGAGGTTTTTGTCAACCAGAAATTTGTAGGAAAAGATGAAGCTTTTGGTACTCCATTTTATTTTGATATTACGGATTACGTGTCGGCCGGAAAGAAAAACTCGTTGGCGGTGAGGATAATAGATCCTGATGGAAATTTTACCTGGACTGATTTTAATTCGCATTTTTGGGGAGAGCGACGAATTACTCCGAGTCATGGATTTGGAGGAATAACCGGACGAGTAGAACTGGAGTGGGTAGACCCTAATTACATCAGTGATGTGTTCGTGCAAAATACTCCGCAGATAACTACCGTTTGTGCGAAGGTAAAGGTGGATAACCTGTTAAATCAGAAGTCTCCGGATGGGGAGTTACGCTTCCGCCTTTTCCCGGCTTCTGATGATAATCAGGTTTTATATGATAAAAGTATCCGTGTCAACGGAGATAAACTGGATGAGTATTATTCATTTGTCTTACAATATCCTAAAGCACAATTGTGGAGTCCGGAAAGCCCGAACCTCTATTGGCTTCAAATAGACTGGAATGGAAAGGATGGAAGCTCCCATTCGGTCCGGAAACGTTTTGGATTTAGGTGGTTTGAGATAAAAGACAGTAAAGATGGTCGTTATTTTCAATTGAATGGGAAACGAATCGTATTGCGTACAGCTATTTCGTGGGGATTCTGGCCCGTGAATGGAATAATACCTACTCCCGAGTTGGCCGAACGTCAAATTAGGCTTGCAAAGGAGCTCGGACTTAATATGCTGAATTTCCATCGGGGAATAGGACAGACAGTGCTTTTGGATAAGGCCGATGAATTAGGATTGCTTTATTATGAAGAGCCGGGAGGATATAAAACAGGAGGTAATACCCGGGATGTATCGCTTCAGGCCTTGAATAGAGAGAGGTTTCTCCGGATGATGAAAAGAGACAGAAGTCATCCTTCGCTGATTATATACAATATGATTAATGAGATTTCTAACCGTCAGCCTCTTCCTTTTGAGATAGAAGATTTGAAATTATTCCATTCGCAGGATGAAACCCGGCATATCACTTATACTTCCAGCAATTTCTTTAAAGTATTGCATGGAGGAAAGTGTCCGGTCACTCCTTCACCTGTCAAGTCTTTTATGCGGCCTTATGATACGACTGTGTATCTGCAAGGTTGGTGGGATCAGCATTTCCCCGATGGTCCGGGGGTATATTGTGACCGTTTTTATAAAGGTCCCGGAGAAGGTATCTTCCGAAATTCGGATAATCTGCATGAAATTGTCATGTGGGGTGAAGAAGGGGCTATCGGAACTCCGCCTCGCTTACAGCTGATAAAAGAAGAAATCGAAAAGAATGGTAATCTTACTGGCTGGGATGGCGATGCATATTTAGCACAGTATGAAGCTTTTGATACTTTTCTAAAAACGCATCCGGATTTTCAGAAAGCATTCCCCGATGTAGATGCGTTTACCTGGTCTTTTGGTAATGTAGCGATGTATTATCAAGGACGGATTATTGAAAATATCCGTATTGGAAATGTGGTAGATTGTTATGCGGTCAATGGATGGGAGGAAACCAAGATTGAAAATCATTCCGGTATTGTGGATGCTTATCGTCATCCGAAAGGGGATACTCATATTCTGGCACATTATAATCAACCTTTGTATGTGGCTGTCAAACTAAGAAGCAAGGTGATGCAGCGAGGAGATACGGCCATAGCTGATTTTTATGTGGTGAATGAGAAGAATCTGAAAGGAAAGTATCGGTTGTCTGTAACATGCAGTGATAATAAAGGAGTTTTCTTTGAAAAGACTTATGCGGTAAAACTGGAAGGAGGAAATACATATGGACAGTTGTTGGTGAAGGAGGTGAAAATTACTCCACGTGAGGAGGGATACACTGTGGTGAGGGCCTTCTTGTGTGAAGAGAACGAAGTAAAAGCCGAGGGAATGGATAAATTGTATGCGGTCGGTTTGCATGAAATGGACTCTTCGTTGGATGTTGCATTATTGGATGACAGTCTTGGACATACTTCGAATGCCCTGAAATCATCGGGCATTGTTTTTCGTTCTTCTACTGCAAAAGAGATACTGAAATCTCATCCGGATGTAATTGTGATTGGAGCATATGACCGTCAATTGGCTATGCCTGAAATTGAAGCCCGAAGCGAACTGTTGGAATGGGTGAAGGCAGGAGGGAAACTCCTTGTTTTAGGAGATGCGGATAAAGTTTCAGCTTTTCTTGCTGAGAAAGAAGTGTTAGATTATCGTGGTTGTGTACCGTTGCGGACCGTTTGGTTCGGTGGAAATTATGCGGTAGCTAAAAACTTGTATTTCTCCGGTTTGCCTTGTAATACGGCATTCAACTGGGAGTATCAATCTCTGGCACAATACCATAAGCAGCGTAAGGCATTGCGTATTATGAATGGGAAATGTCTGGTAGCAGCGGTGGCGGAACATAAGCCTGAGGTCTTCTCTGCTCTTCATTCTTTAAAGATGGGAAAGGGAGAAATCATTTTGAGCACACTGGATATTGTGCGGGCTTTAAATCGGAGAGATGAGACTGCCAATGTGGTGGCCAGAAAATTGTTGATTAACTTAATGACTCTTCAGAATTAAAAATATGAGTATGAATACACGATTGTTACATCTCTTTGTAGGGCTATGCCTGGTTTTTCAGTTGCATGCCCTTACTACGTTCCGGAACCCGATTATCCCGGGATTTCATCCGGACCCTTCTATTTGCCGGGTGGGTGAGGATTATTATCTGGTTACCTCTTCTTTTGAGTGGTATCCCGGACTGCCCATTTATCATAGCAAGGATTTAATGCACTGGGAACAGATAGGACATGTGCTGGCCCGTCCCTCACAGTTGAATTTAAAAGCAGGATTGAAACATTCTGCCGGTTTATGGGCTCCTACGATAAGGTATCACGAAGGAGTATTTTATGTGATATGTACCGCGCAGCAGGCAGGAGGAAATTTTTATGTCACGGCGAAATCGCCTGCCGGACCGTGGTCGGAACCGGTATTCCTTAAGGATGCTCCGGGAATAGATCCTTCCTTGTTCTTTGACGATGACGGTACTTGCTGGTACACTGGCTCTATCAATGGAACTAAAAATCAGGATCGTTATCCCAATGAAGACCGCATTTACATCCAGAAGTTAGATTTGCAGCAAGGAAAACTGGTGGGGGAACGCAAAGTTATTTCTACCGGACATGCCGTGAATGCTCCGTTTGCGGAAGCTCCTCATTTGTATAAAATAGGGAAAAAGTATCTTCTGCTGGTGGCAGAAGGAGGCACCTGGAATAACCATGCCGTTACGGCTTTTATGGCGGACTCGGTAATGGGACCCTATGTACCGGGTATTGCCAATCCCGTGCTTACCCATCGTTTTTTGGGAAAGCAGGCCGATATTACGACGGTGGGGCATGCCGATTTGGTTCAGACACCGGAAGGTAAATGGTGGTCGGTGATGTTGGGAGTCCGTCCATTGGATGGCTTTACGATGCTGGGTAGAGAAACCTTCCTTACTCCGGTTGAGTTTCAAAACGGATGGCCGGTGTTTAATCCGGGTGTAGGACGTGTGTTATCGGTAGAGAAAGCGACGGGTATCCGCCCTCATCCTTTTCCTCTAGAGTCGGTAAGAGATGATTTTGACACACCGGAATTGCGTAATTGCTGGAACTTTCTTCGTACTCCTTATACTCGCTGGTTTGAGTTAGCAGACGGCAAGCTGATGCTGCAATTGCGTCCGGAGTCGGTTAAAGAGCCGGTCAACCCTTCGTTGATAGCACGACGGATACAGCATTTTAATTTCACAGCTTCCACTACGATGCATTTCAAGCCTGAAAGGGAGGGAGAGGAGGCCGGTCTGATTCTTATGCAGAACGGAGCCAATCATTATCGGCTGGTGAAACAACGTCGGCACGGAAAAGACAGTTTACTGTTGTATAAGGTTGACAAAGGAAGGCAGATGGTAATGGCTGCCGTTCCTTATGAGAATAAGCAAGTTTGTCTGTGGGTGGTAGCACAGGGTAAAATCTATCGTTTCTATGTAGGCAGTCAGCCGGAAAAGATGACGTCACTGGGGGAAGCGCAGGATGCTACGATTAACAGTCGCAATCATGCAGGCGGCTTCATCGGTCCGTTTATCGGAATGTATGCCAGCAGCAACGGGCAGAAGTCAGGAAACAAGGCCTCTTTTGACTATTTTGAATACAAGGAAGGTGCCGCATTCCCTCTTCAGGTAAGAAAACATTCGCTTCATGAGATTGCGGTGCGCGACCCTTATATTTTTCCGGATGAAAAGACGCGGACCTATTATTTGTATTGTGCTACCCGGCAGAAAGCAGACCGCCCGAATGGAAAGCATGGCTTGAAGATGTATAAAAGTCGGGACTTGAAAACGTGGGAAGGGCCTTACATGGTATATGAGTCAGTGGATAGTGAGTGGGCAGATGCTTCTCATGGCATCTGGGCTCCAGAAATGCATGAATATAAAGGGAAGTATTATTTGTTTGCTACGTTCACCAATGAGAAGTCACCCCTTTCGCAACAACTTCCCGGTCGTCCGTTTTTACACCGGAGAGCAACTGCCCTCTTGGTGGCAGATACGCCTGAAGGACCTTTTGTGCCGTTGACGGGTAAGCCTCACACTCCAGCCGACTGGATGTCGCTCGATGGCACATTATATGTAGAAAACGGAAAACCATATATGGTGTTCTGCCATGAGTGGACGCAAGTGACAGACGGCACGATGGAACTGCTGCCGTTGTCGGAAGATTTGTACACGCCAGAAGGGACCCCGGTGACGATGTTCAGGGCAAAAGATGCTTCCTGGGTACAATCGTTGGATATGTATAAGGGCAAGGAAGTGGAAGGCTACGTAACCGACGGCTGCTTCCTGCATCGCAATGCCAATGGAAAGCTGATTATGCTCTGGTCCAGTTTCGGGCCGGGAGGATATGCCGTGTCTACGGCCGTGTCGGTTTCGGGCAGTATCTGGGGTCCCTGGAAGCACAGGCCTTCTCCTCTGTATGGGAAACATGGGGGACATGCCATGTTGTTCAAGACTTTCGACGGACGTTTGATTATGACACTTCATTATCCCAATGGCGGAGCAGAGCCTCACGCACGTTTTTTTGAGATGAAAGAGTCGGATGATACGCTTGAAATAGTGCGAGAGCTGGATTTATGACACTTCTGAACAAATGAATCAAAACTGTGAACGCGGCGTACAATAGTTGTATGGCCGCGTTTCTACTTTTGAGGGAGTTAATAGACTTTCGATATGAAAAATACGCTCTGGTTGACATCTGTGGCTGTTTGTACGGCAATAAACATGTATGGGAAGGAATGTACAGAGTCTGCTCGTACAGACGCTCGTCCCAATATTTTGTTTTGTCTGGCCGATGATGTGTCTTTTCCTTTCTGGGGAGCATACGGGTGCAAGTGGGTGCGGACTCCGCACATAGACCAGTTGGCTTCTCAAGGTACGCTGTTCATGAATGCTTATACTTGTAATGCAAAGAGTGGGCCTAGCCGTTCGTGTATATTGACAGGACGGAATTCCTGGCAGTTGGAAGCAGCCTGCAATCATTTTGCCTTTTGGCCGTCGCAGTTTAAAACATTTGCAGAAGTAATGCGCGAAAATGGCTATGTGGTAGCTAAAACGGGAAAAGGTTGGGCACCGGGCGATCCGGGACAAATAAATGGGAAAAGACGTGAATTGATTGGTCCGTCATTCGACCGTATCAAACTGACTCCGGCCACTCCGGAAATCTCGAATATTGACTATGCAGCCAACTTTGCGGAATTCATTGATACGAGGGATAAATCGCAGCCTTTCTTTTTCTGGTATGGTTCGCTGGAACCCCACCGCTTCTACGAATACGGAAGTGGGGTTAGCAAAGGAAATTACCGGACTACGGATATAGACCGGGTTCCGCCTTACTGGCCCGATTGTGAAGAAACACAGAATGACATGCTCGATTTTGCTTTCGAACTTGAGCATTTTGATACCCATTTGGGAAAAATGGTAGAAAAATTGAAGGTAGAAGGTCTGCTGGATAACACCATTATCGTGGTGGCGGCTGATAACGGCATGCCTTTTCCGCGTATAAAAGGACAGGCGTATCATGCTTCCAATCATTTGCCGATGCTCGTGTACTGGCCAAAGGGAATTCCGCAGAAGGGAGTGAAGAATTTTGATTTTGTCAATTTCATCGACCTGGCACCTACTTTCTTGGAGGCGGCAGGAATAGACGGTGAGACAAAAGGTATGCAGCAGATAGAAGGCAAAAGCATGCTTTCACTCATAAAATCTGGGAAAAGCAAATATGACTCATTCCGTAATCATGTGCTGATAGGGAAGGAACGGCACGATATAGGTCGTCCTGATGATGTCGGCTATCCTATCCGGGGAATTGTAACCGAGCGGTATCTCTATGTCTATAATTTCGAGCCAGACCGCTGGCCGGCAGGTAATCCGGAAACGGGTTATCTGAACTGTGACGGAGGGGCCATTAAGACAGAATTGATAAAAGACGGTAAAACAGAGACACATAAGTACTGGAGCCTGAATTTTGGAAAGCGTCCACAAGAGGAACTTTATGACATCGTAAAAGACCCTGACTGCATGCACAACTTGATTTCCTCAGGCGAAGGACGAAAAGTGGCCGATAAACTTCGGAAGCAGATGTTTGAGGAATTGAAATCTCAGGGAGACCACCGCATGGAGGGTGATACCGGTTATTATGAGCGCATGCCCTATTGCGACAAAAATCATCGGGATTATTATAACCGTTTGCAAAAAGGAGAGAAACTGAGATTTCCGGGATGGATTTTTCAGTCGGATGTAGATATGTCACATTTAAATAAGTAACCAATTAAAAGTATTACAATGAACAAGAATTTGCTGATAGGAATTGCGGCCACGCTGATGCCGGCATGGATGCAAGCGCAGAGTGAAAAGCCTAAGAATGTGCTATTTATTGCTGTGGATGATTTGAATGACTGGGTGGGATTCTTGAAAGGACATCCTAATACCCGTACACCCAATATGGATCGTCTGGCCGCCATGGGAATGGTGTTTGAGTCGGCTTATTGTGCGGCTCCGGTTTCCAATGCCTCACGTGCCGCGCTTCTTTCCGGTTTCCGTACTTCCACTACCGGAGTTTATGGAAATGCCGAATTTATGCGTGAATCTCCAGTATTGAAGGATGCTGTGACTTTGCCGAAGTATTTTTCGAATCATGGATACTATTCGATGGCGCGCGGCAAGATTTTTCATCAGCCGATGGGGCCTTGGGGAGACCCACAGTCGTGGGACAGTCAGGAAAATTTAGGTGGTTTGTCGCTGAATCCTCCTCGGCAGAAAGGAAAACAAGCCAATGGATTGGAAAAGCAGACCACTGGAGGAGCTGTGGTGCTTGACTGGGCGGGAGTCGATGTAGATGAAACAAAAACTAACGACTACCTGAATGCGCAGTGGGCTGCTCAAGAACTCATGAAAAAACATGACAAACCATTCTTTATGGCTTGTGGTATTTTCCGTCCGCATCTTCCGTGGTATGTACCTCAGAAATACTTTGACCGTTTCAAACTCGAAGATATTCAGTTACCTAAGCAGGACCCGATGGAAACTATGGAAAAACTTTCTCCACGAGCTTTGTCGATGACTGGATATAACAAGCCCGAGCATGAGTTTAATATTCTGAAGAAGTATGGCATGGAGAAAGAGGCGGTTCGTGCCTATCTGGCTTGTATCAGTTATGCAGATGATTGCATTGGTCAGATTGTGGATGCGCTGGAAAAGAGTCCGGAAAGAGACAATACCATTGTGGTGTTCTGGGGTGACCATGGATGGCATCTGGGCGAAAAGATGCGTTATCGTAAATTCTCGTTGTGGGACCGTTCCTGCCATGTGCCGATGATTATTGTGGCTCCGGGCGTAACAAAGCCGGGAAGCGTGTGCAAACAACCGGTCAGTTTATTGGATTTGTATCCAACGCTGGTTTCCCTGGCGGGTTTACCTGCTAATCCTCTGAACGAAGGTAATGACATTACCCCTTTACTGCAGAATCCGAATGCACATTGGACGAAGCCGGCCATTACTACACTGGCACAGAACGAGCACTCTATTTGTGATGGTCGTTATCGTTATATTATCTATCGGGATGGTTCGGAAGAACTTTATGACCACAAACACGATCCTTTGGAATGGATGAACCTGGCAGCAGATAAGAAGTATGCTGATGTAAAGGCACAGCTGAGAACTTTCATTCCAAAAGTGAACGTGCCTAGCATCGGTAAGTCTCACATTTCCAAATCGGCAGATGAAAAACCGGTGAAAACTCGTAAGGGAAAGAGATTGACTTCATCGCTGGATATAATTGAACAGGAATGCATTGAATATAATAAATACCTTGGATTTAATGATTATGAATAAACTGGTAGTTTGGCTGGCAGTATGTCTGGGTGGAATCTCTTCCGCCCTTTATGCCGATACAGGAAAGCCTGTGGTATGGATTTATACTGATATGTCTGATAAGAGCATTCCTGGACCAAATAAAGAAGGTACGGTGAATGATCCGGACGACATTTCGGCCATGGCCGGGTATTTGTTATTGGCTGATTGTTTTGATACGAGGGGTATCGTGGTGGCCAGTACTCATCGGAAACAACATGCTACGTCCGGTAATCAAGCAGAGTGGGCACAGCATTATTTGGGCGAAGCCTATGCGGCCGATGTGGTAAATCTTAAGAAAGTATATCCCGATTTCCCAGATTCCATCTCGTTTACCCAAAGTTGCATCAAAGAGAGTGCGGAGCGCTTTGATTACAAGAAAGATTATGCGAAAGTTTTAGATCACTATCCTACGGTCATTTCTCTTTTAGATTTGTTGGAGCATGAAAAAGACACGGTGAACGTGCTTTGCTGGGGGGCCTTGACTGAACCAGCCATCCTGGTCAATGCCTGTCTTCATTCCGGGCGTGCCTATTTGCTGAAGAAAGTCCGTTTTATTGCTCATTGGACGGATTCTTCTTTGCACCAAGGCAGTCCGGAACATCCAGAGAATGTAGCCAATTGCAGAGAGGATGCTTCGGCATGCAGTTATTTGAAAGCGATGGCCGCAGAGGAAAAAATCTTGTTTTACGAGTTAGGTGCTATCGGACAGCACGGCATTGTGAGTGGCAGTCCGCGAGGAAAAAACTATTTCAATCAGTTCCACAAAAGTCATTTGGGAAAAATCTTTGCCACTGGGAAATATGCATTTAATACGGTGGATGATTCCGATAGCGCCACCTATTATGTGTTGTTAGGACGGTGGGGAGTTTCGCTTTGTGATGTGGCTTCTGATGGAACAAACAATCCGGAAGTGGAAAAAGCCAATGAAAAGAAATTCTTTCAGGAAGCTGCTGCCATCCGAGCAGAACTGCTGACGCGTTCAGATGTGGCTGCCGGAAAAGGTTCAGAATGAATTCAATTATCTTTTAAATACCATTTAAACATTAATCAATGAAAAAACGACTTTTATTTTTGTCCGTGTGCATGGCCTTGGCTAGTTCTATGGGCGCACAAGTAAAGAAGAATGTAAACACCGACCCTTATCCTTACGGTAATCCGGTGATACGTCACATGTATACTGCCGATGCTGCTCCACATGTGATGCCCGACGGAAGGGTGTGGATGATTACCTCAGTAGACCACGAGAATGGCGGTGGATATTCTACCATGCATTGCTATCATGCCTTTTCTTCGTCCGACATGGTGAACTGGACTGACCATGGAGAGATTTTCCACGTAAACGATATTCGTCCGAAAGATGCGCCGGCTTCAGACAAGTGGGCAGTATGGGCACCTGATTTTATCTATAAAGACGGCAAGTATTATCTGTATATTCCTATTCGCATTCAGCATGGAGCGGAATCTTCGCAGGAAAAGCGGAAAGTAACAGCTTATCTGGCAGTTGCGGAAAGCAACTCGCTGACCGAACGTTTCAAGGTGCTGACTCCTCAAATAAAGGAAACAAGAGGAATCGACCCAGCGGTGTTCCGCGATACAGATGGCAAGATTTACCTGTACTGGGGCAGTCACATGGCAGCGCAGTTGAAAGACAACATGTATGAATTTGTCGGAAAACCTGTGAAATTGGATGTTGATACCGATCGCTTCATGGAAGCCATCTGGATGAACAAGCACGACGGAAAGTACTATCTTTCGTATCATACAAAATACGGCAATAAAATTGACAAGAATCATCCGGATGACCCGAACCGTAAGCCTTCTGAACTGGCTTATTCTGTAGGTGATTCTCCTATGGGACCTTTCAAATACGGAGGAGTGATGAACTACGAGTTGGGAGTAGGTGTGAAAAATGGTCCGAAATTGCCGGGATATGACTATGTGCCTTGGCGTTTGACACAGTCGAACCACGGAGGTATTGTAGAATATCATGGTCAGGAATATTTGTTTTATCATACATCAGCTCTTTCTTCCTGGCGTCAGGATCGTTTTCAGGGACCGGGCACCTGGACACAGCGTTCTGTGTGCATAGACGAATTGAATTACAGGAAAGACGGAAGCATCGTTCCGGTGAAGCAAACCATTGAGGGAGTTGCTGCGGTGAAAATCAATCAGCCGGCTGTGGTGAATCTTTCTTTGAAGCAGGCATTGCTTGCGGATGGTGAATCTGCATCGGTTTCCAATGTCAATCTGGGTACGGGTTATTATTATTTCAGTGCGGAAGTTTCCGGAGTGACAGCTCCTTTGAAAATAGAAGTACGCACAGGGGCAACCGATGGAAAACTGCTGGGTACGTTGCTCGTGAAAAAAGACGGCTATGTGGATACTTCTCTTATCGATGCCAATGGAAAACAGACTATTTTCTTAAAAGCTGTAGGGGGCAATGTCCAGATTTCAGCGTGCAGATTCTTTGCGGGAAATGTTGAATAAAGTACGCTACAGAGGGCTTTGGAAGGGGATAAGGCCCTCTGTACAAATGGAACAATAGTGCGGATGAATGAACAAATTCGTTTATGGTATTTGGCATTTCTTTGCACATCGAAAGAACTCGTTAATACTATGTAATAACTAAAAACATGTGATCATGAACAAAACATTTTTCAAATCATTTTTTTTCATGGGATTGGTGGCCTGCATGTTTTCATGCAAGGATGATGATTCGCCTCTTGACGGAGGAAACACTCCTCAAGGGGTTAATGTCAGATTTGACTATTCTCAGGCTAAATTAGGTAGATCTCAGGGCTCTTCTGCAACGCTGAACGGTTCGTCCGATGCAGACTGGACGATTGAAGTAGAAGATGATGATTTTTTCTCTGTAGAACCAATGAGCGGAACTGCGGGTGATTTTACGCTCACAGTAACCGCCAATAAGGGAAATACATCGACTGAAAAGGTATATTCCAAGTTTATTTTTAATGCTTCTGGCAGAAAATATCCTGTTACAGTCATTCATCTGGAAGACGAAATTCGTCTGGAACCTTCTTATGAGGCTGAAACGGTGTTTAGTTTTGATCAGGAGGGTAATTTGTTATCCCCAGATTTGAATGTAAAGGCTTTCACAGCTACTTCTAACATTGAGTGGACAGTAAAAACCGTGAATGAAGCCGATTCTTGGATTAATGTAGGTCCGGAAGTGGGTGAAAAAGGAGAAAATCTTCCTATTGATGTAAATGTTGAAAAGAATCAGTTTGCAAAAGAGCGTACTGGAAAATTTGAAGTGCGTGTTCCGGAAGGTACATCGTTTCAGTATACCGTGACTCAGGCTGCAGCAGCTTTGAATTATGCAATAAAAGATGGAGGTTCGGAATTAAACAATCAAACAGGTGTGACTGGACTTGATGGGGCCGGAGAAACTCATACCATTACGCTTTTGGCAAATGCAGACTGGACAATTACACCTGCTAATGATGCAGCCTGGTTGAAATTTGAGCCGTCAGCGGGTGAAGCTTCTTTAGAGGAAGTGAAATAAGCACATAGAGAAATAAGAATACAATATCAAATGGAAAGCGTGTAGCTCAATGAGTTACACGCTTTTCTTGTTTTTGGCCGTACACAATAATATTGCTATCTTTGCGTTATTA
>OJKW01000091.1_pt1 | contig 85499 bp, 108 predicted proteins | sample 1596591 | NCBI WGS metagenome assembly OJKW01 (sample SAMEA4350166, study PRJEB24818) | metagenome | biome: human; feature: gut; material: faeces | place: Denmark | collected 2013-09 | reverse complement strand
TTTGAAAAGTTTTTTTGATATAAATCAAGAATATAATATTTTTCTAAAAAATCTATGAAAATATTTGCAGGATTGAAAAAAAGTGCGTACCTTTGCAATGTGCAATAAAGAAAAAAGCACACATTCATAAATTTAAGTTTAACAATTAAAAATTTTACAACTATGGCAACAAAAAGTAACAACAACGAAACAAACAACGTAATGAACACAATCTTTGCAAATCTTGCAAAAAGTGGGATTAATTTGAGTTTAGAAAATTCACACCGTTCTGTGTTCAAAAGAGAACTAATAAATGGAATGACAGACACGCAAGCAAAAATTTTTCGTCGAAAAATCCGAAAAATGATACTTGCATTTGCGGAAACGCTTTGCAGTGCGCCAAATAATGCAAAAGCAAAGCAACAATTTAACGAACTTTATAAGCAAGTTTACGCCGTAAATGATTATACTTTGCAGTCAATTTGTAGTGAAAATATGAAAGATGTAAATAAAAAAATCTTACAAAAGGCACTTGAAATTGCAAAAAAATGAAACAGCGTATTTGTTTGGAGTATTTGGGAAAAACGGCGGAAAAACGCCGCCGTTTTTCTAAAACTAAAAAAATTGAAGTAATTTTTTTCAACAACTTAAACGAAAAAAAAGTACTAAAACGGGGATTTTTAACCGTGCCTTATAAGGCCGGACACTATGATTACACCACGGAAATAATTAATTTATTTTTAGAAAATCTGAAAATAAAAGTTAAATTTGTTTCACGTGAAACATTGAGAAAAAGCAAAACTTTTGTATATCATATTTATATTTTTAGTTATGTTTGAACTATATTTGCGATTGATTAACTTATTACAGGGTACGGGGCAAATTGTGCGTGAAAATGTAAACGATACCAATAAATTTTTGGTTATTTTCAAAAACATTTCATTTACTGATAGCTCCTTAAATGATTTGATAGATTTAGAAACTGAACTAAAAAAAGCTAACAAAATAAAAAGTTTAGAAAGTTACTATTTACAAAATGAAAATACTTTATTTGTTACGCTAACTTTATAAATTTAGGGGACAAATGTTTGTCCCCTATTTTTTTATACTTTTTTTAACAGACCACTGCAACCGTTCGCCCCCGAAAATATCTGGCCCCTACCTATATATTAAAGGGGTTCTCCAAGCCCCACCAGCACCCCACCTTAGCTAATATTCCCAAACAAGGGACACTCTCCAAAAATATATACCTACACAAAACACAACACACATTAAAGAGGATCCCTATTAAGGGATCCTCTAAGTCCCTATCTAATTTCCCAATCAAATAGGGTAATTATGACAGAGTAAAAGAATTCAAATCATATATCATCAACCCTCTCATCAATAATACTTCCTTTCTCTATCCTAATAAATTCTCCTCTACTAAGAATGGTATTAATATCATCAAAGTAATGATTCACTACCCTAATTTCATTCTCAACTTGAGGGGAAGGCAAATCCTTTATGAAACCCATTCCTTTTATCTCCTTAATAAGCTTATCCCTCATTAACTTATTAATCTCCGCTAAGTGCTCTGGGGTATAATGTAATTCTATCTTACTCATATAAACCAAGAAATCCACATTATTATACAAGGTACTGCCATTAATCCCATAACCAATTGCTGAACGGGTTTATTCTTTTTCAGGTATATAAGGAATGCCCAGAACAAAGGCATAAACAATGCCGTACAGATTGCAGTTAGAATCATTAAAGGGATTAGGAATAGGGCAATAGTTCCCACATCGACGGAATATCCCTTTATCTCATCTTTGTTATTTAAGTGTACTCTCATTTTCTCATCCTCCTTTTAATATATTCTTTCGGTTCGAAGTATAAAATTCTCCAAAGCATAAACCAGGGCATTAGAAGCCAAACACTTAGGAAATGAATTAATTTAGGTATCCTCCAGCGGAGTTCTTTCCTTTGGTAGTATACTTGAGCAATAGTAGGGAATAGGGCTGCTATATAAGCAAACCCTATTATTATCAGTGCTGTTTTCATTCTCCTATCAATTTCATTATCTTATCGTATAACCTTTTTATTTTGAGCATTCGATCTACTGCATCTGGATCCCTACCGGTTATAATCTTCTGATACAGTTCATTTAATCGAAGATCCTCAATTCGATAATAGGCATTAGCAGCATCAAATACCTTTCGAGATTCCTCATTGACAGGCAATGCAAATCCCAATCCAGTAACTCTTTCGAATTCTCCCTCTTTGTTGGGTTTGATTTTAATCCTTACCTGGTTATCAAGGAGGATGTTGTGATCGGTTACTTCCTTGATGGTTTGCATACTGGGCTTAAATAGCGGTGCAAAGTATATCATTTTGTCACCTGCATTTAATGTAATTTTTTCTTTTTTCATACCTTATATTATTAAGTTATTTTATTAATGCAAATTTAGCAATAATATATGTAATATGCAAATAATATTATGACTAATTTAATAATAGCTGAGGATGGGATAGGGGATAATGAGGCAAGACTATGGTATCTACTCTATGAACTAAGATCTTAAGTTTTATGAGACAACTGAACATTAGGATTGATCGTATAGCGAAGAAGAGTACCTATACGATCGGCAAACTCTATCTCAATGGGGTTTACTTCTGTGATACTCTGGAAGATACCGATAGAGGATTGATCCAGGGTATGCCCTTACAGAAAATTAAGGATCTCAAGATCAAAGGGGCAACTGCAATCCCGAAAGGGAAATACAAAGTTACTATGAATGTAGTTTCTCCCAAATTCTCTAAGAGAGCTACTTACCAATTCTGTCAAGGTAAACTCCCAAGACTTCTAAATGTAGATGGGTATGAGGGAGTACTCATCCATATAGGAAATACTGCAAAGGATACTGAAGGTTGTATACTTGTCGGCCAGAATAAAGTAGTTGGACAAGTTATAAATTCTACTGTAACCTTCAAAAAACTCTACGCAGAAATGCTAAAATACCAAACAATAATCTTAACTATCGGATAAGCTATGAAAATTATTTATAATAACATCATACCTTTCCCGGGATATAAGTGTATCAACCTTTTTGGGATCCTTTTTGCAAGGAAAGGTGCCATAATCGATGATGTAGTCATCAATCATGAGAGTATTCACACTAAACAGATGAAAGAACTTCTCTGGATCTTCTTCTATTTCCTTTATGTTTTCGAATTTATAGTTCACCTTATGAAACTAAAGGATTGGCATAAAGCATATAAGAACATATCCTTTGAAAGGGAGGCTTATGACAATGAAGAATACATGAACTATCTTCTAGAACGTAAGCCTTATGCTTGGTTTAAGTATTGGTAATATGAAAAAATTCACTGTAATGGGAATATGTGGAGGGCAAGGGTCCTTCCTATTCCCTTTTAGAAAGCATTTGATTGCAAATATAGAACCCAGAGGAGTATTTCACAGTTTTGAAGAAAGGCAATGGAAGTTAAATTTCGGAGATATTCCCTTCATTAAGGGATTTAAAGAGGATTTTCCTCACCCAAATGTAATTTTATCCTCTCCAGATTGTGGTGCAAGCTCCATTATGAGGCTGTCAAAGGTTAAAAAATTGGGTAATCCAGAGAAAAATAAGAGCTTAAATCTGGTTATACAGGGAATATTACATTATAAACCCGAGTATTTTCTTATAGAGAACCTCCCAAGGCTTTTAACTCTGATCCCAAAGGAGAATTTTGAGAGTATATTTTCCGATTATACCCTTTTATTTCACTGCCATTCGGTAATGGAATTCGGAAATTCTCAGGCATCAAGGAAAAGGTTAGTGATTATAGGCATTAAAAATTCTCTTAAGAGGAATAAAAAATATTTCGAGAATATATTTAGAGTAAAAGAACCAAAACTCGCTAGAAATTTACTGGAGGCAGCCTATTTTAAAGGAAATAACGAGAATTATATGCCGTCTTTAAATAAAACCTTAGCGATGTATGATTATCGATTACTTCCCCAAAAGATTAATTTAACGGTTAGGGAGATCCAAAAACTATGGACCAATGACTTCAAGGATGAAAAGAAGTGGCCAATTAAGACCAAGAAGATGTCTACCTTGCCTGGAGTTTACCGATTGGAGGAGGATAAGTACCCATTAACCGTAAGACCTGCTGATAGGCAATTCCGTCCCGATGGTTATCCTCTTGGGATTCAGGATATTAAGAACATTATGGGATTCCCCAAGAGATTCAAGATATTCATGGACCTTGACCATTATGAAGTTTTCAGAGATCCCAGTCACTACGATTACTGGTTAAACAAGGCCAGATATACCTTGGCAAAGGGGTCCGTTTATGAGGTAGGATTATGGTTTAAAAAATGCCTATTACATACATGTTAAATCCTGTTAAATTATGGTTTTATAAACATATAAGATATATAATATATCTTATATGTTATAACCCCGTGAAATATATATACATATAATATACTTCGTATATATGTATATATATTTTATGTACGAAGGTAGTATATAAAATCCAATTCCTCGGTTCCCTCGGAATGATATACTTTTGGGGTACCCCAAAAGTATATCCATAAACTTTATATTTGTGATTTGTAATATCCGATTTAACCCTAAAAAGTTTTTCTTATCTCCAAAAGAAGTTCAACCAGATATTTTCATCATGAAAGAAAAAATTAAAAGTTTAGTGATCCTAATTTTACTAGGAATATCTATTTACCTTTGCTTTCGGATTTGGCAAGGACCTGGTAATAATCCCAAAACAATAAACAATCTCGGTAAGCCAGACACCGTTTACCTACCAAGCCAAGAATATTCGAAGGTAAATCCTTACAGGGATGAAAATTTGCCTACCCAGGTTTTGATTTATCGAAATAACGGCCATGAGCATCAGATCATCCTAAAGGGATCAGATTCAACGGATTCTACAGATCGGATTAACACCCTTTCACTCAGTAGCACTACAAATCCTTTGATTTCTGATCCCTTAATCTTTGATTCAATATCCCAGATTATCCTAAAAAATAACCAATTAGAATTAACTACCAAGAATACTCTAGACAGTACCTATAAAATCCGTAAGTTTAAAATTGATCCTTCTAAGTATAATTATAACTGGGTAGATAATAAACTTACTTACAATAAAAGGATTAACCTTCAATTAGTTCCCTACATAAAGGGGTCCTATAGACCCTTTAATAAACTCACAGATCTGAATGCTGGTATAAGTCTCGAGACTGGGAAATTTAATTATAACCTGGGATTCAATCTATTCTATTATCCTAATCTCTCAAATAAGGTAGGTAAGGATTTGGAAATATCTATAACCTATAAATTTAAGTGATATGGCAAAAAGGATAATTGAAGATACACGCAATAAGCCTCTCACTGGACAAGAACTACAAAATCTCTCGTTAGCTGTAAAAGACGTTTTTTTCTTTAGTATATTCTGTTATGTAGTTCACCCAGTGAGAGGTAAAGTGAAATTTGATCTATATCCCTATCAAAAATCGGTCCTATATAACTTCGTAAAGAACAGGTTTAATATAATCCTTAAATTCCGACAGGCAGGGATCACAGAGTTAATCTCTATGTACTGCCTTTGGTTGACGATGTATCACCCAAATAAAAAAGTGAACATCATATCAATTAAGGATATAACAGCAAAGAAGGTACTGAAGAAGATTAAGTATATGTACAAAAATCTTCCTTGGTATTTACAGGTACCGATTATAAATGGTAGAGCTGGAGAATATGGATCAGCCAGTATGATTGAGTTTGATAATGGTTCATTTATAGAATCTATACCAACATCTACTGAGGCTGGTCGTTCAGAATCTCTTTCACTTTTGGTGATAGATGAGGCAGCAATTGTAAGATGGGCTTCTCAAATATGGGCAGCTGCATTCCCTACTCTATCTACTGGTGGATCTGCTATCGTTAATAGTTGCGTTACTGGAAATACCAAAATAATAACAAATAAGGGTATCTTAAGGATTAAAGATATTTGTCCTACATTACCCAAGTCTGCAGTGGATCTAACCTTTATAAGTGACACTAAAGTCCTTACCCATAAGGGTGAATGGAAAAGAATTGTTGCTTCTGTAAATAAAGGTAGATTAGAAACCTGGAGGATTAAAACCGAATTCGGTAATACCCTCAGATGTACACCCGATCATAAGTTATATACCTTGAAAGGGTTTATGTCAGTAAGGGATATCATTGAAAAAGGCGAACAGGTAATTCTCTACAAAACAGGATTATCCGAACTAAAAGATCCTCCGAAGATAACTAAACCCAATCATGAAGAATGGAAATTCGTGAAGGGTTATGATAATTACCAAGTTTCTAATTGGGGAGATTTAAAATTTCTCCGAGGAGGTAAATGGTATAAGAAGAATCTAAGGCCTAATGATGCTGGTTATATACGAGTTATCCTTCACAATGGTAAGGGTAATTCTCAACATTTTAGGATGGCAGATTTAGTAATATCCCATTTTACGGATTGGAAAGTTGGCAAGGATCAGGTAATAGATCATATTGATTGTAATCCTGCCCATAATTGGTTAACTAATTTAAGAGTTATTTCTCGTAAAGAGAATACCCAAAGAGCAGGATTATATTCTTATGGTTTAAAACTGGGAACTCGAGTAGGAAAGGGATTTACTGACCTTGATTCAGTTGCTACAATACTCAAAGGGATAGAAACAGGAGAAATACAAGAACTTGGAATAACTAACTTCATAAAGAAGTATCCTGTATTTAATTCTATGTCTCTTAAGAGTGCCCGTAGTTACCTAAATAAAATCCTATCTGGAAAGAGAGGGAATCAAGTTAAGTTATCCAAATTAACTTTGGTGAGAAAATTCAAAGCTAACATTTATGACATAACAGTTGAAGATCACCATAGTTATATAACCTATAATTACCGAAAGGGAAGGGATACAGATGAGTATAACTTTATAAATAAAAATACTCCTTATGGAATTGGAGGTTTCTACCACTCTACGTGGGTTGATTCACTGAATCATAACAATCCTTTTAACCCCCTCAGATTATATTGGAGGATGCACCCAGAACGGGATGATAATTGGTACAATGAAATGGCAAGGGCTCTTGGCCCAAGAAGAACAGCCCAAGAGGTAGATGGAGACTTCCTTGGATCAGGAAATACGGTATTCGATCTTGCCGATATAAAATCAATAGAAGATTGCCTATCTGATTATCCCCCCATTCAGGTTAAATTAAATGGTCAATATCGAAGATTCAATGATCCTGATTTCAACAAGGAATACTTTATAGGGGCGGATGTTGCAACTGGTAGAGCAACTGACTACTCTTCTTTCACCTGTATGGATAGAGATGGAGAAGAACAAGTAGTATATAAGGGAAGAATGGCAGTAGATCAATATGCTAAACTTCTTGGAGATACTGGATCCTTATTTAATGATGCAGTTATAGCTCCCGAGTCTAATGATGTGGGATTGGCAGTTACTTCCTGGTTACAAGCAGAAGGATATCCCAATCTCTACTTCTATCAGAAAATGGTAAAGAAGAAAGGAGAATCTAGACCAGAAATGGATAAATCCCCTGGATGGATGACTACTACCAAAAACCGATCTGTAATTATAAACGGATTGGAAACAGATGTTCGAGAAGGAAACTGTATTATTAAGGATCCGTTCTTCGTTCAGGAAGCTTATACTTTCATTTATGATAGTATGAACCGACCCGTAGCTTTGGGAAAACACCAAGCTAATACTACAGGGGATATAGATATGGAATCCGAGGTATATGCAGATGATGATATTATGGGTAAAGCCATAACTAATCATATTAGGAAAGGTAAACAAAACATAATCGTATTACCCAAATGAAAAATATTTTTGATTATTTTAGGAGAAAACCCACTCCTATTGATACCAAGAGAAAAGAGAATGAGGCTAAAACTATAGCTTCTATTTCTCCTGGTAGAGTTTCGGAACCAGAGGATAATAACGGAGATTTTGTTGCCGTATTATCTAATATGACTTCTATGGTAACACCCTCCTTCAGGAGAGAAGTTATTCCTCTGATAAGGAAACTCTATAAGGTAAATCCTGATGTGGGTATTGCTTTGCAGGATATGTTTAAGTTAACCAATACTGGGCATATTATAACTTTCCCCAATAATACCGATGAAGAGGCTGAAAGGATGAGAGATCATCTTAGAGATGTATCTAAAAATTGGTCCAGGTATACTTCAGGTATGGATGGATTAGTTAATAAGATGCTAGTGCAATTAATGGTTGGCGGAGCAATATCTATAGAGGCAGTACCAAATGAAGACTTAGATGGGCTATCTACTATCCTATTCCTTAAACCAGAGAATATATACTTCCACCAAACTAATAATGGAGTATATGAACCTTACCAAAAAGTAACTCAAGGATTAAAATCGATTAAGGAACAATTTATCAAATTGAACCCTGAAACCTATTTTTATATAGGTATGTTTAATGATACTGATGAACCATACGGAATACCTCCTTTCATGACTGCTCTTGATTCTCTCAAAGGACAGCAAGATATGAGAATCAATTTCAAGCATATCATGGATATGGTAGGTATGGTGGGATTCCTTGAAGCGAAGATCCAAAAACCCATGCAAAAGGGTAATGAATCTCTACATGCCTATGAGGGAAGGTTAAATCGATTGCTTAGGGATTTAAAACGTAACATGAAGGATTCCCTCAAGGATGGTATTGTTACTGGATTTATTGATGATGCCGAATTTAATCTCAACTCTACAACTAAGGAGCTGGGAAATATAAATGCTCCTTGGGATATGAATCAGCAATCGGTTGCCAATGGATTGGGAGTAAATGGTTCTATAATTGGAGTTAATTCTTCAAATACCGAATCAGGATCAGGCGTAGTGTTATCTAAGCTTATCTCGCAGTTAAAGAATTTCCAAGTTATTGTAAGTTATGCTTTAACTAAGATATATTCTCTAGAACTGCTTCTTGCTGGGTATAATAATAAGGGATTAACCATTACTTGGGGAACCTCTACTATATCTGATGAAGTTAAGGTACAACAGGCAAGGCAATACAAAATTCAAAACCTTGACCTCCTTTACAAGGCAGGTATTATATCTCAGGCCCAGTATGCTTGGGAAATGGGTTATGATGCTCCTGATCAGGATGAACCAAGACTTTCACTTGAAGATCAGAATGGAGTAAATAATGTAGATCCTCAGGAAGGAATCAAGAAAAAGCAAAGGCAAGCCGATAAAAATCAATCTGCAAGGAGAACCCGGGATAAAAATAACCCCAGTCCAAAACGACAGGATCAAAACTCTAAACCAAGATAATTATGTCAAGACCTATTAACAAAAACAAGGAACATCTGGAAACCCTAACTATTGGTCAGGGTCATTCCGTGATGGCAGGATTTATTCCAAAGGGAATAGGTCCTGCAAAGTTCTCTGAGGATTATTATGGGTTGGTTAAACCCAGTAGAGAATCCGTGGAGAAATTTGGATTTTTTGGTTCGGATATAGATTATAATACCTATTATCCGGATCTTAATCCAGAGGATCTTAAACCAAAGGATGAGGAATTTATAGAGCCTATGTTCCGATTGCTTTCGGAAACCATAGTATCTCGGAACTGGATGCCTACAGATTTCTCAAGAAATGGAGTTCTTAAGGCTTCTATGAAAATGCTCCTTGGTCAAACTGTAAATTGTGATCATGAGACTAACATTGGTAATGCCATAGGATCAGTTAAGGAAGTAATTTGGCAAGAGGCATATACCGATGGTAAATTCCATATCCCAGCAGGTATCAATGGAGTACTTAAGATAGATGCTAAGGCAAATCCTCGTATTGCTAGAGGTATTCTTATGGATCCTCCTTCTATCCATTCTAATTCGGTAACTGTACAATTTAAATGGGATAAATCCCATCCTGAAATGTCAGATGATGAATTCTGGGATCAGATGGGTAAATATGATAAAAAGGGTAATATGATATGCCGAGTATGTACTGAAATTATTCGGTATATGGAAACTTCCCTTGTATCACATGGAGCAGATCCTTTTGCCCAAAAGATTGGAGAAGATGGAGGTATAGTAAATCCTGCTTATGCTAACCAAGTAGTTAAAACTTTTAAGGAGTATGAGGAACAGAATCACAAATATTATACCTTCTCCGATTATAAATGCGAGACACAGGAAACTTTTAATGAAAAGAAAACTATCGATTCAAGTATTAACCCAAAAGATAATAAGGATATGAATGAAGAACTGAGAGCATTTTTGGAGAGACTGTTCGGAGAGAACATGCTCCAATTGGCAGAAGGTCAGGAAATGACTACTGAGCTTGCTGAGCAGTCAGTAGCTACTTTGATTTCTGATCTTAAGAAAGCCCAAGGTGATGTAGAGACCCTTACTACGGAAAGGGATACTCTTTCTGAGAAAGTAACTAACCTGGAGACTGAGGTTGCTAACCTGAAGGAGATGGCAACTGTGGGTACTAATTATATTGCCCAGCTTCGTGAATCTACCGTATCTGCTTACAAGAAACTCAAGGGAGATAAAGTTGATGAGACAATCGTTAATATGATTAACTCTGATACTACGGGTCTTAATACCCTTAAATCCCTGGAGAAGGATTATAATGCTCAGTTGGAGGAGAAATTCCCTCTCACTTGTGCAAAATGTGGATCCAAGGATGTAAGCCGTGCTTCTTCTAAGAAGGATGATCACGAGGATGACGAGGTTAAGGACGACCAGTTTAGCTTCGAAGAGATGTATCGCAATAAAATTAAGTAATAATTAAAAACGCTATTAGTATGAAAGAAACTCCTATGACCCTTTTTGGAGAAAAGACTCCAAGGGTAGTGATTTATAAGAGTGAATCACACAAACTTCATCAGGCTTTTGTAGTAGCTGATGGTGAGAAGATAGTAAAAGGTATGCCTGTAGCTCTTACCGATGATGGTAAGATCAAGCCTTACAAGGAGGGTGAAAAGGTATATCTGGGTATAGCTGTTACTGATAATATAAATCCGGCATACGGTGCTCAGAGGAACTTCCCTGTAGAGGTTACCGTTATGATGGAAGGTTATGCTATCTGTAACTGGGTATCGAATGGTGAAATCAAGTGTGGAGCTGTTATACCTTCTGGTGATCTTCTTAACGATCGCTTCGTAAAGGCTAACCAGGGTATTGATACTCCTTTCATCGCTATTACTCCGGCTGATGAGGCAAATGAACTTATTCAGGTAATAATCCGATAAATCAAAAACAACTATGTCACAGATTGATATAACAAAAATGAAAGCTCAGGATTTTCGTAATGAACTTCCTGGTATCGTAAAGCACATGGATGCTCTCCGTGCTGGAGATACACAGCACAAGCCAGTAGATGTTACACTGGAAGAGGTAGTAAAAGGTAAATGGGGAATTTCTCAGGATGAGTTCTTCGAGAAGATGGGTATCAATCCTAAAATCGATACCATGCAGAACTTGTTCACTATGCCGGATCAGACGGTAAGGTGGATTGTTCCCGAGATTATTCGTTCGGCCATTACCCTTGGTATGCGTCAGGCACCATTCTATCCTAATATAATTGCATCCGACCAGTCTATCAACGGTCTCTCAGCAATCATGCCTCACATTAACATGAGTGATGCTGCTCCTGCTAAGGTAAATGAGGCTGAGACCATTCCGTTGGGAACTATCAGCTTCGGACAGAAGTCAGTTAGGCTGTTCAAGATCGGAAAGGGATTCAAACTTACCGATGAGGTTAAGAATTATGTATCTCTCGATGTCCTTGGCATTTACCTCCGTGACTTCGGAATCCAGCTGGGTTATGCAATGGATACTTTGGCAATGGATGTTGCTATCAATGGTAACCAGCCCGATGGTTCTGAATCTGCTCCGGTAATCGGTGTATATGCAACTGCAGATGGTATCACTTATAAGGATCTTCTCCATCTCTGGGTACGTGCTGCTCGTATGGGCCGTAACTTTACTACGATCATTGGTGGTGAGGACCAGGCAATTGAGATGCTGAATCTTCCTGAATTCAAGGAACGTCATGCTGGTACTACTGAGGCAACTCTGAATGTACAGTCTCCTGTTCCTAATTCGGCAAACTTCTATATCCATCCGGGAACTCCTGAGAATCAGATCCTTATGTTGGATAAGTCTGCTGCAATGATCAAACTTACTGCTCGTCAGCTTATGCTTGAATCTGAGAGGATAGTATCTAACCAGACTGAGGCAGTTTATGCTACCCTTACAACGGGATTCAGCAAGATGTATCAGGATGCAGTGGTTATGATGGATTCTAGCAAGACATTCACTGATAGTCCGTTCCCGGAGTTCATGAATGTGGATCCGTATCTTTTGGTAAATCTTGAGTAATTACTCTCTGGGGCTGGGATGGACGTGCCATGACTAATTGAGGATCCCAGCCCCTATTTTTATAAACCTAAAACTAACATCAATATGAAGTATCAAGTAACTACAGGTCCTAATGCTTACAGCTTTTATGACCAGTCAACCGGTATTAACATTATCCGAGGAGAAGTAAAGGAACTTACCGGAGCTCAGTATCGTACCAAAAGAATACAAATGGCTATCAACTCCGGTCATTTGGTAATGGTTCAGGAAGGAGCTAAGGTTAACAAGTACGATGAAAAGGCAATAGATAGGCTATACAAGAAGATGAAGAAGCAGCAATCTAATGGTATGGAAATATCTAAGATAGCAAAGGCTTATTCACTCGAGGAAGCTAAGTTGGTTGCTAAATCCAAAGGAGTAGAGTACGATGAAAAAGATACTGTTCAATCTATTCTTGAGGTTCTTTTATCTGATACCGAGGAGTAAAAAATAACCTATTATGAATCTGGACTTTGCATATACAACACAAGGTCTAGAGGTTTCTTTTAGAGTCACTACCAAAGTCCCACCCAAATCCATATATGAGTGGGACCTTGGTGATGATAATGGGTACTTCTATAATAAGAAGTTGCCCACCTATACTTATGAAAAACCTGGATTTTATACAGTAACATTAACAGTTACTAATTCATCTGAGAAATTAAATGAAACTGTAGCTAAACAGATTATTGTTACTGATAAGGTAAAAACACATCTATCCGATAGTATTTATAATCTCATTGATAAATATATCCCTACCGAGTTATTCAAGGAAGGCATGACTAACGAGGATAAGGAAGTATATATCAATAAATGGCAGCTGTATATTCAGCCTCTAGTAAATCATTGCGTACCCGTTGAAGAATATAACAATGAATTGTATTATGAAGGACTAGAGAACCAACTGATAATGGAATTGGCTGCTTGGGATTTCCTAAACGTTCGGATAATGAATTTGCTCATAACAGCCAATGAGTATGTTTCAGGAATAATATCCGCTAAGAATCCAGGTACCTCAGGTGGAGGAGAAGAGGACGAAGTAGAATCAGAATCAGCTCGTGGTGATAGGATTAAATCTATTAAGACGGGTCCTACCGAAGTAGAGTATTATGATTCTCTTTCAGAATCTGGAAGTTCTCTTTTCACAGCATTTACTAATTCTCTTAAACCTGGTGGGATTATCGATGAGTTGAGGCATAACTTGTGTACATTGGCAAGTAGATTGGATATATTCTTACCATTCTGTGAGAACTATCAACCAATCATACCTCCAAGAGTAAGGCATTTAAAGAGACCTGGACCATTTGATGTACCTAATCCTAGAGCAGTATTAAGGAGGAGGTGATTATGACTACGAAATACCCTTTTAGATTTGTAAGGAATAAATCCTGGGAAAGGTATAAATCTATTATCCGACAGTTTATGGATGTAGATGCCGGACGCCAAACTATAACTTGGGCTAAACGGATAATGCAACCTATGACACATGGAGAGGATTATAACCCAGTATACCAGAATATTCAGATAGAAGCTCTTTGTTATTATAATTCATTCCGTAACTGGCCCATAAATAAGGAAACAGTAACTGGAGAATTGGATGAGGAGAACTTATCTATTATGGTAACTGATTCTTTCCTTCAGTCTATTGGTCATCTTAATTCTGATGGATACTGGGATTTCAATTGGTCCGAGGATAGGTTCATCATTAACGGGATTATTTATAAACCCTCCGGTGATACCCAAGTAGCTCAAGCAAAGGACCTAGCTTTGGTATTCCTGTTAATCCTTAAAAGGGATAAAGATGTACTAAGCTTAAACTTTATTTAAACTTAAAACTATGGCGAATTACACAACTCTACAGTTGCGATTTACCGAAATAATCCTTGATGGAGAGATTTGGTATGATAGCAACTTGATTAAGTTGAACTCCGGGGTTTTGGGTTTACATATCGAAATGGATGATGAGGATAGCCATTATATGGCAATCCATCACAGTTTATCAGGTCAAAAGTTTACTTCTAAATACCATGATTACTTCGGTGTACTCTATGACAATCTAATTCCCGGGATCCGAGGAGTTGGACAGATCCTAAAAGCTAGGATTGATAAATTGCCTACTTATGCCGTAGTAATGGGTAATGTAGAGGATGCTGGTGATATAGATCCGGATAATCCTGACGATATACCCAATGCTTTTGCTACTCAAGACTTGGAGTATTTCAGGAGTGGGAATAGTGAAATTTTCTGTTTTGGAACTTAAATTCTATACCTATGTACGTAAGTAAATATTATAAATCGGGAGAAGAGGTCGACCAGAGACTTTTGCAGGGTTACTACGATGATGCCGTAGGTGCTGGATTCGTAGGTACTTTACAGGAGTTTTGGAAGTTGATCCTTTCTATCTCAAACAAGGTAGATAAAAAGGAAGGCTATGGGCTTTCCAAAAATGATTTTACCGATGAGCTCAAGGCTAAGTTGGAGAATCTAGTAACTAATGCAGTTACTAAGGTATCTCAATTAGAAAATGACCTTCACTTCCAAACTAAAGAGGAAGTAGAACAGGCTATAAATGATCTTATTGATGGTTCCGGAGAAGCTCTTGATACCCTTAAAGAACTTGCCGATGCACTCAATAATGATCCTAACTTTGCCTCTAATATCATCAATCAGGTAACTGCCTTGCAGACTGCTTTGAATGAAGAAATTAATAGGGCAAAGACTAAGGAAAACGAGTTGGATACTAAGATAACCAATCTCAATGTTGATTTGGTTAACAAGGTCCAGGAACTTTATACCCAATTAGCGTCACTTAGGACTGAGTTAACTCAGTCAATTAAGGATGTGGATACTAAGGTAAATAACCTTACTACTACGGTTGTTGAGCAGAAAACTGAATTAGTACAGCAAATCAATACTGTAAAATCCGATCTACAGGCTTCAATTACTACCGAGAAGGATAGAGCAGTTGCTGAGGAAACTAAACTTCAGAGGAATATCGATGATCTTACTGCTAAACATAATGCCGATATTGAGGAACTCAAGGGAGGTGTAAATGACAACAAGGCTTACACTGACCAAGAAATTGGCAAAGTAAAGCAGGAGATTAAGGATGCTGTTGCAAAGGAGGCTACAGATAGGCAAGCAGCTGATGAAGCTCTTAAGAGTTCCTTTGCAGAACAAATCCAGGATGCTAAGGATGAATTGAAGGATAACTTAGATTCATTATCAGATCGTATTACTGCTGAGACTTCGGCAAGAGAGCTAGCAGATACTAATCTTACTAACTCTATTGCAGCTGAACAACAGCAAAGAGCAAATGATGATACTGCCTTGGGTCATCGTATAGACGATTTGGATGCTAGAGTAACTAATGAAGTTACTAAAATAACTGAGAATATTCAGGGTGAGGTAGAGAAGATTCAGGTTAAACTCGATGATAAAGTAGATAAGGTAGATGGTAAAGGTCTTTCAGAGAATGACTTTACTGATGAGCTCCTTGCCAAACTTAATTCTATCCAAGAGGGTGCTAAGGTAATTACTAAGGTATCCGAGTTGGAGAATGATCTTGGGTATCAGACAGAAGCCCAAGTAAATGAGGCAATAGAAAAGATTATTGGTTCTGCTCCTGAGGTATTGGATACTCTGGAGGAGATTGCTAAAGCATTAGGTGATGATCCCAATTTTGCTGCTACCATTACCACAAAGATCTCAGCCATTACCGAACAGTTGAATGATGAGATAGAATTAAGGGCTTCTGAAGATAAAAAGGTTAAGGATGAACTCCAGGCAAAGATAGATGCTGAAACATCCGCTCGTTCTGCAAAGGACACCGAACTTCAATCCGATATCCAGGAGGAGGCAACTACTAGAGCACAAGCAGTTACTACATTGCAGAATAATCTTGATAAGATAAATGAAACTCTTACAAATGCTCTGAATACTGCCAAAGCAGAATTAGTTGCGGCAGATACTGCATTATCTAATAGGATCGATGCCCAGGATGCAAGGATTAATCAGAACGTAGCTAATATCCAACACAACCTTGAACTTATTCAGGCTCTTCAGACAAGGGTAGATGAGTTTAAGACCAATATGGATACAGTTCTTACCCAAATCCAAGAGCTCCAGGATCAACTCAATACGGTAGAGGATAATCTTGATAAGGAGATTGCTGATAGGGAAGAAGCAGATCAGGCTATCCGGGATGATATTAATAAGAGGATCGATGAGGAGGTAGCTAAGCTTCTTGCTGCAAACCAAGCAACTAATGAGAAGCTTGACAAAGAAATTCAAGATCGTACAGAGGCAGATACCGATCTTCAAAACCAGATTACTAATTTGGATCAGAAATTTGAGGATTGGAAGGAAAACGATTTCTCTAATCACATAAAGGATTATGAGGCTCTAAAAGAGGCTCACGATAATCTCAAAGCTGATTATGATCAATTCAAAGCTGATGTAACGGCTTCATTAACTTTACAATTAGTATAAATTTAAAACCTAAAAAACTATGGCATTTATTAATTTCGTAAAAGGTACTCGTGAAAAGTATTCACAGGAAACTTATCCTAATTCACTATTTTTTGCTAATGATACCCATGAACTTCTGTTCCAGGGAATTTCATACGGAGTGCCTACATCACTGAAGGCAGTTAAATCGGTAGAGATTAATGCTACTGGTTTAATGACTATCAACTATGTTAACGGTGGTTCTGATACTATCCAGTTGACTAAGGCAATGGTTGGCCTTGGCAATGTAGATAATACTTCAGATGCGGATAAGCCTGTATCTACTGCCGTAAGTGAATTGGTTAACAACACTAAGACCACTATCGATAATTATACTGTAAATGGTAAGAAGATTTCTACCAATCCCGTTCTTGCAAAGGGTGATGTAGGTTTGGGCAATGTAGATAATGTTAAACAGATCCCTGCTACGGAAAAGGGTGCTGCTAATGGTGTTGTACCTTTGAATGCGGATGGTAAGATTGATGCAGCTTATTTGGATGGCCAGCAATCTCCCGTACAAGGTGTAGATGGTACTTATACCACTTCTTCTCTTCCCGGATCCCCTGAGGAAGGTATGTTTATCTATACTTCAAATGATAAGAAGTTCCGGGAGTATAATGGTTCTGAATGGGAAGTAGTAGAACCCAAGCAGGATACTCTGTATAACTTCCGTAACAATCCACCTTCAGGTGATTCTGGTAGAGTTAACATTCTCTATCGTTGGGATGGTGCTCAGCTTGCAGAGGTATCTTCTACAATTTCAATTGGTGAAGTAACCGGTACTGCTTATGATGGTGGTAAGGGTAAGGAGAACAGGGATGCTATTGTTAGCTTGCCCGCAACCCTCATCACTTCTATTGCTCAGGGAGCTGTAGCTGCTGATAGTATCACTATCACAGTTAAGAGAGTAACAAAGTCTGGCTTTAACTATGGAAGCGAGGCTAATTCAGACTTTACTCTAAATGCTGCTACTTCAGATGCTGCCGGTCTCATGAGTGCTACCGATAAGAGTCGTTTGGATACTCTTTATACTCAGATTTCTAAGACGGGTAAGTTTAGCTTCTTGGATGGTACAGTAACTCCTTCAGGTACTACGGTAGTAATTAAGAACCAGGTAATAAATACCGCTTCTGGAGAGTCTGCAGATACTCCTATCACTCTTCCTGCTGCTACTCCCGATCTTGCTGGTGTAATGTCTGCAGCTGACAAGAAGAAGTTGGACGGTATTGAAGAAGGTGCTAATGCTTATGTTCTCCCGGTTGCTACAGATTCTGCCCTCGGAGGTATAATGATTGGCTATGTCGAAAGTGGTAAGAATTATGCGGTTAAGTTGGATAGTAACAAGGCTTATGTAACGGTTAACTGGACAGACCAGAATGTTGCTCAGGCAGCTGCAATCTCTAATAAGGGAGAATTCAATGTATTGGTTGGCAATTCTGCTAATACTGATGCTGAGACTGCTGGAGTTAACAAGGCAGGAGGACTTACCTATAATCCTTCTACTAAGGTTCTCTCTACTACTACCTTCAAGGGTGCTCTCAAGGGTAATGCCGATACCGCTACCAGTGCAACTAAGGCAACTCAGGATGCAAGTGGTAATGTGATTACTACTACTTATGCTACTAAGTTAGAAGTTACATCACAGATAAAGGCTTTGATTTCTCGTATTGCTGCACTTGAGGCTGCACTTACAATCCAAAATGTCTAACTAAAATGGGATAAGGATTCATCAGAGTCCTTATCCCTATTAAATTTGTAAAGTTATGGCTTTTATGAAATTTTATGTGGGAAATGAGGCAAATGCTTCATCCCACAGAGATGGCATATATATTGCGATAGATACCAAAAAGATATTCTATAATGGAGATGCCTATGGAGGAGGAAATGTAGACCTTAGCAATTACTATACAATTGCTCAGGTAAATGGTAAGATAGGTAACAATACCTATACTGGAGCTAATTATATCTCCAAGGAAACTAACCTGACAGATGCGGTTCTCCAATTGGATACAGAAATTAAGGCTACCAATGATAATCTTGCACTCGAACATACCAATGCTGAAGCTACGTATGCCAAGAAAACTGAACTTGGAAATTATCTTCGTAAGGATATAACAGAATTGACTTTTGGGGATAGCTCTAATCCACTACTTGGTAGCTATATTATTATTAGAGAACCCCGCGATGGTGGGACTTGTTTCTCCATAAGTCATAATGGAGACCAGCTTAGTATGGATGGAAAAGGTATAACCATAATAGGAAAAGGGCCTTCATATCTCCTCAATGCCGGTGGAGGAACAGTATCTATTCAAGATATAATCTCTCAGGTAACAGTTCCCACTAAGGTATCAGAATTAACCAATGATTCAGGATTCATTACCAAAACTACTGCAGATGGGTATTATCAGCCGAAGGGTAATTACCTTACCTCAGTATCTTGGTCTCAGGTATCAGGTAAACCTACATTTGCTGCCGTGGCTACTAGTGGATCTTACAATGATCTTACTAATAAGCCTACTATACCTAATGTATCGACAGCTAATAATTCAGGAACTATTAGTCTGATAATTGATAGTAATACTCTAAGCTTTAGGTCGGATGGAATTGCCTTCAATGGATCAATGGCAGTATCCTTCCCAGTAGTAGAGGTTCTTTCAACTAAAGAAATTAATCAAATTCTAAATTCGTAAATATCATGGCAAAACTTTTAGACGAAAATGGATTGGAGATCGTAAAGAATTGGATTTCCGATAACTTCCTTAAATTACAAGGGGGGAAGTTAGTATATGATAAAAATACTAATATAGCTAATACTCCTAGAATATTCTTTTTGAGAGGTGCTGATGGAAAATCTCCTCAGATAGATATTTATGGTGATACACCCTCAGGATTTCATACCCGTATATATCATGATGGATTTGAATTATTTACAGGTAAAGCAATTGGGTCTGCTAATTTCTCTTTTGGGGGTTTCCAGATTTACTATAATGCTACTTCGGCACTATCTCACGAAACCAAATTGGTTATCAATGGTTATAAATTAGATGTTGATAAAGCCATAGAATTGGGAGTATTAGTACCTAATGATTAAGTTAAGAGTTAGGTTGATCCTTGTCTATCTCTTAACTAAGGTTTCCAAGGATCACAAACTTTTAGCTTTATGACAAAAGTATTAGATGAAAATGGCTTAGGAACACTAAAAGATTGGATAGATCAAAAATTTAGTAATAATTTAACTTTAGTTGAAGTACCTTTACATATGAACCCCTCCTCTTTAGCTCAATTTATGAGCTTAGTTGGTAGCTCAATATATAACCAAGGTGGATTGTATAAGCAGGGTTTATGGGTTATTAGATATCGGGATAAGTTATTATTTGTGGGTAATATGTTTAGTATAACTAATATGGTCTCAGGTGCATGGTGTTTTGATGGTTTATTGTTAAGTTCTATAATTGGTAATAGCAATATCGGTCCAGAAGGATTACAGATGAAACCTGTAACTGGTTTGTTTACTAATGCTACTAGCTATCAAATAAGAGGTTATAATAAGAGTATATTTGTAACATTAACTTAAGGTTATGCCTAGAATACCTAATGTAAATATAAGATCGGACCCGGGCAATCTAATGTCCGGGTCTATGAATTTCTACATAAAAGTAGATGGAGAAAAAGCTAAAAGAGTTCAGAAGTTCTTAGATGAATTTCCTGGAGAGGTTTATATGGGATCTCATGAAGGAGCTCTTAAGTTTGCAAAAAAATTACACCAACTAGTAAGGAGATGTTTAAGAACGGGTACTCCTCCGAAAGGAGTTTCTTGGCCACCACATGCAGCATCTACTATAAAGAGTTTAGGTCCTCATAAACTTCTCAATCTTACAGGATTTTACATGAGATCCGTTAAGATTATTGATCAAGGTCCTGGATTAACTATTGCAGTAGGATTACCAAAGGGGTTAAAAAGACCCTCAAGTGCTAAGGGAAGTTCTAGGATTACCATGAAACAAATTGCCCAGATCTTAGAATATGGAGGACCTAAAATCCCAGCTCGTCCATTATGGAGACCGGCTTTTAATGAGATTGGTGGTAATGCTCGATTAAAGAAGGATATAACTCAAGGTATTAGGAAGAAGATAAGAGAATCCATAATTGCTCTTGAGAAAATCACTATACGAAGCACTATACAGAGTGACGGTTCTAAAGGATCTTCAAGTAGAAGTAGATACAAAGGAGATTGGGGTAACTTCTGGGATGATATACCTGTAACACCAAAGCCACAAGGATATACTCCTCACTCGGATGGGCCTGATGATTTACCCTTCTAATATTATATTACTATGGTACAATCAGAAGAAATTGTAGAGAGGACTTTTTATGTAAGTCTTCTCAGTACAGCTATTAAAATGGGTTATACAATTAACCCAGACGATTATCTCCCTGCTTCTCCCGAAAATGAAAAGAGGTACCATGATGATATATCTAAAATACCCCTTTTTGTTAATATCTTTGGAGTAGGGAATAATCATGCTAGAGGTGCAAAGGTAGCTCCCAGGATAACTGTAAATCTAAATGCCTTTTATCCTGGAACTATCGGTATGGAGAAATTTGGTTTAGAAGCTGAGGAAGGCAATCAATTTAATATAGTAGAGTACCCTTTCGAAACTAAGGATATATCTATCGATATTCATTTGGTTGCTAAGAATATGCAAGAATTACGAATCCTCCATAATATTATGTATAGGGCTTTACCTGCTAGAGGGTATATTAGACCATACCTAAATAATTATTATGAATGGATAAACCAAAAAGTATTGCCCTCTGGGAATCTATTCATCGAAATTGCCAATTGGTACGATTATGATGATAAGGAACATGGATTATTAGAGAAGGTATATAACTATACCTGTGTAGATGGAGTACTCAACGAATACAGGGATGAGGATATAACTATTGCTCCTATTAATGATATCCTTACTCTAATAGGCACCTATGATAAGGAAGAAAATGATATGTTACCTCTGCACATCACAGAGTAATATTGCGATACATCAACTTGTAATTATAAATTAGGTATAACCTTTTAAAACACAACAATATGTCAGTTTCACCGTATGTAAAATTTAATTTCCAGAACAATAATGTTATGGAAACAACTCCCTTAATGGGAGTATCGTGTATACTGGCCAGAACTACCCAAGGTCCTTTTAAGGATCCTTCTAAGGTAATTACTTCTTATGCTCAGTTCCAAAGGGAATTTGGAGAAGAGGTAATGCAGGATGGTACAGTATCTAATATACAGAAGGCATTGGAACTTGGTTCTAAACTTCGTATAATCCGAGTATTGGCTGGAGAAGATGAACCGGGTTCGGTAGATAAACCCTCTATTGCAACCATTGGTGGAGTAGAGTTTAAGATTAAACCCAAGATAATCGCTAATGAGGATGATAAGTATACCCTTAAAATAACTGCTCTTACTAATGGTACTACTGGATACGATTATACTATCACCCGGAAGGTGGATGGTAGTATTGTAGAATCAGGAGCTCTTATAAGGTATAAGGAGGCCGATGATAAAGGTAATGCGGTAGTGGATTATAATTCTTTCTCTAGCTTTATTATCAACAGCACTATCATAGAGCCGGAGAGTATGGATGTATTTAACAATGCAATTAAGTACCTTAAGTCTCTCGATGGTACTGCTTCTACTAGCTTGGGTATTGCTGTAACTGCAGGGGAATCGGTAATCACTCCTAATCATGAAGATGCAGAAGCTGAACCCAGTAAGGAGGATTATATCGGAGCAATTGATTGCTTGATGGATTATACTGATGTATACCAGGTAGCTGTATCTAATCTGCCCGCATATTTCACTACCGATAGTGATATATACGAAATCTATGCAGGTATAGCTGATAAAATAGTTCCTCTTCAGGAATATACTCTTTATGTAGAAGTTCCTAAAACGAAGAAGACTGTTTCAGAAATTACAACTTGGACTAAGGCGGCTATTGGTGCAATCGGTCAAAGTAAATATGTAGCTTACTTTGCAGGTGGAATCAAGTATTATAATGATATGGGTACTTTGATTGACTGCGATTGTATAGGTACTATCCTGGGATTGGGTGATGCCTCGGCTTCTAACTATGGTCCTTGGAAATCATTCGCAGGTATGAATCGTGGAGTTATTTGGGATGGTCATGGTCCTGTATGCCCCAATTATGGTTCACCCTCTCAGTATGATACTCTTAATGAGCTTGCCCAAAATTATGTGAATATGATAGTGATCAAGGATACTGCTTCTTCAGGGAAGCAGACTATGCTTTGGCATCTATTCACATCACAAGTAAAGCAGGATTCTGAAAGATTCCTTTCAATCGTAAGGCTTAACCTTTATCTTAAGAAAACTCTCAGACCTATACTTGAGAATTATCTTGAAGAGCCTAACACTTGGGGAACTTGGAAGAATATATGGTTGAAAGTTAAACCCATCTTGGATAACTTGATTGACCAACAGGCAATGACCGAATATACCTGGATGGGTGATCAGAATGCTACTTCTTATAACGATCTTACCGTTAATAATGAGGCAGATGTAAGGCAGGGTAAATATAAGGTAGTTCTCAAGTATAAGGATGTAGTTCCTATGCAAGAGATTATCGTTAATATTACTATTGATGCTGCTTCTCAGTCAGTTAACATTAGTTCAGGTAACGAATAAATTATATAACTATGGGAGCAAAAGTTAAAAACCCAAGGAAGAAATTCCTATTCAGTATAAGTTTCCCCAATCATCCCATAAATGCTTACCTTTGTCAAAAGGTAACTGCTCCGGATATTGAAATAGATCAAGTAACTCATGGTGATATTAACCGAGACGTAAAGACTGCTGGTCGTGTAAGTGTTGGTAATATGACTGTAGAGAAACTAATGACTACCTCAGGATCAGATACCTGGATTTGGGATTGGCTTTTTTCTTGCCAAGATATGATTCTTGGTGGAGGATTGGTTCCTTCAGATTATTGGGAAGTAGTAGAAGTTTCGGATCTTGCCGAGGATGGAGTATCAGTTCTTAATGTACATCATTATGAAGAGGTATGGCCTTGCAAGATTAGTGGTCTTGAGTGGGATCGTCAGGCATCTGAGAATACAATAGAACAGATCGAATTCTCAATCGGTACAGTAGATAGATACTAATCTTCATAATTGGTTTGTTAGATTTAGGTTGGATGGGGTGGGTTCCAGTAATCACTGCGAGCTCACCCTTTTCTTCTGTCTAACAAATCAATCATTTTCTAACAACCTAAAAACAACAAAACAATGGAAAAAGAATTTAATTTTAGAACTATGGAGTTCATTGCTCCATCTGGATTTAAGTACACCATCAGAGAACAGAATGGGGAGGATGAGGATATCCTTACCAATCCCAGAGATGCAAAGGATTTAACCAATCTTATCAAGTTTGTTGCATCATTAGTAGTAGATACTAATTATACTAAAAGTGGAAAACTTACTCTAGAAGATGCAAGAAATTTGCCCCTGCTTGACAAATATTGCATTATATTGCAGAATAACATCTTCTCTCTCGAAGGTAAAATAGAATTTGATTATACCTTTAAGGATGGTAGTACTTTCACTTTCGAACAGGATATAAGGGAATTAGTATTTGACGATTATGGACAATTTCCTACAGGAGAGGAATTGAATAGTAAACCCTATGCTCTTCCTTATTACCCTTCAATGCCTAATGGAGATCACAGTAAACTCACAGATATAGAGTTCACTCTATCAACTGGTAAGGTACTTTCATTTGATCTGATGACTAGTAAATCAGAACAATATCTGTTGGGTCTTCCTGAAGCCAAGAGAACAAGGAATACCGAGTTGATTGCTCGTAATCTTAAGTTACAGGTAAATGGTACATTTGAAAGTGTGACTAATTTTAAGATGTTCTCTGTAAAGGAAATGCGAGAAATACGATCCCATATTATGGAGATGGATCCTGTATTCCCTGGGACTATAGTTCTTGAAAATCCTCAGGATCCTATGGATAAGGAAACTTATTCAGTATTGGGGAATCCGGATTTTTTCGGACTGATGAGCTGAGCTTAGAAGGACAATACATAATTTGTAGTCAAGCTAATATACACTTTGATTATTTCACATTCTTACGTATTCCCATAAGGGTACGTAAGAATTTTGTGTATGTGGCTAAGGAAATAGCGAAAGCTCGTAAAAAAGATTACGAAACTTTAAAGCAAGTGAACAATGGCATTAGGAATGGGTTCTAGTGTTGTGGATGTAGGGGTTGCCATAACATTACAAGATAGATTCTCTACAGAAGCTGGTAAGGTCTCTCAGAGTTTTAGGAATCTGATGAACGAAGCAAATGTTTATCAGAGGGCTGTAAATGAGGGATCCGGAGTGATGATGGGAGTTTCTGCAAGCATCCTTAGAGGACTTGGTCAAGCTTTCGAATACTCTGCTAGGGTAACTGGTGAAGTATGGAGGGCTGGTCAAGTTGCTGGAGCATCTGCAGAGGAACAAACACAACTTCTTCAAAAGGCATTTGATGTCAACCGATTAACTCCTATCTCAGCAATGGAGGCAGCTTCTGCTGAGAGATATTTAGCAATGGCTGGTAATAATGCCAAGCAAGTACAGGATATGTTGCAACCTGCTGCTGAGTTGGGATCTATCCTGGGAACTCAGATTGGAGGTAAAGGCGGAGTAGCAGATATGATGACTAATATCATGGCAACTTATGGTATAGAATCATCAAAGGCTGCTTCAGTAACCGATGACCTTTATACTGCTGTAACTAATGCCAATATGAGTTTGGATGACTTAGCTCAATCCATAACTTATGCAGGATCTTATGCTAATGTAGCTGGTATATCTCTTAGAGAAACTGCTGCTGCTATTGGTGTTATGGGTAACCAAGGTATACAGGGTACCCGTGCCGGTGTTGCATTAGGAAATATGTTTAACTACTTAATGCAGTCAGTATCTGGGTATAGAGATAAGGGATACAAGGCATTACAAAGCTGGGGTATTACACCTGACATGCTTCTTAATTCTGAAGGTCGATTAAAGAGCCTTAAGAATACAATGAATGTATTGGCAAGTGTAATGAAAAAGATGACCGGTGATCAACAGATTGCTTTCCTGGCCGATGTAATGCAAGTTCGAGCAACTCGTGCTACAGTAGCAATGTATACAGATATGTTCCGAACCATATCTCAAGGTGGTCAGACTTTCGATAAAATCATGGATAAGTATGACCAAAACCAAGGAGTAGTTCATCGGAAAACCCTGGAATATCTTAATACTTCTGCTGGAGCCTTGGATGAGTTATCTTCTACTTGGGAGAACTTAATAGTAGTAGTGGGTCAGGCCTTTGCTCCTTGGGTACCACTGATAAGAATGGTATCTAATGTTCTTCAAGGATTAGTTAATTTATTCCAAGGAGGAAAGAATCCCATAACTACTTATGTAGTACAATGGTTTGCTTTATTAGCTGCAGTGAATCTCATAAGAGGAGCATTCCAGGTAGTAAGAACTACCTTAATAGCTATCAGGGGATTATCACAAATGGTAACTAACCAGAATGTAGCTACTAATAATGCAGTAAGATCTACCATATCTTCTTACCAGGTTCTAGAAGGTCATTTAGTTACCATCCTTAGAATGATGGGACAAATGGTTTACCTTCAAATGAGAATGAATGGATTAACTCCAGTATTAGGTAGAAATGGTAGAGTAACACTCAGAGATTCTAAGGGAGTAATTCGAGGAAACTGGGGTACCAGAATGGGTGATGTATTAGCTGGTACTATGATGGCTGGAGCTGCTGGTGCGGCAGCAAGTAATGCTACTAGAGCTGCTGGTGCGGCAGCAAGTAATGCTACTAGAGCTGCTGGAACTGCCGTCGCCGGTGCTGCTACCGGAGTTGTAGCTAGAGGTACACTTGCTACCATAGGATCCAGATTATTGGGATTCTTGGGTGGACCTTGGACTTTGGCAATAACTACTCTCTTACCCCTCATCCTTCAGGGTATAAACTCTTTAGTGGATTCCTCAAATGAAACTGCTAAAAATACTGCCAATGATTATTATGTTAGGAACGGTTATTCAGACATGGCTAGTTTCTATACTACCAATGATCCTTATAGAACAGCTCTTAATGGTAGGATCTATGGGTATGGTAAAGCTATGGCAAATGCTCTTAATCCTAATTATGAAGTGAACCTTCTTATCAATGGTAGGAAGTATGGTCCTATACCTCCTGGTGTTTCTAATGTGGAATATGATGATGGTGTAGGAGGCTTGTTAGATTAATTAAATATATACCGTTATGGCAACTCTTGTAACTAACCTAGTAAATAATGCTACTGTTACCGGTAGTATATTAGGTTCTGCATTAAGTACTACTGCTAGCTTAGCTCTTATAGGGGGAGTGATGCCGAGTACTAAATGGAGAAATAAAATAATCCGAGACAGACTGGTAAGGAATGCTATTAAACCCAAGGCAACTCCTACACTAAGTGATATTATAGAACCCAATCTTATTCCCCATACTCAGATCCCAATGGTAAGTAATGCTGGAAGGGCTTATAATTCTGGCATTATGACCATGTCAACTATTGGTAATCAGGTAATTAGGGAAACTCAAAGGAAGGCCCGGGATAGTTTCTTAATGGAAAGTATTTATACTCCATTGGGATTACCCCATCTCAAAATATCTGAGGAATTAAATGATGGTACCAAACCATTATCTCTAAACCCCAAGAGGAAGAAACCCAATGTTAGGGCTTGGATTCTTAATACTATGGAAGAACCTTACAAGTATATAGAATTCCAAACAAAGCCAAGTAACATCAAAGTAAATCCTCAAACTAATTGGGCTACCATTAGATCCATGGGAAGGAATCTCCCTATGTATCACTATACGGGAGCAGAGGATACTATCGAAATAAATATCTCTTGGTATCAGGATAATAAACAATATGCCGATGATGTATTAAATAAGTGTAGGATATTAGAGTCCTGGAGTAAAGCCAATGGGTATTTAAGTAGTCCACCCCTGTTACAGATTGTATTGGGAGATGGAGAAGGTCCTTTTGATGGGCAATACTTTATCCTATATTCGGCATCCTATGAATTAACTCATTTTGGGGTATTCCAATATAAAGATCAGAAAAGATCATCCTCAAAGGATCAAGATATGGATTCTGATGTTAAATACTATCCAGTAATTGCTAGACAGTCTTTGGTATTTAAGAGAGTAATGGATACTAACCCAACTTGGGATGATATTATACCCAATGAGAAAGTTCAACATACATCTGGGGTAAAAACTGATAATTACCAGGAATCTCAAAAGCAAACTGCTGTTTTGAAGAATGATTATCCCAGTATAGTTCCTACAGTAACAGATATACCTAATACACCTATAACTTAGTAGCTATGAAACTCGATATAAATAACTTCACTAGAAGCCCCTTTGATAACTCTACTCTTATCAATGATGATGGGATTCTTACACAGACTTATAATCCTCCATACATTGATAAGAGTAGTTGTGATTTACATACCTTAAAAGATGGAGAGACCTTACAGGAATTAGCAGCTTTCCAATATGGTGATTCAGGATTATGGTACATCATAGCTGAAGCTAATAATATCCTAAATCCTTTTAAGGAATTAAAACCTGGTATGATTCTTTTAATCCCAACTAGTTATGTCGTATGATCCTAAAATATCAGATACTACTGAATCTCCTATACTGATGAAGGGTACGGGAACTCCCTTTGTATCTTTATTTGATCAAGCTTTTAACCCTATAATGAATCCATATACTGGAATATACCTTGGAGCCTATATCACAGACTTCAGGATGATATTCCAGGAAAGAAGTACCGAGGATGATTTGGGTAATCAAGTAAAATTTCAGTTCGATACTGGAGATCCCTCAGCAGCAGATCTAGATGTATTACAAGTTGGGAGTTTAATATACTTCCAATATGGTTACATATATCCTAATGGGGCTTATGTATGTGGACCTTTGTTGGGAACTAAGATACACCAAATGGATCCTAGATTTGATGCTACAGGAGTACACTTGAGTATAACTGGGATAGAAGTCGGATTAGATTTAAGAGCTCTTACTCCTTTTACTTCAGCTCAAGGAGATCTCAAGGAATTTTTGGATAATGGTTGTGGTATTAACATACCCATAGTGATAAAACATTTTTCAGAACCTACCGATGGCGAAATTGATTGATAATCCCGTATATAAATCCCCTGTTAAGGTTAACCTGAATTTATTAGGTGATACGGGTACTACTTTATATTGCAATGGATTTGGGGGATTAGAGAAAATAGATAATATGGATGAGGATCTCCGGGAAATGCTAGAGAGTACTAAACAATTGCCCGGTAATACAATACTTATCCAATTAAAAAATTTCTTTAAAACCGTTGCAGGTGGCCCATGGTTTATTGATTTAGTAAATGGTATACTCTTTATTCACAATAGGAATTGGACTGATCCAACTATCCATAAGTATACTTACTATCAAGAACATGGAGAAGTATTAAGTGCAAGCTTTAGTTTACAGGATAAATTTCAAGGGAAAAGCCGAGTAGTAAAAAGTACTGCCTATAACCCCTTGGAGGGGATCTTGGAACAAATAAGAGGAGGAGATCCTAAGAAAACTCCTAACTGGATAATTAAGAATGATCCTATTAAGGCTAAAGAGGGGGAATTAGTTCCTAACCATATACACCTTAACTATTCTACGAGAGTAAATAATATTTACAAAAACAATCCTCAGGCAGCTTCTATGGAAGCTCAGGCTAAGGTAGCTGAAAAGAATCGAGAGGAATATCGTAAAGCCGTAGAGAAAGAGGAATTTAAACGAAGAGTAAAAGAGTTCCCCAATAATTATAATAAGTCAGCTTATTTATCCAGTCCAAAGGTAAGATCCAAATCAGATGCGGAAGCTTATGTAAAGGTATCACAAGTTAGTCCTTATAGAGCTTTTCTTGAGGTATTCAGTGTATATAAAAAAGAGAATCCTAATACTTCCTTAAATATTTCGGATGCTTCAGAATTGTGGGAAAGCTCTTTACATGAGGCAGTTAAACGTGCAGAAAAGGGCCAACTTAAAACCGATAATGTAACTGAAGCTGCATTGGAGATATTTAACGATAATATTGAGGGACCTAAGATAGATTTCAATTCGAGTATCCAAATGAAGTTCAATGATGAGATGGCTCAGGTGGGATCTCAAAGACTTAAATTTGTTAAAGTTCAAAATGTAGCTGATTGGGAGAATGAGGTAAAGGCTATGGGATACACCCCTTATTCCTCATTTACAGGTAATACCGTAGTCCCCGGTAGAGGTAGAAGAACCTTTATAAATGGAGTAGAATCAGTAACTGGTAAAACTGGTATATGGGGAGAAACAGGATGGTATGTAGCAGCTCTTACTCCATACAATGATGGTAAGATAAGAACTGCTACTAAGAAGCAATTCTTGGAAGCTGCTGTAGCTAATGATCCTTTATTTGGCCAAGTTCAACAGATACTAAGTATGCAAGCTCAGCAGAGAGCTATGGATCGAAGAGTGAGAGCTATTGAAAATTTTCTTAAGAAGGGTAGGGAAAAAGAATTAACTGCAACTCTAGAGGTAGTTGGTAGACCTAGTTTAATTGCTGCTAGATATATTGAACTCTATAATGTGGGCAAAAACTACAGTGGCAAATGGTATGTAAAACAATGTGAACATAAGTTCAATACTCAGACTGGGTATATCACTACACTAAGTATGGTAAGGAGGTAACTATGGGAAGTCCTTTAACAGCTATAAGTGAAAATGGTTTGGAGAATATAGGTAGGTATTATTCTTTTTATCATGGTATAGTGAAGAATAATGTTGACCCTAATAATCGCCATGCTTTGGAAGTGATTGTTTCTGAAGTTCAACAGGGAGTAGTAGTATGGGCTGCTCCAGGTATGGATATGATAGGCAATCACTTTTGTTGTAAATACCCTACACCTATGATTGGTGATGAGGTATATGTGATATTCCGAATGGGTAATGTTATGTCTCCTTTTTGGATACACAAATCATTTATCCGATTCGAAGATGAGATTCCTCCTCAGATAAGGGATAATACTACCTTTGGATTATTTACACAAGGAGGTAATCAGTTCTGGGTAGATGATTATACTGGAGAATTCCATGTACATGTACATGGGGATATGGATATCAGAAGTGATGGTACCATAATATTTAATCAAGGATCCAATGCGGGTATGATTAAGATTAAGGAATTAACTGAGAAACTTAACCAATTAGTACAAGAGGTAGAGAATCTCAAAAACCTGTTTAATACCCATACTCACCCAGGAGTTCAACCCGGTGGAGGTACTACTTCGGTAACTCCTTCCCAGTATTCTCAATCTATAACCAAGTTTAACAAGGATGATTATGAAAACACTAAAATCCTACAATAATGGCTTATTCAAGAAACGATCTAATAATAGGAAGCGGGGCTTTATTTCCCATAATCCTATCAGAAAATAATAAGGGAGAAACAGGATGGTACCCAGTTATGGGGGATCCCAATCTTATTAAGCATAATCTCAAAACCTTAGTAGAGTATCATATAGGTCAAAGGTTCCGTCAGGAATATTATGGTACAAGAATTTGGGAATGCCTAGAAGAGCCTGCAGTACCTTTATTGTTATATTTGGTAAATCAATTTATTCGGGATTCTATAGAACTATATGAGCCCAGGATAATATTCTCTAAGGTAAAAGGTTATATGGTTGGTTCCAAGATTTATCTGGATATAACCTATAAGCTGGACACCAATTATGATTCTATTCAAATCGAATTCAAGGACTTAACTAAAGACATCTAATAACTATGGCATCTTTAAATAAATGGCTAGAACCTTACAGAAGATCTTTTGATAGTATCAAGGGAAAGTTACTCAGTTCACTTGATACCATTACAGATAATGAGGGTAGACCCTTGATAACGGATAAATCTGAGGGTAACATATTTGTATTAATAATCTCAATGTTCTCGGCAATAGCTGAGGTATTACATTTCTATATTGACAATGTTGCAAGGGAAACTTTTTTGCCTTCAGCTCGTAAATATGAATCTCTACTTAGGCATGCTAAGTTGGTAGACTATCATCTCAAGGGAGCTTTTGCTCCTAGAGTAACAGTGGGACTATCTCGTCAAGATACGGGAGTAGGAGTTAATATAAGTTCTACTACCAATGTGAAGGATTCTAATGGGAATAATTGGCAACCTATAAATGACTACTTCTGGCCAAAAAATTCTTCCCAAAAAAGTATAATATTAGTTCAACACAGACCCATTACTGATACCTCATATTCTACTGATAATATCATCAACGGTAGGTACTTAATAGTTGACAATATACCAAGTGGGGAATTCTATGAAGAAGGTACCATGCAATTAAGTATCGGTAATGATGAATATGGTTTGGTAGAAACCTTTGCTAAATCCTCTCCTGAGGATAAACACTTTACCGTAGAGATATCTAACTCAGCTAACAGTAGTAGTGTACTGATAGTTTTTGGAGATGGTATAAATGGTTATAAACCCTCTGCCTCAGGAGGTAATACCATAACACTTAAATTCTATGTAACCAAGGGAGAAAATGGAGCTATCAGTAAAAATGGTATACAGGGTACTTGGCCAAATAATACGGGTATACAAATGAGTAATATCCAAGCTTCTACTTCAGGAGCTAATTATGAGGATTTCGATACCCTGAAAACTCGTATTACCAATAGTGTAAAGACTTTGGATGTTGCTATATCTAAAGAGGATTTTAGAGACTTGGCTTTAACTCGTCCAGGAGTAGGTCAAGCTGCAGTAGAGTATGAGTGTGGTAGAAAGATTAATGTTTATATCGCTGCAATAAATGGAGGTGATGCTACGGGATTATGCGGGGAGGTAAAGGAATATATTCTCCAGCATTGCCCATTAACTACTTGGTTGGATGTAAAACCCGTTGGTATAACTCCTATTATTCTATCTATGGATATCACGGGTAAAAAATCCTTTAAGAAAGATTATATCCATGACCAGGTAATGGAAGCTCTTAATAATAGGTATTCTGCAGGCAATACCAGGATAAACGAATCGGTTAGATTATCCGACATATATGCCTTAATAGATAACCTGGAATCCGTAGATTACCTTAACATCAATAAATTTTACTTATTGCCTTGGCCTAAGATTCTTAATGGAGGTAAGAGTTTAACCATATCTAACTACGATACTACTCAATGTAAAACTCCCATGGAGTATATCCTGGTAAAAGTATCAGGTAATTGGGAAGTATATGCCAAGACTGGAGGATCTGGTAATCTCCAAAAAGGTAGTGAAAGCAGGATCGTAATAGATGATACTGGCAATAACAACTCCTTTAGCTTCAATGTGGGTACTGATATAACTACTGGTAGTAGGTATTCTATGTATGTAACTTTAGGCAATGCCATTAACCAAGACCCGGGATTTAATCTTCCAGTGATCAATAGTGATGGTGAAGGAATAACCTTAAATATAACTGAAACCTTATGATGGATTTAAAGAAACTGATAGATCTGCTTCCTTATTATTTTAAGGAAGCAGATACCTATAAGGATAGTAATGGTAAGGGCATATTAGAACGTTTTCTAGAGATATGTGGAAGTTATTTAGAAGATCAAGTAACTTTAGATACTGAATCATTACTAGATAATTTGGATGTAGAGCAATGCCCAGAACATTTCCTACAATATTTTTGGGAATGGTTCGGATGTATACCTTTTGCAGAAGGAGAATTTATAGATCCGAATAAATGGGCCCAGTATTATAATGGGTTCGATTCTCTAGCTCAGTATAATCAGAAGAAACAAAATTGGATCCATGTAAATAAAAACAATCCATTACCCAATCTTACTTTAAGTGATAAGAGAAGGATTCTTCGATATGCCATATCCCTTATTAAATGTAGAGGATCTAAGATATTCTTCGAAACAATGTTTAGGTTATATGGAGTAGAATGTATCTCCATAGTAACTCCTTTGGACGATAATTATCAGGGCTCAGATAAATTGGAGGATCACACCATTAAGGAGACTATCCTTGATGATGGTAAGGATGGAGAATACCTTTTATTCAATAATGACCAGAAGCTTGATTGGGATACCTACTGTTCTCAGTGTATACCCGTTTATTTTACTATAAGATATACCGGTGATTCCAACTCGGAGGCTTGTAAGAACTTTATGCAAGCCATCATAAACTTCATCAATAAGTACATTCCTTTCAATGCTCATCCAATAGTTAGATTTGTAGATAGTAACAACGATCTATTATATGGAGGTATTGTATACTACATAAGGGCTACAAATGTATTAAATGGAGATTCCGCAATATTTGCTTCTCAAGTACAGGGCAATGACAATAGATTAAAATTACCTGTATCTTATTCTGATCGTAGTTTTACTTATTTTGTAGAGGTATGGTCTAGTGAGGACCCTAATGGTGATAATTCTACTTGGGCTCCATATACTAGTGATGAATTGAATGGTTCTTGGAATAACCTGGATCCTAACACACTACCCAAGAAATTAAATAAGGGTTATGGGGTAGTTAACTTCTCTACTCAAAACGATTTGGACGGTAGGCATCAGATACTTAATTTACAGTCCTTGGAAGCATATTTACAGGGAACTCTTGAGGATGTTAGGGTAACTTACATTTATTTGGTAGCTGAGGATCCTAATGTTAATTTGGATAGTGATCCTTCTTCCAGTATAAGGTATGAGTTCTCTATTAAATCCGAAGATGAGGATGGTAATGAAACATTCTCTCCTAGTATTATAGGTACTAAGGACAAATTATATGTCAAGGCAATTAAGTATGAATATGTCTCTGGTTCTGGGATAGTTACTAGTTATCCTGAGGTAGTTATATCACCTTCTGGATTAACCATAGGTACTTCTCGGGATTCTGAAGGGTATGTAGAAATAACTGATCTCAAATCTGGTTATTATAATATCTCTATTAAGGAGGCTCCCATATATAATGGATATGTACAAATACAGAATGGTGTATATAAGTATTTAGTTAAATGTGAGCCTGTCGAACAAACTGTAAAAAGTATAGGTGAAGTCCAAGATGTTAAGATAACTATAGAGCCAGAGGGATTAACCCCGGGTACACCTGAATATGATTTAGCTATGGAGTTAGTATATGGTGATTTTTCTGCTCTATATGAACTTACATCAAATATTTATTACAGTTACCCCAAGGGGGGATTCATTTATAAAGCACATACCCATATCAAGTACTTTGGTACATATAAATTTATATGTACACTTAATCCAAGCAATATACAGCTAGAGGATAAATATACCGGTAAATTTACCGTAAATAGAGATACTGGTTTATATACTTTGGTTAGGATTACTTCTATAGACCCTGAGATAGTAAACCTCAATGATACTCAAGGCAATCCTTCTGCCCGTACTGTTAGGGTTAATCTGGAATTGTATGGAAACTCAAACTTTACTTTCAAGAGTGATCCCCGTCTTAATGGTACTATGAGAGTACAAGTACAAGAGAATAGTGGTGGAGAATCTGCTGAGAAATGGTTTAGTCAATATTCTGGGAACAGAGTATCGGGATACGGATCTATCTATGAATTTAAGGATAAAATAATTCGTGTAGATGATACTCATGCCTATATGGATCTTGAGGTACCTTTTGTTACTTTGGATGATTCACAACATAATGGATTCCCCTGTACCGGTACTTTAACATTTCAATACGGATTCCCCTTAGTTCAAGGAGTATCTCCCGGATCTAGTAATGAGGCTACTTGTAGAGTAACCTTCTCATACATAGTTCCACCTTCAGTAGATTATATATCCATAGTTCCTGAGAATTCTTCAGATACTAATTGGAGGTTATTTAATAACGAAGGTACTCAGATAAATTGGAGTAATTACTATCCGAATGAAAATACCGATGGTAATTATAAACCTTGCTTAGGTCAAGCTATATATCTTAAACAAAGTGAAGGTAGTACTTGTGAATTTACCATTAGTGGAATAGTGGATGGTATTACCTATTCATTTGAACCCGAGGATCCTAGTGAACAAGGATTTACTAATGTACAGATAGAAGATACCTATGAGGTAATTTCACTTAATAAACCGGGTAAATATACTTTTGGGGATTCTGAGGGTATTTGGAAATCCGATCCCAATGATACTTCCGAAAGTTATAAACCTATGGTGATTATAGTGAAGGATTATCCTGTAACTCCCTCTATGTTATGTACACCTACTCAAAAGATAATCCCCGATAATGAGTTGGATGAGACTGCTAAGGTAGATAAGATTACTCTTACTTTAAGTCCTGATAATCCCAGAGCAAATCATCAAATAGCTATATTCAAAGTAAAGGAAGGTGGTAGAGCATCATCAGGAGCTTATGTAGTAACTTCCGTAGAAAAACTTTTGGGAATATTTGAGGCTGATAGTTTAGCTTCTGGGTATACTATTAATGAGATTGGAGATTTTGTATTTGCTTGGGTAGGTAATTTCCAAAGTCAGGACGGTGATTATACTACTAGTGACTGGGCATTAGCTAAGGAGAATTGGGAAGAAGGTGTAAACTTCTGTGCCTTTATCTTCAGGCATCAATCAGATTTTATAGGAGGTATCCAAGTAAATCCTACTCAGGATTACATTAATACTACCAAGAAGACGGCTTCTACTAGAGTAGTATTGATAGACCTAAATGGTAAGGAGTTAACTGGAAGTGATTACCTAATTAAGGGTACTTGGTCAGAAACCGTTACTGGTGGAGGAATCGTACCCAGAGAGGAAACTCATGAATCCCCTTGGAATTTCGAAACTAGTTCTGTTGGTACATATACCTTTAGTTATGCCTATAACGATAAGATTAAAGGTACTTTCCAGGTTAGTGATGTATCACCTACTATTGGAGGAATAAGTATCATAGAAACGGGAGTATCTGCAGAAGCTCCTTATGTAGGACCTCATTCATTGAATATCCAAATAATGGATGGGTCTGGTAAGAATATTTCCGATGATCCTCAAATTACTTATGATTACCTTATATCCTCTTTGACAGTTTATGTAAAAGGTCAACTTCTAGCTTCTGGTGGATATAGATTAGAGAAAGGTAAGGATCAATGGACTATCACTTTCATTAATGATATTACTTGGACAGAAGATGGTACAATCACTATTGGTATAGAAGGAGGCTATTCAGATACATGGATATATACTTATGTAGAACCTGTAGTTCCCAGTGGAGTAGAAATTTCCAATTTGGGTGGAGTAAGTTCTGCCAATCCTAATAACAATATCCCAGGAGTATGGGTTTGTACTGCTAAGATCAAAAATTCTGATGGTAGCTATATGTTAGAATCAGAATTTAAGGATTCTGGGGATTTGGGTACATTGTATGTAAATGGAACTCCTTATACTTATTATGAGGGTTCATGGCAAGATGAAGCTTTTACCAAGGGTAATTATTTTACTATGGGTCAAGTTAATAGCGATGATGATTATTGGTTATTATTTGTATACCTAAAAGAAAGCCCATCATCTATCTATTGGCAATGGAAAAGTATGAACTCTAATACTCTTAGTGCCTCTGGAGAACCTGCTTCTTATAGAACTATTGGTATAGTTACTAATGAAGATGGAGCTCTTGATGATTTGCTTTCAAAGGATTATAATGATTGGCCATGGAGATATCCTAAAGATGGTTATAGGGAGACATATAATTTACCTTTGTGGTTATCACCCGGAGATAGCTCAAGTTCATGGAGTTATGGACCTTGTATATTGTGCGTATTGGAAGTATTTGGTGATGGTCATATTGAGGCCAAACCTGATGAATCCATAATAATGATTTCCAATAATGATGAGGAATACCTACGAACTAGTTATGGTAGTTCTCAGGGACTTATACCTGTAAAGACTAATACTCCGATGCACCCCGAATCAGATACTGGAGGTAAAATAAAACCTTTGCTATTTGCTACATTATGGGATAAGAGTATATATACAACAAAACGATATACTTTCCAGATCCCTGGTAATGATGATGTTTATTTGATCATAAAGGCTTCTAATGTAGATAAAGAACAACCTACAGTAAATAGACTGTATGTAAGATTCGGTGTAAGATCTTCTTTCTCAGGAGATAATCAACGTGAGTTTAAATATGGTATTACCTTTGATATGTCTTTGCAAACTGAAGATGGTTTCTCAGTTTCTGATACATTTGAATGTGATAGGAATTCTGATGGATCCTTCAGCCCAATTGTTAATGCCTATGACTTTGGCAAAATGGGCAAAGAGTTTAAGTTCAAAATAACTAAAGCTAGTTCTTTAATTTATCGCTATCAAAGTGGTACCAATACTCAACCAGAGACTGGAGCTAATATGGAGTTTGAAGTTAGTACCTATGATGGAGGCGAGGGTAATAATGCCAAAATAACTAGGGGTGGAGAGACCCAAAGGGTTGCATATCTTGATCCCAATACTTGGGGTAGGACACAAGAGTTACCCTTTGTAAGTGATTATAGTTTCGATGTAGAAGTTTCTAAATCAGGTAACCTATATCTTAATATCTCATTATCAGTATCTAATTAACTTTCTAATGGCAAATTTATTCTTACATGCTACTCCGGTAGCAGATGCAACCTTAGAAGTAGCCCAAAATATCCACGAATATGGCATTGCAGTAGTAATCTGCAGCCTATTCGTGGTATTATCTGCGGCACTTATGATAACTTGCTTTAAGTGGTTTAAATCCATCATAGAGCAAATTATGCGTAATTACTCTGTACAGTTAACTAAACTGTATGAAGTCTCTAACAAAAATGGTGAAGTCCTTGTAGGTATTGCAGAAGGTCTAGTATCGGAAACTATACTCCGAACTAAGACTATTTGTGAATCCTTATTGGATACAGCTTTCCTTAAGAGTAAGGATTTAGTTGCCCGGGTAATTGAGGAAAACAATATCCAAGATAAGGAAGCTACTAAGAAAAAAGTTACGGTATTAATATCCAATCTCTTTGAGGATGTATATACTAAATCCAATTACTTTACTTTCAAGGGCAAACCTTTATCACACTACATGGATAAAGAATCTTGGATTAAGCAAGTATCCGAAACTATATATGCCGAGATATACCTTAAAGTAAATCCTGATAGGACTTATACCAATGTAAAGATGATCTATGATAATATAGAACTAGAAGTATTCCATAACATAAACAATTTAAAGAAATGAGCCAAACGTTTTTCAATTACCAATCAGCTATAAGATCTGCTGAATTGTCCAGGGCTATAAGTATACCAAAAGGTATAGGCCCATTCTTAGGATATGGATCAGGTATTACTAAATATAAAGATAGATGGTATATCAAACTATATCCTCAATATTATGGAGCAGGTGAAAATGAAGGAGGTACTTTAGATTCTAATACTCAGGATCTTAAGGTGGATGGGTATCGTAATTCTCCCCATAGTTACATAAGCCCATTGATGAGGGATATAGTAAAGTACCATAACATCCTAATGGGAGGTAGAGTAATTAATGCTCAAGGTACTTTTAGTGATGATACGGAGAATCCTGCTAGGTTTGGTTTAATAACTAAGGATGGTTTTGTAGTATTGGATAATACTACTGAACCCATAGATGTACCAATCCTCAATGCCCAAACTTTTACCTCTTCTAATGCTCCTGCTGAGGTAGTGGTAGTAGCAAGGCATAAGTATATACCTGAAGCAGTAGTCAATGAAGTAACCTATGAAGGATATGCCCTTACTTCTGCAGGTACCGATAAGAATACTGCTTCTCGTGGTACCGATACGGGATATACTGATATGAACACTTTCTATCAATTATTCCGAACTTCTATGGATATTTATTATAATAGGCCTACTGCAGTACCCAACTTTGGTTTGGATAATATCCTTTCCCAGAATAATACCTTTGGTCTTAAACTATCTTATTATGACTTATTAAGGTATATTAATTCACTGATGGCTAACAGTGGAGTAAGCTTTGATATCAATGATCCTGATATTACCTTAGTGGGTATATATGGTCGAGGAGGATACACTGATACCGATCCTAATACTGGAGAATCCTTAAGTAGGCAAGAACAATTTTCTATTGTTCCCTATGGAGGTAAATGGCCATACGACTTACCATTCAATATATCCGTACTTAATTCTATTGCCAAGAGTTTTAATCATGTACAGGGGTTGATGGAGGGATTCCCGTATTCCTTCCCAAATGCCGAGGATGATTCTCAAAAGAATCTGAATATTAAGGATTATATTGATAAGAAGTTTGAGGAACTACAAAAAGAAAGTACTTCCCAAATAAGTTCGGTTATACCTTCAGGTATTATATGCCTTTGGAGTAATGAAAATGATATTCCTCAAGGATGGTCAGTATTTGATAAAGCTATTGGCAGAGTAGTTATAGGATTTAGTTCTGGTACTACTCTTACAATGGGAACAGGATCTCCTGTCATTAATCAAATTGGAGGTACTTATTTGGATAATGCCGATAGTAGTTGGAAGATAACCCTTAAAGGTACGGATCTCCCTGCTCATCATCATGCTATTGCTTTGGCAGGTATAGATAATGAGAATGAAGCTAAGAATGATCCAGTGGCTGCTAGTTGGTCTAAGTTTACCACTAGCTTAGATTCTGATACGATGAGTTTCAAGGATAAAGTTGGTATTTCTAATGGTGCTATAGTTTCTGGACCCAATTTAACTGTGGAAGGGGATCAGGGATATGCTCCTTCTCAAAACCAAACTGCTAGAGAAATATCTCTTAATAAAGCATTCCCTGTTATTGCATTGGTGTATATTATTAAGGACTAATAATAAAGAGGATCCCTAATACTGGGATCCTCTTTTTGTGTTTAGTAGTGTAATTCCTTTTTAGCCTTCTCCATCCAAAATTCTATATCCTCTTTTAATTCAGTAAAGTATCTGATAGAATTCCTGGTCTTAGGCATATTAAAGAAATCCACTAAAATTAAATTAGTTACTCTAGCCCCATCCTTAATCTGCTCTTTTATAAAAGGGGGAGGAGTAACTGTTACTTCCCAAACTAATTTGGCATCTGTATTGAGATGCTCCATCATATAATCATTTAGCATCTTCCACATTTCATTGTGAGCAGTAACTTCCTCCGTATCATCCTCTAGTTCCTTGCTATCATCAAACAGATCTTCTAATCGACATTGATTTTGATAATAGGATGCTCGTTCAGTATAAGCATATCTAAGTAATTTACTTTTATAAGTACTAAGGGATGCAAGGATCTGGGCTTTTAAATGTTCCTCAGTATCGGTCCCATAATACTTATTAAATACAAATAACATTTTATCCCAAAAATAGGACTGTATAATGTCTGGAGTGAGATCAAATCTCTTGGCATCAATTTGCCTAACAAGGTTTCGAATAACTGGCTTACAGATTTTATACATCCGTTGGAATACGGCTTGGTCATATTCCTTCATAGGTTTTAACCTATGGATCTCTGAGCCATTGTAATTAGTTTGCATAATTATAATTATTTAAAGTGTTAATGCAAATATAATAATAATATATGTAATATGCAAATATTTTAATAAAAATTATATATTTAAGCTGTGGATGGTAGCTATATGGTAAGAGGTTAGATTGAGCTACACTTCATCCAGTACTATATCAGTGTACATCTAAACTATGTTTATGCAATATGAAAACAAAAGATAAGACTAAATTCGAATTTAGTATCGAATTCCAACTAGAAATCCTAAGGTTTTTAGTTAGGAGTAAGGAAGCTGGTTTAGTGATTAATAGAATTAAACCCAGTTACCTGGTACTTATAGAGCATGCCCTTATTGCCGAGGGCATATTTAAGTATTATAAAAAGAATAAAAGAGTACCTTCAGAGAATATTCTTAAAGAGGTAATAAAAGAGTTGCTAGAATCTAAGGATTATATTGACCTGGTAACTAAGGATGACATACCCAATATCTTTAAGATAGTTCACAATCTCTATAATGAACCCCTAAAAGATGCGGATTTTATTCGAGAGAAGATATATCAATTCTCCACTTATGTTCAGATGAAAAATCTAAATGATTCTTTCGATCTGAATAACTTTGATCAGTACGAGGAGTATGCTAAGAAAATAGATAATATTCTTAAAAAATCCAAACCTAAACAGGATGATGAACCTATATATCTTATTAGGGATACTACTGAGAGGCAATTCAAACGCCAAGCAGAACCTGATGTAATACCTTCTCCATTTAGGCAATTAAATCAACTCACAAATGCAGGTGGTTACCCTGCCCATTCAGTGAATGTAATTTTGGATAAACCTAAAGCTAGAAAAACTTTCTTCATGATAAATTTAGCTAGAGGTTATTTAGCTATGAGAAAATCCGTATTATATGTTGATTTAGAAAATGGTAAAGCTCAAATAATGGATAGAATGGTGCAGTCTTCTATAAACCGTACTAAAAAGGAAATATACTCTGGAGAGTATGATAAATTAGAATCTAAACATGTAAGAAAGTTATCCAGATTAGGAGTGGAGATGGTAGTACAAAGGATGCCTGCTATGGTTGCTACCTGTAATGATATAAGAGATTTGATATTAAAATTAAGATCTCAAGGTATAGATATAAGAGTATTATTTGTGGATTATGCTGCTAAATTAGCTTCAATAGTGGGGGATAAAGAAGATTTTGATAGAATCAGTAATGTATACATAGACTTATCTAATTTGGCTGAAGATCTAAATTTGGATATTATATGGACTGCTAACCATATTACCCGTGAAGGTAAAAAACATAGAACTACTTGTTATGATGAGAATGACATATCCGGGGCTATTTCTATTGTTCGTAATGCTCAATGTATTATTGGATTAAATGCTACTGAACAAGAGGATAGGGATGGTATACAAAGAGTAGAAATAGTAGTACAAAGAGATGGTTTATCCCATGGTAGAGCTTTATTTAAGATAGATGTAGAACGTCAAAGATTAAGGGAGTTTACTAAAGAGGAACGGGTAAAATACGATCAAATATATGCAGACAAAGTAGACCGTGCTATCAAAAATAAATCTAAGGAAATTAAAACAGGAGATATATAATATGAAAGATAATGTACCCAATTATCCCGGTTATTTTGTTTCTAAATCCGGAAAAGTTTTTAGCCGATTCAAAAGAGGTTCTCATGAGTTAGGTAATAAATGGGTGGAGATTAAACCTAAGCTTAGGCCCAAGTATCAAAATGTAACCTTATATAACGATGTGGGTAGTAAACATTATTATGTACATAGGTTAGTAGCTGAAATTTATATACCGAATCCTCACCATTATTCTGTAGTAATGCACTTAGATAACAATATATTGAATAACCATGTAGATAACCTTAAATGGGGCACACAAAAAGAAAATATTCACCAGTGTATTGAAGAAGGGAGAAGTTTAATATCTATAAGAGGTGATAAAAATATCCATCGTAAAATATCCTGTAGTCAAGAGAGAGATAGAAGGAGATGTTATAGAAGAGAATTTAAGGAGATAGCTAATCCTAAGAAATATATAAAAGAGTTTATAAAGAGAATGTCCTTGAAGTATTGTATAGGTGAAAGAACCGTTCGTAAGATTTTACAGTATAGGGATAATAGGAAGATTTATAATATATTACCTGAGGTATTAAAAGATTACCAAGGAGGGCTTTCTCGGAAAGAACTAACTCTTAAGTATAATATATCTAAGACTACTTTAAGAAAATACCTAAAACAAGCCAATAATTAAGGATGAAAATAACTAATCACTTTAAATCTCAGATTAAGACATATTTAGTTAAGAGATTGGGGTGCTTCGACTATAAGCACGGGTGGATGAGAGTTCCTATTTGTCCATATTGTGGAAGGAAAGAGAAGATGGGTGTTAACCTTACTATGTTTAGATGTAATTGTTTTAGGTGTAATGCCCATCCTTCTCCTTCCCAATTAATAATGGATATCGAAAATATAGATACTTATTCTGAACTTATCCAATTCCTTAATCAGGGGGATTTTAATGAGCTTACCTTCAAGGAGGAGAAATATGAATTAGCTGAAACTAAACCCATTTACCTTCCAGAAGGATTTGTTAATATCTCAGTAGGTACAGGTACACTTGGTAAAATAATGCAGAATTATGTTAAGAAAAGAGGTTTTACGATTGATTATCTTTCTCGTATGGGAGTTGGTTATTGTAATTCTGGCCCATTGTTTGGCTACCTTATAATCCCATTCACTTATCAAGGAAAGCTTACTTATTATAATGCCCGATTAGTTGTGGGTAATGGTCCCCGATATAATAATCCCAATAAAGATATAACTGGATTGGGGAAGGAATTTATTATATTTAATAGGGATGCTTTGGATATGTATCGAACCATATTTATTTGTGAAGGTGCAATAAATGCACTAACTATGGGAGAAAGAGGTATAGCTACTATGGGGAAAGCAATAAGCAGGTTCCAACTTAACCTCCTTATCAAATCACAAGTAGAGAGGATTATTATCCTGTTAGATTCTGATGCTAAATTATATGCGATAAACTTAGCATTAAAACTGGTACCATTTAAGAAGGTAAAAGTAATCCTATTTGAGGATGAAAAAGATGTCAATGATCTGGGCTATCATAAGGTAATGAGAATGGTATATAATACTCATTATCAATCGTATAAAGATCTGATAACTATGAAGAACTCTCTCGATTGAGGAGTTCATATATTATTATAACTAACATTTTATATTATGGAGGAACTATTGTTTAAATTCATTCGAAACTTAGGTGTATTAATTATTGGGGTTATCCTAGTTTTAATTATTATGGTACCTTTGGTATGGTTAATTCAAAATCTAACGGTACCTTGGAATTATCTATCCGCTGGTATAATTATTATGATTGTAGTTGCTTTTGTAGTATCCTTAATCCAGTATCTAGATGAAAAAGATAAATAAAAGAGATCCCTCAATCCATATCACTAAATCTCAGTTCCAGGAAATTTGTAAGGATCTTGGGATTGAACTTCCTGTTGATATTATCTTTGCCTATGCTCAACGTAAGGCAATAAATACTAGAGGTATATTAGTTAAAAATCAAGTAGATACTAAGAAAGTTAACAATATATTACTAGCAGATAAAGGAGATGCTCAAATGGTTGCCGATATTATATATGCAACCCGTATTAAACTTAAGCATAGGGGAGTAAGGAAAATAAATCAAGGCAATCTAAGGGAATGGACTAATTGTAAAAAGCTTGCCGAGATTTGTAATACCTTTTGCCAAGATTTTGAATTACCTACCAGAGAGGGATTTATTAAGTATATCGAACTTGGCATAAAGAAAATGCCCGATGCCCGAGGATTAACTACTCGTTTAATAGGACTACAAGATTCCATTACCGAGGAATTCTCTGCAATTAAAGAGATTCAAGAATTATCACCTAAAGATAAACAAACAATATCACAAATACAAGATTTTTATGTTAGGCAAATTGCTGACCGAACTGGGATATATGAACCGATTAAAGATCCCGGGAAGTTTACTCATTTTATTAGGTTGTATGATTTTCTTAATAAAAAAGGGTGGAACTACAAAGAATATATAATTGCCCAATTCGAAGGATTAGCTTGGTGTAATGGCATACCTGAGTTATCCCAATTAACTTCGGAAAAGGCAATATCAAGGTATAATAAATACCTATATAAACATGGAGAGGATATTACTCAAGAGGACGATGATGAGGAAGGTTCTCTTTGGGATAAGATAAATCAAAAAGACGATTAATATGGGAAAGATTTTAATTAGAAACTGTAATCAATGTGAGTTGGATATACCTTTAAAGTATGCCAACAAGTTATACAAGGATTTACAAATCCGACATCCTCAAGCATTTTACCTTACCACTCGTATGAGGAATTTAAGGGACTGGGATGGCTATGTGAAATTTATTACTGCTAGAGGACAATTTAAAATAGGATTGCTTCCCCGAGTTTGTAATTTATTAAGGGATTATGGATATGAGGATTTTGAGGTAATTGATTTTCGAAAACCCGTTCCTATTATTGCAAAACCTATTACTCAGATTGGGGATTTTAAATTGAGACCGGAACAGATTAAGGCAGTTAATGCAGTTCTCCATTCTAAGGTAGAAGGTATACCTTATCATATTGGAGTGATTGACTACACAGTTAATGCGGGAAAGTCACTAATCATGTCAGCTCTTTACTTATCCTTCCAGAGAAAATTAAAGACTCTGCTTATAACCAATGATGCAGATTGGTTAAACCAAGCTAAGAAAGAGTTCAAGGATTATCTCCCTGATGAGGAAATTACTTTTATACAAGGATCTAAGGTAAATCATTGGGCTAATTTTTCGATTGGTATGGTACAATCCATTTCCAGGAATGTTAAGACCTATCAATCGGAAATGGCAACTGTAGATATGGTACTAGTAGATGAAGCAGATTTAGCTGGTAGTAAACAATATCAAACGGTTTTAACTCACTTGTATAATACCCGAGTAAGACTGGGATTATCAGGAACAATTTATATGAGTAACCTTGCTAAGGATAGGCTTAAGAATATGAATCTCGAATCCTTCTTTGGTCCTACCTTAGCAAAATTCACTCTAAAACAATCCATTAAAAAGGGGTATTCTACTGATACCATAGTAAAAATAATACCTACTAAATCCTATTATGGGAATTATGAATCACCTTATAATACCTATTTGGAGATTTATACCGATATGATAACTAATAATTCCCATGCCTGGAAAGTAGTATTAGATAGGATATTATTTAATTTAAAGTATGGCAGAATTCCAATGCTCGTAGTATGCAAAATAATAAATCATGCAGAAAATCTTTATAGAGTATTTGCTAATGATTCTAGATTAAAAGGATTACGATTAGCTTGTGTTCATGTAGATACCCCAACTAAACAGAGAAATAAAATCCTATCCGATTTTAGAGAAGGTAATATTGATATCCTAATATCCACTACCATTATTGCTCGAGGTAAAAACTTCCCCAAATTGAGATGTATGATTAATGCTGCCTCAATGGATTCCCAGGAAAAATCGATCCAATTCCTTGGTCGATTAGTTAGAACTTGTGAAGGAAAAAATAAAGTTTACCTTGATGATATTCACTATCCTGGGGATTATTTGGATAGACATGGGAAACATAGGAAACGATATTATTTACAGCAAAATCTAAAGGTTATTGATCTGTCTAAGTTTCATAGGTAATACTACCTTCCAACTATGATAATCCAAGATACTATGTATGTGTGCAATATCATTCCGAGGGAACTGAGGAATGATATTAGGCCTACTACTAAAGAAAATCCCAGAAAAGGATTCTACTAAAAATCAATAAACATAAGTATAACCTAAAACTTTAAACACAATGATTAACTTATTTGTATTCAATCTCAAACATTTTAATGAAGGTATAGTTTCCTTTCGAAAGGCTTCTGGTATATCCCTGAGACTTACTTTTGAAAGTGAATTAGGTATTTATTCCTATATCTTTAATAAGGATTCATATGAGGATTCTTACTTAGAGAAAATTAGAACCCTTCTTTCAAGGATTTATGCTAATGCCGATCAAGGTAATGATTTTATGGTTTTAGACTTCTATAAAGATGGAGAATTATATCTTTCAGATACTAATGAGTGTATCTTCGATAGGTTAAGTATTACCCGAATGAGTAAAGAAAATCGTACAGATGTTAACTGTATAGAATATAAGTTGTCATGATAATCAATAAGAATCACATACTGCATATCCAGGAGCCTGAGCATAATGATCAATTGGTATGGGTAGATATTTATATGGTATCAGGTATACTCAGATTGGGATTTACCTATATTAAGCCGATTGAGAAGTTAGTAATGGCGAAAGCTAATGATTTCTATCAGGAATTGGATAGGGAAATTGGAGACAATCATCCTTTCTTTACCGTAGATAACCTACTGATAGATTTTATAAAGTTCATCAATTTTTATCAGGTAGAAGACTTTGTAATCAAATCCTCTACTAAGAATAGCAAATAGGACCTATTATTAAATGCTTCTAACAATCTTAAAGTCGTAGTATTAACTAATTAAAACTCAAAAAACAATGGCAGAAGAACATGTATTAAATCCTGAAATACAGGATGCAGACAAGGAACAGAAACCTGTAGAAAAGAAGGAAGATCAGATACAAATTAATCTGGCTACTTCTGTGATCATCACTCCAATGATTAAGTTCATAGGAGGAATTAAACAGGAAGTTCAGGGAGCTAATCCCATATTTAGTTTGGTAGTGGTAACCGATGCAATCAAACTCAAGTTCACCGGTAAGATGCAAGCAATAAGAGGATTGAAAGCTGGTCTTCTTAATGCTCTTACTCAAAACCAGATATACATTGCAAATGTATCGGAATCACTGGTAGAAGAAGGAGATCTGATGTATGAAGTCCTCTAAAAAGAAGAAATTACCTGATCTAACAAAGCAAGACCCTTTGACTCCAATAAATCTGGAGTCATTGGGTTCTAATGGAGATGTATGCTTTGGTAAATCTTATGATCTCTCAACTAAGGAATGTAAATTATGTGGAGATTCTGAATTATGTGCATTGAAGATGTCTCAGAATCTAAGAATTACTCGCAAAGAACTGGAAGATAAGAATCATTATAAAGATCTTGATACTCTTCTGGATATTCAAGCGGTAAAGAAATATATTCGTTCGTTGAAGAGAAAGGGAATGACAAGAAGGGAAATTGTAAACAAGTGTTCAACTAAGTACGAAGCTCCCACTAAGGATATTCGTAAGATATACCGAGAACTATATGGAAAACAAAGTGATAATGGAAAGTGATTGGAATACTGATCCCATAAACAAAACCTCAATATTCTTTACTAAGGTAAGGGAAGTCAAAGATCCCAGCACATCCTATGATTCTGCTGGGCTTGATTTTTATATGCCCAATAATCTCAAGGAGGAGGACTTTACCAATTACAACAGTGTAAAGTTCAAAAAGAACCTTTTCAATGAGGTAGATAAAATAATATTAGCACCTCACGGAAGAGTATTGATCCCATCAGGTATAAAAGTTAGGATCCCTAAGATGTTTGCATTGATTGCTCACAATAAGTCTGGAGTATCCTCTAAGAAAGGGTTGATATTCTCTGCACAAGTAGTAGATGCAGATTATACTGGAGAGGTACATCTGGGAGTAATTAATACTGGAAATGAGGAAACTTCTATTCAGGCAGGTACTAAGGTATTGCAATTCTTATTGGTACCCGTATTTCATGTAACTCTTAATGCAATTTCTAATGAGCAATATGCTACATTCAAGTCTTCTCGAGGTTCTAAGGGATTTGGTAGTAGTGATAATGATAGAATATCCAATATGACTGCCGTAGATTTTCCAAATAGTCCAAATCCTCTTGGAATAATGTATGATACAAGTAAAAGCGATCCCGATTAATTATATTTAGATTATGGATATACGTAATATTAAAGAGGGAGCTACAAAGGTAGAGAATTCCCAATACCTTGAGCAAATGTTTCAATTGGGTAGGGAACAGTTATCTGCATATATAAATAATGGTCCTGAGGATTTGCCTGAGGAGTTTCCTCTTAATGTAAACATCCCAAGGAATCAGGTAGTTCTCAAGGATTTTATCAACCGAGTAATTGAAGAGCTAATGGAGGGATATGAATCTACCCAAGCTGCTTTTAGAATTATTTCCGAGAAAGGGTGGAACAATGAATTACTCAAGGACGATGAAGTGGAGGAATTAAATAACCATTTGCAAAATGCTTGTGAGGAACAAGCTGATGCAGTGGGATTCTTTATGACCCTTTTCCTATATGCTAATATTGGGCCAGAGGATATATATGAATTTGCTAAGGTATACTCTTATTGTAAAGTTGAGAACCTCTATGATGTAATGAGGGTTGGACAAAACTATCAGGATTTGGACATCGATGAGAATCACCTATTTTGTCTTCCTATATTGGAAAAGAATGAGGATTACATCCCAGGGTTTTACGAGATGAATATGTATTCTCATTTGGTAACTGAGAAGGAAGCCATATTCAATACTGTATATTATCTAAATATGGCAAGGAATTCCCTTAAATGTAGACCTTGGAAGAATACCCAAATAATGACTAAGGAGATAGAATTCCAGGAATACTTAGTAAATGCCTTTTACATGTATATGGGATTCTTAAAGCAATTTAAGTTCTCTCCAAGAAAAATCTACGAGGAGTATTTTAAGAAGTTTAAGCTTAACATGTGGCGAATTGCGTCAGCATATTAATTACTATTATGGGGGGTTGGAATAAACCATTAGAAGGATTAGAGAACATGGATGTTTCAGAGAACATCCATTCTCTTGAGTTTGCTACTTCACAAGAGGCATGGGAGAAATTGAATGAGTATTTCCTTCAGATGAATCCTATTCTCTTTAACAAAGGAGCACTTGCAAACAGTGGATTAGCTGTATGCTATAATGTTTTTATTCGCATAAGAAAAGCATGGGTTGATCCAGAGTTTGATTATGGAAGGCACTTTAATTATACTTCGTCTAAATGGAGTGTTCTTCTAAATAACTATATCGACTTTAATAAGTTGGATCTGATGAGATCCCGAATAAGAACTCTAAAGAACAGTTACAATCAGAATTACAATGTTACCTATATATTCAACAATAAACATGATAATGGTAAACAATGTCTGATTGCTGCAACTTTCTCAAAGAGATTTCAGGAGGATATACCAGTAATAACGATGGTATTAAGGGCATCAGAGATAACTAAAAGGTTAATGTTCGATTTTCTTCTCGTACAAAGGATGGCAGAATATGTATATGGTCCCAATCAATCCGTACAATTAAATCTGTTCGCTACACAGATGTATGGAAATACCGAGACTTTAATCATGTACGATGCTCATAAACCCGTTCCTAAGGTAATTAAGAAATACGATAATCCTTGGGTGGATAATGTAAAGAAGGTATACAAAAAATTTAAAGAAGGTACAGAGAAGGATTTTTATTCTTTCAAGGTATACTTTAGGAGTTTTAAGGTTGTACGTCCCGATCTTTATCAATATAAACCTTTGCTTGCTAAAAACCTGGTTATAGAGGATGATCCTATAGAGTATCCAGAGAATTGCATATCCTATTCACAAAGGAAAAAGTTCCGTACTAAATACTTAAGAAAACAGAAGAAAAATGAAAAAGTGGATAGTACTTATTGATAATTATGAAACCTTTATAACTGATGATGAGAAAGAAGCATACAAGATGTATAACTACTTTTTCGATCAGAAGTTACCGGTTGCTTTATATAAATTAGTTCAATTTTCATACTAAACAAAAATGAGGATATATCAAAATTCATTCGAACTAATGTCCGAAATGGGAAGAGAATTAAATTCCTATGGGACAATTGTAAAACCTAAACATTACCAAAATAAAAATATTGAAGGTAATGAGGATTTTATTACTAAGGAAATAATTTGCCAACAGTATTGCTTGGTAGATTTAGGAGATCCTATCTGGTTGTTTGTATTTACCCATGCTAAGGAATGGGCAGATGCTGAGTTTAAAGAGAGAGTAAGTTTGGATCCTACAACGGGAGAACCCTGGAATCCGGGATGTGCTTGGGAATTAAGAAAAGATCTTTGGGAACAATTCCTTGTATGTGCTAAGGATAAAGATATATATCCTCAAAAATTCTTTGATTATACCTATTCGGATAGGATTATGAAGGATGTTACCTATAAGGGTAGAGAGACCTCTAAACTGGATGCCATAATCCAATTACTCAAGGAAGATCCTGATACTCGAAAAGCAGTATTGAATATATTTGGTAGTGATTCTGCAGCTAATGATGATGAATGTGGATATGATGGTAATTTTAGAATCCCTTGTTCAATGTATTATGATTTCCTTATAAGAGAAAATCCCAAGGGAGGTCAACAATTGAATATCACCTATCATCAAAGGTCATGCGATTATGCAACATTCTTTGGTAGTGATGTATATCTTGCTTGGAGATTAATGGAATATGTTGCAAAAAGAGTGGGAGTTAAATCCGGTTATCTATTCCATACCATTGACTCTTTACATGTATATAAGAAGGATTGGCATGTTCTCTCAATGAATTTGGAGGACCTACAAGACAATTATTGATATGGAAACTAAATATCACATAATAAAAAACTTACAGGAACTGGACACTTTAATCCAGTCCTGTAAGTATACAGGGTATTGCTGCTATGATTTTGAAACAGCAGGAACTCCTCTGTATAACCATGATTTTAGAGCAACCATATTATCCATATCATTTCAGCCCGGATTTGGTTGCTCTATTCCGTTACAACATCCTGAAACTCCCAAGAATTTCTCTTGGAAAAAGGCCTTACTTAAAATAGGTCATGAACTTATTGAGGATTATGATGTAATCAAAGTAGGATGGAATATAAAATTCGATAACCAGATATGGGAGAAGTTTGGTATATATTATCGAGGTACTGCCATAGATGGAATGCTTGCTAAATATATCCTAAATGAGGAACGTCCCAATGATCTAAAATCTATGGTAAGGAGATACTTACCCGAGTATGGCAATTATGAGAAACAGGATGCCTTTGATAAAATACCTTGGGATAAAAAGGAACTGGAACCTCTTTGCAAATATGGATGCCAAGATACTGATTATACCTTGAGATTAACCTTATTCTTCGAAAAGAAACTCATCGACTTGGGATTATACAATGCTTTCCGTAATCTCATGATGTGTAATTCTCGAGTAATTACCTCAGTAGAGAAATGTGGGTTATTAGTAGACAAAGAATTTAATGCTAAATTAGTAGGAGAATATGCAAATAAGATAAAACAAGCAGAAGAGGTATTATACAATCTTCCAAGAGTAAAAAGATTTACTAAAGAATATAATCAACAGAAAGTAGATGCTTATATTTCTAGCATTGAAAAGGAACTAGAGGATTTGGATCCTAATGATCCTAAGGATGCTCGTAAAATAAAATCCCGGGAGGAGAAGATTGCAAGGATTAAGGCAGGAGAATTTACTACTAAAAAGGAACAGGAACTTATAAGACCCATGAATTTTGGAAGTAGTAAGGATTTACCTGCTATACTGTTTGATAAACATGGGTTTAATTTCAAGCCATTTAAAACTTCAGAAACTGGTAAACCTTCTACCGATGAGGAATCACTTACTCAATTAAGATTATCCGTAGAAAACCCAGAATCACCTAAAGCAATATTCCTGGATAAACTAAAAGAAGCTAGGGATTTAAAGCATACCTATACTACATTTATTCTGGGATGGCAAGAGAAATTACAGGATGATTCAAGATTACACGGGAAATTTAATATTCACGGTACTGATAGCAATAGATTCTCTTGTATTCATGGAGATACATTAGTAAAAACTTCAGAGGGGGATATAACTATAAAGGATCTTAAGGATAACTTTAAGGGTAAGAAAGTAATTACTAAGGAAGGTTGGAAAGATATACTCAATTGGATTGATAAGGGTAAGGATCAAATGTATGAGGTAGAGTTAGAAGATGGTACTACTATTAAGTGTACATTAGATCACATATTTATTACTAACCAGGGGGATTTAAGTTTAAGGTCAATTCTCAATAAATACCGAAGTACTATTAGTAATAAACCTAAATTATTAAAGTATGAGGAATAATCGAGAATTAAATGTACGTTCATTGAAAGGCCCGAGGAGGAAGTTAATTCTGGAACTAATCGATGGTAAAAGGTATATTAAGAAAAGAGATCTACAACATTATTTTTTTGATGAGAAATGGAAGATATCAGATTTTAAATATCATTTTGGATTAGGTCATCGTATAGTTAGAGGATCTCTTTATAAGTGGTTTACACCTGAAGAGATAGATAAATCTCATAGAGAAAAGATATCTGAAAAACAGAAGGGAGATAGTAATTCCAATTCGGTTAATTGGTATAGGCCTAGTAAACTTATACCTTTAACCGAATTGGAACAAGCTATATCCTCTGTACATAATAAGAAGGAACTAAAGGAGAAGCTAAATCTTACTTCCTACGAGCTTTCATTTATTCAGCAATTTTATAACTTCAGGTTGCCCAATCACAATACCTTTATTGAGGATTTTAGTGTTAATCATTTATCCAGAAAAGAGATTAGGTTATTAGCTAAATGCTTAGTTATAACTAACAGTGCTAAAGACTTTCTTAGAGGAGATCTTAGGCAAATACATGAAGCAATATGTAGATTGATAATACTTAATTTTCAATTAAAGTATATTATTCGAAAGTTGAAGAAGTATTATAGAGATTATGACTTTAATATGCCCACAAACTTGATAGAATATCATTTCTATGTTCAACTATTGAGAATGTTTCCAGATGTAATACCTCAATACTTTTTTAGGGATTTGAATATACATGTAGATTTTTTAATACCCTCTAAAAGGTATATTGTAGAGCTGGATGGGCAATTTCATAATATAAAGGATGACCTTGACCGAGATAATAAACTTATTGCTATGGGATATAAAATAATTCGGATAGATTTAGGTAAAGAATGTCTATCACGATTTATTAAATCTAAAGATATAAGAAAATGTTTAAGGAAGTATCTATCAAAAGTATAAAACCTATAGGTATACATGAGGTATATGATTTAACTATAGAAGGCTGTCCTCAATATGTTGCTAATAGTATATTAAATCATAATTCTAGTGACCCAAATATGCAACAGATTCCTAAAACCTCTGTAGATCCCAATGTTAAAAACCAGTTAATAGCTCCAAAAGGTAAGCTTTGGCTGGTTTTCGATTATTCACAATGTGAGCTACGTATGATGGCACATCTATCTGGAGATGAAACGTATTTGAGAGCATTTAGGGAAGGAACCGATCCTCATTTAACTATCGCAGCACATAAATATCATGTACCTATCGAGGAGGCAACTAAAATATATGAGGATGAAAATCATCCCGACCATAAATTATGGAAGGTAAGGAGAAAGCAAGCAAAACAAATAGCTTTCGGACTTATATATGGTATTGGAGTAAATCTTCTTGCAGTTAAACTTAGTGATCCTAAGGCTGGTATAATTGTATCTAAAGAGGAAGCCCAAGAGGAAATGGATAACTTCTTTAGTCAACATCCCAAGATAAAGAAATTTAAGGAAAAGCAAGAGAAGTTCCTAAGGAAACATGGATATTATAAGCAATTATTTGGTACTAAAAGAAGATTGCCTCAGATATATTCTGATGATAATGCCGAAGTTGCTTATGCAATAAGATTGGGATTGAATTTCCCTTGTCAGGGTGCTGCTGCAAATATGACTAATTTTGGGGCAATACTTTTGTATTGGAAAATGAGACAAGGTAAACTTCCAATGATGGATGAATGTTGTACAGTGCATGATGCAATCTATATGTATGCTAATCCTCAGGATATAAATACCTGGACAGTATATTCCATTTGGGATGTATTGAGAAACCCAAGTACTAAAAGATACTTTGGTTTTGAAATAGACGATGTGGATCTTGACATGGATTTTTCAATTGGAAGAACCATGGCAGAAGAATTGCCCTTTATTCCAGGATATGACTACAACAAAATGTTAAGAGAAGATTTTTCCGTGGAAGAATACATGGAGGAGTATAAGAAGTTTAAAAATAAAAAGGTAGGATTCTTTAATGCTGCTCATCCCAGTACTTTTCCCAAACTTTATAAACAGGAAATGAAGGCTTATGAAGAACAATTCAGAAAACGAAAACTATAGATTTATCGTATTTGTTGAAAGTCATGATGTTGGATATTATTCTTCAATGTATGATAGTAAACCTTACAATAGGATAGATGATATAGTTGCTATAGTTAAATCCGAAGATACTGCTAAGGATATGTGTAAAGATAGTAAAGAATTAGGTTATACTAGAGTAAAATGGGAGGATTAAATTATGGATCGTCAAAGGCAATTATTACTTAGCCAACTTAAAGAAAACAAATATTACAAGGAGGCTAACTGGAGATTACACTTAGTTTATATTCTTTCAGGTGTACTCCAAAAGAATTATGAATACCTTGATAATGCTTTAAAGATGATGGGAGTAAAACTTAATCCCAATGATCAATGGCATATAACTGAAATATTGAAGGCATCAAAAAGAGCCATTTATCATGCCGAGCAATTATATAAGGAAATACCCAATGAAAAAGATGGAGAGAATGCTAGTTATATCCATGAAAACTGGGTGGATATATTCTATGCGTTATTCTTGAAGATACTAGAAATTGGAGGAGATGAAGATGTAGATGCTAAATTGAGATTCTATGGAATATACAAATACCTGGATCAGTTTAAGCAACATATACATGCTCCCGAGATGCACAACCAGTGGATATATGCTTTTGGTAAATTAGAGGAATATATTAGGGAAGGGAAGGTAACATATGATAAAGAAAAACTGTTCAGGCCTAAATTCAGTGCCCTTGACACCTTTAAAGGTAAAGATTGATGGGCAATATTATTACATCGATCCCAAAAAGGAGATGGATATAGATGAAGACAATCTAGATGAAGAACTCAAAAAATCTTTGTTCAATTATACTATATTATGTCGTGCTAGAGATTATCTTATAAAGAAAAGAGATTTACTTGCAAGAGAGAAAGAAGAGGCTTATTCCAAAGCTTGGTTATTCTATAAAGATACCAATGAAAGGTGGAATAATGATTATGTTTCGAATAAGGCAAATACTAATTCGAAATACAAATCTCTTTCAGAGAAATATATTAAGGCTTGTGAAGCTGCAAGTAATTTAATCTCTTTCTGTAGAGCCTACGAAAATCGTATAGATGTATTAAGAACCCTAAATGCTAACCAAAGAAAACTTAATGGATAGTTATCATTTTAATCAAAATCACATATTTATGGAACGTATAAAACTTGATTACATCTCTTCAGCTGTAGCTGAATTGATTAACAAAATCCTTAGTTCAAAAGGTATACCTGCTGAGGATAAAGTAGTAGTTGCAACACCTATTGGGGAAACTAAGGTGGGAAATATTATACTTCCGGGAACTATGGATGAATCCAGACCCAAGAAGGGTGTAATAGTCCAACATGGTAGTATATCCGAAGCTTATCAAAGACAGGAGTATCTATTTAATATTGGTAATATCATTACTTACGGATTGTATTCTGGTAAAGAGATTCAGTTTAATGCTGATGAATTCCCTCAGGAATTACAAAAGGAACTCGAGAATACCAAATTCACAACCCTATCACTTTCAGAAATTGCATACGTTGAAATAAATCCGAAATAATATGAAAAAAGTAAAGAAACTATCCACATCTGGTATGTCTACAAGGGACAAGATGTTGGCCAGGAAAAAGAAGCTCCAGGAAAAAGGAGGTAGTGGATTTGTATTTCCTAAAGAGGGTATTACTCGTATAAGAATGAAATCCCCCGGTGATGATAAGGAATTAGGAATGGAGCTTATACAGTTCTATCCCAATCCTAAAATAGGTGGCATTATATCCCCAGCTACTTTTGATGAACCTTGTCCCTGGATGGAGAAATACCAGGAACTTAAAAATTCAAAGGATGAATCAGATAAGGAACTGGCAAAGAAACTTATTCCTCGTAGGAAATACGTAATAGGAGGTATAGTATATGAGGATGAGAAGGGTCTTAAACCGGATTATAATGGAGAGGATAGAGCTGTTTTGATAGCTTCAGGAGTTTATCAAGATATAATCGATCTCTATTTAGACGAGGATGACTATGGAGATATGACTGATCCTATAAATGGATACGATATAAAAATCCAAAGATCTGGGTCAGGTAAAAATGATACTACCTATTCAGTAAGACCTTGTAAACCTTCTAAGTTGGATCCGAAACTTAGGGGTAATATAGATCTGGAAGGAATAGTTAGGAAACAGATACTTTCTTACGATGAACTTGAATCCAAATTAAAGGAATTCTTAAATGAGGATTTTGATGAAGAGGAAGAAGAGGATACAGAAGAACCTAAAAAGAAGGTTAAAAAGGTAAAGAAGGTATCTAAGAGGAAATTTAAATCCGATATTTGATTGTTTCCATAAGTAATATATTAATAATGTGTTGGTTGAAGGGAGTGGTAGAAGGATAACATCTGACTATCACTCCTTCTATTGTGGATTAAAATCATTATGGCTAAGAACAAATTGAAAATCCCCACAAAGAATGAACTTCTAAAGAAGTATGGGGATATTATTAAGGTAGCCTCTAATAAGGAGGATACAGGTTTATGGTTACCTTCTACATTCTTTGCCCTTAACTATCAGATGGGTGGAGGTATACCTTTTGGGAAAATCCTTGAGATAGCTGGTGAGGAGAGTTCAGGAAAATCTCTAATAGCTTATAACTTTGCCTATGCTTGTCAACAACTTGGTGGACATGTTATATGGGTAGATGCTGAACAATCATGGATGAACTCATGGGCAGAAGAGAATGGAGTTGATCCCGAAAAGGTAACCGTAATAAATGAAACTCGAATAGAATATATTGCAGATGCCGTAGCAGATTTAGCATTATATCTAAGAGCACAATTAACTAATAATGAACCAATATTACTGGTATTAGATTCGATTGCTGCTACGGATTGCTCGGATAATATAGATGCAAAGATGACTGATGCAAAAGCCGAGATGGGAGGACGAGCAAAGGCATTGTATAAATATTTCCGAATAAGGAATGAATTGTTCTTCAGATTAGGGATAACCCAGATATACATTAACCAATTAAGAACTGCCTTAAATGTCGGATTTGGAAAAGATAATACCTGCCTACATTATGATACTGTAATACCCTTTGTAGATGGTACTTCTATGAAAATAGGAGAAATAGTTAAGAATAGAGTATCTAAAGAGGTATGGAGTTATAATGAGGTTACACATAAATTCGAACCTAAACCCATTGTAGATTGGATAAGGAAATCCGAAACTAAAAAATGGATCCAATTTAAGACTGAGGGTCCAGAAACTACTAATGGTTTTAATGGGTTTACTTGTACTTATACTCATCACTGTTTAACTAATCATGGATGGAAAAAAGCCATAGATATTACTTTTGAAGATAAGCTTATTACCAAACAAAGGAGAGTAATAAATGGTACTCTTAAAGATTTTCTTTGGGGCACTATACCTTTTGATTGTTCACTTTATAGTAAACATGGTAAGGGTATTACTCGTATAACTTTTAGTAATGGTATACAGGAAGAGTATTTACTTTGGAAAACTCACATGATAGAAAAGGCCTTTCCTATGGTGAATAAGGGAGAATCTAAGTATATCTCTAAAAAGGGTTATGCTGAGCTATATGATATTCAACAACAAATAGGTAAAGAAAGAGACCCTCTAAAATTATGGGATACAGATCACAATTTATCAGATCTTACTTTAGCTATTTGGTACATGGATGATGGTCATAAGTATAATTCAGTAACTGTAGGTATTGCTATATCTCCTAAACGTACGGATTTAAATAAATTGGCCCAGTACCTCACTGATAAATGTGGTTTACCCTGTAAAACTTATGAATACGGTATAAAGTTTACCAACAAGGGCACAATTAAGTTGATGGAAAGGATAAATAGATATGTTATACCTTCTATGCAATATAAACTCTTAGATGCCTATAAAGGTAACTTTAAAGAGTTTGAGTTAGGGTATCAAGAAGAATATATACCAAAAGAGGTAAATATCCTATCCATAAACAAAGAATTCGATATTAAGAATAGAAGATTCAGAAGACCCTATAAGAGATTTAAATATGACATCACAATCCCAGGAAACCACAATTTCCTCGCAGGATCAACCGAACAAGGTATCCTCGTTCATAACACAACTACAGGAGGTGCAGCACTTAAATTCTATGCTTCTATCAGACTTGCTTTCTATTCAGGCAAAACAGTTACTATTAAAAGCAAAGGTAAAGAACGTAAGGTTGGAAAACTTGTCACCATCAGATTACTTAAGAATAAAGTTGCTCCTCCAAGACCTACAATATCAAAATGTCCTGTGTATTTCAACCCTAAATTCCATGATGTTGGATTTGATAGATACTACGGATTAGAAGATGTATTAGTAGAAAATGATATTGTAGAAAAATCCTCGGGAGGAGTTTATAAATACAAAGGTAGTACATTATGTCGTGGTGAAGAGAAATTCCAAAAGCTAATGGAAGAAGATGATTCTCTCAGACGCAAATTACTTAGGAAAGCAAATATAAATACGATTGGAACTACTAAAAAGAGGATCCAAGAGTTAAATAAAAATTACTTCTCAGTAGAGGGAGTAGAATACGAATCTTATAATATGGAGGAAGAAGAAAATGAAGATGAATAATTCGCAGGAAGTGGGAGGTAACCATTATGAGAGGTTTAAGATAGAACCTGTACATTTAATGGTTACCTATTCCCTCAATTGGTTCCAGGGAGAAGCTCTGAAATATGTTTCTCGACATTGGTTTAAGGGAAAGGAACAGGATTTAGATAAAGCCTATCACATAATGGAGATGGCTAAAACTCTGGATCCGTTAACAGTTAAACATACTATGGATCAGTTAGATTCTGGATCTATATTAAGGGATTATGTAGCTCAGTATTGGTCAAAAATGCTGATAGATGCTGATTTTGGTAGTAATAGTGATACTCCTGGCCAATATTGGTTTCATTCAATATTGTCTATCATAATGGGCGAGTATAAAATGGCAATGGAAAACATCAAAACATATAAGGATAAATATTATGGAACCGAAAGTAAAGATTGATCACGGTAGAGAATTGGATGAATTGACTAAGTTCACTAAGAAATTTTTTGATGGTCTTCAGGAATATAACAAGGATAAAGAAGATACTCCAAAGGAAGCTCATATAATGGTAATAGCTTGTGATAGTATTGGGGGAGCATCTTTCCTATGTGGTGATCCTGATAAGTTATCTCATGAATTATTAGCCTTAGTAAGTAGGAATAAGGCTTTTGAGAAATTCCTTAAAGAACTTATTGAGAAAATACAACTAATAATGCTTAGTGATGAGAGAGAAAGTATTGCTAATTGATGCGGAAAATGTACTCCACGCTTCCTTTCACAAATTCGAAAAATTCAAAAGTACCGATGGAAAACCCTCTGGAGCAATTTTTGGATTCTTCAAATCACTCCACATGTACATGGAGAGATTTTATCCAGATAATATTTGTTTGGCTTTTGATAATGGGCATTCACCATATAGATCGGAGTTACTCCCGAATTACAAAGGGCATAGGAAAAATATCTCGGTGGATTATGAATCCCTTCAATCACAAAAAGCTGTGATAATGAAAATGCTTAAATACCTAAGAATACCCTATGTATTCGATAAGAAAAAACTTACTGGGTATGAGGGGGATGATTTTATTGCTTGGCTTAGGTATAAGAAGTATGGGGATAGAAATAAATATGTTCAAACCATAGTATCTTCAGATAAGGATTATAATCAGCTAATATCCAAAGATGTAAAGGTATTCAATCCCAGGAAAAATGAGGTAGTAACTGTAGGTAATTGTAAACAATTATTTGGGTATACTAACGAAGAAACTGTTGATTACCTTTGTTTAGTTGGGGATAGTTCTGATGATATTCCCGGAGTAAAAGGATATGGACCCGTTAAAACTAGAAAGTTTCTTGATAAATATTGGTGGGTAGATGAAGCATTTAAGAAAGGGGAATGCTTAGAGATAAAAGAAACATACGAAAGGAATAAGAAATTGATAGACTTATCATGGTTTATAAATGAACACCCATTGGATGAAAAGGATCTACCATTACACTACCTAAGTAAGCCTATAAATTGGAAGAAATTCAAAGAAGTATGTATCGAATACTCTTTAGCATCTTTCATGACAGATATATTTATGAAACCCTTTAAAGAATACAACCATGAATGAGGATTATAAAAAGTACAAAAAAGAATTTGAGGTAGATCCCCGAGAAGCATATCATAGAGATATGGAGATTTTAACTTCTAATAGTTATAATTATGAGTAAAATAATGTTTGCTGGTGCAAGTGGTACTGGAAAATCTACCCTTGCAGAATGGATTGCTAACGGGGCTGAATTATTTAGCTCCAATAGTATGCCCTTTGTATCAGGTAGTGTATCTGATTTGCTCCCTAAGACAAAAGATATGCCTCATAAGGATATGCTTGCAAGAGATCCTATGGAATTATACCATGAGGATATGCAAATACTAAATCTTAGGCATAAAAAGTTCAAAGAGTATGAAAATTTTGTATCTGATAGATCTTATCTTGATAGTGCTGCTTATTTTCTATATAAACAAGCCGACAAACAACCCGAATGCGAAGTAGAACATTTCATGGAATTAAGTAAGATGCTCCTTAATCAGGAATGTACTCACTTAATATTCATCCGATTCCATACTGGTTTATATAAAGAATGGGTAACCGAGGATAATGGGAAACGAATAGTTAGTTCATTCTTTCAAATGGAGATAAGTGCTATCATGGAGATGATACTTAAATTATGGGGATTCACTCCAGAGGATCATATAAGGTCATTAAAAGATTCCTGGTTAAAAGCTCCTAAGACTTTGGATTATCCCTGTCCAGTAGGTAGTATAAAATCCTTATATGGAGAAACTAAAGTATTGGTATTGGATGAGCCTAATTTGGATTTACGTAAATCAGTAATTGAACTATTCTTAAAGTAATCGAACTATTATTGTATGAAAAACTTAGTAGCGTACGTAATATCAGATTTGCATATTAACGACTGGGCTAAGTTTAATGAGAGTGATACCAGGACTCATAATCAAATGAGGATCCTGGTATCCTTGTTATCTAAGTCCTATAACGAGAGAGTGCCTATATTATTTTGTGGGGATTTATTCCATAAGCCTGATATAATAAGACCCGAGTTACTCAATCTAATTTTTCATGATTCTTTAGTAATACACTCAAGATATATGGGATACCCCATTATGTATGCCATAAGTGGGAATCATGAAATTAACCATATAAGTAAGATTGGAGAACATCCTGTAAGTTGGACAAGGCTATTTACTAAAATGTTTCCTTGGCTAGTATGTTTAGATTATTGCCAAATCCTTATCAAGGATAATATCATGATACATGGGGTACCATATGTAGATCACAATATAGGATTGAGTAAATATCTTAAAGAGATGAAACTGGATCCTAAACAAAAACATATCCTTATGCTTCATACAGATTATCCCGGAGCAAGAGATACTGATGGTAGGGAAGTAGGGTCTGTAGAAAACTTAAATCTTAATGTATTAGATCGATTCGATTTAGTATTATGTGGTCATATACATAAACCCCAAAGATTATCCAAGAAGGTATACATGATAGGTGCTCCTATTCAACAAAGGAGAACCGATAGGGATTGTGATATGGGATATTGGAAATTATATGATGACCTATCTATGACATTTGTGAAGTTAAAAGGGTATCCCAGATTTATCGATGTGGAATCTCAGGATGAAATTAAAGATGATGGTAATTATTATACTGTAATACCTAAAATTGCTAGTACTCCAGTAGAAACTAAACATAAGATTACTAAGCAATTAACAAATAAAACTCTAGCAAAGAGATATATGAAGGTCAAAGGCATAAAAGATAAGAACAAAGAACAACTTTTAATTAAGGTACTTAAGGAGGCAGATCAATGATAGAATTTACAAGGTTAGTTACCGAAGGATTTTGTTCAATATCCCAAGCAGATATTGCATTGAATCAAAATCAGATAGTATGGATACGTGGTGCTAATGGGGAAGGGAAGGCACAACCTTTAAATGAACCCGTTTTAACTCCTAATGGGTGGGTAGAAATTGGGAAATTAAAAGTGGGTGATGAGGTGATGAATCCTATTACAGGATTGCCCATTAGGATAATTAAAGTAACCGATAGGGGTTATTTGCCCACTTACAAAATAAGTTTTTCAGATAAAAGCCATACTTATTGTGCGGATGACCATCTATGGTCAGTGTATAAATCTGGTAAAACCCGATATAGGCTTAGAGTTATGGATACTAAATCTTTATTGGAGGATTATAAATATGAAAATAAAAGTAAACCCGGTACATATTGTTATAGGTATTCAGTACCTCTAACCAAACCTATACAATATACTTCAAAAAGTTTACCCATACATCCTTATGTATTGGGCTTTATCTTAGGAGATGGTTGTATATCAGGTAATAAACCCATCGTAAGAATATCTACTAATGAGAAAGATTGGGAAGAAGTAGTTGATAGATTAAAAAGTTATTTACCAGATCCTAATATGGTTCATATTGGTACTTGTATTAGGGGTACAGTTAGACATTTTAGGATACATGGGTTAGGTAAGGAATTAAAAGAGTTAGGTTTATTGGGGAAAAAATCTTCTAATAAATTTATCCCCGAGATATATCTCAGATCTTCGATAGAGGATAGAAAATATTTATTGGCAGGACTATTGGACACCGATGCTCATTCAGGATCTCCTAAAAAAAGATCCAAAGTATCTTCTTATACCTCTAAATCTCGTAAATTAAGGGATGGTGTAGTAGAATTAGTTAGATCTTTAGGAGGTATATCTACTAAAAATCATCAGAGGAGATATAAATATGGTAGGTACACTACCTCTTACGAATGTTCCATAAGATTGGATTATATACCTTTTTTGAGGAAATATAAGTATGATCAATTTGGGGATTTTTATAGAAGGAATAGAATGGTTAATACCATACGTAAAATAGAATATATCGGTAAGATTAATTCCAGATGTATTACGGTGGATTCTCCTGATGGTTTGTATATCACTAGAAACTACATAGTTACTCATAATTCTTCATTAATCTCTTCATTAGTATGGTGTATATATGGGAAGAATCTAAAAGGTAAATCCCAAGTAAATACCTGGGAAGAATTAAGACCTAAGGATTACAAGGGAACTAAGGTATGTATATATTTCCTAAAAGATGGTGTACCCTATAATATTATTCGATGCCAAAAATATACTTCCGAAATTGAGGATGGTGCAAAGGGAAAGGATAGGGTTTTACTTATAAGGGATGGAGAACTTTTGGATTTAAAAGGTAAGTTCTCTATTCAACAGGAAATAAATAAGGTATTGGGATTACCCTATGAGTTATTTATTAATTCGATAGTATTTGGTCAAGGATTAAAGAGATTGATTGAGGAGGATAATTCGAATAAAAGGGCAATATTCGAAGAGATATTTAATCTCAATTTTCTTAATACTGCTAAGGATATAGCCAAAGGTAAAAAGGATGCCATGAGGGAAGGTATTCTGGATATGGAGGGAGATCTCAATGTAATGACTGATAAACTGGAGAATTACAAGGAATTAAAGAGAAAACTCAAAACTCAGGAATTAGAGGCTAAGATTAATAGATCTAAGCAGATAATGGAATTAGAATCTACAAGGTTGGATTATGCTAAGAAATTGGGAAATATTCAAAGGTCCAAGAGTGAAGAGGTATTGCAAACTTTACCCATAAGAATAAAGAATACTAATGAACTTATATCTAAGTATAAAACTACTAAAGATCTCTGTGAGGAAACTATAGATATACCTTTGGAAGAATTTATTGATGATATATATAAATTGGTAAAGAATAAGAGGTATAGCGAAGCTTTATCCTCCTTGAAAAAATTAAAGAAAGCTTATAAGGGTATATCTGATTGTGATAAAGAACTATCCCAACTATATGATAGAAAATCTAAGCTAATGGATATCAAGAGTAATTATGATAAGTTAGAAATGAAAGCTACTTGGTATTCCAGAAAAATGGTTGAGATCGATGATGAAATAAGAAAACTCAAAGAAGCTAAATTTGATACCTTTAGTGAGGATTATGAAGGTAAAATATCACATTTGAGGAAGAAGATAAAACCTCTAAAAGCTAAGTATGAATCTCAGTTATCCGAATATAGGGATTATCAATGGTTACTGGATGATCCATTGGGTAATCAGGGAATAAAAGCATTTTTATTCGATTCTTCCATTGATCTTATTAATGAGATACTGAACAAGTACGTGCCTATATTAGGATTTAAAATAGAGTTTGGAGTTAATTTGGATTCAGCAAGGAAGGATTTTGTTACTACCATAGAAAGAGACGACATAATAATGGAGTATGATGAACTTTCTGGTGGAGAAAAGCAATTGGTAAACATCTCCTTAGCATTAGCTATGAATGAATTACTCACAGTATCTCAGGGATTTAATATTGCTTTCATGGATGAAGTATTTGAAAGCTTAAGTTCAGAGAATATAGAGTTAGTAACTTCACTAATAAGAGAAATATTCAAGGATAAAACTTTATTCCTTATCACCCATCAAAATACTATCCCATTAGGCAATGTAAAAATCCTACAAGTCGAAAAAGTGAAAGGGTTAAGTAGTTACAAGGTACTATAAAGTATTGTATAAAATTACAATACTGATATTATGAACTCTAAACGCAAAGGTGATAAATTCGAAAGGGCTATTGCTAAGTGGTTTACAGAATGGTCTGGATATAAATTTGAAAGGAATCGGGCAGGATCTGGGGCATGGCATTCTAATAAGGATTCCACCTCAGATCTTACCTGTACTGATGAAAAACATGCTCATAGGTGTAAAATATCTATAGAATGTAAAAACTACAAGGATATAAAATTCGAACATATCCTATTAGGTAATAAGAATTGTGATATTCTTAAATTTTGGGAACAAGCCTATAAAGATGCTAAAAGATCAAATAAAGTTCCTATACTTTGTATGAGATATAACTCTATGCCTAAGGGAGAATTCTTCTTTGTAGTGGGAAATGCTTTAGCCCAAATTATATTTGCATATCCTCCAGTGATGGCTTATCCTTTTATGACCATTAGTACACCAAATCATGGAGATCTGAATATATTCATGGCAAGTGCCATATTTAAAACTGTACCATATAAAGCTATCCATAAGCAAGCTAAATTTATATTAAGGGAAAGAAATGAAGACGCATAGGACATACTGTATATTTTACCTTGAACCTAAATATTATAAGGATATTAATGAGAAGTTGGAAGAACTGGGATTAAACAGAAAGGTAAAAGCCATAATCCCAGTTCTTCAGATACTTAAGCGTAATAGTCGAGGTAAAATGTTATTCGAAAATGTTCCTATACTGTTCAACTATGGATTTATGAAAATGCCTACAGAATTGGCATATTCTAGATCTTTTCTCAATAAACTACGTAAAAGAATACCTGGGATAAAAGCTTGGCTTAAAGATACCGAAACTTTATTCTCTCGAAAGAAAAGAAGGAGAATAGACAATGCTGAGGATTGGGATGACTTCTCAAAGGTAGCTACGGTTCCTAAAAAGGTAGTAAGAAGATTTATCAAGTTAGCTAAGGCAAATAAAACTTATTCAGTGGAGGAATTAATGAGCCTTAAGATAGGAGATTATATTACCTTAACTAATTATCCTTATGAAGGAGTAGATGCTACGGTATTATCTATCGATTATAATGAGAAGATGGTAGAGGTAGTAATGTACCCAGAATATGGAAAACTTATTACTAAGTTACCATTTGATGATGTATTCTATACCATATACCGAGATTATAATCCAGATATATTAATAGGTCAGGATAAACCTTTTAATCCTAATACCTATACTCAGGATTATTTGGATAGATTGAAAACCCTTAAACGTAAAAGTAAGAGAAAATGACACCCTATCAAGAGAAAGCTTGGGATTGCTTAAAAGAAAAGGAAAGGCAATGCCTATTCTTAGCTATATCCGAAAATAAATCTACTTGTGAAGCTAGTCAACTTATGGGCATGACTCATTACAAGTATATGGAGTTAAAAGAACGGGCTGAGAAATTCTTTAGATTATTCAGTGACTTCTTTGAAAAACATGAGGCAATATTTAGACCAGATTGTCCTTGTGAATTCCAATTTAGGCATTATATAGAAGGAGTTATTGAAAAAAGAATAGGATCTAAGGAAGCCAGATTATTTACAGGTGATGCCAGCCAAATACTCCCAAAGGTAAATCATAGAACTATCACAAGGAATATGAGATGGCTTATAGAAACAGGTAATCCTTGGGATATTGATACCGTGAAATTTATCCGAGAATTCGATAGATGGAATACTTTTAGGATTCTACCCGTAATGCTTCAACAACCATCAGCATACAAGAGAAGACTAAATAGAAAATATAAAGCTTATATCAAATATTTACTTCATAAGATGCCAGAATGGTTCTTAGACAAAGTAAAAGAAAAGTATTGGTATAAGACTAATTACCCCAAAGAAAAGTATTATATTGTGATGATATATCCTTCAGATAGGATTAATTATAAGATAATACCTGTAAGACCAAAAGAAGAAGTAGTTAAGCAATTAACCCAATGGTATTTCTATGTATTCAAAACTGAGGATGATGCAGATACTTTTGGATTTATGGTTACTAGGTTTAATGTTAAATCTCGAGGAGTTTCCCTGGGACAAAAATTCTGGCCAGAATTCCGATTATGTATATCTCAGGCAATAAATTACAAAGAGATTAATAACATGGACCTTGGAGTATCTTCTCTAGACAATGCTTACCATGTAAGTAGAAGGAAGAAAAAACTCTCCAAAGACGATCCTAACCACATGGTCGGGCTAGCCAGAGCAAAAGAGAAAATTTTTTATTAAAATATTGCGTATATAAAAAATTATATGTATATTTGCAAAAAATTAAAATTAACACTTTAATAATATGGATGTAAATATAATAAATAGGCTAAACGCATACTTAAATATGCGTAAATTAGCCGATAGAATGGACAACAACAATCCCATCATAAGGATGTCGGTAATAACTCCTAATAAACATTCTATAGAAGCCTTATTCAAGGGATCCGACGGAAAATTATGGGTAATATATAATTTCCCCACAGAAACTTGTAATTTACCCATATCAACGTTCAAGGATTCCGTACTTTATCAAATTGAGGATGCAATCTTAAATTCAATATTATATGGCAGTAACTAAGAAAAAACTAAAACCTAAGATGGCAAACAAGGAGAAAGCCAATCTCCTTACATCTGCTGGTAGGCATATGACTTACCGAGATTTAAAAAGACAAGCAGTAATACTTGGTATGCCTTTTCCTGATGCTTGCAAAGCATCAGTATTTGGATTAATTGGATATATCAACAATTCTACCAATAAACCAAATCAGGAACTTATTAATCAATATGATGACTGGATGGATAAACAATTGGAAGAAATTGGATATGATAAGGACCATCCTTTAAGACATTCAAGGTTAAGGCTTGGGTTTCTCGGAGAAGAAGACGAAAACGGAAATAGAAGAACAAAACGAGTCCCGGGAATAAGGAAGAAAAAGGAAAGGAAACCTCCAAGAGAAAGGGATGAGTTTAATCTTATCAAGGGAACTAAAAAATCCTATACTTATGAACTAGCTGGAAAAGGATTTTCATTAGAAAGGGTTATTCGAAGAGTTAAAAAGAAGTTTCCTGATGCCAATGATAAATCCATAAACCTATGGTATAGGAAAGCTAAAAGGGATACTAAAAATGGCAAGAATAGCTGAGAATCCTCAAATAATATGGGAAGATAGATATTATCTTTGGAGCTATGTACCAGATCCCACAGGTATTTATAAAAATAGGAACAATTCAAAACTATTCCTTAGAAAACACATCTGTGGGATCCCCTTTTATACTAAACTACATGCTAAGAGGATGATGGTATACCAACTGGGAGTAGAATCATTACTAGAGATTAAAATTGCTTCTGGTAAAAAACTACTAGCAGAGGGGATAGAATTTTTACCTAAATATGCCGTAAAAAGAGTTTGGTATAAAAATAAGCTTCGAAAAATGAGGAAGTGGATAATGCCCCCAGATTATCTACAGAATAAACACCTCAGGAGGAGATTCACAGTAAAGATGCGTAATATATTAGATAAATATGGGAAAAAGAGATTCAACCAGGAACTTATCCGCAATTACTACGGCTACCGAATTGGGTTCAAGTTTTCATATCAAAACACCCAGAGATATAAGGTCAATCGTGCTCTCCTATCGGAGATATGCAAGGCTATCAGAATCCCAGAAGAAGATATTATCCTCCAATGGAAATATGGTAGTGCACTCTATTATCGGGGATCTATCACTCCATTTCTTCAAAAAGGAACACCTCAGTATGAAGCAATCCATCCAAAAATCGACAAGAATAGTAAAAAGAGGACTGTGGGACGAATTTCTCACATCCTTAATAATCTCGAAAGGATGCCTGATACCGAATCTATCCGAAAAACAGTTGAAGAGAGAAGTAGAATATCGAGGCTTCGTGCCGCTGGAGAAATACCCTAAATACAATCCTAAAAAATATTGCTATATCATGGTAAATCGATTAATCGAGGGGAAAGAATATATTTATCCCGCTAGATATACCAATAACTATAGATTGTTGAAAAAGGGAATCCCTCATATACATGATGAGTTTACTCTAAAAAGCATTATGGGATATACTAAAATACAATATACGTTAAACCAATACCAATAAAATATGGAAATGAATTTCAAAGAAGCCCAATCCCAGTTTCCCAAACAGGTATATAAAATTACCTGGGTAGAGGAGGAAGCCGTTGGTGAAGAATCCATAATTCTGAATTCAATGGTAGATTTTACTACTCTACTAGAAGAGGTGAAACAATATAACAATGATTTAGAACATAAGGAACACGGTTATCACCAAACCGTAATTACCAGGGATAAAACCGGTAAATGTGATAAACAACTATAAGTAATTAACCCTTTTAAAAACTTAAAACAATGGCAAAGAAAAATGCAAAGAAAGCCAAGGAATTGGCAGTAGTTTCAGAAGTAACACTTGAAAATGGAACTAAAATCATCCGTTATGAGGATGGTTCAGTAGAGGTTATCCCTGCTCCTTTCAAACTCTCTGCAGAGGATGTAGAATCTATCTTTGGAGAAGAGGAAGAAGAAGAGGATGATGACGATGATGATTCGGAAGAGGAAGAGGATGATGAAGACTCCGACGATGACGAAGAAGAGGAGGAAGAGGAAATAACTCCGGAATCTCTTGCAGAAATGGACTTCGAGGAACTTGAGGATGTATGCGAAGATAAGGAATTGGATGTAGATCCAGATGATTACGATGAGGATGAGGTAGAGAAACTCCGCAAGGATGTTGCAAAGGCCCTCGGAATCAAGCTTCCTGCTCCTAAGAAGTCTAAAAACGGAAAGAAGTAAAATCATAGAGGGAGGTAATACTCCCTCTTTTAAACCTAAATTAGTAACCGTATTTAAACTTTAAAATCATGGCTAAGAAACAAGAAAAGAAAAAGGCAATGACTGCTGAGGAAAAGGCAGCTAAGAAAAAGGCAAGACTGGAAGCAATTAAGGACCGCCCCGCCATCCAAAGACCTAACAGCAAGCAGATTGATGTAATCGAAGGCAAGGACACAGTAGTTGAGAACTACGGATATGCCATCAAACAGAAGAAGGAATATGTGGGTGTCCTGGTTACTTCAGTAGTAAAGAACAAGGACGGAGAAATTCTCTCTTCAAGCGTATCATTTGTTCCCGGTAAGCTTACCGTAAAGAGTAAGAAGAACCACGGTATCATTTGCTCCCCAAAGGAGAAGAAAGTTAAGGTTGATGATGAGGATGTAGAAGAGGGTGATGCAGAAGATTCTGAGGATTAACCCATAACACCTCCATATCTGTCATATTGATATTTTGCATGGATCCCCTAATTCATTTTAGGGGATCCTTTGTATATAAACACATACACTTATGGGAATATTTAAAAAGAGCCAAGAGAAAATCGAAAAGGAACAATTAAAAAAGGATATAATAGGATTCTGTTTACTTCAAGCTAAAGATGATGTTCAAGGAATATTGGATAACCCTTTAGATGATGAACCTAAAGAATTCTTTCAGAACCTTTTGAAGTGTATAGATTGGGTTATATCCGAGGACTATCCTAATATAGATAATAATCCTATAAAGAAACCCCAATGGCAAGGAAAGTAAAATATATATCCGATTTTGTTTCTGATCTAGTAGATATAACTTTTAATATAAGAAAACTTACTTTAGAAAGAAATAAAGAACTAGAAGCTAACCATAATAATGCAGCAAGAAGCCTGTTGATACAAATAAATCAGTTATCCAATAAAGGTAATTGGGTAATTCAAAAGATTAAGGAGAAACTATATGGCAATTCTATATTCCAGGTAACTTTTAAGATAGGAGAAGAGGTTCATCATGGGATGATAATTGCCCTATCTAAATCGGAGGTTATAGATTTATACCGGGTAATCTCTATATATTGGCAACAGGAAATTAAAATCCTAGAAATTAAAGAGATCCATCCTTTTATTTCGGATCACAAATCTATATTCATATAAATTCCGAAACTTATGAAGGAAAGAGAATATAAATACTCACCCGAACTAAGAAAGGCTAAGAATGAACTTTTTAAATACATGGAGGAAAATAACCTATCCTTTGATAAGGATTACAGTAAAGATCCCATCCATGGTAAAAAGATCGCATTGCTTTTACTTAAACTTAATAAGGAAAGAGATAAGATCATGGATCAATACCCTTTATCGGATGTAAAGAATAGATTAAAGTTATTAACCACTAAAACTCGTAGAATTATTATGAAAAAGGTAAAGAAAGCTGAGGGTAAGGAAACTACCTCAAAGAAGAAGGATCTTAAGAAGATCAAGGAAAAAGTAGAGAATAAGAAAGCTGTGGAGAAGAAGAAGGGATCCCGCAAGGTTGCTACTAAATATGACTATCCTTTGGTGGATGGCAGGGAAATGACTGCAGCTGAAAAGAAAAAGTATCGTATGGAGCAAAGGAAACTGGCTGCCGGTGAGGCATCTGCTTCCTCTAAGAAACCGGTAAAGAAAGCAACAAAGGATGATGTAAAAAAGAAGGTAGAAAAGGATAAAAAGGTGAATAAAAAGAAGAAAGCCGCTAAAGAGGAAGATTAAAAATCCATCGATATCTTCAGTTTAATTGTAGTCATCACGGGGAGGAGGGACCTAAAAAATCCTATCCTCCCTTTTTTCATCTTAAAACATTTAGAACATGGAATCTCAAGAAGATAAAAAGGTATTCAAACCTAAAATGAGAATAACTACCTTAAATGAGGATGGTAGTTACCTTCAGGATAGGTTAGTAGATGCCTATACAGAATTAAATACTGGACCCAAGTTTCAGCATAAGGGTCCGGTAAGGTTGGAAATAACCTTACAAACCAAACAGGATATAGATGCTTTTAAAACCTATATCGATCAACTTTCAGGTAATCTTCCATTAAAGGAAATTACGGGAAGAGGAAGACCTTCAAATTCTCCCACGGCTAACTTAGAATCACCCAGGGAGGATATTATGCTCAAGGTAGAGGAAATGGCCAAAAATGGAGAAAATCAGGATGCCATTATAAAATACCTAAGAGAACTGGGATTTGTATTTATCCTTACTGAGGATCTTCTTTATTATTTCCCAGATTTTCCCTTTAAATCTAAGGATATAGGTGAAGCTAATAATAATGGCCAATATCTACAATCATACTCGTGGATGATACGTTGCATTAAAAGGGCTAAAGATCCTAAGTCCGATAAATTCGATCCCATGATCCTGTTCGGATTTAAAGTAATGAATGGACCTTCTAAAAAGGTAATACCTTACTTATTTAGGGAAAGGAAACACCCTTTGCAAATAGATACTGGAAAGAAGATACTTACCTTCAGTACAGTAGAATTCACAAAGATGCCTGCATGGATGTTACCAGAGGAGAGGATGAAGTTCTCCGCAGAACAAAGGCAATTGCTTGAGAATCCCGATAAGCAGCCTTCTAAGTTCTTCCTCAGATGGTCCCATGATGTATTGCTTCCTGACTCTATTCATGAGAAGTTTATGAAACTTAATAAGGGTATAATCTTTAAAAACGACCTCAAATAATGAAAGGATATAAGATACTTTGGAAAATTGCTGAGATACAATTAGATGCCTTGCATAATATACAAGCACATAAAGAAGAACTTGATGATAACTTTATAATAAGATACATCGAGAATTCTTACAATGATATAAATATGGGTATAGCCAAGCTAGAGGATATATATACCCAAATATCCCAAGCCAGATGCCCTGATTTATTGATAAACCTTTTATCCGAATACCAAATCGGAATCTGTATTCACATACTTTTCCGAATGGAGGATATTTGGATGAACGAATTCTCTCAAAGGGATGTAATGGCAGCATGGGACCTTCTATTAAAAGCCCAATCTAAATTCCATCCCGAGTATATCCTTTCACAAGTAGAATATCTAAGAGAAAAGAGAACTATATGTCGGACTTAGAATTAAAAGCAAGGTCAATGGAGAGATTACTCTCCATTGATTTTATAAGAACCCCAGATTCTTCACGAATATATGCCTTGGGTCATACTGGTAAATCTCGGATGTTATATGTACTATTCCAAAATGGGAATGCCTATAAATACTTGGGAATAACCATCACAGACTTTAAGGAAATTGCCAATGCTCAATCTGTAGGAAAGAAGTTCCAGGAATTGGTGATTAAACCCAGCTATCCCTACAAAAGGATATTCCTAGAACACTTAGCTCAGAAAGCTATCAACCAGAACCACGCTAAAAAGTAATTTTTTAGTAAAAATATTTGCAGGTATAAAATTTTATGCTTATATTTGCAAAAAATTTAATTAACACTTTAATATATTACATTATGGAAGCAAAAGAAGTAAAAAAGGTAGAAAAAACCGCAAAGGTAGTAAAAAACGAAAAAACCCAAGCCACCGAACCTAAGGCTAAGGGAGTTACCTCAACCATTGCAAAGGTAACCGAGGTAATCAAATCATCTAAGGCAAAAGCCGAAAAACCCCAAAAGGTTAAATCCAAGGAAACTCCAAACACCACCAAGGCAAAGGTAACCAAGGAAGTTGAAGCCCAGCAAAAGGCTAACCTAATCGAAGGAGTAGTTGCTCATCGGGAAGTTAAATACATTTATCCCGACGATGTAACCGATACCCTTGCCAGGAAAAAATGGAGACAACAAGTAAGGAACAAGCTTAAGGACTTGGAAAGGGCTTGGCTCAGGATTCAAAACGAGAATACCAAAGAATCCCGGGCTGCAAAGAAAGCCTTAGAGGATTACAAATCCCAGGTATTAAAACAAGGTGTTAAAATTGCATAATTCAATCCTATCCGGGAAGAGGGAGTAATTAACCCTCTTCCTTTTTAATTACACTTTAAACACCTTGTTATATGCCTAAGTACAAACCTTATAAGGTTTTCTCTAAAAAGGAAACTCTAAAGTCTAACAAAGGGTTAGTGGAATTACATAAAAGGGTAATCACCACTTACCTTGTTCAACGGGATCTCAAACTAAAAACCCGTAAAAAATTTTTCAGGTTATACGACCTAGTAATCACCGCAGGCAATATCAATCAGTATTTCTTTTTGCCTGTAAGAATTCTAGTTACCGTAATAGTATTAGATCAAACAGATAATATAAATAAATACTTACAAGAACATGGAACCAAAATCCGAAAAGGTTTTTACAAACCCAAAAAAGTTAAATCAAAATCAGATCCTATGCCGAGGAAAATACCAATACAAGCAAAGATTGGCTCGGTTATCGCAAAACCCAAATATCCGAATAACCGCTACAGGATCCATTACTAAAACCGAACAAAAGTCTGGATTTACACATTTCATTAACTATGAGTACAACCCATCAAAATCTTGAATCCCTGAAACTTATGGAATGTCCCTTAAATATTGCCTTTGAGGGACATATCATAAATGGGAAATTTACCTTTGAGGAATTAACCCAGGTATATTGGTCGATAAACAAGGAAATAATTACCTCATATTCTACAGAAGGATCCATAAAACCCATTTATGGTTATATCCTAAGGGGAAGGATGGAGAATAATACCTTTGCCATAGAATCCTATCACCATTACCCTGATGAACCTCATAAATTAATTATTATGAGGATCCCAGAAGGAAAACCATTGGAGGATTTTATTTCACCATCCTCATTATGGACTCGGAATAATGGGAAATTCCTTTTCCAGGTAATCCCAGAATCTATAAGGATATAAATAATCCTAATTTCACCCTATGTGCGAGACTAAATTAAAAATTGGCTCCAGGATCCTAGATTTACACGGAAATATTTTTAGGATCCTCAAATATAAGGATCTCCATTTTGGGGATCCTTTTCCCATGTTCGAAGAAAATGAACATCCCATATTTACCAGGGATTTAATAAGTGATAATCTATTTATTCTTATAAAGAGAACAGATACTAAATATAATGCTATCTTTGGGTTAGAACAGGCATATAATAAATTCTATCTAAGAGTTTCTATGCTAAAAGAAGATTATATTCCTGAAATAGATATTAGAAAAGCTTATGAAAACTACAAATGTAAAAAGATACCCAAGACCCTTGGGAACTACTTCGATGATGATACAATATCATCAATCTGGAGATCAATCCATCCTGGAAAAGGTTAGAAGCTATATCCTGGGACAATGGTCTATGGGAAATGGTATGATCTGTGGAATACACTATTCCATTGCTCAGTTAGCTAATTACCTGGGAGTAGATTCTGAAACTATCAAGGTATATATGAGGGACAAGGTGCTCAATTCTCGGGTATGGGATAAGGAGCAACAGGAGAAAATACTTATGGGATTACTTGGAGAACAATTGGTATGGGCTATGGAAGATCGTATGGATATTGCTAGCCAAGTACAAATTCTCCAAGAGGCCCAGGGAAATAAGTATGTACCCTATCTAACTGCAGAATTAAACAAGGCTCTCAAACTACGATTGGATTCATCCTCTTCAATACAGAATATTGTTCGTAACATGTCCGGTGGAGGAAGTACCAATATATTCAATCAGATAATCAATTCAGGTAATACTGTACAACAGCAACAGCAGTATATAACCTTTGATGAAGCTAGAGAACTGATTGAAAATAATCAAGCTGAAAATACTACAGATGAAGCTAAAGTTCTAGAAGCTAAATATGACATTAAGTCGTTACCAGAAGTAGTAGCTTATGCTCAAGGTATAAAAGCTACGGATGGATCTAAATTAAATAACAATGAACTAAATGCTATCACTGATTCATATAAAGAAACTTTAATAGAATCACCTAAATTACACCATGAAATGCGAAGAGAGATAGAGGAAAATATAGATCCAGAATCTGAAGATCCTGAATTGGATCAATACATAGAGGAGATAGATAATGATCCTACTCCCAAATCTATAAGTGGAACCTTTTTAACGGAGGATATAAAATGGTAGACTTTAAACCTTCAGAAATAAGTTATTTCTATAAGAAGAAACAACCTAATTGTCCACATAAGCGGCTATTACCCTGTGTAATAAATGGGTGGACTAATATAAAAGTATTCGTATGTTCTAAGAATGATCATAAATGTTCACTTAAAAACTGTAAACAAAATGGAGAATAAACAGCTTATCCTTTTATCCTCGGTAAATAATGAGGAAATGGAACAGAACCCGTGGCTTAAAGATGCCATGAACAACAAATTGAAGAATGCCTTGGTTGGACCTGTTATTGCTATCAATGGTATGCAAGAACAACAAGTTAGGATCCAAAGAATGCTAGACATATTTACCCATGATGGTATAAAGCCAAATTTCATATTCAATACTCCGGGACAATTGATGCAATTCATATTGCCTTTAGATCATCTGTTGGTAACTATACTATTCATCCCCCATCCCAAAGGAGGCATAAATGTCAATGTAAGGATAAATAAACTCATAATCGCTAACTCCGATACTTATGAGGCCTCAGAAGATAAGGCAGAATTTGCAGAATAAAAATTTTTGATTTAATTTTGCAACAAAAATATATGAAAGAAAAAAATTACACAAATTACAGAGTACAACCTGGAGAACAACACTGGGCAGTCATTGCTACCAACAAAGATACTCAAAAGGACGAAGTAGTTAAAAGATGCACAAACAAGGCACGTGCATACGCCTATGCTTCTAAATTAAATAATCACAAGGTCATACATGGCAATCGATTAAAAATAATCATGCTACAGAAGGGACTTACTAATGAAATGGTGGCAGAACTTACCGGATATAACTTATCTACAATAAGTTGTTGGAGGAACAATAATAGACAACCATCTTATGGAGCTATTCTGTATCTTTCAGAAGTACTTAAGGTTCCGAAGGAGGAACTTATTACTTTCTAACTATATTACTTTGTTTAAAGTGTTAATTTGTGTAATGCTTAAATCACAAGGTGAGAAGATTAACGGGATAACATTCAGTTAAACAGCCGGAAAGAATTCGTTGATTTTTCAAACTTGTATGAACTCATTAGATTAAGCAATTTACTAAATGCCCCATTCGAGAGAACAGGGCATTTTTTATGTTCGAACATAGAATACCTCCCACTTCATCCAGCCCAAATAGTGCAATAAATAATGTAAAATATTGCGTATATTTATTTTATTGTTTAATTTTGCACCGTGTTTAATTCTAATTTAATTTATATTTATATGGATGCAATTAAAACCAAATTAAACGGCGTGAATAATTTGCAAAATGCAAATAACCCCACCGCACTTCGACTACTCAGTCACTTAGCTAACTTTTCAGGTTATTCCATTGAATGTATCAAACGGTACTTCAATAATTCTTCTGAGTCACTCTCATCACTGTTGCAACATATCCAGGAACAACCCAAACAAAACTATGCCTTCTTGGTAATGCAAACCGATGATGAGGTACTATACTGGGAAAACGATGATGATACTTGGGCACAGTTAATACAAACTGATTGCCAAATCAAATCACCCAACGGTTACAAATTTCACATCTTAATTGCCTTTGACTAATGAAACCCGAAACAAAAGAAACAATATGGGAGGTGGTTACAATAGCCTCCCTACTTATAATAACTTACATTTCACTCATATTAGTAGGAACATTCTAAACATCACAATTATGGCTTACCAAAAATTATCCATAAATGACTTCCAATTTAAACCAACAGGGTACGGAAGATATGAAGTTACCTATACTTCCCCAAAAATAGGAAAACAATGGAAAACCTCTATTACTGACATGAGTCTAATAGATGCTACCAAAAATGCTGAGGAACCAAGACAATTCGATTTACGAAGATTGCTATACCTTGTAAAACATGGGGTACCTCAATACTAAACCAGCCTAAAAGGTGCATTTATTGTAAAAATATTTGCACCTTATTATATTTATGTGTAAATTTGCACTATGATAATTTATATTTATGTTTAATCAATTAAATTTTACAAGTTATGAAAAAAGCAATCAAATCAAATGAATTTAATGTCGTATTAAATGCAATGCGCCACCACTACATCCCTCACCTCATAGATTACATGGGAGAGATACCAACTCCAACCAATGCAATATGCGCCGAATATGACATAACTGATGCTGCAACTCAGGATCACTGGTATTTCTACACCTTTAATACCTTACAAGACTTCACCGGTTATCTCAAACAGTTACTTGATACACTGGATTTAACCTCAGGTGGAGACGATCAATACTTTGATTACAATCCTGCACAACTCGAAGCAATACTCTATATGCTTTCTCAACTGGATATATCAATGATGCTTAACCACTGGGAATACGAATCAGAAGATACCTTAAATAAGGGACTCGATACATTATATACCCAGTTAAAACAGATTTTCGATAATTATTTCGAAAACGACGAGCTTCACGAGATGGACGATATCTACCAGAAATATCTGGATAACATTGATTTCGAAAATCACTCAATCAATATTCAATTCCTCGAAATTTCAAACCTATAAATAATATGCCTATGTAACAAAACCAATAAGGAGTAGCCCAACAGAGTTAATTAACATTAGCAAAACTAACACTTTTTACCAAATGGGCTGCTCCTTACCCTTAAATAATAACACTTTAAACCCAAAAACAATGAAAACAATATTCACAACATTGGCCTTCATAGTATTACTATCAGGATGTGCCACAACTAAAAAATGCACATGTACTAGTGCCTGGATTACTTATTGCAACAAATACAATATAAATCCACATAAAGCAACTCTAGAACAAGAAAACTATTTCTTGGATTGCTATTATGGCTCAACAGAATATGAAAACGATATAAACAATCATAACCATGTTATACGATGAATTACTACAGGAGTTTGCTTCACAAGCAATACTTATGGATGCGGATGATGCCAAACAAAAATTCGATAATACTTTGGCACAACTAAAATCTCTCAAAGAAAGAGACGATTTACATTATGCCGATTACGTACTCGCTGTACAAGATTTAGGCTTAAGCCATAATTACGAATATATACACCGTTTAATCCAATTAATAGAACCAGAACGATGAAAAAGTACCTATTTATCCTATTCCAAATCGATTATGATTCTCCTCATGACTATGCGGACTATCTAGAACCAATAATTGCTTCTAGTGTCAAAGAATACTTCAGTAAAATCGATACTTCTGAACTGGACGGGTATGAAAACCATCTAATGATTATCGATACCAATACTCACAAGGAAGTAAAAACTATCCTATTCAGTGACAATGTATCAGAAAATATAATAAATGCTCCAGAAAACCAAAGCCTATGATTAACATTAGAATCCAAGGTATAGAGACCCTATTCAATACAATCAAGGATCTCTATAATTACGAACTAAATAGGGCTGACAAGGATAAACTCCTATCAGAAATAACCAAAAGAGCTGAAAATCCCAGATCATCCAAGATAATAAATCTAACCGTAGGTAAGAGACTAATCATACTAAAGGATTCAGTATCTCAAACCATTAAAACCTGGGAAATGACAGTAACCATGGAAATTATAGACCATCCCTGTAGGCTACTACCAGTACTCAAACCAATAAAAATAACATTTCAATTCAATAAACTATGAAACTACAAGATAAACTAAACCGAGTTAAATCTGAGCTTATATCTTCAATACAGGAGGATACATGCTATGGAGTAAACCCTTTCAAGGTTCAAATACTCAGTAAAGATATACTACCAGCTTTTGGTATTGCTATTATCCAAATAGGATATCAAGAACACTATCCAGGAGAATACCTTGATTCTAACTGGTATAATAATCGAATACTTGAGGGATTAATAGATAACTACGATTTAAGTAATATCGAAATAGACATAGTAAATCTCAATGATAAACAAGGTAACCCATTAACCCAACAACTTATAATAATTGCTTAATATGAAAGAACTAAAGAAAAATCCATTGCCTATTCCGGCAAAACTCTTACCATTCGATGCCAAGAGACTGAAGGTAATAGAAGACAGACTAGATCGAATCGATAAAATCCTCGATAACCTCTTAGAGCAGCTAGCTGAACAAGGGATCATCACATTACCTAAATCATAAATACCTATAAACAATGAACAAACAAGAAATACGATTAGCTTGGAAAGCCTTCCCAACATGGGCTTGGATATTATCAGTACCCAAAGAAGATCAATCTCTTCTCCAAGAAATAATATCCTCAATGTTAGATTCAGACCTATCCCTAATATACTGGCAAGATCAAGATCTATATAGATACTTCAGTCTCCTAATCGAAGATCAGGGAGTACAAGCCGGACTAAGAGAATACGGATACTGGATCCTCACTAAGTATCTCCAAATAAAATCCTATGAGGAATACTTAGATAGGTACGACGAAATACGAAAATTCTCCTATCACAACCTAAATAATAACCTCATAGAACCATAAAGTATGGAACTAAATCAGAAACTAAATAGGATACTGGATGAAATCCAAGCAACCTTTGAAGAAGGTAATCCTTACCAAATAGATATAATCGAATGTGGACAACTCCCAAACCTACCAATTAAGTTCATCAAACTTCACATAAATAATGCCCATATACCCAGACCATTCCCTTCTAGAAACGATTACTATCTTTCTTCAGATTATTACTCTGAAAGAATATACGAGAACTTAACGGAATTACCAGAGGATATAGAAGTATCCATCCATACCCTAGATATAAATGATCCTCAAAACACAATTGATCAGATAATCCTCATATCCTAAGAATCTCCATAGAGATTATAGGTATCTCAACCACCCACCCCAAACAAAAAGAAAACCAATCCTAAGAAAGAGATACCTATAATCCCAATACTACCCATACTACCCACCAAACACAAAAACCAATATAATAATAACAACCTAAACAATAACCTACCTAATCAGATATAAAGGTACACACATATACATACCCATATAAAAACCAATCTGAAGGGTACTAACAGATACATACTATACATACAATCTGAATATTATCAATACTTCACAATCACAATCCTCAAATACCTAATATATATATATATATACTAATATGATAAACAAACTAACTGTGATTTAAGGGGCGGGGGTCGCGCGGGGATCCTGCTTTTGTGATCCTAAAAATTTTTAATTGGGGGGGCTCTGTACATCCAGCTATCTCTACTGTACTATTTAGCTAATGTCTAATTTCCCAATTTTACCAAAAGGCAGCTCTTGACCCTCCATAAAATTGCAATTTTGGCACCCCAAATCCCTTAAATCCCCATTACCTTTTTACTATATATTATATATAAAGTACTCGGAAAGGCTACGTTCCAAATTTCTATTGCCAGAACCCTCGTCCACTATTGCCAGAATAGCTTTCCTTCAAATTTTGGGGATCTTGGGGAAATTAGAGATCCTAGATGCCATTTTTGGGGATCCTAGCAATAAAATGGCACCCCAAATTCAAGGATCCTCACTGATTTTTATTGCCCCGAATTGCCTTAATATGTAAATATTTTTTACTAAAATCGCTAACCAAGTTGCCTAATTTTGTAAAATCCTTTTACTTTTCAGGCCCTCAAAATGCTTGCCTATTTATACAAATTATAAATAACAAGGTACCCCAAAGAGCCATAATTTATTAAATCCTCAGTGTAATTTTACCTTCCTATCCCCAAATTTTTAAGGAATTAAGGCCTTCCAGGATGCTAAATTATTGCCAAATACTAGCAAACATACGAGTTATACGCCATATAAATACTAGTAAATAAAAACTTACGCTCTTCTAAACAAAGTCCCTTACTAACCCATAATACATACCTCCAAAACATATCTACTTTCATACTCACCCCAGATTTACTACTCAATCCCGGGAATATCCTTCACCACCAGCCCAATAAAGGACATATTTATAAAAAATATTTGTAGAATAAAATATTATTTGTAAATTTGCACCGTGAAAATTATGTTTAATCAATTAAATTTACAAGTTATGGAAAAGAAAGTATTTAATCAGTATGTAACTAATTATGCAAGTATTTTAGACAATAAACCGTATGCCACTCACCTTGCAACCAACTACTTTGGTTCACCACTGCCTCAATTCAATTTCCCTATCACATTCGAAAACAACATTGCATTCGATAACCCAGACATTCCGGGATTGCTTTCAACACAAATCGATTACATAATATCCCTCATCGATGCCAAGCCTTCTCTTAATATTAATCACATTTACTTAAAATCCTATATTACCGATGAACAATCACAAATCCTAATTTATATATCACTAAACGACCAAACTCTTTCTCAGGCCGAGGCTAACTATATTGGCCGACAAATCTGGGAAAACTCCGATAACACTCCACTGGTATCTGCAGACCCATTAAATAACCAACTCTACATCTTCATCTCAGAAACCTTCTAATAAATAACCGGGAGGGCCTAACACATGGCCCCCTAATATTAATAACCCTTTAAAACTTCACAACTATGATTACAATCAAATTCAACAACAGCCTATATATACATCTCAATCAAATACAACTCGAGAAAACCCTAGAATCTCTCCAATCACAAGGTATAGACTTATCTGATTACTTAGAGGGCTATTCTTTCCCATCCCCAGATGCCCTCTATAACCTAATCCAGGATAAAGACAACCTGGTCATCTATTACCATCAAACCGTACCAGAGGACTTCAATATACTAAATCCTCAAAATTTCGAAATTGTCCTAAAAGGCCTCGAACAACTTTATATATACCAACGAGATCAGTTCCCTCTATTACAAATGGACTTCTTCCCAGATGCCCTTACAGTTTACACTTACTCTCAAATCTGGGAAGAGGACTTCGAAAAATTCCAAGAAGCTCCAAACCAAGACTACGACTGGGACAATCTCCCAAATCAGCTTAAAATGCCAAATTCGAACATGCACATAGGAAATTACAATCCTATTACCCGTATTGCTACAGTATATCACTATTACATATTATAACCTATATATTTGTTTGCTCTTATTACCCGGCCTATGCGATATATCCCGGGTATTGTACATTCCATTCAATTTAATTGTTAAACGTAATGGGCTTGCTTAGTTGAGAAACTGGGCAAGCTTTCTAGTGTATACTTAAATACTTACCATATAATTACTACTTAGATACTTACCCCAATTACTAGCATATTCGCTAACTCTGAAACGCTAACTTTGATACACTCTTAAGCCTTAAATCCTTATATACTAATCCTAATAATATAATAAGGCCCATATACCCACTTACCCCAAAGGCAATGGATAAATATATAGGATGGCCATAAATCAATATTATCCTATATCACAACCACATACCTTAATATAGACATACCCCTAAGATACTTACCATCATGCCGGCCCCTCGGAGGCGGGGCACATACCCACACCCTATATATTTGTTTTTTATTCTCACAAATTTTGATGTCTACAAAAAATTATGATAAATATAAAAATTTCTTTTGTTCATTAAATTTTTGTAAATTTTTAGTAATTTGTTAAGTTCTGTAATGTTCATTAATTAGTTGTTAAATATATAATATATGTATGCACGTGTGCGCGTATATAAAAATAATTTTTAATTTTCAAAATTTTTGATGTTAAAAAATCTTTTTTGAAAAGTTTTTTTGATATAAATCAAGAATATAATATTTTTCTAAAAAATCTATGAAAATATTTGCAGGATTGAAAAAAAGTGCGTACCTTTGCAATGTGCAATAAAGAAAAAAGCACACATTCA
>OJKW01000089.1_pt1 | contig 86472 bp, 78 predicted proteins | sample 1596591 | NCBI WGS metagenome assembly OJKW01 (sample SAMEA4350166, study PRJEB24818) | metagenome | biome: human; feature: gut; material: faeces | place: Denmark | collected 2013-09 | reverse complement strand
CAATTCACTGAAAGTACTGAAAACAACTGAAAATAAAAATAGGCTTATAAAACACTGATTTATAGCTTATTTATTATCACTTTATTGGGTGTTGTTTGCATTTTGTATATATACTGCGTAAATCTGGTAAATTTCGACAACGGGAGCTATTGCGTGATGCTTATGCTATGCTTCGGCGTAGCGTACATTCACGTATATTTCCCGTAAGGCTTTACCAGAGCCGCCATTAGAGATAGCGTGTTTTGTACGCTATCTTTTTTACGGCCCGGGTCGTTAAAGAAAAACTTAAAATGGGAAAGGTCATATTGACAGCCGTCGTCACGCTGGACGGCTATCTGGCAAACAGCTCGCGCAAGGCTGCTGAATGGCTCGGCGGCGACAGGTACGGGATTGGCAGGATGAAGGCTTCCGCCCACGTGCTCACTCAGGACACGCCACTGACGATGCTTCCCGACTGGCTGGAACGCAGTCCATACGGCATGGTCTATCTTGTCGAGGCGGAAACGGCCACGGCTGGAATGGTAAACGGGCTGATACGGATGCGACTCATAGACGAAATGGTCATCCACACGATACCCGTGGTTGCCGGAGGCGGATGCCGCCTGTTCCACCCTATGCTGCCCGAAGACACCTTGGAATGCCGTTCGGTACGGATGTACAAGGACGGTACGGTGAGGGCAGTTTACAGACGCGGCGGAAATCCGCGCAAGACGGGCGTTTCCGTGTTCGCCTATGTGTTCGGAAAGCTGCTCCGTGTCCTGATTCCGAACAGGAAGGAGGAGGAAATCTATCCTTCGGAATACAAATTATGACACAGAACTTGCTGAATGGCAATCACTTGAAAAAACAGCCGAAAACAAAGCCATCATCCGGGCATTCCATTTGCCGGACAGTTCCATGTGCGCACACTTCAACCCAAGTGTAACAACATAAAACTGATAGCAAATGGAACATCTCATATTGACGGAAACAGAGTTTTTCCGTCTGATAGACAATCCCGGCAACCGCAGCGGACTAAATGCGGCATACAACGAGTTCACAATGGCGGTCGTATCGCTCTGCACGGGAGCGGCAAGCCCCTGCCATCCCCTTCCTGCGTTGAGCTACGCGGAAACGGAACTGCAATACCACAAAGCCCTGCAAGGCACGGACACCGACCACGGCGTATATGTGCGCAAAGCCCTCGCCTTCGTGCGCAAGATGCTGAAGCACCTCTCCCTGCCACACAGCCAAGTGCCGCCACTATCCTCCATCCCCTCCAAAGACGAAAAGAAAAACGACACGCCTGCCGATGCCCCGCCCATGCGGTGGACGGGCAAGGCGTCCGACCTCGTGGAACTTATCTACGGCATCAGCGAAATGGGCTGCATCAACGGCGGCGAAGCCTCGCTGAAAGAGATTGCCGCCTACTTCTACAAGGTGTTCGGGGTGCAGGCGAAAGGCTGCTACAACATCTACAATGACATCAAGATGCGCAAGAACGAGAGCCGCACCTACTTCCTCGACCGCGCGGCGGAGAAAGTGAACAGACGGATGCTGCTGGACGAGGAACGGGAGCGGATGAGAAGATAAAACATTTTTGTTAATCATACAAAACAAAGAGGGCAAGGGGGCGCGTGAGTGTCTCCTTGCCTGTTTTTTAGGTCATAACGTATAGAAATAGCGTAAAACTTTCTTTTTCGGCAGGGCAATTTATTATTTTTGTAAACCAAAGAGCAAGACGATGGAAACAGACAATCTCAATAGCATACAAGACCTGATAGCAGAAAAGGAAGGCGGCAAGGTTGAGTTCAAGCAGACCACCGGGCAGTTAGAGCGCGGCATGGAAACGCTGTGCGCCTTCCTTAACGGTGAAGGCGGCACAATACTGTTCGGCGTGACAGACAACGGGAAAATCATCGGGCAGGAAGTGAGCGACAAGACGAAACGGGAGATTGCGGAAGCCATCCGCCTGATTGAGCCGTTTGCCACGGTAACGGTCTCTTACGCAGGTATTCCCGATACGAACAAGCAGGTCATCGCCTTATATGCAGAAGAACAACGCTATATGCGTCCGTTCTCGTACAAAGGCAGGGCTTACCAGCGGATAGAAAGCGTGACATCCGTCATGCCGCAAGACAAGTACAACCACCTGTTGATGCAAAGGGGCGGCAAATACAGTTGGGAGGCGATGCCCAATCCCGACCTGCAAATCAACGACCTCGACGAGAATGCCGTCATCGGCGCGGTACGTGCCGGAATAAACTGCGGGCGTCTGCCGGAAACCACCATCCGCGAGGAAATACCCGCCATCCTTGAAAAATTCGACCTGCTGCATGGCGGGAAGCTGAACAACGCCGCTGCCGTGCTGTTCGGGCGCAACCTGTATGACTATCCCCAATGCCTGTTGCGAATGGCAAGGTTCGTGGGCACGACCAAAGAGGAATTCAGGGATAACCAACGCCTGCAAGGGAACATTTACACGCTGTTAGACGCAGCCATGTCGTTCTTTTTCAAGCATCTGTCCTTGTCGGGAAAAATAGAAGGGCTGTACCGTGAAGAAAAACTGAGCGTACCTTACAAGGCATTAAGGGAATGTTGCATCAATGCCTTTTGTCACAGAGCCTACCATCGCCCGGGCGGTTCGGTGGGCATCGCCATCTATGATGACCGTGTGGAAATAGAGAGCAGCGGCGCGTTTCCTCCCGACATGACCCTTGAAAAACTTCTTGGCGGACACAGTTCTGAGCCACCCAACCTCATCATAGCCAATGTGCTTTACAAAAGCGAACTGCTGGAAAGCTGGGGACGCGGCATCAGCCTGATGATAGACGAGTGTCGTCGTGCCGGCATACCCGACCCGGAATTCCACACGGACGGAAGTTCCGTATGGGTGGTATTCCGTTATAAGAATGAAACAGCAGGACAAGCACCCGACAAGCACCCAACAAGCACCCGGCAAGTACCCGACAAGTACCCGACAAGCATTGTCCGGCTCATAGAAATGATAGGGGAACGTACTTACTCGCTGAAAGAAATGATGGGAATGATGGAACTGAAAGACAGGGAGAATTTTTTGGTCAATTATCTTAACCCGTCCATGGAAGCCGGATTGGTGGAACCGCTCTATCCGGACCAGCCGAAACATCCTAAGCAGAAATACCAACTTACCGAACAGGGGAAAGCATTGTTACAAGAAGGCAAAAAGAAAAATTAAGAAGCCGAAAATCATAAGGAAAATCCGTAACCCGGTCGTGAACAGAACCGAGCTACGGATTTTCCTTTTTTCGCCTGTGGCGTATTACTTATTCTGCAAGAGATGTTGCAGTTCGGGGTCGGACTGGATACGCTGCAACTCATCGGCAACAATCTGACGCACCTCAGCCTTGATGCGGTTGTAGTTCTCCTGTATCATCTCTTTCATGCGGTCGTTGCCGTCGGCATCGGTGAAGTCCGTAATGACGGGGATAGGCCTGTAAGCCTGTTCCTCGCGTTTTACTTTCTCCGCGTCCACGACTATCTCGCAATGGAAGATTTTCTGCTCGATGCGCTCACCATAGTTGTCGGCCACCGCGCCCACGAACATGCCCTGCGTGAGCGTGGAAATTTTGCTCGCCGGGATAAGGCTTTCCATCTGCGTGTTGATGGAGGTGGACTTGTCCTCGCGGTTGATGGTGATGCTCTGGCGCCTTTGCAGAATTTTGCCGAAACGCTCCGAAAGCGTCTTGGCGGTCTCGCCCACCACCTGACCGGAGAAGATGTTGCCCACCGTGTTCATCACTACGGCGGCTTCCTTGTCGCCGTAATCGCGCTTGAGTTGCGAGAAGTCCTGAAAGCCGAGGCAGACCGCCACCTTGTTGCTGCGGGCGGTGGCGATAAGATTGTCCAAACCCTTGAAGTAAATCGTAGGCAGCTCGTCGATAATCACCGCCGACTTCAGCTTGCCCTTCTTGTTGATGAGCTTGACTATTCGAGAATTGTACAGCCCCAACGCCGCGCCGTAGATGTTCTGTCGGTCGGGATTGTTGCCGACACAGAGTATTTTCGGCTCGTCGGGATTGTTGATGTCGAGGGTAAATTCGCTGTCAGACATTACCCAATAGAGCTGCGGGGAAATCATCCTTGACAATGGTATTTTCGCAGAAGCGATTTGCCCCATCAGCTGCTCAGCTGCGCCGCCCTGCCAAGCGTCCATAAAGGGTGAAAGATAGTTTTCCAGTTCGGGATAACTGGTGAGGATAGGGAAAATGTCCTCATACCGTCTGTTCAACAACTCAATGGCGTGTGGGAAGGTGCAATATTTTCCATCCTGATAAATCCGTAAAAACCAGATAATACTGGCAAACAGTATAATCGGACTCTCCACGAAGAAGTCGCCCTGCTTTTGCACCCAAGTCTTGTTCAAATTTAATAAAATGGTGTAGGCGCTCTCGTAGGCATCGGTAATGTCCTCCATGAAATTCGGGTGTATGGGGTTGCAGCGGTGGCTCCGGCGTGGATCATCGAAGTTGATTACGTAAAACTTCGGCTTGACTTTGTAGCCGTCGCCGTGGTTCATCAGATGGTTGTAGGCGATGGTCGATAAGTCAGGATATTTGAAATCGTAACAATAAATACTAAAGCCCTTTTCAATCTGTTGTTTGATAAAATTATTTACCACGGCATACGACTTTCCACTGCCCGGCGTGCCTAATACGATGGACGCACGGAACGGGTTTACCACGTTGATATATCCGTCGTGCCACTTCTTCCTGTAATAGAAGCGTGTAGGCAGGTTCACCGAATACTCGTTCTCGATGAGCCGGGTCTCCTGCATAAAGCTCTCATTCTCCACGTTGAACACGTCATCCATGAGGTTGGTGCGCAGGAGACGGCTCATCCATGTGCCTGCCATGAGCAGGCAGACATAGCCCACCGCCATCGAAGCCGCATAAAAAGCTGCGTTGGCTTCCACAGGTAAAGGCAAAGACAATATCCACCAGTTAAGAAAGAAAAGCACCAGCCCTGCGGCAAGCACCATCCAAATTCTTCCCCACGTGATTTTTTCTTCCTTGACGCCTTTCGTGCCCAGGCAGGAAAGCGCCAACAGCACCAACGCAAAGAGTTTCGTATAAAGAATGTGGTGGAACAGCCTGGCAGTGCGGTCGAAGTTTATCAGCACCCTGTCCACGACACCGATGTCGATGCCCCACAGCCTTACGGCTTCGTAACAATACCAATAAAGGTGGATGACCACCAGAATAATGCTCACGGCGCGGAGAAAGTCCATGATTTTCGCCAACGCCCTCAAATCGTCAGTCTGTTGTGACATAAATCTGTTTCTGTTTTAAGTTGAACAATATATCCGCAAGGCACGGTACGGAGGTGAGCATACATCTCCCCGGACTTCATGGTACATGAGGCCGGACCTGATGTAGGATGAAGTCCGACCTCATCCCCTATACCCTGCGAATGGATAATTTATAAGCCCAAACCCTTGCGGCGTTTCTTCCGCTTGCGTTTGAGTTCGCGCTCGAAGGCGGCTTCCTCCGTCTGTGCGCCCGATGCGTCGCCGGAGAGTAAGCCTAAGCCCGTGGAATACCCTTCATCGTGTTCCGACTGTACGAAGGTATCCGGCTGCGGTGCGTCCTCCGTGACAGTGAACGGCATCGGCGGCGTGCCGGCATACGACAGGGTAAAATGCTCCTGCAATGCGTTGGCGGAAAACTCTTTGCCCAAATGTGAGCCGTTCAACACACAGCCCGTTCGGTGGTCGATGAAGGTTGCCCCGTAGATGCGCCCCTCGTCTGTATGGCGGAACACCACGTCCACACCCTTTGTATGAAGCAGGGCGATGAACTCCTCCTTATGGTACGTCCGGGCAAGCGCGGCAGCGACGGTCTTGCGCGTCATGTCCGCCGGACGCTTGTCGCGGATGTGGGCCTTGGAGTATTCAAACCTGCGCCGCACGGCCTCGTAGCCGACGGACTTCCCGATACGGGACGCCTTGAAAGGATTGCTCACCTTGTTCCCGGCATTGTCGGTGGCGGAATAGACCAGCCCGTGATATTCCCGTCCGCCCGCCATGCCGCGGGCTTCCTCCACCGTGACATTGTAAAGGGAAAGCAGGGCGCGGTATTCGCCCATCGTCCGGAACTTGTAGGCCGCCATGACCGCCTTGACGGTGTTCGCCACCTGACGCTTCACGTCGCCTTGCGAAACATCCACCTTGCGCAAGGGATTGTCGTGACGGTGCTGCCTGCGGTCGGCAGGGTACAGGCCGTACTTCTTTTCCAACTCTGTTGTGATACGCTTGCTGCGGCGATGGATGAAGTCCTTGTTCAGCCGTCTGCCATGTTCATCCACATTGACGGATACGATGTGCAGGTGGTGGCGGTTGATGTCCTCATGTTTGAAGATTAGATAGGGCTGGTCGCCGTACCCCAGCTTCTCCAGATACTCCCGTGCAAGCTGTTCCATCTCCATGTCCGTCAGGCGGTCGTCAGGATGAGGATTGAGGGAGATATGGATGACCTTGTTCCGTGTGCGGACGTTCTCCGGCATGTAGCGTTTGAAATCCTGTTCGGCACGGGCGATGTCCACCCGCCCGCTGCCGTCGTCAAAGACCTTGTTCACGGCAAGCAGCTTCCCCTCACCCTCGTTCACCTTCATGCCGTTGTAGGCGAGTGCGCCGTACAGCGACGTTCCTACCGTGATTTTTGCGACCATCTTTCCTGAAACTCCCTTGACAGTTCAACGACCTGCCGCGTGATTGCGGCCAGTTCCTTCGTGCACTGCTCCAGCCTGTAGAGCAACGCCATCGCCTTCTTCTCGGAGAAATGGCAGCGCAGCTCCTTGACCACTTGGTTGTAATTGTTGCCCACCATGCGGTACTGCGCATGGAAAGCGGACAGCTTTGTGCAGTAGTCGAGCAGTGTCTTGTCCGTGACCAGCACCCGAAAGGACTGCCCGAAGAAGTGCGCCTTCAGAAACACCGCCCTCGCCTCCACGCCTGACTTGCCGTGCATGGCGAGAAACCTGAGCCATTCCCCATCATCGAAACGCACCATCACGCAGTGCGACTTGCGGCTTTCACGTGGGTGCCGCCCCCACTTGGGCGTTTCCGCCCTGTCTTTCGTCTTGTTCTCGTTCATATTACAATGGATTTAGTGGTGTCACGGCATAAGCGCAGCTTCGGCAATCGCACCGCAGGTGGAAACAGGCTTCCCGACTTCGGAGAGGAAGCCCCTCCCCGCAAGGGGCAAGGCCGTTTCGGGAGTAACCCGAAACCCTTTGAGTAACTCAAAGGACACCTTGCTGTGTCTTTGAGGACACAAAAATCCGTAGCAGACGGATTGGGGATATGCCTGTTATAACAATCCCATAAAGGTATCGGTCGCCCGATACCCTCCGGCTGCCCAAAAGAAGGACGGAGCCGGAGCCTGCGGTACGCGCCGGGAGCGTTGCCCTGCCGCTTAGGTGCAAAGGTAGGGCGTTTAAGCCCTTGAAAACGTGATAAGAACGAAGCCACTCCCTACCACTTGCTGCCACAAGCTGCCACCAAAGGCGGAAACGATACGGATATGGAAAAATGCCCTTTACTTTGCAGCGTGTTCAAACATTCAGGCACACGGAGGAACCTCCACACGCAGGAACGGATGAACCAACGCCCATAAGTCCGGGCATAAGCCGGGCCTCGCATACGGTCACGGTTGCGGACTGTCGGAAACCCTTGCGGAAACACGCGCGAAAACCCGCAAGAATGCCCGACGGAACGAATGGACGGACAGAAGGGCACATGAATGAAACAACGGTCGGGCGTGTGTGCGTACTGCCGGCAATACGCGACACTCCCGGCCAATGTCCAACAAGCTAAAAACAAAAAAGAATGAAAAAGACCAACTATGTGGCTTTCTCCACCCAAAAAGGAGGCGCAGGCAAGACGACGCTGACAGTCCTCGTCGCAAGCTACCTGCATTATGTGAAAGGGTACAACGTGGCGGTCATAGACTGCGACTTTCCCCAGTACAGCGTGTTTGACATGCGCAAGCGTGACACCAAGGCGTCTGTGGAAGACCCGTATTACCAGAAAATGGCTTACGAGCAGATAAAGAAGCTGAACAAGAAGCCTTACCCGGTGGTGTGCTGCCCGGCGGGTGAGGCCATAGAAACGGCTGAACGGCTCAAAGCCAAGCTGCCGGACCTTGACTTCATTTTCTTCGATATGCCCGGAACGGCAAACAACAGGGATGTCATCAACACGGTAGCCAAGATGGACTACATCTTCACACCCATCATCGCCGACCGTGTGGTCATGGAAAGTTCCATCGTATTCGCCAAAGTCATCAACGAGCATTTCATCAGCATGGGCAAAGGCAACGTCAAAGCCATACACCTTGTCTGGAACATGGTGGACGGACGGGAAAAGAGCGAGCTTTATTCCTTGTACACGGACGTATGCGCTGAACTCGCCCTGCCCATCTTGAAAACCGCCCTGCCGGACAGCAAGCGTTTCAGAAAGGAAACGGCGCGTGAACGCAAGGCGGTATTCCGCTCCACAGTGTTCCCTGCGGACAAGACCCTCGTGCGCGGAAGCAACCTTGACCTGCTGGTGAACGAGATATTGGAAATCGTAAAGGCATAAAGCGGCATGGAAAAGAAAAGGAAGATTGACGAGAACTATGCCGACATGGTCATCAACTCGCTCAGGCAGGACGATTTGGACATCCTGCCCCCGAAGCCTGAAACGCCCGCGTCCGCCTCCACGGACAATGAAAGAGCCGGACAGGAAACCGCAAGCAGCAAGCCGTCCAAGAAGAAGCCTCCGGTAAGAGAAGCGTGGCAGGAATATGAAGAAAGGTTCATCAGGGAATCCGACATAACCGCACGGAGGGGCAGGCAGACATATATCCGCCCGGAATTCCACGACCGCATACAGAAAATCATACAAGTGGTAAGCGGAAACGGGATTTCGATGGCAAGCTATGTGGATAACGTGCTGGCCGCCCACTTCGAGGAATACCGGGACGGCATCACCGAATCATTCAACAGACATATCAAATCATTCAACATCTAAAAACAAAGACTGAAATGGGATTATTAAAGAAAAACAAGAAGACAGAACGCACACCAAAGGGGTGGGCTTCCGCAAACGGGAACGAAAAAACGAGTCATGAACGCGCGTCATTTGAGGACATCTCCTCAATCATGGACGGGATTGACGGAGAGCCATCGCCGGAATACGCCAATGAAGGCGATATACAGTTCGCCGACATGCATGAAGTACAGCATGGCCGTCCATACCCGTATTTTCTTGAAAAGAGGGACGAACTCAAGGCAAGGCAAAGCGTGTATATCAGCCGGGAGGTCCAAGAGAAGATAGCGGACATCGTGCATACGTTAGGCAGGAACAAGACAACCATCGGCGCCTACATTGACAAGGTACTTTGTGAACATCTTGAAACGTACCGTGCCGAAATAAACAGCCTTTACGTTGAACACTACCTTTTACGGGAACACGTATGACCTATGGAAACAGTGCTGATAGTCTTACTGATGCTGTTCAACGTATGGACGGTGTTCTATATGATGAACGAAAGGAAAATGACAGCGGAAAGCGGGAACAAGAAGCCCCCGGAGCCAGAGAACAGCAGGACACAGCCCGACATCATGGGCAAGAGCAAGTTCAGGATGCCAGAACGGACAAGGACAGAAAAGGACACAACCGTGCCAGAAGCTGCCACCCCAGCGAAAGCCGAGGTTGTAGATGAAAAGGATGTTACCTTTGCCGATGAAACGGGTCCCGTAAACGGTCAAAAGCAGGAAACCAAGACGTCGCGCCAAGTACCAAATGACAAGCTGGACGAGACTTTTACCGACTACCGTGTCTCTGACTTGTCCGAGTATGACGACAACGAAGGCTTTGACGGCACTCCGCATCAGGCGGGCGGCCATACCTTCGAGGACATTGATAGGGCTGTCCTTGCGGTGAAGAAGCCGAAGGCGGCGGACAGCGAGCTTGACCATGCCGGGAAAGTTTTCATTGACATGGAAGGCAACGAACTGTTCGACAAGCTGACCAAATCCGAAGGAATGTATGCCAAAGTGCGGGAAGTGATGAACAGATGTCTTGACAAGAAGGCGAAAGCCGGAACGGGCAAAAATGGGAACCGTCCCGCTTCCGTTGATGATGTGTCAAGCGATATGCCGAAAGTGCCTGACGAGATTGCGGATTTTGACATCCGCGACTATGTATAACGAACAAGTAAAACGAAACAATGATGCGAAAAAAGAAAATCGACTACGGCTAAACCACGGCTTGCCACCGAACCACTAAATCCACAAGCCGGCTTCATCCAAAGCCGCAAGAAGTAAAAACAAGTATCAACCGCCAAAGGGACTATCCAACCCGGAGGCACAAAAAAGAAACGATTATGACAAAGACATTGAAGAAAAAACAAATCATTCTCGCAGCCCTTCTGCTGGCTGCAAACATCTCAGCGTCCGCACAAGGCAACGGCATGGCGGGCATCAATGAGGCTACCAACCTTGTGACCAGCTATTTTGACCCCGGCACGAAACTTATCTACGCCATCGGCGCTGTCGTCGGGCTTATCGGGGGCATCAAGGTGTATGGCAAGTTCTCATCGGGCGACCCCGACACCTCAAAGACCGCCGCGAGCTGGTTCGGGGCGTGCATCTTCCTGATTGTGAGCGCGACGATTCTCCGTTCGTTCTTCCTTTAATAAACGTACATTCCCATACATATATAATAAGGTGTAAGGACAATGGCTGAATACCCTATCAACAAGGGCATAGGCCGTCCGGTGGAGTTCAAGGGACTGAAGGCGCAATACCTGTTCATCTTCGCAGGCGGACTGCTTGCCGCCTTCATCCTCTTTGTCATCCTGTACATGGCGGGCGCGGGCCAGTGGCTCTGCATCGGCTTCGGTGTGGTGTCGGCTTCCGCCACCGTCTGGCTCACGTTCCGCCTGAACGCGAAGTACGGCGAACACGGGCTGATGAAGCTGGGCGCGGCACGGATGCGCCCCCGCCATGTGCTCCACCGCAGACGGGTGTCCAATCTGTTAAGACGAAAGACAGTGCAAGCGAGCGGAAAGAGAACTTGTTCTCAATTTCCCGAGTGCAGACTGTCTTATGTAAAAAAGAAAGGAAGAAACGTATGAGAAATGTAATGAAAGCCACCACGCTGGAAAGCCGCTTCCCCCTGCTCTCGGTGGAACACGGCTGCATCGTCTCGAAGGACGCGGACATTACCGCCGCCTTCGAGGTGGAACTGCCGGAGGTCTATACCGTCACGGCGGAGGAGTACGAGGCCATCCATGCCACGTGGTGCAAGGCGATAAAGGTGCTGCCCGACTACTCGGTGCTGCACAAGCAGGACTGGTACGTGAAGGAGCGGTACCGCCCCGACACAGGCAGGGAGGGCATGGGCTTCCTTGCCCGCAGCTACGAGATGCACTTCAACGAGCGCCCGTTCCTGCACCACAAGTGCTACCTGTTCCTGACGAAGACGACAAAGGAGCGCATGAGGCAGCAGAGCAACTGGAACACCCTGTGCCGGGGGCACATCGTGCCGAAGGAGATGCAGGACAAGGAAACGGCGGTGAAGTTCATCGAGGCGGTGGAGCAGTTCGCGCGTATCCTGAACGATTCGGGGCACATCCGGCTGCGCCGGCTCTCCGATGACGAAATCATCGGCACGGAGAAGGAAACGGGCATTATAGGATGCTACTTTGCCCTCTCGCCGGGCCATGTGGACTGTCTGGAGGACATGGAAATGACGGCAAGGGAGATGCGCATCGGCGACAACCGGCTGTGCCTGCACACCCTGTCGGACACGGAAGACCTGCCCGCTGCGGTGGCGACGGACTGCCGTTACGAACGGCTCTCCACCGACCGCTCGGACTGCCGCCTGTCGTTCGCCGCTCCCGTCGGGCTGCTGTTGCCCTGCAACCACATCTACAACCAGTATGTGTTCATCGGCAACAGCGACGAGGAGCTGCGCCGCTTCGAGAAGACGGCGAGGAACATGCAGTCGCTCTCGCGGTACAGCCGCCAGAATGCGATAAACAGGGAGTGGGTGGAGGAATACCTGAACGAAGCGCACTCGCAGGGGCTGAAGTCCGTCCGCGCCCACTTCAACGTGATGGCGTGGAGCGACGACGCGGAGGAGCTGAAACGTATCAAGAACGATGTAGGCAGCCAGTTGGCGAGCATGGGCTGCGTGCCGCGCCACAACACGACGGACTGCCCGACGCTGTTCTGGGCGGGCATCCCCGGCAACGCCGCCGACTTTCCGTCGGAGGAAGCGTTCCACACGTTCATCGGGCAGGCGGTGTGCCTCTTCGCCGGTGAGACCAACTACAAGGACTCGCCCTCCGCCTTCGGCATCCGCATGGCGGACAGGATAAGCGGCAAGCCGCTGCACATCGACATCTCCGACCTGCCGATGAAGCGGGGCGTGACGACGAACAGAAACAAGTTCGTATTGGGCCCTTCGGGAAGCGGCAAGTCATTCTTCATGAACCACCTTGTCAGGCAGTATTACGAACAAGGATCCCACGTGGTGCTGGTCGATACGGGCAACTCCTACCAAGGGCTGTGCGAGATGATACACCGCAAGACCAAAGGAAAGGACGGCATCTACTTCACCTACACGGAGGAAAAGCCCATCTCGTTCAACCCGTTCTACACGGACGACGGAGTGTTTGACGTGGAGAAGAAGGACAGCATCAAGACGCTGCTGCTCACCCTGTGGAAAAGCGAGAACGAACCCGCCACGAAAACGGAGTCGGCGGAACTGGGCAGCGCGGTGAACGCCTACATCCTGAAAATCCAGCAGGACAGGAGCATCGTGCCGTCGTTCAACTCGTTCTACGAGTACATGAGGGACGTGTACCGTAAGGAAATGGAGGAACGCTACATCAAGGTGGCGAAGACGGACTTCAACATCGACAACTTCCTGACCACGCTCCGGCAGTATTACCGGGGCGGACGGTACGACTTCCTGCTCAACTCCACGGAGAACATCGACCTGCTGCACAAGCGGTTCGTGGTCTTCGAGATTGATTCGGTGAAGGATAATGCCGAGCTTTTTCCGGTGGTTACGATTATCATCATGGAGGCGTTCATCAACAAGATGCGGCGGCTGAAAGGCGTAAGGAAACAGCTCATCGTGGAGGAGGCTTGGAAGGCTCTTTCTTCGGCGAACATGGCTGATTATCTGCGCTATATGTACAAGACGGTCAGAAAATACTTCGGCGAGGCGATTGTGGTGACGCAGGAGGTGGACGACATCATCTCGTCGCCCATCGTGAAGGAAAGCATCATCAACAACTCGGACTGCAAGATACTGCTCGACCAACGGAAGTTCATGAACCGCTTTGACCAGATACAGGGGCTGTTGGGGCTGACGGAAAAGGAGAAGTCGCAGATACTCTCCATCAACCAGTCCAACGACCCGTCAAGACGGTACAAGGAGGTGTGGATAGGCTTGGGCGGCACGCAGTCGGCGGTGTACGCCACGGAGGTGTCCATGCAGGAGTATTTAGCCTACACGACGGAGGAAACGGAGAAGATGGAAGTCCGCGAACTGGCGGAGAAGCTGGGCGGCGACATGGAAGCCGCCATACGGCAGATAGCGGAAAGGCGGAAAGAAGAGGAACAGTAATGAAACAGCGTCCTGCCTCACACGGCGTATGAGGAAAGGACACATTTTTACCAACTAAAAAACAAGATTGAAGAAAATGAACATTGAACTGACAAAGACACAACGGCTGCTGCTTTGCGGCGGTCTGATTGGCTTGGCATCGCTGATGCTGCAAGCCTGCGAAACGGTAATGAAGGAAAACGAAGACGTCCGCGAGAAGATTTGCGGCAACTGGCAGAGTGCGGAGGCGGGACCCGACATACTGGTGTACAAGGAGGGTGAACACTACAAGGTGACGCTGTTCCGGCGGTCGGGCGTGCGCCGCAGGCTGAAACCGGAAACCTACCTGCTCCAGCGGGAGGAGAACGGCAACCTCTACATGAACACGGGCTTTCGCATCGACGTGGCGTACAACGAGGAAACGGACGTGCTGACCTTCTCGCCGAACGGCGACTACATCCGGGTAAATATGGAGGACGCTTCGGACGGCGAAAAGAAGGAAGGACAATAAAAAACTAATGTACCACTAAATCCAACGTGAATGAGAATGAGACAGAAACTGAAAATGCCGCTGATAGCGGTCTGCCTGTGCCTCACGGGTGCGGGCACGGCAAACGCCCAGTGGGTGGTGTCCGACCCCGGCAACCTCGCCCAGAGCATCATCAACTCCGCCAAGGAGATGGTGGAGACGGCGGGCACGAAGGCGAACACCCTGAACGGCTTTCTGGAAACTAAGAAAGTGTTCGAGCAGGGAAAGAAGTATTACGACGCGCTGAAATCCGTGCATGACGTGGTGAAGGGCGGCGTGAAAGTATCGAAAAGCATAGGGCTGGTGATGGAAATCTCGGAGATATACGTGGACAACTACCAGCGTATGCTCTCGGACGAGAACTACACGCCGGAGGAGCTTGCCGCCATCTCGTCGGGCTACGCCATGCTGATAGACGAAAGCTCGGACGTGCTGCAAGACCTGAAGAACGTGGTGAACGTCACAGGGATGTCGCTCTCGGACGCGGAACGGCTGGCAATCATCGACAACGCCTACCGCAGCCTGATGAACTACCGCAACCTCGTGCGCTACTACACGGGCAAGACCATCTCGGTGAGCTACCTGCGGGCAAGAAAGAAGAACGACATGGACCGGGTGATGTCGCTGTACGGAACGGCTAACGAAAGGTACTGGTAGCCTATGGGAGAGTTCGACAACCTTCACCAGATACTCCTTTCGCTCTACGACGAGATGATGCCGCTCTGCGCGGACATGACGGGCGTGGCGAAGGGGCTTGCCGGGCTGGGCGCACTGTTCTACGTGGCGATGCGCGTATGGCAGTCGTTGGCACGAGCCGAAGCGATAGACGTGTACCCGCTGCTGAGACCTTTTGCATTAGGTCTGTGCATCCTGTTCTTCCCGACCATCGTATTGGGCACGATGAACAGCGTGCTGAGTCCCATCGTGCAGGGTGTACACGGGATTCTCGAAGAACAGACCTTCGACATGAACGAGTACCGGGAGCAGAAGGACAAACTGGAGTACGAGGCGCTGATGCGCAACCCGGAAACCGCCTACCTCGCCTCGGATGAGGAGTTTGACCGGCAGCTGGACGAGCTGGGCTGGTCGCCCTCGGATCTCGTGACGATGACGGGGATGTACATGGACCGGGCGGCGTACAACATCAAGAAAAGCGTGCGTGACTGGTTCCGCGAACTGCTTGAACTGATGTTCGCCGCAGCCGCACTCATCATCGACACGCTACGGACGTTCTTCCTCGTAGTGCTCAGCATCTTGGGACCGATAGCCTTCGCCTTCTCCGTGTGGGACGGCTTCCACTCGACGCTCTCGGCGTGGTTCAGCCGCTACATACAGATTTACCTCTGGCTTCCGGTGTCCGACCTGTTCAGTACCATACTGGCGAAAATCCAGATTCTGATGCTCCAGCAGGACATCGAGCGTATGCAGACCGACCCGAACTTCTCGCTGGACGCGAGCGACGGGGTGTACATCGTGTTCCTTATCATCGGCATCGTGGGCTATTTCACCATACCGACGGTGGCGGGCTGGATTATCCAAGCCGGTGGCGGCATCGGCAGCTACAACAAGAACATCGGAACCGCCGGGGCTTTGGGCGGCAGCGTGGCAGGTGCAGCCGCAGGAAACGTGGCGGGGCGTGCCGGGAAGCTCATCAAGGGAACGGCAGGAAAGGTGTTCAAGAGGTAACAGCCGGAACAGTCGAAGTGGCACATTGGGGTTGCCTATGTGCCACTCTGACCTCCCCGAAGTGCCACTTCGGGAAACGGATACTGAATGATGATTTTACAAACAGAAAAAGAAAGACGAAAAGAAAATGGAATTCAAATCACTAAAGAACATCGAGACGAGTTTCCGGCAGATACGTCTGTTCGGCATCGTCTATACGGCAGCCTGCGCCCTCGTGGTGGTCTGCTCGGTGGTGTGCGCCTTCCGCTTCGCCGAGGCACAGCGGCAGAAGATATACGTCCTCGACGGTGGCAAGAGCCTGATGCTCGCGCTCTCGCAGGACCTGTCGCAGAACCGTCCGGCGGAAGCGAGGGAACACGTGCGCCGTTTCCATGAGCTGTTTTTCACGCTCTCGCCGGAGAAAAGCGCGATAGAGCACAACGTGAAGCGTGCCCTGCTCTTGGCGGACAAGAGCGCGTATAACTACTACGCCGACTTCGCCGAAAAAGGCTTCTACAACCGCATCATCGCTGGCAACATCAACCAAGTGCTTCAGGTGGACAGCGTGGTGTGCAACTTTGACCGCTACCCCTACGAGGCGCGGACATACGCCCGTCAGATGATTATCCGCGAGAGCAACGTGACGGAACGCACGCTTGTGACCGCCTGCCGCCTGCTCAACGCGAGCCGCTCGGACGACAACCCCAACGGCTTTACCATCGAGGGCTTCACGGTGCTGGAGAACAAGGACATCCGGACCATAGAAAGATGATGCGCGTATGGGAAAGATGAAAAATCTCATTGAAAAGTACACCACCGATTTCAAGAAGGAATTGCGTGGAAAACTGGAAGCCCTGCCGCCGAAGGCACGTCTGGGGATAGTCCTCACGGCATTTGCCGCTTTCGCCTCGCTCTGCCTGTACATGACCGTCACCGCCATCGCCGGTTTCGGCAAGGGGAACGGGGCAATGGAGATACGGCACATCGAGAAATTGGACCTGCCGATGCAGGAGAATATGAACCTATATAATAATGTATATGGAAAAGGAACAGAAGAAAAATGAAACGAAAGAGAAGAAGCCGCTGACCGAACAGCAGCGGCAGCAACGCAAGAAGATGCTGGTCTATCCGCTGATGGGACTGTTGTTCTTGGGCTGCCTATGGCTCATCTTCGCACCGTCCTCCGAGGACAGGGAGAAGGCAAAGCAGGGTCAGGGATTCAACACGGACATGCCCCTGCCCGAAGACTCGAAAATCATCGGTGACAAGGCGAAAGCCTACGAGCAGTTGCAGTTGGAGAACCGGCAGAAAGAACGCCGGGGCATGGTGGGCGACCTGTCCTCGTTCTGGCACGACGGCGCGGAAAAGCCGGACACGGCGGCTGCATCGGACGACTACCGCCTGACACAGACGGAACCGTCCGAAAATGAGCGTGCCGATAAGCAACAGGCGGGCATACGCACCTCCGCTGCCGCCTATGAGCGGCTGAGCACTTCGCTGGGCACGTTCTACGAGCCGCCGAAGGAGGACCGGGAAAAGGAGGAGCTTCGGGAACGCATCGACGAACTGGAAGCCATGCTGATGGCGCAGGAGGGCAAGCCGTCCTCGATGGAGGAACAGGTCACACTCTTGGAAAAGTCCTACGAACTGGCAGCGAAGTACCAGAACGGGAAGGGCAATGCCGGACAGACCGCACAGCCCGAAGGGACGGAAACATCCGCCAAGGCTGACGAAAGGAGCATGAAGGCTGAACCGGTAAGCGGGGTGCGTCCGGCAGTGGTATCCGCCTTGCCGCAGCCCATGACGGACTCGGCTTTTATCGCTGACTACGCAGGTGAACGGAACTACGGTTTCCACACCGCCATCGGCACGGCGGAAGCCTCGGAAAAGAACACCATCGCCGCCTGCGTGCAGGGCGACCAGACCCTCACGGACGGGCAGACGGTGAAGCTCCGGCTGCTGGAGCCGATGCGCGTGTCGGGGCGCATCATTCCCCGGAACACGCTCCTTGTGGGCGCGGCACGGTTGCAGGGCGAAAGGCTCGGCATCAGCATCACCTCGCTGGAATACGGGGGAAGCATCATCCCGGTAGAACTGGAGGTGTACGACAGCGACGGGCAGGCGGGCATCTTCATCCCCGGCTCGATGGAGATAGACGCGGCAAAGGAAATCGGGGCGAACATGGGCAGCTCGCTCGGCAGCAGCATCAACATATCGACCGACGCGGGGGCGCAGCTCGCCTCCGACTTGGGGCGAGGGGCGATACAGGGCATCTCGCAGTACATCTCGAAGAAGATGCGCACGGTCAAGGTGCATCTGAAATCGGGGTACAGGGTGCTGCTGTACCAAGAAAAGGAATGAACAGCCCAAAAATATAAAGGCGAAAAAAGAAAAAAAATAATCAACAAACCAATTTTTATTTACCACTAAATCCAACGTAAAATGAGTATCAAGAAAGTAATGACAATGTTTGCCCTGCTGATGGGCATCGCCTGTGCGACCTACGCGCAGGGAGTGACGAACGACAGCACCGCCACCGCCAAGGAGGACGGGCTGGAACTGGTGAAGGACGTCTATCCGCAGACGGAGGAGGACGGCGACCTGTACCACGGTCTGACGAAAAAGCTGATGTTCGACCGCATGATACCGCCGCACGGCTTGGAAGTCACGTATGACAAGACCGTCCACATCCTGTTTCCGGCGGCGGTGCGCTACGTGGACCTGGGTTCGCCCAACCTGATAGCGGGCAAGGCGGACGGCGCGGAGAACGTTATCCGCGTGAAGGCGACGGTCAGGGACTTCCGCAGCGAGACGAACATGAGCGTCATCACGGAGGATGGCAGCTTTTACACCTTTAACGTGAAGTACGCCGACGAGCCGCTTATCCTGAACGTGGAGATGAAGGACTTTATCCACGACGGCAGCACAGTGAACCGACCGAACAACGCGCAGGAAATCTACCTGAAGGAACTGGGCAGCGAAAGCCCGATGCTGGTACACCTCATCATGAAGTCGCTGCACAAGGAGGACAAGCGCAAGGTGAAGCACATCGGCTGCAAGCGTTTCGGCATCCAGTACCTGCTGAAAGGGATTTATGTCCACAATGACCTGCTGTATTTCCACACGGAAATCAAGAACCAGAGCAACGTGCCGTTTGACGTGGACTACATCACGTTCAAAATTGTGGACAAGAAGGTGGCGAAACGTACCGCCATGCAGGAGCAGGTGCTGTTCCCGCTCCGCGCCTACAACTACGCCGTCCGTGTAGCGGGGAAGCAGTCCGAACGCACGGTGTTCTGCCTTCCGAAGTTCACCATCCCCGACGGCAAGCAGCTCGTGGTGGAGATGAACGAGAAGGACGGCGGACGCCACCAGACGTTTACCGTGGAGAACGAGGACTTGGTACAGGCTGAAACCATCAACGAACTGCGCGTGCGATGAAAGCGAGAGTCTTTTTCCTTGTAACGCTTCTGTCCGTCCTCCTGGCAGGACGGGCGGAAGCCCAGCGGTGCCTGCCGAAGATGCGGGGCATCGAACTGAAAGCCGGGCTGAACGAGGCGGACGGCTATGTGCTGGGAGCCACTTTGTCAAGCTACGCGAAAGGCGGGAACAAGTGGGTGTACGGGGTGGAATATCTGCAAACCAACCATGATTATAGGAGTACGACCATCCCTGCGGCACAGTTCACGGCGGAGGGCGGCTTCTACTACAACTTCCTGTCGGACGCGAAAAAGGTGGTGTTCCTCTATGCGGGCGCGTCAGCCCTTGCCGGATATGAAACGGTGAACTGGGGCAAAAAGACGCTGTACGACGGGGCAAGGCTGAACAACGGGGATGCCTTCGTCTATGGCTGCGCCGCCACGCTGGACATGGAGGTGTACCTCGCCGACTTCATCGCGCTGACGGCTTCGCTCAGGGAGCGTTTCCTGTGGGGCGGCAGCATGGGGGTGTGCCATACGGAGTACGGGATAGGTGTCAAGTTCATCATCAACTGACGGATGCCTATGGACATAGAAGCGATGAAACGGTTTCCGATAGAGGACTTCCTCGCACGGCTGGGACATCATCCCGTGCAAAGGCGTGCCAATGCCGTCTGGTACAGGTCGCCTTACAGGGAGGAGCATACGCCTTCCTTCAAGGTAAACCCGGAGAAGAACCTCTGGTTTGACTTCGGCGAGGGCAAGGGCGGCAACATCTTCGCATTGGCAGGCGAGTTCATCAAGACGGGCGACTTCCTCACGCAAGCGAGGTATGTGGCGGAAGTGGCGGGTATGCCGGCACAGGACTATGGACCGCAAAAAGCCGTTGATACGCACCGTTCCGACGGGCACAGTTTCGAGGATGTGGAGGTGCTTCCCTTGCAGAACCGGGCGCTGCTCCATTACCTGCAAGAGAGAGGCATACCGTCCGCCGTCGCCATTGCGAACTGCAAGGAGATGCGCTACACCACGCACGGCAAGCGGTATTTCGCGGTGGCTTTCGGCAATGAAAGGGGCGGCTACGAGATACGCAACCCGTTCTTCAAGGGCTGCGTGCCACCGAAGGACGTCACCCTGCTGTCGGTCGGCTCGGCGTCATGCAACGTGTACGAGGGTTTCATGGACTACCTCTCCGCCCGTGCGCTGGGCATCGGCGGCAAGGAAGACCACCTCGTGCTCAACTCGGTGTCCAACGTGGCGAGGGCGTACCGGCATCTGGACGGCTACGGGCGGATAAAGTGCTACCTTGACAATGACGAAGCCGGACGGCGGACGCTGGGGGCTTTGCTTGCACGTTACGGCGGAAGGGTATCGAACTGCTCCGGCATCTATGACGGATGCAAGGACTTGAACGAGCACCTGCAAAGGGTGCTTGCCGAAAGGCAGGCTCAAAGCGAGAACGAAAAGAAAAACAAATCCATCAGACTATAACAGATTATGAACATGAATAAATTGGACAACAGACAAAAAGGGAAAAGAAACATAGTAAGAACCTTTGCTGCCCTCTGTGTGGGTATGCTCTCCTTCGGCTTCATCGCCTGCGATGATGACTTGGACGTGACGCAAGCCTACCCGTTCACGGTGGAGACCATGCCCGTGCCGAAGGAGCTGGCGCAGGGCGAAACGGCGGAGATACGCTGCGAACTGGTGCGTGAGGGCGAGTTTGACGGGGCGGTCTATACCATCCGCTACTTCCAGTTTGACGGCGAAGGTACGCTGAAGCTGGATAACGGCTTGGTATTCCTGCCCAACGACCGCTATTTGTTGGAGAACGAGAAGTTCCGCCTGTATTACACCTCGGAGTGCGACGAGTCGCAGAGCCTGACCATCACGGTGGAGGACAATTTCGGCAATGCCTTCGAGTGGGAAGTTGAGTTCAACAACGGTTCGGATGCGGATGTGGCGGTGTCGGACACTTTGAACGTCAGCCGATGATGCGCAAGGCGTTGCTTCTGCTGCTGGCGGCTGCCCTCTGTGGCAGCCTGCCGGCACAGGATACGGAGGAAACGGCACGGCTGCTGGCACTGTTCAACAGCCACCCGAAAGCGGACATAGCCGTCGAACTGGTGAAAAAATACGAAGGACTACATGACCGCTCCGACTACCCGTATTACGGCTACGGACACCGCAGGTTGCCAAACGAGAACCTGTCCTACGGCATGACGGAGGCGGAAGCCGAAGCCCTGCTCCGCAAGGATTTGGCGGTGCGTTACAGGCTGTTCCGCAAGTATGGAAAAGACGCGCTCCTGCTTACGGTTCTCAGCTACAATGTGGGGCAAGGGGTGCTGCTCGGTCATGGCGGGCATCCGAAAAGCGGGCTTGTCCGCAAGCTGGAAGCCGGAAACAGGAACATTTTCCGTGAATACACAGCCTACTGCCGGTACAAGGGCAAGCCCGTCCGCTCGATAGAGCGGCGGCGCAAAATGGAGTTCCTGCTGCTGTATGAGCGTGATGAAAACTGACATTATGGCGAAAAGTGTGTCGTTATATAGAACGGCACACTTTTTGTAGTATTAATTATTGAAATCCTTGGATTTTCTCGTTCATTGATTTGGTTGAACCTCTTTTGCCTTTGGAGTTCCAATGTGTTTGGTTTTTGATAAACGCAGTAGAGAATTGTTACAAACTTATGTCAAACTCTAAAATTATGCTGACTATGGTAAGGACGTTTTTTATAAGAGTGAAGAAGGAAAAAGTGATGAAACTAATCAACGTGTTGAGGGGTATGGAGACAAGGCAGAAATGCAGTAGTTCAACATGACGAGAATATCATCCCCCTCCACCAAAAACAATGAATTCACCATATTATCATCCGCAATTTTTTTTGCGGATTTTTTTATTTATCGAAGATGGAAAGCAACGGTTTCTTTGCTACTTATCCGCCTGTCCTGCTCATGAAAGAAAGTAGCGGGCGGCAATTCCTACCACCCGCAAAAGGGTCATCCTGCCATCATCCGCTTCTGTATGCGTTCAAGGGTACGCTCGGCAATGGGGCGTGTGTCCTTTGTCCAAAGGTCATAGTCATGCACGGATATTCCCACGCTCCGCAGGTCACGGATATAGCCGGACACATAATCTCCCGAAGGGAGGTAAACGAACTGCATCCATGCGTCCTTGCCGTCTGTCAGTATAAAATAGTATTTCATTTCGCTTGTTTTTTAATGGTTACAAATAAAGTGTGGGCGGTGGTTTCCACCGCCACGCACTCAAAATTCCCTCATATCAGCGATAGTCGTACAGTGTGTGAGCCATTCCTTTACGCAGGGCATGTTGTATTCGGAAGTGATGACTGCCGTATGCTCGTTTATCTGCGTAAACCTCGTACTTTCATAGTCCTCCACCCATCCTTTGAGGGTGTCAGTTCCCCATGCGTCCGCATCGGAAAACATATTGTCCAATACCTTGATTGGGTCACTGAACGTAACTATCAGCGTATCATAGCCTGCTGTCATAGCCTGTCCTCCTTCGCTTTAATCCATTCGTCACGTAACCGCCTGCACTCGTCCAGCGTGGGCTTCACGCAGGAGAACAACTCTCCGTCTGTATGGCGGTAGTCGTATTGCACGAAAGTGCGCCTTTTCCTGCCGATACTCATTTGGAAACTCTCGTATTTCTCCGTTCCTGCCGTTTGACAGGTGCTTACTCCGTTAATGGTCATTCTCGTTGTCATAGCCTTATCAATTAAAATTCAACAATCAGTAGTCTGTTCTCCAAACATTGGTCGGGGTCGGATGCTTTTTTTTGCGTCACCCATAAATGGTGTGCGCCATACCCAAAGGCGAAAAGGACATTGAAAAGTTCCTTTCGGGCGAACACCTCCATTACACCCCTTATATCCTGCTCGTTCTTTGTCAGTACAAGCGTGTTCAACAGTTCGATGAACATTTCGGGCAGCTCCTCGTGCCATCCGAAAACCATATTTTCTATTTTCACTTCCATATCTATAATTATTAGGTTGTCATACAATCATGCCGCTTCCATCCGCTGCCGTATCTGTTCGACATTGTCCTCCACCAATTTGATGATACGGTCGTGGTATTTGGTGTTGGAGTTGCATACGCCTCTGCATTGTACCACCTTCATCTGTGACAATGACACTTCTACCGTTTCAATCCGCTTCCCGTTGATGGTGGCGGAAAGTATAAGGGAATCCTTCTTTGTATGGTATCCTCCCACGCAATGGTGCATCGCCCTGCCCTCCAAAATCATATCTCTTACACTTTCAATCACTTTGACGCAGATTACACCGTCTGAAAAGGACAATCCGAAAAATCTCCCTTTGTTAAGCAGATAGCAATGTTCTTTTGAAAGGAATTTTGGAGTGTTACCGTTCATTTCCTTTTCCAATTCCCTTTCAACCACCTTTCTGCACGCTTTGTCATGCTCACGGGATAGGTTTTGAGGGCATACATATTTCATGTTCCTGACATCCTTTCCCAAATACTTCAGCGCATCAATGTAGTCACACCATGTCACGGCGTCATGTACCTTATATCCATTTCTATTGCAAATACGGATAGACTGCCAATAATCTTCCACATTCTCTTTGGGATGCTCCATGAAATGCCGCAAAAGTTTGGTCTGCCCTGTCTTTAGCAGGGTTTCCATTCTGTTGTCTGTCAATAGCGCATGGAAGAAATTCAGAGGTGACTGACCGTAAAAGGACTTTTGGAATCCCCTTTTTCTCAATTCATGGGTAACGGACATGAACGGACAGACCGTCCCCGAATGGACAAGATTGAAGATGTGGTTTTCTTTCCTCAATTCCAACGGAGTACAGAAAAGCCACAAATCATAATATAAAGTACCCATCGTTTGCCGTAGCCTTGTGAAAGTTACATGCTCCCCGTTGGGGGCAATCCATCTTTGCATGACTTCTGCCCACTCATATTCTGCGGGTTTGCCGACTCTCAACGAGCATTTTACCATGACAGACCTTACGACTTGGTAATCTTTACAGGCTGTTATCACCGTGAAATATCCACAATCATTGAAAATCCTTTTCCTGCCCTCGTGTATCGTCAGCCTTGTGCCGCAGTGCGGACATTTCTCATGCTTGCGCTTCGTGTCCGACTTCCATTGGTGACCGCATTTGGTGCAGGTTACAATCTTCTTGGCGGATTTATGCCCGACATGATTGATGCTATGCTCCAATCCCCATTGTATCTGCTTGATTGTAAGGGGTTGCAGGCTCTTGCTCGCTTCTACGATATTGCGTTGGAATTTATTCTTAGGTTTCATAATCAAAAGTCAAATAATGAAGGTTGTACTTGGGCTTCTTTTTTCGTTGCCTGCTTGTTCCGGCTCTGCAACTTGCGCAGTTCCTCGGCTTGGTATTGGCGGATGGCTTGCTGCCGTGCTTCCGCCTTTTCCTCATCAGTCAGTTCCATGTCGTGGCATACCATCACTTGGCATTGCAGGGGCTTGCCGACTTCGATGTCGTCCTCGTCAAAATAGTGTACCGCTTGGGATATGACCTCACCCCCTGTCATGCCGATGGCGTTGCCTCCGTCACATTGGCTTTTCGCCCAATGCAATAGATAGGTTACACACTCGTCAATGTTCTTGTTCGGTTTGCTGTAACTTGCCGCAAACAGCTTGTCCTCGGCTGCACGTTGTTCCAAATAGACTTGGATTGTACGTTTGAAATGGTCTGTTGTCTTGTTCATATCGTCAGATTTTAGATGTTGTCATTCGTGTAAAGTATGTCGCAGTCCTCCACTTCGGCTGGAAGTCCGAAAAGGGGATAACGTGAGAAATAGGGCTGTGCGTTGCCTTCTTCGTCCGTAAGGGGTGAGACAACCTGCACGTTCCACTTGCTCTGCCACTCGTCAATCATGCGGATTTCCTCGTCCGTCAGTCCCGTCATGTCACCGTTGATGATGTACCCCAAACTCCATGTGGGTATCTTTTCCGTTGTCTTGTTCATAAGGTTCTCTTTTGATGGGTTGTCAAATGGTTTCTTTCAAAATCTCTCTCCAATAGATTGGCTCTACCTCGCTTAAAAGGAAGTCAATGAAGTCCCTTCTTGCATCCTTGCACAACTCCTTGTACAGTTCTCGGAAAGTGCTGAAATTGCCGTTAATGTACGTTTCCACCATATACTCAAAGATGTTGTCCACCTCGTAAAACCTGCATTGCTGCGCTGCCGTCTTGCTGTTTCTTTTCGCCATATCCTTATGAATTAAAGGGTTAATAACCAAATGAATGTCCAAATAATTGTCACTATTGAAAGTAGTGCGGTGAGGATGCCGAACATGAAGTTCAACACGCCCAATAGGATTTCCCCTGCGATGCCTAGCGCCAAACCTCCTGCGCAAAGGGTAATGCCCCATGCCGCTCTCGCTACTGCGGACAATACTTTCCGCAAAGCCTTTCCGATGTCGTTCAATGTCATTCTCATATCTTCCAATTTTTAAGTTGTTGTTACTTGTCTTGCTCGGATGGGGAGGTCGGGTCGAGTCCTTTTTCTTTTCGCCTCTCCGTATGTCCGATGTTTCCTTGTGACGTCTTCCGACCGCGCATCGGTCGTTTTCGTTTCTGGGGCCATGCAAAGGTTAGGGAGTAGATTCTGCAAATTTTTTCGACAGAATACTACCTGAGCCTGCGAAGTGTGGAGATTGTGGCTAAAAAATTTGCTGAACCTAATCCCGTCTTTACCTTTGCCCCTGCAACGAAAATGGCCACTGATGCCGTCTGGAATGGCGGCATGGGAATATCGACATACTTGCTGGAGAGGCGGGAAGGAAAAGGGGAAGTATAGAGGATGGCGCAACGCGCCACGGGGAAGTTCAATGGGCGGCGCAACGGACAAGGGGAAAGCCCCGCTTTCCTGCCGCCGTGACAGAAGTCCTGCAACCGTCATTGTCATGCGTGCATGGCTTGCGGTTGCAAGTTTTCTGCCGACGGCACATGTATTCAAACGGTCTTGTCTGCCATGCCCGGTTTGGCAAAAGCATGGCAAGACGGTTTGAGGACAGGGAAGACATGACAGCCGGAAATAGTCGCAGGTGCAGATTCACGCTTGCCGTGTCCTGCATCCGGCGGCATTTCGGCTGCCAAAAAAAGACGAGAAAAAGAAAATGGATAAAACGGACTTGTCCGTTCTGCACAAGCATATAAAAGAAGTGCCCACGGCGATGGCGGTGTCACTTGTGACATTGTGGTCGTCGTGGGCTTTTCTTTGCTTGTGCCGTTTCTGAAATGGGCTTACGCACATCAAGCCGGAAGCCGTTTTCAGAACGAGGTAACAGTAATATCCCTAAAAAATAGGTAATGATTTGGTGCTATGGGATAAAAAATGTATCTTTGCAAATACGAAAGAGTTGTTTGAATCTATGAGGTAAACCGCAGCAAGTCAGAGCGTTCTGAATGTCGCTAAATCGTTACCTAAAATCTCACACTCTTCAATTCCATTCTGTGTATCAATCAGATACAGCTTTTTTAATTATCCCAGGACAAGTAATCATTTATCAAAAACACAGACAACAGCTATGAAAAAGAACAGAATAACCGAACTTTTCGGCATAGACTACCCTGTAATACAGGGCGGAATGGTGTGGTGCAGCGGCTGGAGACTGGCCTCTGCGGTAAGCAACGCAGGCGGACTTGGCCTGCTCGGGGCAGGCTCGATGCACCCGGAGACGCTTGAAGAGCACATCGCCAAGATGAAAGAGGCCACCGACAAGCCCTGGGGTGTGAACGTTCCGCTGATGTATCCGGAAATAGACCGCCTGATGAAGCTCATCATTGACAGCGGCGTAAAGGTGGTTTTCACATCGGCAGGCAGCCCGAAGAAGTTTACCCCGATGCTCCACGAAGCCGGAATAAAGGTCGCCCATGTGGTATCGAGCAGCAAGTTCGCGCGCAAATGCGAGGAAGCCGGAGTCGATGCGGTGGTGGCCGAAGGCTTCGAAGCCGGCGGACACAACGGCCGCGAGGAAACAACCACGATGACGCTTATCCCCCAGGTGCGCCGCGCCACAAGCCTGCCGCTCATCGCCGCAGGCGGAATTGCATCGGGCGAGGCCATACTCGCGTCGATGGTTCTCGGTGCGGAAGGCGTACAGATAGGCACACTCTTCGCCCTGACCGAGGAGAGTTCGGCTGCGGAAGCGTTCAAGCAGAGGTGCGTTTCGCTTGAAGAGGGTGACACGATGCTCTGCCTGAAGAAGCTCGCCCCCACCCGACTGATAAAGAACTCGCTGTATGACAAGGTGAAAGAGGCCGAAGACGGCGGAGCGTCTCCCGACGAGCTGCGCGCCATCCTCGGACAGGCGGCATCGAAACGTGGCATCTTTGAGGGCGACACCGACGGCGGAGAGCTTGAAATAGGACAGATTGCCTCAGCCATAAAGACCGTAAAGCCCGTGGCAGAAGTTATGAAAGAACTGGTAGAAGGGTATGAAAAGGCGAAAGAAACCATTTGCAATTAAGAATTAAAGACCCACCCCAGCCCTCCCGAAGTGAGGGAGTTTGGTATGTTTTTAATAAATTAAACGCCATTATATAATAATATCCCGATAAGCAATACTTATCGGGATATTTTGTCATAACCGGCCAAAGCACATCATACTCCCTCCCTTCGGGAGGGTCGGGATGAGGCTACTTAAACCCCTTCTTCAGCCACTTGCCGCTGAAAAGGCGGATAAGGAAGATGGTTCCGCGCAGCGTTAGCTCGATGGCCATTGCCATCCAGACACCGCGGAGACCGTAGATTGGTGCGAAATGCGCCGCCAACGTAAGGCGCACAAGCCACATAGAGGCAAGGTTCATGGTGGCCGGAACGAGCGTATCTCCTGCCCCGAGGCACACGCTGTAAGAAACTATTGCGGCGGCGAACATCGGTTCTGCAAACGCCTCTATGCGCAAAGACTGCGCTCCGAGCAGGCGGACATCAACGTCGGGGGTCATCATGCCAATCATTTCCGGCGCGAAAACATACATCACCATGCCCATGAACGCCATTACGCCCATGCCCATGAACACCGTGCGATAGGCGAAGCTGCGCGCCAGACGGCGGCGTCCGGCGCCGATACTCTGGCCTACCAGCGTGGTGGCTGCGTCGCCGATACCGTATCCCGGCATGTAACACAGGCTCTCGGCGGTGATTGCCAGCGTGTTGGCAGCTATGGCGATGTTGCCCAGCGGGGCGACAATCATGGTGCTTACTATTTGCGCTCCGCTCATCATCATGTACTGTGCGCCCATCGGGAGGCTTACCTTGGCCGCGTTGCGCAGGTAGTTCCACATCGGCGCAAACGACCATTTCTCACCCTTCAGTGACAGTTCGGGCGACTTTACCGTAGCAAACCATACAAGCATTACACCCGTAACGGCGTAAGCCAAAGCCGTTCCCAAAGCCGCGCCGGGCACTCCCATGCCCGCTCCCGGCACCGTAACATCGCGCCCGAACAGCTCGACGGTGCGCGTATTGTATATAAGGAAGAAATTGAATACCACGTCAAGCAGGCACATCATTATGCTCATGATGCTCGGAATGCGCATGTTGCCCGAACACTTGAGCATGCTTGACGACAGGATGCCAATCTGGTAGACCGGCAAAGCGAGGCAGTAAATGGTGAAATACGCCGTGGCGTCGCCGCAAATGTCCTCGCCTCCGCCCAGCCAACGGGGCAAAGGCCCGGCTATGGCTACGCAAACGGACGTGAGAATGACGGTGAACAACGCCGTAGCCATAAGTCCCTGACGGAATACCTGGCGCGCCTTGGTAAAGTCGTTGGCGCCTATGAAGTGGGCCACCTGCACCGAAAAACCGAGGGCGGCGGCCGACGTTAGTCCGCCGAAAAGCCACGTTGTAGACTCCACAATGCCGATTGACGCCGACGCCTTGGCGCCAAGCGAACCCACCATCGACGCATCGATGTAAAACATCATGATTGTAGTAAGCTGGGCGAGGATGGACGGGACGCTTAGCTGCACTATCAGATTGAGCTTTTGGCTGCCGCTCATCTCCTGTCCGTTGCGTATCATCGCCAGCAGCGCATTATCCTTACTGCTTGAAAACATGGTGCAAAATTACTACTTTTCAAGCAATTTGCAACAAGCCAAACGATAAAAACTAATCTCCGATAATTACACGGTTGACAAACAGGAAACGGCACATTACAGAAAGGCCGTCGGCATACGCCGCTGCAAAAGGCCACCTTTCACGTTGCAAAAAGCCATGTTTTGCACGCTGAAAGGTGGCCTTTTGCAAGCCAAAACACGGCCTTTTGCAAGCAAAAAAACAACCGTCCGCCAACTGCCTGGCTATCAAGCAGTTGGCGGACGGCAATAAAAATGGCGGAAACTCTTAAACAAAGCTCCCACCTTTCTTATCAACATTAACCATGAAACCTTTTCTTTTATGAAATCGGAGGCCGTGTCTTTTATTGCTTTCTCTCACCCCCGAAACCTGTTGCTGTGATATACAGCAAACAGGGTTGTACATCTTGTTACCTAAATCAATCTTCTTACCTAATACCTTTGAAAACTTTTACTGATGCCTCACGGCATCTCTGTCATCCTTACTTACTACAATCTTTACCTTTCTTTATAACTTAATACCTAACAAACTAACACCTATTGTTTTGTTTTGACGATGCAAAGATACGACTGTTTGCGCACACAGCAAAGAAATACTACCGGTTTTTATGTAAAAACGGGGTATTTTTGACTTAGGTCAAAATAAGCGGCCGACAAGTATTTTTTTACACTTACGGCTGTAACAAAACGCCACCGGCATGTACGCCGCACGCCGCATACGACAAAAAAGGCACGTAACAGCAGTGCCGTTACGTGCCTTACGCATCATATTATATATGTGTCATTCGGTTATCCACTCGCCTTCAACTGCCCGTGATTCGGGAACATCCACCCCCGCACGGTAGTAAGCGACAAGCTCCACGTCGAATATCAGCGTGCTGTAAGCCGGAATTACATCAGAATCCGACGAGCCGTAACCCAGCGTGTAAGGGATATACACGCGCCAATAGTCGCCTATGTGCATGTGCTGCAACGCCGTAGCGAAGCCGTCAACAAAACCTCCGACATACATGGTTGACGGATATGCCGTGGCCGGATTGTACTCGCCTCTATACGTCTGGTCGAATACGTAGCCCTCAGGGTACGACGTCGAGGGGATAAGCCGTCCGCGGTAGTTCACCTTTACAGAGTCTGTGAACATCGGACAACCACTGCCCGTGCCTTCCCTCAGCACCTTAACGGCAATGTAGTCGTCAGAAGTTGTCGGGATGGTGTCCTCAAGCGCATAGCTGAGAAACGTCTTCAAAGAACCGTCGGAGTTGAGTTTCGCAGTGTTCCAGATGTCCGAGAAGTAAGCTTCGTTGCGGTTTCTCCAGTCAGGAAACTCCTCAACAGTGTTGTCTTCCTCGCTGCATGACGCGAAAACCGACATCAGCACAAACGCGAAAACGGCGAATATCAAATTGGATTTCTTCATTTATTGCAGTTTTTTAAGCAAGCTCGTGATGCTTACCTTGTCCTCTATTATGCCGCAAAGGTCGGCAATGTTGACACGCTCCTGCTCCATTGTGTCGCGGAAACGCAGGGTAACGGTATTGTTCTCAAGCGTGTCGTGGTCTACCGTCACACAGTAGGGGGTGCCTATCGCGTCCTGACGGCGATAGCGTTTGCCGATAGAATCCTTCTCGTCATACTGGCAGTTGAAGTGGAACTTCAGACCGTTGATTATTTCGCGAGCCTTCTCCGGCAGGCCGTCTTTCTTCAGAAGAGGCATCACGCAGAGCTTTACAGGAGCGAGGGCGGCAGGCAACTTGAGCACAACACGTGTCTCGCCGTTCTCCAACTTCTCCTCGCAGTAAGAGTGGCACATGACAGAAAGGAACATACGGTCAACGCCGATGGATGTCTCTATGTCATAAGGAGTATAGCTTTCGTTGGTCTGCGGGTCGAAGTATTTTATCGACTTGCCCGAGAACTTCTCATGTTGCGACAGGTCGAAGTCGGTTCGGCTGTGTATGCCTTCAACCTCCTTGAAGCCGAACGGCATGCGGAACTCGATGTCGGTGGCGGCGTTCGCATAGTGCGCAAGCTTCTCGTGGTCGTGGAAGCGGTAGTTTTCCGCACCGAAGCCGAGCGCCTGGTGCCACTTCATACGCAACTCCTTCCACTTGTTGAACCACTCAATCTCAGTGCCGGGCTTCACGAAGAACTGCATCTCCATCTGCTCGAACTCGCGCATACGGAAGATAAACTGGCGCGCAACAATCTCGTTTCTGAACGCCTTTCCTATCTGTGCGATGCCGAAAGGTATCTTCATGCGGCCTGTCTTCTGCACGTTGAGGTAGTTCACGAAGATGCCCTGCGCCGTCTCCGGGCGCAGATAAATCTTGTTTGTGGCGTCGGCAGCCGAACCCATTTCCGTAGAGAACATCAGGTTGAACTGACGCACGTCGGTCCAGTTCTTAGTTCCGCTGATGGGGTCAACGATGCCTTCGTCAACAATTATCTGCTTCAGCTCGGCCAGATCGGGTCCCTGCATGGCCTTGGTGTAACGCTCGTGCAAGGCGTCACGCTTCTGCTGGTGCTCCATCACACGGGGATTGGTCTCGCGGAACTTGGCCTCGTCGAATGCGTCGCCGAATTTCTTGCGCGCCTTCTCCACCTCTTTCGTTATCTTCTCCTCGTATTTCGCTATCTGGTCTTCGATTAGTACGTCCGCGCGGTAACGCTTCTTCGAGTCGCGGTTGTCTATAAGAGGGTCGTTGAATGCGTCAACGTGGCCGCTGGCCTTCCATATTGTAGGGTGCATGAAGATGGCTGAGTCAATGCCGACGATGTTCTCGTGCAGCAGCACCATGCTCTTCCACCAGTATTCCTTGATATTGTTTTTCAGCTCTACGCCGTTCTGTCCATAGTCGTAAACGGCCGCGAGACCGTCGTAAATGTCGCTGCTGGGGAATACGAAACCGTACTCCTTGCAGTGGGACACGATTTTCTTAAAAACATCTTCCTGTGCCATTGATTGATATGTTTACCTTAATAAAAATACACAAGCGCATGAACACTTGCTGCAAAATGCGGCCTCTCCGCATTATTTTGCGTGCAAAGATAGTGCAAATCGAGAGAAATGCAAAATAAAAGCATGTTAAACAAACTTTTATTTTCATATCCGAAACGCCTCACGGCATACGCAGTGGCGGCGAGGGGCATGGCAAAGAAAAAGGCATACGGCAACCTGCGACGTAACAAACTGATATTCAATGCATTGTAAAAGGCCGTCTTTTACAATGCAAAAGACGGCCTTTTACAATGCAATATGCCACCTTTTGCAAGCTAAAAGACGGCATATTGCAATTCATGCGTTGCTCTTCCTATTTGCCGAACATCCAGTAGTCGAAATACATCAACCGCCCGGGCTTGTCTCCACGGCACACGAAATACAGGTCGTGTATGCCAGCAGCCCCGGCAACATCTGCCGTAACCAGTGCCCAGCGGTCGTCGCCGCCGGTCATCGGGACATTGACCGTAGCCAGCAAACGGCCCTGCAGACTGTCGGCACGCACCTCCAGCGTAACTCCGCCGTTGTGTGTTGTGCCTACACGGGCGGTGACGCGCGACGCGCCTTCCTTGCCGAAGTCAACGCCCTTGACCTTGATGTAAGCACCGTCACGCATAGCGTTGACGAACACTCCAACCTCCTTGTTCTGCCTTGCCTTTATACCTTCAGAAAAAGCCATGGTCTCCGCCTCGGTCTTGCGGTACGGATTAAGCGGCATGAGTCCGTCGCGTATGCCTTCATCCATCTTCATCTGCTTGATGGTGCCGTCGCTGTTGAACTCCACCTTGTCTACGCATACCGAGCGCGTAAAGCCAGAACCGCCTGGCAGTGCGCCGTTGTGATAGAACAGATACGTAGAGCCTTTATAGTCAACTATGCCAGGATGGTTGGTAAAGCTGCGCCCCTCGGTCGGCATCAACGTGCCGGCATACGTCCAAGGGCCTGCCGCGCTCTTGCCCATCGAGTAGCCAAGATGCTCGGGTATCGGGCCTCCCGCCCACAACAGATAGTACCAGTCGCCACGCTTGTAGAGCCAGGGAGCCTCCTCGTAGAGCGTCGGACGCTCTGGCACATTGCCCTCACGCTTGCCGAAAGCCTCAACGGTCATCGGCACCTTGACGATTTCTTCCGAATACGAAATCATGTCTTCGTTCAGCTTTACGTAATAACAGAAGGGGTTGCCCCAGTACAAATAGGCCTGCCCGTCGTCATCAATCATCACCGTAGGGTCGATGTCGCCCTTGCCGCTCGATACCAACGGCTTGCCCAGCGGGTCGTAGAAAGGGCCGTAAGGACTGTCGGCCACGGCCACGCCGATGGCTCCGCCGCCGCCTTTCATCGTCACAGGGACGTAAGCATAGAACTTTCCGCCGCGCTCGATGCACTGCATCGCCCAGGCATCTCCTTTCGCCCAGGCGAACGTCTTGTAGGAAAGCACAGCTCCATGGTCAGTCCAATTGACCATGTCTTCGGTTGAATACAGTTTCCAGTCGTTCATCGTAAACCACGTCGAAGCGTCCTCGTCGTGGCTCGTGTACAGGTAAACACGCCCTCCGTACACCATCGGCGCAGGGTCGGCTGTGTACATTGTCTGCACAATCGGGTTCTGCCCCACTGCCTGAATTGAAGCTGCGAGTAGGGACAACAATACCAATCTGTTTCTCATAAACATGCCTTTTTATTTTATAAACGTCCAATAATCCCAGTTCATCAGGTCTTTCCTGCCGTTGCCCTTGAAGCAAAACACAAGGTCGTGCACGCCTTCAGCCCCGTCTATCGGGCATGAGAACTGCCGGTACACGTCATTTCCGCCGGTTCCGCCGACATTCAGCGTCCCTACGAGACGTCCCACGGAGCTGTCGAGACGCACCTCGATGGCGCAACCGCCTGCGGCTGATGCCACCGACGCGGTGAACTGCCGCGCTCCCTGTCCGAAGTCAACGCCCTTCACCACGAGAGTGTCAGCATCGTCGATGCTTGTCACATATATCGCCCCGTCGCTGCGCCGGGCCGTCTTCAGGCCGTATCCCCACGCCATAGTTTCAGCCTCTACGCGGCGGTAAGGACAGAACGGCTCTATCTGCTCCAGCCTGGTGTCCTTCCAGTAAGGCACCTCCTGTATTGTGCCGTCGGGGTTATAGCGCATCTCTGCCACCGATACGGAGCGCCGCTCGTGGTGTTCGGGCGTCTCAAGGCGCAGCAGGTCATAGTTAAGTCCGAACACATAGCTCTTGCCCTTGTATTCGATGATGCCGGGATGGTTGCCGCGCGAGCGGTCGGTTGGCTTCATTATGTGCCCCTTTACCTGCCAGGGGCCGGTAGGACTGTCGCTCATCGCATAACCGATACCTTCGGGACAGCACGTCGAGGCGAACGCAAGGTAATAACGCCCGCCGTGCTTATAGAACCACGGGCCTTCCTGGTAATGCTCCAGCTTGCCGACCTTCACTATGCCGCCCGAATACGACACCATGTCCTTGTTCAGCCTGACGTAATACAGGTTGGGGTTGCCCCAGTACATGTACGCCTGCCCGTCGTCGTCGATGAATACCGAGGGGTCAATGTCTTCCCAGTGTTCCTGCTGCCATACGAGCGGTTTTCCCAACGGGTCTTTGAACGGGCCGTAAGGCGAGTCGGCCACGAGCACGCCGATGCCGTTGCCGTGAAGCGGACAGTACATGTAGAACTTGCCGTCGCGTTCGACTACATGCTCCGCCCAGGCACCGTTATCGCGCTTGCGCCAGGCGAAGTCCTTGAGCGACGCCACTACGCCGTGGTCGGTCCAGTTCACCATGTCCGTTGACGTGTACAGCAGCCAGTCGAGCATCTTGAAGCCGTCGGCATCGTCCTCGTCATGCGTCGTGTACAAGTAAACCGTATCGTTGTAAACCATCGGTGCGGGGTCGGCAGTGTACTTGGTCTGCACTACCGGCATCTGCGCCTTGGCCGTGGAAACGAACAGGCACAATGCCATTGCCGGCAAAAACTTTACATTGTTCATCGTGTTTATCAGTTTAAGGTTTTAGTTTACAGGGCACAAAGATAGTACAAAATACACTTAATACAAAATAAAACCAAAGGAAATGCTTTTTAATGTTTTGCCACCGTGTTTGCAAAAGGCCGTCAATCGCATTGCAAAAGACGGTCTTTTGCACGCCAAAAGGCCACCTTTTGCAGGGCAAAAGGTGGCCTTTTGGAAAGCCGTTGGTAAGCAACTGATTTTCAACGAGATACAAAACACGCTATAACCGCGTGTCATTTCATGAACCGCGAGGTGTCAACCTCCTTGTGTTCAGTCTCCTTATAGCCGCCGAAAGCATAGCTGAAAGTCACTCCTACGTGGCGGAAGCTCGACATTTTCATGCTGAAATCCTGCCCGCGGAAGCGGATGTAAGGGTCGATGTGTGACGTTTCAAATATGTCGCTGCAATACACTTTCAGCGTGGCGCGCTTGTTTTTGAGGAATTTCAGCTGCACGGCGGCGTCAACACGGCCAGCCGTGGGCAGGTCGTAGTTGCCCTGTATAGCCTTTGTCTGCACCTGGCCGTCAAGCGAAAGCACTATTTCCGGCCTCTTTGATATGGTGAACTCGTTTTTCAGCGTGAAGATGCCGAGCAGCCTGGAGCGGTCGAAGGGAATGTCGTAGAAGTCGCTGTCCTTATGCCTTAGCCACACTCCAATTGCCGTAAGGTTGCCGCTGTACCAGCCGCCGAGCCTCAACGGCACCGCCGCCATAAGCCCTGCCTGCTGCTGGAAGTCGAAGTTCACCCAGCGGAAGGTCTCCGTCAGCTCGTCGGAACGCTGGTAGAGGGTCTGCATGAAAAAGTCGTCGGTGTACGAGAACCAGCCTCTGAAGACGTATTTGTTCTTCAGCACGTATGTCAGACTTGCCGAATACTCGTGCGAAGGCTTCAATGCCGGGTTGCCTACGATTTCGTCATAACCGCCGTTGCTGTAAGTTATGAAGTCCTGCACGGCCCAATATTCGGGGGAACTCGTGTCGCTGCCGACCGAAAGTTGCAGCACATGGCCCTCCGACGGCAGGTAAGTCACGTTGAGCGTGGGCAGCCAGTTCCATTCGTTCCACGCCGTATTGTTGTAATATTCGGCTGCAAGCGATGCGTCAATGATGAGTTTATTGTTGAAGTTTTTATTGAAACCAGCATACAGGTTGACCGTATTCTCTATTTTTTTAGTTGACAAGTTACGAGTTGACAAGTCAACAAGGGGATTTGCATTGTCATTTGATGACAATAAAGAAAGCATATCTCCTTGTCTGCTCGTCACTTGTCCACTCGTCAACTCCTCATACTCCTGACGGCTGTTGTCGGTGCTACGTATGTACGACGCACCATAGTTAAGTGCCCATCCGCCTTTAAACGTGTGCTCCTGCCTGGCGTACACGCGCCAAATGTCAAGCCTTTGGCGGTTGTTTACGAGGTAGTTCAACTCGCGGTCGGTCAGCACACTGCTGAGCCTTTGCGTCTGCGGACTGTTGTAATAGGTGTATTCCGCGCCGATGTTCGTGCCTGACGGCATCTTGTAATCAAGCATAACGTCGTGCAGCCACGGCTTTGAGTCGAGGTCGTTGCGGCCGGTTATCGTGCCTGTTATGCGCTGGCGGTTGTCCGTTGTGGCGTAGTTGCCGTAGTAAGTCAGGCTCAAACGGTGGTTGTCGGAGAAGCCGTAGCCTGCCGAGAGGCGCAGCTTGTGGTTGTGGGCGGTGGCGAGCGTGCGCTCAAACGACTGTATGTCGTGCAGGCTTCCGTCGTCAAGCGCATGGTGAGAGGTTATCTCACGCGTGTTGAAAGAGTCGCCGTGACTGTGCGAATACATAAGGTCGGCACTCAGTTTCCTGCCCATATACACAACGCTTGCACGCTCTTGGAAGGCCGCGTGGTGGCTTTGGTCGCAAGAACCGAACACCTCTCCCGTGAGCATCTGCCGCTCGGAGGTCTCGTGTTTGAAGTTAATGTTGATGCAAGCACCCTTTACTTGGTATTTCGCCGGCGCGTTATACATCACCTCAACGTCGCCCACCCTGTCCTTGGGCACACTCTTTAGCAACTCCGTCAGCTGCTCTTGGCTGATGTTTGTCGCCTGTCCGTCCATAATGACGGTCACCTCCCGGCCGCCAAGGGTCAGGCTTCCGCCGGTCTCTACCACACCGGGCAGGGCCTTCAGGACGTCGTATGCGTTGTCGGTTGTTGCGCTTCCGGCCAGCCGGTTGATGTCATACACTAATGCGCCGCCCCTTACTTTCACCACGGGACGTTCTCCGCTGACCATCACTTCGGGCAAAGTGCGCACTATGCTGTCAAGCCTTAGCGAATCGTCGGCCGCCGTCTGCGCCGCCACAGCAAGGCAAACAAATAACAAAAGGAAAGAAACAAATGTTTTCTTCATCGTCGTATGGATATTGGTTTACGCCGACAAAGGTATTGAAACGCCATGAAACGGACTGCAAAACGCCGCCCGTCATTTTCTACAATATTCTACAACGCCCTGTTTAAGGGCATTGTAGCCACCTTCTGTAGGGACATAATTCATTATGTCCGCACGTTCTGAAAGAACGTATTTCATAGGCAATGCTTGGCAAATACGCCCCTACGTGGCGTTCGGACATAATGAATTATGTCCCTACAATGAATGTGTCTTTGACTGGGAACTTACCACTCACCTGACAATCCCCGTGATAAAGTCGTCAAACTCGCCGGGTTTGCCGTCACGTCCGAGCACCTTTTGCAACAGCCTTCGATGCATTGCGGACACGTTCTTTTGTGAAATGCCGGTGAGGTTGCTTATCTCCAAGGGCTTGAAATGCAGGCGGAGGAGCATGCAGAGGTTGTATTCGTCGGGGCGCAAAACGTGCCCGTTGTTCAGCGTAGAGTAAAAACCGGGGACTTCAGAGTTGACCATCGAGCGCAACGCCTGCCACTCCTCGGCGGTTGGTTTTGCCGTAGGATTGAGGGCCATCTGCCTGAAACGCCGGGCTATGTCGGCGTTGGCGAGACGTTCTTCAACGGTCGCTTCGTCGACATGACGCTGCAAAGTCTCAAGGCTTTGCAGGCGTTCTATGGCCTCGCGCTTCTCCTTTGCGAGGGCGTCGCGCTCCTCTTCGGTGAGCGTAAGGAGCTGTTGCAGGTCGGTCTGGGCACGCGTCAGGGCGTCGATGTCATGCCGGTGGCGCAGTTCGCGGCGGCGCATTTCCTCGCGCCTTTTCCTTATTATATATGTAAACACCGACAAGACGACAAGCAGAACGAGGGCTACGGCCAAGGCTGTTGTCTTCATCCGCTCGGCTTCAAGAGCCTTGTCGGCCACCTGTCCGCGAAGGTTTGTGCGCTCATACTGCGCCTGCACCACCGAGCAAGTGTTCTTCATAATCTCCTTTGTCAGGCTGTCTGACAGCTCACTGCTCACCGTTGCGTATTTCAGTGCGGAATCCTTTGCGCCCATCTTGTCGTACATCTGCCACAGGCCGTATGCCAAAGCCTCGCGGATGGCAAGCGTAGGCTGTTTGATTTGCCTTATCTTATTCAGCCAGTAGGCTGCGGAGTCGAGACGGTTGGTACATACCGAATAGATGGCTTTTACGTAATAAATGCCCTGATAGTCTGGTTTTGCGTTACCGTCGACGCCGATTACGCGCGAGTCGCGGTCGAACACAGCCATGCAGCGAGCCGCGTTGGCCGTGTCGCCGCGGTCAAGATATATCTCGATGAGCTTCGCCTGCGATATGGCCGAAGCCTCAACATAGCCGCTCTCGCGGAAAAGGCGCGACGAACGGAGGGTTACCGCGAGGGCGGAATCGGGCTGTCCCATGAAGATGTAGGCGTTGGATATATGGTCAAGGCCGCTCAACGCCGTGAGCGTATCGCCTGCTTTCATGGAATTTCGGTAACAAAGCTGCGAGGCGCGGATGACGTTGCGCGGCATGTATTCGTCAAGATAAACCTGCGAAAGATGGGCGTACACCTGTCCGAGCACAGCGTACAGGCAGTCGTCAGCCGTCGTATCGGCGCTGGCTGCCGCCGCTTCGAGGTTCAACATGGCCTCCGTGTTGTCGCCCATGCTGCGGTTCACGCATCCCAGCAGCAGCTTGGAGAACATCCGTTGGTTGTCGTCGCCGTGCCTGTCATAGTAACCGGCCACGGCGCGGATGGCACTGTCCGACGTAAAACGTGCCCCGGCGTTGAGCATATACTTGGTTCTCATCAGCCCGTAATACGCCTTTATGCGCCCGGGAGCGTCCCCGATGCGCGGCTTCATGGCCTCAAGCAGGCGCAGGGCGCTGTCGGGCCGTTCCTTGGCGAGGCTGTCAATGGGGCGGAACATGGCGTCGTACTTGGCGTACCTGTCGCACGAAAGCATCAAGAATGACAGCAATATGACGAGTGGGAAAAGTCGTTTCATGCCGCAAAAATACACATTTTGCACCACATCCGGTCACCCACCGGCGCAAAACTTGCCGCCTGCCGCCATGGCGCGGCGCATCAACGGATTTGCAAAAGACGGCAAAACGCCGTGTAAAAGACGGCCTTTCGCGCTGTAAAAGACCACCTTTCGCAAGCCAAAAGACGGCCTTTTGTGACGGCGAAGGTAACATGCTGATTATCAGCGGATTACGTCTGTATCAAAAATCACGGTCTTTTCGTGTTGTATAAAAGGTGTTAATTTTTGTACGTTTCAGACTATTTAAACTATATTTGCACCCGTTTTCAAGATAAATAGAACAATAAACATGACAAAAAGATTGCTTTTATGGCTGATTTAAGACATGCTGCCACAGCCACGACGGCCGGTAAGGCCGGGTTGGCCGGGCTGTTGATGACACTCGGGATAGTGTTCGGCGACATAGGAACGTCGCCCCTTTACGTGATGAAAGCCATCGTAAGCACCGGCGAGACGCTCGACACAGACTATATTCTCGGCGCGCTTTCGTGTATAATATGGACGCTTACGTTGCAGACTACGGTAAAATACGTGCTTATCGCGCTGCGTGCCGACAACAACGGCGAGGGCGGCATACTGGCCCTCTACGCCCTGCTCAAGCGACACAGGCGCAGGTGGATTTACGTGATAGCCGTTATCGGGGCGAGCACCTTGCTTGCCGACGGCGTGATAACGCCCGCCATCACGGTGACTACTGCTATCGAGGGACTGGAGGGAATAAGCCCCGACCTGCCCGTAATGCCCGTGGTGATTGCGATAATCACTGTGATATTCTTCGTCCAAAGGTTCGGAACGGAGCATATAGGGCGCACCTTCGGCACGTTCATGCTGCTCTGGTTCCTGCTGCTCGGGGTGGCTGGCGCGGCGGCGCTGACGGCCTGTCCGCAGGTATTGAAGGCATTTAACCCGTATTATGCGGTGCGTTTGCTCGTCGAGTCGCCCAGCTGGTTCTTCATACTCGGCGCCGTATTCTTGTGTACGACGGGTGCTGAGGCACTGTACTCTGACCTCGGGCATTGCGGCCGTCGTAACATAACGATAAGCTGGCTGTTCGTAAAGGCAATGCTGATACTCAACTATCTCGGGCAGGGAGCGTGGATTCTGGCCAACTCAGGACGGATAACTGCTGGCGTAAACCCATTCTATGCCATCGTGCCACAGGACATGCTGCTCTTCGCTATAGTAATGGCCACGGGGGCGGCAATCGTGGCCAGCCAGGCACTTATCAGCGGTTCGTTCTCCATATTGAGTGAAGCCATGAACCTGCACTTCTGGCCGCGCATGCGCATAAAGCACCCCACGAACGTGAAAGGACAGCTGTTCATACCGGCGGTGAACCTGACGATGTACGTCGGAGTGGTGCTTACGGTGCTGCTTTTCCGTGACTCGTCGCGCATGGAGGCTGCCTACGGACTGGCTATCACCGTTACCATGCTGATGACTACGCTGCTGTTGGGCTTCTACCTGCGCATGAACGGCACGGCACGCATTGCCGCCGCGGCGTTCGTCGGTGCCTACTGCGTGATTGAAGGGATATTCCTTGCCGCCAATCTGTCGAAGTTCATGGCCGGCGGTTGGTTCACGCTGCTTATCGGCGGGCTGCTTTGCTTCATCATGTTGGTATGGGTTGCCGCGCTGAAAATACGCCGGCGGCACCTCTCATCCAGACGTACGAGCGACTATTACGGCATAATTTCCGACATCAAGGCTGACGACACAATACCTAAGTATGCCTCTAACCTTGTATATGTGAACCATTCGCGGGGCGAGGGGAGCGTTGACGACAAGCTGGTTTACTCCATAATAAACAAGCAACCGAAGCGCGCCGACCACTATTGGCTGCTTAACCTTGACTTCGTAGACACTCCTGACACGCTGGAATATACCTTCACGCCGCTCGTTAAGGACACTCTTTTCAGCGTAACGATGCGTATCGGATTCAGGATTGAGCCTCGTGTGAGCCTTTATCTGCGGCAAATTGTTGAGAATCTCGTGGCCGACGGCAAACTTGACCTTACCAGTACGTACCCCTCGTTGCGCAAGAACGGCATACCGGGCGACTTCCGCTTTGTCATAATACACCGCGTGTATTATCCCGAAGACTCGCATAACCGCCGCCAGAACCTGCTGATGAGCCTCTACGCCATAATCCGCAAAATCGGCATTGACGAGCCTAATGCGCTCGGACTTGACACCTCTGTCGTGGTGGTTGAGCGTGTGCCGCTGATTATATCAGGGCGTGCTAAGCATTTGAGGCGTATAGAAAGGGTCGTAGAAGAAGAATAAGTAAAGGACGTTGTAGAAATAAAAGAAGTCAGGGAAGTTATAGCCAAATGTCTGGTTGATGACAACCGGTAAAGGTGATGGCTATAACTTGCCTGACTTCTTTTAATTATCTGACTTTTAAAAAGTCGTTATTTCTTAAATATTTTCATGACGGCGAATCCGCCGAATACTTGCATCAGGATGCCCGGCCAGCCCAAGCGGACGTCTTGAAGGGCGGCCGTGAGCGAGCCGGTCATGCCCCACTCCGCCAGCATTCCTATTCCCTGATAAGCCACAACGGCCAAAGCGACAGCCCAGAAAGCCACGCGGCGAACCCTTGAAGCTATGAACGAAGCCGCCAAAGCGAGAAGAACCGACTTGGTGAGGATTATCGGCAGCACGGCAGCAGCCGGCATTCCGAAGAACAGACTGTTGACTAACGGCGAGGCGACTGCCGTAAGCAGACCTGCCGTAAGGCCGTACTTGTAGGCCGCAACAAGCGTAAAGAAATAGATGGGAAGCCACACTAAGCCGCCCTGCGGCATGAGATGGCACAGCTGGGGCAGCAGGATGTTGCCCACGACGAACAGCGCAGCGGCTGCATAAGTCTTGCTTTCGCGGTAATTCAACGAATAAACCGCAGTCGATGTTGTTGTTTTCATTGTTGTTATTGGTTGTTGAATATTATCTCTTTAGGAAGTTAGAGAAGTTAAAGAAGTTATCACTCGCTACGCTCGTTAGGAGTTAAAGCCAAATGTCTTGCCAGTTGTAATACCTGCAAAAGGTAATGGCTGTAACTTCTTTAACTTCTCTACATTCTATAAATTCATGCTGTCCAAGAATTGTTTTATCCTCTCATACGCCTCGTCGGGCGAGGACGTATCGGCAGTAAGCTTCTCAACGGGGCAGATGTCGGTGCCGGTGCGGTTGATGATGTTGGGCACTTCCTCGCCGAATGATGTCTCTATGCCTGCACTGCGGAGCACTTCGAGCGCGCCGGAACTGATTACCCGAGCGTAGACTTCACGTGCGCCGCCCTTCACAAGCAGCAAGGCCGCACCGCGGCCGATTACCCTGTCGGCCACGGAAGCACCGCGAAAGAAGTCTGGCTCGTCAGTAACGAGGCTGAAAAGGTCGGCTACGCCGCGGCGGCTGAACGTCCGAAGTTCACCTTGAACCGAACGTGCAACGCCGCGGCAGCTTTCATCAACCAACACATTTATCAATTCTTTATCCATCGTCTTTTTAGGAGTTAAAGGAGTTAGAGAAATTATCACTCGCTACGCTCGTTAGAAGTTAAAGCCAAATGCCTTGCTATTTATTAACCATAAGAGTAATGGCTGTAACTTCTTTAACTTCTATACATTCTTTAAATTCACAGACTACACGTCCTGTTTCAATGTCTCCACAAACCTGTCTATACGCTGCATCTCCTTCGGTATGTCGATGCGCTGGGGGCAATGGCCCACGCACTGGCCGCAGCCTATGCAGTGGCTGGCCTGGCGGAGACGAGGAACGCTGCGGTCATAGCCCACGAGGAAGGCACGGCGGGCACGCCTGTACTCACGTTGTTCAGCAGACGAGGCACGAGCAGACGAGTTGACAAGCTCCTCTTGCTTGTCTGCTTGTTTACTTGTCTGCTTGTCTACTACAGGCATGTTGCCCTCCTTTATGCACTTGTTATAGTGCGAAAGCACCGCCGGAATGTCAATTCCGTAAGGACAAGGCATGCAGTAGTTGCACTCGTTGCACGGTATAGTCTTGAGGTTGTAGATGTCGTCTGCAATCTCCATGAGGAACTTCTGCTCGTCGTCGGTCAGCGGTTTGAGCGGCGAATAGGTGCAAAGGTTCTCGCGGAGGTGCTCCATATAGGTCATGCCCGACAGCACGGTAAGCACTCCGTCGGGTGTTCCGGCGAAGCGGAACGCCCACGACGCCACGCTCTTTTCAGGCTCGCGCTCCTTCATCTTGGCGACGATGTTGTCGGGAACATTTGCCAGACGGCCTCCCAGTAGCGGTTCCATGATTACCGCAGGTATGCCGCGCTTCTTCAGTTCGCCGTACAGATACACGGCGTCAGTATTCCTCGGATTGATTTCATCGGCATAGTTCCAGTCGAGATAGTTCAGCTCTATCTGAGCGAAGTCCCAGTGATAACGCCCCTCGTCGTGCCACTTGAGCAGCATGTCATATATCTTCACGTCGCCGTGATACGAGAAACCGAGGTTGCGTATGCGGCCTTTCTCGCGCTGCTCTACGAGCCAGTCGAGTATGCCGTTGTCCATATAACGGTGGTTGAACTCGGCAAGCGCATCGTTGCCCATGCCTATGCCGTGAAGCAGAAGGTAGTCAATGTAGTCTACCTGAAGCTCTTTCAGCGAGTTCTCGAACATCTCTATCGAGCCTTCGCGCGTCCAAGTCTCGGGCGAAAAGTTTGACATCTTCGTGGCGATGAAGAACTCCGAACGCTTATGACGGCTCAAAGCTATGCCCGTAGCGTGCTCGGACATGCCCTGGCAGTAAGCAGGTGACGTGTCAAAATAGTTCACTCCGTGCTCGATGGCGTAGTCAACCTGCCGGTTAACCATCTCCTGGTCAATCGGCGTTTCTTCCAGTTCGCGCGCCGAAGCCTTGTCTTCGCCCTGCGCAGGCAGGCGCATCATGCCGTAGCCTAACAGCGAAACCTTGTCCTTTGTCTTGGGGTTCACCCTGTATGTCATCTTCCCTTTCTCCGGCTCTTGTGCCGAAGCCGAAGTCTGCTTGCCGTCCTTGCACGCCGCAAGCAGCGCCGACGATGCCACGGCACCGCCTCCGAGAGCCTTCAGGAAGTTGCGTCTTGATATGTCTTTTGCCATGATTCTTTTATTAGAAGTTAAAGAAGTTAAGGAAGTTATCACTCCCTTCGGGAGCTTAGGAGTTAAAGACAAATGCATTGTTGGATGCCTGCCATGTACTCACTTCCATCTTTTTTGTTTATATTTTGTAATCCCTTGTATTTCAACGCCTTACGCATCGGCTTCTAAAAGGTGGCCTTTTACCGTCCGAAAGACCGTGTTTTAGGGGCTGAAAGACGGCCTTTTACAGTGTGAAAGACCGTCTTTTGCACGGCGCTTGTACAATGATTGTTTTACAAGTAATATCTTACGAACCAAAAAGCGGAATTAACCTGCAATTTAATTCTTCACTCTTCGTTATTCATTCTTCACTTAAATCTCCCTATGCACCTCGTTACCCTCAACGTAGATTGCGCTGAACGGACGCGCCGGGCACAGGTTCTCGCACGCTCCGCAGCCTATGCAGCGGGCCTCGTTGACAACCGGTATTTTAGGCGATTGCCCGTTCTTGGGGTCTGACGGCACCATCTGTATAGCCCCGGCAGGGCAATGGCGCGCGCAGTTTCCACACTCAACGCCGTCTGTCAGGGGCACGCAGTTCTTCTTAATCCATACGGCATGACCGATTTGCGTTGCCGACTTGTCCGCCCGTGTGATGGGCTTGATTGCCCCGGTGGGGCAAACTTCGCCGCACTTGGTACATTCCGGACGGCAATATCCGCGCTCATAAGACATTGTGGGCTGCATGAACTTCGACAAATCCGTTGACGGACGCAGCACGCCGTTGGGACATGTTGACACGCAGAGCTGGCAGGCCGTGCAGTGCTGGGCGAAGTGCTGTGCCGACATTGAGCCGGGAGGCGTCAGCGGTGTGAGCCTTTCGGGGGCTATCTTGTCCTCGATGACAGCCAGTCCGCCGTCAACCTTCTTCTTCTCCTGCGCCAATGCTGCACCCGTCGTGGCAATAGCCGCAGCCAAAAGGAACGAGCGGCGGCCATTGTCAGCAGACGAGTTACAAGTTGACGAGTTGACAAGAAGATTTGCATTGCCGGCTTGTCCGCTTGTCTGCTTGTCCACTTGTTGACTCGTTGACTTGTCTACTCGTCCACTTGTTGACTTGTCTGCTCGTCCACTCGTAAAGCTCAATGCTCCCTTGTGGCACTTGCCGAGACAGTCACCGCAGACTACGCAGCGGCTGTAGTCTATCTTATGGTTCTTGAAATCGATGGCAGAAGCCTTGCAGTTCTTTGTACACAGGCCGCAGTTGACACACTTGCTTTCGTCAATCCGCACCTTGAACCACGAGAAACGGGCAAAGAAACTGAGGATTGTTCCTACCGGACAGATTGTGTTGCAGTATGTCCTGCCGCCACGCCAGGCAAGGATTACGATGGCGACGAACGTCACCGAAGCGATAATCAGCGTTGGCAGGCTCTTCATCCACACGTCAACGCTGTAGAAAGCGTAGCTGTTGAAGTGCTCGGCGATGCTTGCCAGCACATTGTTTCCAGCCTCATAAACCGGCTTGAACAGGCTGCTTGCGATGCGTCCGTATGAACTGTACGGAGCAAGCAACGACACGATGGCGTTAATTCCGGCGACAGCCGAGATGATGAACACGCCCAACATGCCGTAGCGCAGCCACTTCTTTTCCTTTGAATAAGTAAACCTGTTGCGCTTCCGGCGGCCATGCAGCCACGAAACCACGTCCTGCATGACGCCCAGAGGACAGATTACAGAGCAGTAAATGCGCCCGAGCACAAGCATAAGGACGACCAACACCGCCACAACACCTATGTTCAGGGAATAAAAGGCAGGCCAAAACTGTATCTTGGCGAGCCATCCCAACCATGCGTGCAGCGTGCCCGTAACGTCTAAAAACAGCAGCGTTATAAGCACGAACACCACCAAAGCCAAGGTTGTCCTTATTTTCTTCAACATAATATCATTGTATTTTTATTGTCGTTTAATGCTTTCTTTTTCTCTGTAAACCTGACTATCACAACGCTAACCTCGTACAACAGCCAGATTGGAAGCGACACAAGCAGCAGCGTGAACACGTCTGACGTGGGCGTGATTACCGCCGCCACCGCCACTATTGCAATCACAGCATGCTTGCGGTAACGGCCCATCCATGCGGCTTTAAGCAGTCCGAAGCGGGCCAGAAGCCAGCAAACAACCGGGATTTCAAAGACTATGCCGAACACAAGGCTCATCATTGCCAGCGTGTCAACATACGAACTGATAGTCAGTAAGTTCTCAACGTCGGCACTGACGGAGTAAGTGCCGAGGAAACGGACGGTCAACGGGAAGACAACAAAGTAATTGACAAGCAGCCCGACGAGGAACATCGCGTAGGCGGCGACGGTCAGACGCACCGAATAACGCCGTTCGTTGTCGTAAAGCGCTGGCGAAATGAAGCGGAACAGCACATATAATATATAAGGTGAAGCCATCAGCGCACCGGCGACAAACGCCACCTTCATGTGTATCATGAACTGTTCGGTAAGCCCGGTGTTCACCAAACGTATGGTAAACGGCTCCACACCAAGCAGCCTGTACGTGACAAACGTGCCGTCGGCAGGCGCAAGCACCACCGCAAACAGCCAGTCCTTCAACACGAAAGCCACGACACCTGCGGCCACGGCGGCCACCAACATGCGGATTAGACTGCCGCGTAGCACGTCAAGATGCTCCCAAAACGTCAGCGCGCCGTCGTCATTCATCCTTCTTCTTTGGCTCTTCCTGTTCGTCGTCAATCTTTCCGTTCATCCCGTCCTTGAAGCTCTTTACACCCTTGCCCAGGCCCTTCATCAGTTCAGGTATTTTCTTTCCGCCGAAAAACAGCAGCACAAGCAGTGCGATGACGAGGATTTCCTGCATACCTATTCCCATAATGTTTCGTAAGGTTTTACGGTCTTAAGGTCTTGCGGTTATAAGGTTTTCAGTCCCCAAAGCCGGTGAAACAGGCTTCAAACACCGTATAACCCCAAAACCGCACAACCTCATAACCTGATTAAATATTAATATTCACGCCACCCATGAATGTCGCCTTAGGCATCGGGTAGCCATAGTTGATTTCGTATTTCTGCGCCAGCAGGTTCTCGCCTTTTGCCCAGATGTTGAGCCAGGGCAGCACGCGGTAACCGGCGGTGACGTTCAACAGGAGGAAGTTCTCCTGTATTTCATCGGGGTCAACCTGCGTGTACAGGCCGTCGATATACTGCAATCCGCCGGTCAATGTCCATTTTCCGCAGCGGTAACCGGCACCAAAATACGCCTTGTGTTCAGGCGCGGCGAGCACCTTGTTGACCATGTGCAGGTAGCTGTAGTTGCCGTCCAAGCTCCAATAACGGTTCACTTTCCATGCAAACTCGGCCTCAACGCCGCAGTTCTCGATGCTCCCCGTGTTGACGTTCATCGGCCTGTTGTCCACCATTGCGGTCTGTATTATGTTGTCGCCCTTGATGTAAAACAGGTTCACACCATACGAAAAGCCGCCTCCCATGAGCCTTTGCTTCCATGAAAGCTCGTAGTTCATCGTGCGCTCAGGGCGCAAGCCGTCGTTTGCCGGACGCCAAAGATACATCTCGCGGATTGTCGGATTTCGGAAGCCTTTGCTCACCATGGCCTTCAGTTCGCCGTCACGTACTACGCGGAACACCAGTCCTCCCTGCGGCACCCACTCCGTTCCGCTCTGCGAATGGTGGTCAACGCGCACCCCGGCGTCAACCGTAAGCCATCTGAACAGGTCTTGCCTGAAGTCCACATAGCCTGCAATCTCATTCTCATGGTGGTTGCCTATGATGCCGGTCTCGGCTCCCGTGAGTATGTCTTCATTCCAAGCCTTGCCGTAGATGTGCTGATAGTCAAGGCCGACGGTGATGCGGTTGCCCCTAAAGAACGTCGCACTCTGGTATATCGAGAAGCCGGTTAAAGCGTCGTCCGACAAGAAAAAGGCTGCCTGCGCATCCTCGCCAGGCGCGTGTCCGTCATTGATGCGGTGATGACCGAAGTTGTGATACACGCTTATGGCACCCGAGGTATTGCCGTAATGGTTCTCGACCACAGCCGAAGCCACGCCGCGCGTTATCCACTGGCGCGCCCCTTGCAGCGGCTCGTGCGTGCTGCCGGGGTATGACGAGTTGAAATGCGTCACGTCAACGTCGGCGTATGCCGTCCAGTGCGGCGAGAAGTCGTAACCCAACTTCAGGTAACCGCCATACTGCTCGAACCCCATCGAGGGACGGTTGTTGTCGCTGCGGCCGTACTGTCCGGCAACAACGCTGTAGAAGCCGCCCTTCCTCACGCGGTTGGTAAACTCTCCTTGAAACGTGCCGTAAGAGCCTGCGCCGAGGTTGATGTCGGTTTTCGAGCCGTCGGCACGCATCTGCCGGGTGACGATGTTGACAACTCCGCCCATGGCGTTTGAGCCGTACAGCACCGAAGCCGGGCCTCGCAGCACCTCCACGCGCTCTGCCATCATAGTCTGGTAAGAGTCCGCTATGGAGTGGCCGAAGATGCCCTGATACTGCGGATGGCCGTCGATGAGCACCATCATGCGGCCCGCTCCGCTGCCCAGTCCGCGCAGGCTGATGCCTCCGGCGGCGCCGTCGCTTACGGCGTAGCCCATCATCGAACGCGACGTGACGAACAATCCGGGCACCTGCTCTGACAGAGTAGGCAGCACGTTGACGCGCTGGCTCTCGGTAAGCGTCCGCCGGTCAACCACCGATATTGTCATGGGCAGATGGCGCACGTCGGTCACCGAGCGCGTACCAGTCACCACTACGTTGTCAAGCGCATGGCTTGTGGTGTCGCGTTGGGCGCATGCTACGCCCCTTGCGGCCAACAACACTGCTGCTGCAAAAATAAATCTTTTCATCAAAAACAGAGTATTTTAGGTATTAAAAAAATGTTATCGAGAAAGCATGTGCCCGCACGCTTCGCGCTAATGCCGGGCCTGTAAACGTGGCGGCCCGCACTCGCTGCGAACCGCCACCCATTGAAGAAGTTATTGATTGTCTATATCTATGAGGGTGTAAGCCTTGCTGCCAAGGCCTATCTTCTCCGCATAGTCAACTATGTGAGTGCCGTGCTGGCGGTTGATGCGCTCGATAAGGGGCTTCGCGTCGTCACCTTCAACGGACTTGTGGCCGAACACCAGGTCAAGGCAAGCCTTGTCCAAGGCCACTGGATCGAGCGAAGCCAGCACGCCCATGTCCTTCAGCTTCGGCTCGTCGGGGTTGCTGTCGCAGTCGCAGTCAACGCTCATGTTGTTCATAACATTGATGTACACCACGTTGCCCTTCATATAGTCGTGAACGCCCTGCGCGGCGGCAGCCATGCTTTCGAGGAAGTAATCCTGCGCAGGCAGGTTGCTCCACAGCTCCGCCGGGCTTTGCACCTTGCCAGCAGTGTGTATGTACGACTTGCCGTTGCTCGACGCCACGCCGATTGACGCGTTCTTCAGCACACCGCCGAAGCCGCCCATCGCGTGCCCCTTGAAGTGCGCCAGGTTAACCATGAAGTCGTAGTTGGCAAGGTGCGAGCCTACGATGTCATACTTGATGTGCGTCGTGTCCCTCACCGGTATGCGCATGTCGCCCTCCTCGTCCATGATGTCCACACGGGCAATCTTGTCGAAACCGTGGTCGCGTATCACCTTCCAGTGGTCGGCAGAGGTCATGCGCTTGCCGGCGTATGCCGTGTTGCATTCCACTATCGTGCCGCCAACCTCGCCTACCAGCTTGCCTATCAGCTCCGGCTTCAGGTAGTTGTGGCCTCCGGCCTCGCCCGTGCTTATCTTCACGGCAACGCGCCCCTTGGCCTCCTTGCCAAGCGCCTTGTATATCTTCACGAGCGCCTCGGGCGTGATTTCCTTCGTGAAATAAACCTTCGATTGTGCCGCCGCGCCCACCGCCATTACAGCCGCCACGGCCAGCAATATAAGTTTTTTCATTTTGCTTGTTTTTTTGTTATATTCTTACACGTTGCAAAAATACAACAAAAAATCAGCCTCATACGTATATCATTTACCGAAAATCTTACCAATTTTACAGCCACCTGTATTTTTAGCTTTTGTAAACAATTGCGCACCTCGCCACAACCCGTTTTGCAAAAGGTGGCCTTTCGCCTTGCAAAAGGCCATCAATTACAACACAAAAGACCGCCTTTTAGCGTGTAAAAGACGGTCTTTTGCATCCACGCCTGTTTACAGGCGCTTCACTAATGTCAATGCTTTACTACTACCTTGAATGCCTTGTGGGAGCCGCGGGCGTTCACGTCGAGGATGTAAATGCCCTGGGGCAGGTTGCTTACGTTGATTATGTTGCTCGTCTGGACAGTCTCAACACGGCGCACCGCGCAGCCCTGCATGTCGACGAGTGTCAGCGTAGTCTTTACATCTTCAGCGCCGTAAGGCAGGTCAACATGCAGCTCGTCTGATACGGGGTTCGGGTAAACTGAAGCCTTCGTCTGGCTTACCACCTTGTCTTCGATTGAAGTGCCCTTGCCCTCAAGGTCGATTACGTAGCCTAAAGGCTGCTGGCCGCGCATACCGTAACCTGTCAGGTAACGTCCGTTGGGCGACATGTCATAAACCGACATGATATAGAAGTCGCCGAGGTCGCAGCCCAATTCTTCTGTAACATAATCCTGCAAGTATCGCAGGCCGTCTTCTTTCGTCCATATCCAGGCCGACGAACCAATCCCCATCCAACCTACGGCCTTGGAGCCGTCATTGCTGATTGCGGCTACGCAACCTTCGCTTTCAGTAAGCTGTATAACGCCTTCCTCCTCGTTCCAGAGCCACGCTCCAGGCACGGCGTAGTACATAGATTTGCCTGTTCCGCCTATCCACTTGCCGTCGTCGGACACTGCCTGGCAGTAACCAAGCAAGTTGGCTGACATGTCTGCCTGGCTTGTAAAATCAACATCCGCCTCTGTCTTGCCTTTGTCTTTCAGCAGCATGCTCTGCGTGTAAGCTCCGTCGGCACCGCGACGCCATACCGAAGCGAACCACGGTCCCCACTGGTCTTGCCAGCCTACGACAACACTGCCGTCATAGCTTACGCCGTTGGCGCGCGACGCACGGTTAGTTGCATCGTTTCGGCTGCCAAGGTCTATCATCTCGTCGCCAAGCCATACGGTGGCATGGGTGTTCACCGCATTGACCTGCTCGTTATAATAATAGGCCGTACCGACCACGGCATTGCCGTCACCCGACACGTCGTATGGACTTGAGGCGACTTCCTGCCGGTTGTAACCAGAGCTTTTCAGCGGTGTCCATGTGTCGTTTTCTATGTCATAACGGCCAGCACCGTAGCCGCTGATTGTCTCCTCCTGCGCCTTGCGGTAGAACTGTCCGCCGTCGGCAAGGATATTGTAAACGCCGCGTGCATCGTAATATACCGCCGTACATGCCCCCGTAAACTCCTTGTCAAAGTTCATCTTGGCAAACGTCTCGCCATCGTCTGTCGAGCGGTAAGCGTTGCCCTGTGTGCCAATGACTACAATCTCGTTGCCAACCCAGCGCGCATCGTTCCACGCCACATTGTCCGAGCCTTCATCGGCGGCTTGCGTCTTTGTCCAAATGCCAGCCGGAAGCACCTCTGTCTGCTTCCATGTCATGCCGCCGTCGCGAGTTATGTAAACAACGTTGTCAGCTGTGGCAATACCCTTTTTGTCATCGGCGAAACGTATGCGGTACAGGTTCACTCCTTCACCTGCCGAAAACACATCATTCCACGTCTTGCCGTAATCGTCAGACTTCTGTATCTTTCCGTTCTTTGTCACCATGAAATACGTCTTGCCCGTATGCGTAATATACTGCGGCACACCGCTTACGCCCGTAGCCTTGACAAACGAGTCGCCGCTATCCGATGTCTGCCATACGGAATAACTGCCGTCAGTGTACTCAACGCCGATTACCCCATATGTGGCATCTAAGTTTATACCGGACGCTTCATCGTATTCTCCGGGGATAAAATCCATCGCCCAATACGTGTCGACTACACCGTCATCACCCTCAGGCTTGATGTCGAGCTTGTTCCAAGCTCCATTCCCATAGTTGCGGTATATGTTGCCGTTGTGTCCGCCTATAAGCACACAATAAAACGACAATGACGAGATACAGACAAGCCCTCCCTCGTCAAAAGGATTACCTTGATTGTAATCACTCCACGACGTACCGTTGTTTGTAGAATTAACAACAACAGGAGTCTTGCCGTCAGCACTTGTCCCTACGGCGTAAAGGCTATAATCACTGACATAATAAACGTCGGTGAACGTTATCTGTTTGAAGTTGTCATAAGTGGCTTTAGTCCATTCCGTAACAACTCCGAAAGCGTCACTCTGCATAGGCGCATACACATATTTACCGTCACCGGAAAAACGGGCTACGCCTCCTATGCCATTGCCTGCTGACACACCGCCTATCAATGTCATCGAACCGTCATGCGGATTCCACAAGTAATGAGGGCGCACTTGGTTTGGCGCTCCTACTACCAAGCCATCATTGTTCACTCCAGTAGGGTTAAACAGACCTTCTGTAATGTACACTTGTCCGTGCGCCAGCCCCACAGTACACAAACAAAACAAAGAAAGTAATGTCTTTTTCATACATCTAAAGTTTTAGGTTAATATCAATATTCAGCTTTTACGTTTCTGCCGCAAAAGTAAAAAAGCGGACGATAATTTACAAATCAAATTGTTCACGATTCATAAATCGTGAACAATTCATGCCCGTTTTCACCTCTCAAGACGGTGTACTGACGCTCCGACACAGGCCGATGGCGGCACAGTCGGCATCCAAATGTTTACATACTGCCGTCCGGCGGCTTTCCAAAAGGCCGTCTTTTACCTTGCGAAAGGCCATCTTTCGCACGCTAAAAGGCCACCTTTCGCAACGCAAAAGGCGGCCTTTTGGTTTTCCGCAGTTTTCCTACGGACAAAGCATGAGCTGATTTAACGTGGGTCAGGCATAAGCACCAACTCTTTGTAGGGGCATAATTCTAATATTTACAAGACATTACCTTATACCGAACCAATGTAGATTTAATAAAACAGGCTTGTTACTAATGCAAATGGCAGATATAAATATAGAAACAAACGGAATTGTTCACGATTCACGAATTGTGAACAACACCAGCCCCGGAAAAGCTTTCCGCCTCCTCAAGAGCTATTTTCCGATAGAGCGACGGCGGCATTCCGGTGATGTTCTTGAACACTTTTATGAAAGTGCCGTATGCCGAGTAGCCCACACTTTCGCCGACACCGCGTATGGTGATGTTGCCATAATGCTCAACATCGGCCAGTCGGCGGCAGGCCAACCGCACACGGTATTCGTTGACGAAGTTGCTGAAGTTCTTGCCGTAGACGGCGTTGATGGTCTGGGACACATAGGTGCTGTTAGAGCCTACAATCCTTGCCAGAGTGTCCAAAGAGAAGTCGGGATTGCAGAATTCGGTACCGTTGTCCATCTCGCTGGCTATCGCCGCAGCCAGCTTGTCGCGCTGTTCGTCGTTAAGGCTGCTTCCCTTGTACTTTGCGTCGTCACTTTCGTCAGCCGCAAACACTTCCTGCGGTTCTGACGGCGCAGGCTGTTCAGCCTGCACAACGGCTTTCTTGCGTTCGCCTTCAACCGTGTTTCCGGCTGAAATCTGGCGGTTGAGGTTGAACAGGCTGCGGTAGTTCTCGTCCAGGCGGCACTTCTGCCGGTAGACATACAGCAGCAACAGCGACACCAGGACTATGCCCACCGTGACGCAGGCTATTATGACGCGCTGGTGACTTATCACCTGCAACCTACGTTCCTCAGCACGCCTCAGGGCTGAAATGTCGCGCTGCGCCTTCTCCGTTTCGTACAGGAAGTGCTGGTTTTTCACCATGTCAAGCTCACGTAGGTCGAACACCGAGTCTTTCACGGCATAATATTCCAGCTTCATGTCGAGAGCCTTGCGCCTGTCGCCCTTGGCCGCATAAAAATAGGAAAGCGACTTCAAAACGTCAACGAACATGTGCCTCAAGCCGTTCTTTTCGGCCAGGCGGTTGCAGAGGTTCATGTAAACAAGGGTAGAATCGCTGTTGCCCATGCTCTCGTAAACCTTATACACCTCATTGTAGGCCGAGCACTCGTAACGCGCCCCGATGCCCGCCGCGCCGGCCTTGGCGGCCAAACGCTTGAATATGGTTACGGCTTCGCCCAGCCGCCCCTCGCCTTTTAGCACAATGCCATGCGTGTAACCGTCCATAAAGCGGCTTACGGCTGTCGGCTTGTGGGGCGTATGCTGCGCCTCGGCATAATAGCGGCGCGCGCTCTTGACGTCGCCCGTGTAGATGTAAGCCCCGGTCAGGTTCTGGCATATTTTGTACACGGTCTCGTTGTCGCCGGCGGCTTTTCCGTACTCGATGCCTTTAGTGTAAAGACGTATGCCGGTTTCATAATCCTGGAACATGCTGTACACATTGCCCATGTTCTTGTAGAAAACGGCCGAGTATGGCATGTCGCTGCTGCGCTCGCTGACCTTCAATCCATCGACGTAGAACAGCAAGGCGTTGGAAAAATTGCCGCCGTCATAGTATATGTCGCCGGTCTTCAGATGTGCCAAAGCGCACGTCCTGGCATCGGCGTCTGACATGTCAGGCTCCACCCTGTTGCACACCATCATGTACATCACGAGCGCCTTCTCGTCGTTGCCTTGCTGCTTGTATCTGTCTCCGGCGGCTATTATCCTGTCGCTCGTCCAGTCGCGGCACTTGGCTATGAGGCTGTCGTACTTGTTGACGGCAGCAGCAGAAGCCCTGAAGCACAAGGCAAGCGACACCAGCGCCAGCACACATGCCAGCGCACGCGCAGTCTTAATATGTCGTAAAAGCTGTATCACCTGCTGCAAAAATAAGCAATTTTTCTTTATTTATACACAAAATGTGACAAAAAGAAACATTTGTCTGCAACGAAAAAAAACGTTTCACCGCTATTTATCCGTCCGCCAACGGAGCATGCAATATCTGCAAAAGAGCGGCTGTTAAATGGGGAATGGGGAAACGACGATTGACAATTATGATTAGCCGTGGGGCCGTCTTAAAACAAGACAAATCACAATCATACGTTCCCAGCTCTCAACTCTCATTTTAAAACATGGCAAATCGGAATGCAAAAGGTCACGTTTTACAATGCAAAAGGCCGTCTTTTAGCGTATAAAAGACGGCCTTTTGGAAAGCGTTTCGTAAGTTACTGTATGTCAACGGATTACGGATTTGTCAACCGTTATGCGCAAAGTGTCCCTGTCAAAGACTATTCCCGTGCGCTCGATGAAGGCCGAAAGGCGGCCCGAAGAGGCGAGTCCGTGCGGCGTGCCGGTATGTATGCAGCCGTCGCCGGGCATGAGCCAGAGCGTGTCGGCCGCCTGGAGGGCAAGCTCGAGGTCGTGGGTTGACATGAAGATGGTCTTGCCCGTGTCGTGGCTGAGGCGCGCAAGGAGGAGCATCGCCTCCACCTTGCTGGGATAGTCGAGGTAAGCCGTCGGCTCGTCGAGGAAGATTACCGGCGTCTGTTGCGCCAAAGCCTTGGCTATCATCATCTTCTGCCGCTCGCCGTCGCTCAGTGTCGATATTACGCGCCGCGCCAGTCGGGATATTCCAACCTGCTCCATCGACTCGCTGACGATGCGCCTGTCGCCGTCGGACAGCGTACCCCAGAAGCCTGTGTACGGCGTGCGGCCGAGCGCAACGGCCTCTTCAACGGTCATGTTCATGGCTTCGGGGCGCGCGGTAAGCACCACACCTACCGTCCGTGCCATGTCCTTGGCCGTGTAATCGGATATTTCCTTACCTTTTATATATATGCTGCCGCCCAACTTCGGCAGAAAACCGGCAAGCGTCTTGAGCAGCGTCGACTTGCCCGCCCCGTTCGCCCCGATAAGGCAAGTAAAGCGTCCGCCCTCGATTTCGGCATTGATGCCCGACGCCACAAGACGGTTGCCGCCATGCTGGCGGTAGCCGATGGAAAGGTCTTTTATTCCTATCATTATTTTATTTTAATTGAGAATGGAGAGTTGAGAATGGAGAATTATGATTACCATTGCACGTTAAAACAACAAAGCAAATCATAATTCTCCATTCTCAACTCTCCATTTTCAACTATTAATTAACTTTCTCGCATACTCGATTATCGTGTCCTCACCCTTCTGGAAGTCGTCGTCCGTCAGGCTGACGCTGTAGTCCGGATCGATGCCGAACTCGGTACACTGCATGTCCTTGTCGTACATCGGGCAGGCGCTGAACCTCACCGCCCAGCCGTTTGGCAGCTCGCTGCTCATCGGCAAGCCTGCTCCGCCGCCCGTCTTGTCGCCAACCACAGTTACGTTGGGGCAGCACTTCATGTACTTCACGAACTCGTTGGCCGCGCTGAACACCTCGCGGTTGGTAAGCACTACAACCTGCTTGTGCCACCGTATGCCGCTCGACGGCTTCAAGGTCTGCTTCTCCGGCTCGGAAAAATCATCGTGCCCAGGCCCCGTCTTGTGCTGTATGTAGCCTACATGGATGCTCTCGTCGGTAAAGCGAGCAGCCAGTTTCTCCGCCGTTGTGAGCTGTCCGCCGCCGTTGCCGCGCACGTCTACAATCAGTCCCGTGCACGAAGCGAGGTAATAAAGCACCTCGTCAAGGTTGCCGTCGCCGATGCCGTTCTCGAACGAAGGACAGTAGATGTAGCCTATGTTGTCGTCGAGCTTGCGGTATTGAAGCCCCGACGCAATCCTGTAATCTGTCCCAAGATAGCGGCGCAGCAGGGAATCGCTGAAGTTGGTGGGATAGTCTTCCTTCCAACTCCAGTACCTCGCGTTGTCGAACGGAGAGTAAAGGTTCACGTGTCCGTCGCGCAGTTCGCCGAGCATATTGCCCAAAACCTCGAACAGCTGGTCGTCGTTCATCCTATCGTCCACCTGCAGGCTGTACCTCGCACGCACCTCGTTCCAGTCAAGTCCGTACTCGTCGGCCTTGTAGCCGAAGAAGCAATAACGCTCGTCCATGATTTTCCAAAGCGCCTCGAAGTTGCCTTCGGGACTGTCGGAAAACTCTTCCTCGTCAACGCATGATGCCGCAACGAAGGCCGCAAGAAGTGGAATTATGACGTAAAACAGCTTTTTCATGGGATGATGTTGGTAAGTTTGAACGTCCTTACAAAACCTATAAGGAACATGTTTGAATATGTATGATACTTCAGGTTGTTGACCTTGGCCTGGCGGTAGTCGCCGAGATAGCCCACGCGGAGCGTCGTCCTGCCGAGCGTGAAGTCAACAGTGAGCATCTGGCGGAGCGACGGCGTGGAGGCGACTGTTGTTGGAACAACGTTGTGGTCGTAGTCGCCGCGCGAGAAAATCTCGTAATATGACTGGCCGTAATTTGGACTGAACATCACTCCGAAGAGCGGAACGCTGGCCTGATAGCGCGCCGACATGGGCACACGCCCAAGCCTGAAGCGGTATGTCGCGGCTGCACTCGGGGCGATGTTGAGCGCAAGACGCGCCTGCGCAGGGTTGTTCCCGTTGCGCGTGTTGTAAAGGAAGCCCACGTCAAGGTCGGCCTGCGCACCAGCCATTACATTGAACCGGCCGCCCATAAAGTCCCAGTTGTAATGCACACCGTAGGTAAACGTGTACATGCCGGCCATCTCGCTGCCGTTGCCCGAACGGTTGTCGGCGTATGCAAACGAGCCTTGGTGCATGAGCATACGGGACCAGCGGCTGCCTTCACGGCGGCGGATTGTATGAGAAACATAACGCAACTCCCAGCCCGAATACTCCTCCGGCGACAGGTATGTGTCAAGAATGCTTGCACCGCCAATGCCAAGCATCTGGGCGTTTGTTATCACCTTATTACTATATAAGGTGTCACCGCCCTGGCCGAAAACGGCCAGCGGCAGGACGGAAAACACTGATATGCAAATTAAACGTATCGCTTTCATCATCCAATATGCAGCCCCTCACTGCCTTACAAATGATGAGGGGCGTGGTTAATTATAGTTGCTTGCACATTCACTCACCACGTGTGAGGGACAGGAAGAGGCTTTCAGTCTTCGCCGAAGAGGTTGAGCTGCCCGGTAATCTCGTCAATAACCTGCTGCTGGCTCTTGCCTGCGTCGGGGTCAAGGTTCTCGTCTTTCGCATCGTCAGACGGCATTCCGCCTTCCTCCTCATCATCGTCCTCATTACCGTCGGCACGCTCCAACGGTTCAAGTTGCTCTATCTTGTCAACTGTCCACGTGGTAAGGCGCTTGCCCTTGGCCTTAAAGCCCTTTACGGCGATGAACTCCGCGGCGTCGACTTCCATCGGGTCGCGGAACGAATCGTTGCCTCCGAAGGTTATGCGGAAGCGCGGATAAGGCTCGTCTGTAAGGAAAACGAGGCGGCTGTTGGGGTTTTCGCCGACGTAGTTCTGCTTCCTCTTCGAGCCTTCCAGCATGAAACGCTTTATGTAAGGATAGCCTTGCTGGTCGGCATCGTAGAGCACCGCCGTCCACACTTTGTGCTCGTCGTACTTCTCTATGATGCGTATGTTGTCCTCATAGTGGTTGTTCACATCGAAGTTTGACAGGTAGAAGTCGCCTCCCTCAAGCACAACGAGGATGCTGTCGCCCTCGTTGAACTCGCCGAGAAGCCGTCCGTGGTCGTCGTAGTTGAGGCGTTTCACGTCGGGGTCGAACCAGACTTTGCGTCCGCCGAGCGTACTGTGGCCGTGGCTTTTCAGCGAAATGCGGTGTACGTTGAAACGGGTCATCACCACGCCGCGCGCCGAACGCCCCTTGATTGCCACCTCCGAGAAGTCTTTTTCCTTAAAGATGTTCTTCAAGCGGGGTGCCGGGTCGAGGGTGACTTTTATCACTTCGGCCTCTCCGTTGGGGTTGGCGGTAAAGTAAACCACACGCGAACCGGGCGTGCCCATAGTCAAGTCGTACTCGCGGTCGCGCGTAACGCTGGTGACGTTAAAGCGTTTCATGTAGTATTTTCCGAGCTTTCCGTCGCGGTAAACCACGTTGTATATTGTGCGCTTGTCGTTCTTCTTGAACACGGACACATGCAGGATGTTCTTCCCGACGAATATCTTGTCGGCCACTTTCACGACCTTATACTTGCCGTCCTTGTAGAAAATGATGATGTCATCGATGTCGGAGCAGTTGCAGACGAACTCGTCTTTCTTCAGCCCCGTGCCTATAAAGCCGTCGTTGCGGTTGATGTACAGCTTCTCGTTGGCCTCGACAACCTTGGTGGCCTCTATCGTGTCGAAGTTCTTTATCTCGGTAAGTCGCGGATGGGCGGCGCCGTATTTCTGCTTGAGGAACGTAAACCAGTCGGCCGTCACGTCAACCATGTGGGTCAGCTTGTAGTCAATCTCCTCAACCTCGGCCTTGATTTTGGCCATCAGTTCGTCGGCCTTGTCCTTGTTGAACTTCAGTATCCGCGCCATCTTTATGTCCATAAGGCGCAAAATGTCGTCCTTTGTCACTTCGCGGATGAACTGTGGATAGAACGGCGTAAGGCGCTCGTCGATGTGCGCGCAGGCCGCGTCCATGTCGGGAGCAAGCTCGAACTTGCGGTCCTTGTATATGCGTTCCTCGATGAAAATCTTTTCAAGCGAAGCGAAATGCAGCTGCTCTAAAAGCTCGCGCTTGCGTATTTCGAGTTCCTTGCGGAGCAAGTCCATCGTGTGGTTGACCGAATAACGCAGCACGTCGCTTACCGAAAGAAACTGCGGCTTGTCGTCCTCTATGACGCAGCAGTTGGGCGATATGTTGATTTCGCAGTCCGAAAAGGCGTACAGGGCGTCGATGGTCTTGTCTGACGAAACGCCCGGCGCCAGGTGGACTTGTATCTCAACCTGCGCCGCCGTGTTGTCGTCAACCTTGCGCGCCTTGATTTTTCCTTTCTCGATTGCCTTCAGGATAGAGTCTATTAGGGTTGAAGTTGTCTTGCCATAAGGTATCTCGCGGATGACGAGGGTCTTGCTGTCGAGCTTCTCTATCTTTGCCCTTACCTTCAGCACGCCGCCGCGCTGGCCGTCGTTATACTTGCTTACGTCGATGCTTCCGCCAGTGGGGAAGTCGGGATAAAGCATGAACGGCTCGTCGTGAAGGCAGCTTACGGCGGCGTCGCATATCTCGTTGAAGTTGTGGGGCAGTATTTTCGACGACAGGCCGACGGCTATACCCTCCGCGCCCTGCGCCAGAAGCAACGGAAACTTGGCCGGAAGCGTGATAGGTTCCTTGTTCCTTCCGTCATAGCTCAGCTGCCACTCGGTGGTCTTGGGGTTGAAAACCACGTCCAAGGCGAACTTCGACAGCCTTGCCTCAATGTATCGCGGAGCCGCCGCACGGTCGCCGGTGAGTATGTTTCCCCAGTTTCCCTGGCAGTCAACGAGCAGGTCTTTCTGCCCCAACTGCACCAAGGCGTCGCCTATCGAGGCATCGCCATGGGGGTGGAACTGCATCGTGTGCCCCACGATGTTGGCCACCTTGTTGTAGCGTCCGTCGTCCATGCGCTTCATAGAGTGCAGTATGCGCCGCTGCACAGGCTTCAGGCCGTCCTCTATGTGGGGCACGGCGCGCTCAAGTATAACGTAAGAGGCGTAGTCGAGAAACCAGTTCTGGTACATTCCGCTAAGGTGATGCACCACCGAAGCGTCAAACCTGTTGACAGGCTTGTACACCTCGCCGCCGGCCTGCACCACGCCATCTTCGGGCTGTTCCACGTCTCCGGCCTGCTCCTCGAAGCTCTCGTTGTCCTTTATCTCGTCGTCCATGATGATGTTGTTGTATATGAAGAAAATGCCGCCGGGCGGCATTGAACGCGGCGCAGAAACGTGTCCCGGCCACTTTGCAAGGTACAAAGATAGTGCAATTTGAGCGAAATGCAAAATATTTTGGCAAGGAAGTTAAAGGAGTTAAAGAAGTTATCACTCCGCTACGCTTCGTTAGGAGTTAAAGCCGAATGCCTTGTTGGTTGTCTGCGGTTAAGCTATTGGCTATAACTTCTTTAACTCCTGTAACCTCCTTAACTTCTTAAACAAAGTGCTATAAAAGCTTTTGTTTTGTAAAACAATGTCAACAAAGCCGCAAGCCAAAATCTGTTTAAGCCCTTGAGGATGCCGTCGGTGCGCATGGGAACGCAGTTCGGCATGAAAAACAGCATTTTTCGACATTTTACGTATAGTGCTATAAACCAACTACTTACGGTCAAAAGCCGCACAGTACCTGCCCTAACGCTCTGCAAAAGACGACCTTTCACAATGCAAAACGCCACCTTTTGCAATACATTTAACCGTCTTTCGCACCACCATTAACCGCCTTTCTGCACGAAAAATGCCAAAACAAGACCGTAAAACAGCCATTTTTCACCTAAAAAAGCACAAAAACACAGTTCACAATACGCCACAATCCGCATTACAAACTCTGGTTTACGAAATCGCAATGTAAAGAAAATGGAAAAACAAAAACTTAATAATCCTTAAAGCAAAACGTTCCAACACTCCGCTCAAACCAGCACAAACAATACACAACAATACATCAAAGCCACGCCAATTGGCACAAAACAAAACGCCAAGCGGCTGAACATCAACCACTTGGCTATCGTCTTCGTGCGCCTGATAGGACTCGAACCTACACGTCGCGAGACACCAGATCCTAAGTCTGGCGCGTCTACCAATTCCGCCACAAGCGCATGTTTACAATGTATTTGGTTTGAAAACCGTTGCAAAGGTAATACAAAATTTCGATTGAACGAAATAAAAGCGGAAATACTTTCAGCTTTCGCCGCAGAGCAGGAAAGCAAGGGGCGCAAGGCGGAACTCGCACGGAAGAGGAGGAAAAACAGGTCTGCTGCATGAGTTTTTGGACGCGCCGGGCACGGTTTTCTTGCTTATTTGTATTACCTTTGCCGCCGGTTCCGCACGTTGCGGAACGTTAACCGTTTAATAATTATTTATGTACAAAACAGTTTTCAACAAGCGCGAGAGCATGAAGTTCACGCACTTCAGCCGCAAAAGGTATGCCCTGTTCGCATGCCTCGGCCGCGAAGTGCTCATCGGAACGCTCAGCGTCGCCACGTTGACTTACGCCAAGGCTGACGGCGTAAGCGTGCGCACGGACATGGCCGGCACAGGCATGGCCGACTCGACACGCACCGTCATGCTCGACGAAGTTGACGTTACGGCATCACGCGCACCGCTGGCCGCCGGCCGCGCACCGAGAATTGTAACTGTGCTGGGACGCGAGGAGATTGCCGCCGCGCCAGCACAAAGTGTCAATGACCTGCTGAAATACGCCGCAGGAGTGGATGTCCGCCAGCGCGGAGCAATAGGAGCGCAGACAGACATAGGCATCCGGGGCGGCACAAGCGAGCATATAGCGATACTGCTCGACGGCATAAACATCTGCGACCCGCAGACCGGTCATAACGCCTTCGACCTGCCCGTAGACATCGGAGACATTGAAAGAATAGAGGTAATAGAAGGCCCTGCCGGGCGCATCTTCGGCACATCGTCGCTGCTCGGGGCGATAAACGTAGTGACAAAGAACGCGGCCGAAAACGGCGGAAGCGTACATGCAGGGGGCGGCTCGTTCGGATATGCCGACGCAGGGGCACGGCTTTCACTGGCAACAGGCAAATGGAGCAACTCCGTAAGCGGCGGATATACGCGCAGCGACGGCTACAGCCGCAGCAAGAACGGCCACCTTAACGCCGACTACAGCGGCGGACGGGCGTTTTACAAGGGACGTTACAAGGACAAAGACCTTACCGTAAGCTGGCACGCGGGCATGAGCGTGAAGGACTGGGGCAGCAACACGTTCTACAGCACGCTGTCAGACGAGCAATACGAGCACACATTAAAGTTTTATACGGCAGTAAAAGCCGAGGCGAAGGCAGGGCGGTTCCACTTCCTTCCGTCTGTTTATTGGAACCGCTATCACGACCGTTACGAGTTTTACCGGGGCGCACCTGAGCGTTCGCCGTTCAACTACCACCGCACCGACGTCATCGGGCTGAACCTCAATGCGTGGTTCGACTGGGCGCTGGGGCGCACCGCTTTCGGTGCGGAAATACGCAACGAGGACATAATATCGACAACTCTCGGCGAACCGCTTGACAACCCCAGGCGCATACACGGCACCGAGAGAGACTACACCGTGGGGCTTAACCGCACAAACATAAGCCTGTATCTTGAGCACAACGTCACCATAGGACGCTTCACTGCGTCGGCAGGCTTCACCGCGGTGAGGAACACTTGGAGCGAAATGCCATTCAAAATCTACCCCGGAATAGACGCAAGCTATGCGCTGACAACGGCCTTGAAGGCATACGCCTCGTTCAACATGTCGCTGCGCATGCCGTCGTTCACCGAGCTGTACTACTCGGTTGACGGCCACAAGGCCGACAAGCACCTGAAGCCGGAGGAGATGTCGGCCATTGAAGGCGGACTAAGATACGCGGCCGGGGGCGTAAGCGCCACAGTGTCGGTATATCACCACTGTGGCAAGAACATGATAGACTGGATTATGGACACAAGACAAGCTGACGGGCAAACAAGTGGACAAGCAGACGAGCCGGCCACGGAACAAGGAGCAAATGCCCTTGTAAACTCGTCAACCCGTTCCTCGTCACTGTATAATGTGTGGACTTCGGTAAACCATGCGCGCATAAACTCAACGGGTTTTGAGGCCACCGCCGCGCTCGACTTCCGCCGCCTGATGCCCGGACAGAGTGTGCTGCGCTCGCTGAACGCGGCCTACTCGTACATAGACCAAAGCCAGCGGCGCGAAAAAGGCGTGCAATCGCTGTACGCGCTTGAGTACCTCCGCCACAAGGTTACAGCCCGGCTCGGCCTCGACCTGCCGCCATGTCTCGCGTTGGACATCAGCTACCGCTTCCAGGAACGCGTAGGCTCGTACACCGACCCTGACGGGGCGAACCGCCAATACAAGCCCTATTCGCTCGTTGACGCGCGTCTTGCATGGAACAAGCCGCGCTACACCATATACGTAGAGGCCAACAACCTCTTCAACGCCGACTACGTTGATTACGGCAACGTGCCGCAACCCGGACTGTGGGTGATGGCCGGAGCGAAGCTTAATTTCAAACTGTAACGAAACCGAAGCTTACGGTTTCAATTCCCAACCGTAATTACCAACTCTGCAAAAGGTGGCCTTTTACACGCCAAAAGGCCACCTTTCATCGTCTAAAAGGCCGCACTTTAGAATGTAAAATGCGGCCTTTTGAAATTGTAAGCATGGCTGTTAAGCCTGCATGCATTGCCCGAACGGCATGCCCCTTACCATTACATGATGTCAGAAAGTATATCCCAGGCTTATCATCCAGTTGCTGTTCTTCGGCGTAACTTCGGCGTCTTTGTCTCTCGCCATGTCCGTAAGGCCGAACTCATAGTTAAAGCCGAGATAGTAATGCCTGCCCAACGTGATGCCTGCTCCTACCTGCAAGCCACAGTCGAAACGCTTTAACAGGCCGTTATCTCCGAACACATCGGTGTCTGCTTCTTCCGAATTAGAACCGTCGTCATACTCAACCTTATATTCTCCGCCTACGCCGAAGGCGAAGTAAGGGCCGAAGTTAACCTGCAACTGTGTAGCTTCGCTGAAGTTGTAGCGGTAAGATGCGAGTACGGGTATTTGCAGGTACATCGGGTTCAGGGTTTCCTTTAAGCTTTCACCGTTATAGCTTTCCTCATACTTTGCGCCTTTGCTCTGGAAGTAAAGACCCGTCTGGACATACAGGCTTTGCATCAACGGAATGTCGGCAATTACGCCTACATGGTAGCCTACACGGCTGTCAAGCGATTCGTCGAAATCACCTGTCATGGTTGCAAAGTTAAGTCCGGCACGTATTCCGAACCTTACGCCCTGGTCGGCCTTCTCCGTCGAGAAGAAAGAAGTTGATGTGCTGCTTGCCCTCTGGGCTGATGCCGTAAGCACGCCAAGCGCACATACGGCTACCAAAAATAGTTTTTTCATTGTTGTAAACGGTTTTGGATTAATAAATAAGTTAATTAAACAAGTGATTACAGGTTAAAATCCATGCGCCAGACATTGTACACCTTGTCGGCAGAACCGCGCTGGGAGAGGAAAAAGATGCTGCGGCCGTCGGGCGACCATACGGCTGAAAGGTCGTTGCCCGGATGGTAAGTAAGTTGCGTAAGCTGTGTTCCGTCCGTGCGTACGACAAAGATATCGGTGTTGACTATGCCCTCTTTCTCCGACTTGCTGTTGCCTGTCACCAAGAGCCACTTGCCGTCCGGCGACAGCTGCGGCGTGGTAAAGCTCTTTCCCGGCTGGGCGAGTATCACCTCCTCAACGCCGGTCTTGAAGTTGACGCGCCATATTTCGCTCTCTTTCTTGTCGGTGAAGCGTGCGCAATACACTTCGTCCTGCGTGCCGGGAATAAGGCAGACGGTCATTCCACGCGAGTAGTTTGAGAAGAGGTTTGTCTTCCTGTCGTAGCTCCACAGGCTGTAACTTGACAGTCCTTCGCCACGGTGGAAGAAGATTGTATTGCCGTCGGGAGTGATTACACCGCCAAGGTCGTTGTCGTTGCCGTTGGAGATTTGCCTCACCACTGTGCCCTGGTTGGCATCGACGAGATAGATGCCCTGATGGCCGTTGCGTATCTCGGTGAAGCAGAGCGTGGTACCATCGGGACTCCAAGAGAAGCCCTGCACGTTGGTGCGGAACGTGCGCTGCACGCTGGCTCCGCCCTTTGCGGCACTCTTAATCATAATGTTCGTAGTGCCGTTCTTCTCGTTGATGTAGGCGAGACGCTTGCCGTCGGGCGACAAGGCGATTTGAGGCACAACCCACCAGTCCATCGCCGTAGCCTTGCGCGAGCCGAAAATGCTCGACGCACGGCTGACGATGTTGCCGTCATAGTCGGCCACGCGGTCGGCGTCATCAGTGATTTTCTCAAACTTTACACCGCCTTCCTCGGGCACAAACACCGTGGAGAAGTCGAACTTGATTTTCTTCGCGCCTGCCACTGTCACCGCAACGGCAAGCACAACTGTAAGTAATCTTCTTTTCATATCTGTCTTGTTTTAAGTGTGAATGCCACAAAACACATGCTGCCACACAGCCTCCGCGTACCGCAACGCTTCCATACGCCACGGCATGGGCATGCAATGGCGCATAGCGGCGGTACGCATGCCGACACGGCAAGGCGTAAGACGCAATAGCGTCGCTTGCGGACGTGAAGTCCGCAGGCGGCAACGTGAAAAGAAAACCTTTCATAATTGGCCGTTATTTAGGGATTTTCTCTGTCGCAATAAGAATGAATGAAAAAAGAGCGGACGTCTTTTTCACAATCCTTATCATCCCAAGGGAACGGCCAAGCACCCCGAACAAGATAAATAAAAGGAGAAAAACGCCCGCATCCGGGCGCATCTATTCCCTTCCATCCTCTTGTTCATCCCAAGTAATTTGGCCGTTATTTTGAGATGAGAACGAAGTTCATAAACACGTTAGTCATGCTCTGATTTCATGCCACACCTTGCAGGCGTGACAGTGCAAAGGTAGCAAAATAATCTTAACGCACAAACAAATGCCACGATTTTGTGGCCTTAATACGGCGTGGAAGCTGTGTCTGTACACTTTTCCGGCACAGCTTCCGCACCCTTGCTTACATTCCGTTACATTCCGGCAGCTTTCCGTTACAGTTTTCATCCGCCAAGAACAGCCATGCAAAAGGTGGCCTTTTAGCGTGTAAAAGGCCACCTATCATACGATAAAAGACCGCCTTTTAGAATGTAAAATGCAGCCTTTTGAAATTGTAAGTACAACGGACGAAAATACAGGCAATGTTTGTAAATAACAAAAAGAGTAACTATATTTGCACATGACAAATGCCATTATTACCTTCAACAAAAAACTGCAAATGCCTACATCATTTATATTAACCTATTAAAACCTTACCGCCATGAGAAGAGTTGACAGCATAATGTTTTATCTGTTCTGGGTGATTTATTTCGCAACCCTCGTATTCAGCAGCGAAAAAGTTGACAGACTGTTTGATGAACAGACGGGAGACATGCTGCAAACAGCCAACGCCGTTGTTTTCGGAGCATATTTCCTGTGCCGCGTGGCGGTGCGTTACAAGGCGGAAAAAAAGATTGCCGAAGACCATATTTTCCTGCTGATAGTCGCCGCTTTCAACATTGTAGTGTACAATTTCCTGTGACATGCGGCGGAGATACAACATGTGCAGGACGGCCTTGGGCGGACTAATGCGCACCAGTTAAAGAAAAAGGGATGAACCGTCAACGGTTCATCCCTTTATTGTTTATCGTTTCAGCTTGAACGAGTTTTCAATGCTCTGTATCTCGCTGCTGAACATCTTGTCTATTTTCAGCCGCGTCTCAACCTGCGTACAGCTGTGGATTACGGTCGAATGGTCGCGTCCTCCCACGAGCTTTCCTATGCGCGAGGCCGGCATCTTGGTGTATTTCTGCGCCAAGTACATCGACACCTGACGCGCCACAACATAGTCGCGCTTGCGGCTGCGGCTCATAACGGCGGTGGTGGAGACGTTGAAATGGTTGCATACGGTGTCGAGGATGTCGTCCATCGTGAGCGGTTCGTTGTCTATCTTGACGGCGCGCTTGATAACCCTTTCGGCCAGACGCATGTCTATCTTGCAGTTGTACACCACGGAGAAAGCCAGCAGCGAGTTGATAACTCCTTCCAAATCGCGCACGCTTCCGTTGGCCGTCTGGGCGATGAACTGCACCACATCCTCGGGAATGTGCAAGCCGTCGCGTTTGATTTTGCTTTTAAGTATGTCGACGCAGAGCTGTATGTTGGGCTTCTCAAGCTCGGCAATGAGTCCGCAGCTGAAGCGTGTCAGCAGGCGGTCGCTCATGCCTTGGAGGTCAACCGGCGGACGGTCGCACGCCAAGATGATGCGCTTGCCGTTTCGGAAGAGGTGGTTGAAGATATGGAAAAACGTCTCCTGCGTCTTCGTCGCCGACACCCACTCCTGTATGTCGTCGACAATCAGCATGTCGATGGTCTGGTAGAAGTTGATGAAGTCGTTGGTACAATTCTTCAGCACGGCATCGGTGTACTGCACCTGGAACAGCCTTGCGCTGATGTACAGCACGCGCTTCTGCGGGTACAGCTCTTTTGTGCGCACGCCGATGGCGTTTATAAGGTGGGTCTTTCCGCAGCCGGAAGGACCGTATATGAACATTGGGTTGAACTGGGTCGACTTCGGATGCTCGGCTATCGACAACCCAACGGAGCGCGGCAGCTTGTTGCTGTCGCCCTCGATGTAGTTGGCGAAGGTGTGACGAGGGTCAAGCTGAGAGTCGATGTCCTGCGGTTTGGCGGCATCGAGCACCGTCGGCGACTGGTTGATGCGAGTCGTACGTTGCGGCGTCTTGTCGATGTCAGCTATCGGTTCAGGCTCCACTTCCTGCGTCAGCTTGTGCGTCTTGTCTACCATTATGCGGTAGTTTAGCCTTATGTTGGGGCCGAAATATTTGGTCAGCACTTTGGTGAGCAGGCCGATGTAGTTCTCTTCAAGGTATTCAACGAAGAAGTTGCTGGGCACTTGAAGGATAAGTGTCCTGCCCGCTTCGTGGAACGATTCGAATGCTATCGGCCTGAACCAGGCGTTATATTGCTGCTCGGAGACATTTTCCTTTATAAGCAAAAGGCATTTGTCCCAAAGTGCGTTCGGGGTATAGTCCATGTTTGGAGTGATTATGTATATGTCTTTCGACGCTTTGTCTTTTTAGCGTCTGCAAATTTCGTAAAAATTATCGAGACAGGCAAATAAAACTTTTTGTTTGCAGACTGCGGTTTTTACGTAACTGTCGGTGTTACGGCACTTTATGCAAGTTTTTGTAACAGCGATGTAATATTTATGCTTGCATAAGTGCAAGTACTTGTAAAATAAGATTTTATGCGCGCCGTGCTGACGTGGAAAAGAAAAACGTACAGTTTGGTTTTCAGCCCTGCAAAACTGTTTGCCAAGGCGTGTTTCGGGATTGTTCTGTGAAATTCCCGGCTACAAAACCACTATTTAGATAATTTTTAAATTAACCACGCAGGCGGCTTACGGCGGCCGCCTGCCGGACGTATGGCGGCATGTAGTGATGCGGCCCCTGACCCTCCGTTTTGCGAAAGACGGCCAATCGCGTTGCAAAAGGCCGTCTTTCGCACGATAAAAGGCCGTCTTTTGCAGTACAAAAGACGGCCTTTCACAACACGCTAGATGCCAACGTGTTACGCAGTCAGATATTTACTTGTCCTTTCTTCCGAACAAAGAGAAGTGGACATAGCGTTTCGGATGAGCCTTGAGGTCGATTAGCAGAGAGTCTGCCGAGCGCATCGTGCTGGTAAGATTGTTGTAAAGCGACGGGTCGCGCATGAGCAGGCCGAGCGTGCCTTGGTTGTTGTTAAGCTGTTCGGTGAACTTCTCCACGTTGGCGAGCGTCTCGTCTACGCGCGCCACAGTGGCTGCAACGTCGACAGAACTCAGGTTCTTCGTCAACGTGTTGGCGTTGTCCAGTATGCTGTCGGTGCGCGTCATCATGCCCGGCACGCGCCCTTCGAGAGTTGCAAGCAGGCCGTTCAGGCGGCGTGTGGTAACCGTCAGGTCGCCAGTTACGGTCTCTACGTTCTGCATGGAGTGCACGATGGCCGGATTGGAGAGCAGCGCGTTTACGCTCGTCAGTATGGAGTCAAGCTTCGGCAAAAGCTGCGTGACTGCCGGGATGATATCCTTCACCTTGCCGAGCGCACCGTCGTTGATGCCTCCCTGGATTGTCTCGCCCGGATTGACACGCTCGCGTGGATTGTTGGCAAGCAGCAGGTTGATTTTCACGTTGCCAAGCATGTCGCTTACGATTTCGGCGCTGCTGCCCTTCGGTATGCGCAAGCGGTTGTCCACTTCCGCCTGTACCGATATGCTGCCGGAATTGTCATAGCTGTACTGTATGCCCCTTACAACACCTACCTGGTAGCCGTCGGCATATATCGGGCTTGACGCAGACAGGCCGCTTATGTTCTTGAAGGATATGAAATAAGTGTTTGACGTCGAGAAAAGGTTTAGACCTTTCAGGAAGTTCATCCCGAAGAACAGGATTACCAAACCGCATATCGCCACTAAGGCAATCTTGACTTCTTTACTAAAAAACTTCATATTGCTCTGCTTTATTTAGACTTAAACTCTCGTATCGCTTGGTTTACGTTCATCTTAGCGCCGTTCTTGAAGGCTATGATGAACGCCTCGGGGAACTTGTCGAGGATTGACTTGCGCAGACGGTAGACCTCGTTATAGTCGGCGGACGCGCCGTATGTGTATTTGTAAAGTCCGCCTTCCTCATAACAGTCAACGCCATCAAGCCCCTTGAAGTGGCTGCTTCCTTCCGCAAGCCGCCTGCTGCTGGCAAGTATCTGGACTTTGAATACCGGCCTGTCCGCGGTTTCCTGTCCGCCAACGGCCTTCACGTCATTGCTTTCGGCGGTCTTTCCGGCATCGTCCCGGCGGTCTTTCCCGGCCTCATCACCGTCCGTCCGCTCTGCGTTTTCTTCTTCAAACGTGTCGGGAATGTCATCACTGCGCCGCCTATCGGCCTTGTACGGCACGGCAATGTTCTTGTCGTACTTGTCCTTATACTTGGCAAACGCCTCGTAAATGCCCCTCGCCATCTTGTCAATGTTCGACTTGTTGTTCAGGAACTTCTCCTCATCCGGGGTCGTTATGAATCCAAGCTCGATGAGACAGGCCGGCATCGAGGTCTCACGCAGCACAAGGAAAACATCCTGCTTTACACCTTTATTCTGCCGTTTCGCAATTGAACAAACGCTGCTTTGCACATACTTGGCCAGCTCAACGCTGCGCGACATGTTCTTGTCGTGCATGAACTCGAACATGATTGTGCTTTCCGGCGAATTCGGGTCGTACCCCTCGTAATGCTCCTTATAGTCTTCCTCAATCATGATGACCGAGTTCTCGCGCTTTGCCGCACTCAACTTCTCGTCCGAACGGCGCATTCCCATCGTGTAAGTCTCAAGCCCACGGGCTATATGTCCGTTCGGAAGGGCGTTGGTATGGATTGATATGAACACGTCGGCCTTGTTCTTATTGGCGATTGAAGCACGTTTGTGCAACGGCACAAACACGTCGGTCTTCCGGGTGTACACCACTTTCACGTCAGGACAATACCGTTCGACGTACCGCCCGAAAGCCAAGGCCACATTAAGATTGATGTTTTTTTCGTAAGAGAAATCACCCTTTGCGCCAGTGTCATGGCCGCCATGCCCGGCGTCGATGACGAGCGTAAAACGCTTGTCCGCACACAACGCCACGGCAGAGAAAGAGACCAATGCCAGTAAAATCAATATCGCCTTTTTGCCCATGAGTGCTCTTTTACTGATGCAAAGGTAGTTTTTTGTCGTTAAAAAACTGCCAACCATCAAAAAGTTTTATCATTTATTAAATGTAATTCCACGGACGCGCTGCTTATATCAGCTCCCATCGGGGGATTCAATTTCTCAAGAGTCACGTCGAGAGTAGTTATCATCGGCATCCTTTCCAAAATGCTTCCGCCTATCCTGCCCGCAACATGTTCAAGCAGGCAGGACGGCGTCTGCATCTCCTTATTTATGATTTCAAACATCTCGGCGTAGTTAAGCGTGTCGGCGACATCGTCGCTTTGCATCGCTTTGTCAAACAAATATCCGGCCCGTATGCTCACAACATACTCGCCGCCGGTGACCCTTTCCTGCGGCAGAACGCCATGGTAGGCATGGAAGCGCAGGCCATTGAGGCACACGTAACCTGATTTTAACTCATAATTGGCTTTCGCCGAACTTTGTTTCATAATTCACAATTCATAATCGGGTTGCACAATGGCTGCCCGTTGCCAGCCTACACACATACGGGAAGTTACCCGATGGCAGTTCATAACCCACAACCATAATTCACAACCATGCCACTTACGCCTCGGCTTTTTGCCTTCATATACAACAAGGAACGGCGTATGCCACGATTATGAATTATGAATTATGAATTATGAATTGTCAAATTATCCGCACCTTGACGCTCCGCAGTTCTTGCAGATGAGACATCCCTCCTGGTAAACGAGCGTCTCCTGGCCGCAAGCCGGGCACTTCTGACCCTTCGCCTCGGTGCCGTCGGTGATGTATTTCTTGAGCGCACGCTCCACACCGTTCTTCCAAGTGTTGATGCTTTCGCTCTTAAGCTGGAGCGAGCTGACAAGCTTTATGACGTGCTCGATTGGCATGCGGTAACGCAACACGCCGGATATCAGCTTGGCATAGTTCCAGTATTCAGGGTTGAACTTTTCGCTAAGGCCTTCCACCGTAGTCTTGTAACCGCGCTTGTTCTCGAACTGGAAGTCATAACGTTTGCTCCCGTCTTCGTTTACCTGCTTGATTATTTTGCCCTTGGTGACGGTCTTCGGCAATACGATGCCTTCGTCGTCATCCTGCAATCCGGTAAAGATTTCGTATGGATAGCCGTCCAAAAGACCGACAAACGCCACCCACTTTTCCTTGTTGTTCTGGAACCTTACCACATCGCATTCAAGCTCCTTCGGCCTTACCTCGGTAACTTCAGGATGGCGGCAGGGCGGCAGTTGCTGCTGGGTTGTGATTTCCTCGCCGCCTTTTTCCTTCTTCTTTTCAACGGAAAGCATCACTCCCGAGCGCGAGCCGTCACGGTAAACGGTGCATCCCTTGCAGCCAGACTTCCATGCTTCAACGTACAAGCGGTTGACAAGAGCCTCGTCAACGTTGTTGGGAAGGTTGATGGTCACGCTTATGCTGTGGTCCACCCACTTCTGGATTGCCCCCTGCATGCGGACTTTCATGAGCCAGTCAACGTCGTTGGCTGTGGCCTTATAATACGGCGACTTCGCTATGAGTCCGTCTATTTCCTCTTGGGTGTAACGCTTGCCGGTGTCTATTCCGTTCACCTTCATCCACTCGATGAACTTGCGGTGGTAAACGATGTACTCCTCAAACGAGTCGCCCACTTCGTCAACGAAGTCAACGTGCACGTCAGTATCGTTGGGGTTTACCTTGCGGCGGCGCTTGTACACGGGCATGAACACAGGCTCTATGCCGCTTGTTGTCTGTGTCATGAGGCTTGTCGTGCCGGTAGGGGCAATGGTAAGGCAGGCTATGTTGCGCCTTCCATACTTCGCCATGTCGGCGTAAAGCCCGGGGTCGGCCTCGCGCAGACGGCTTACGAAGGGGTTGTTTTCCTCCCTCTTGGCGTCATATACGGCAAAGGCGCCGCGCTCTTTGGCCATTGTCACCGACGAGCGGTAAGCAGACAAGGCCAGCGTCTTGTGCACCTCAACGGAGAAGTCGGTGGCCTCCTGCGTGCCGTAACGCAGCCCCATGGCGGCCAGCATGTCGCCTTCGGCCGTTATGCCCACGCCTGTACGGCGGCCCAATCCGCTCTTGTGCTTGATTTTTTCCCACAAGTGATACTCCGTGAACTTCACCTCCTCGCTCTGCGGGTCGCTCTTGATTTTCTCCATTATGAGGTCGATTTTCTCAAGCTCCATGTCCACGATGTCGTCCATTATGCGCTGCGCCAGACCCACATGCTTGCGGAACAGCTCGTAATCGAAGTAGGCCTTGTCGGTGAACGGGTTGACAACATACGAATAGAGGTTGATTGACAGCAGTCGGCACGAGTCGTAAGGGCAGAGCGGTATTTCGCCGCACGGGTTGGTAGACACCGTGCGGAAGCCCAAGTCGGCGTAGCAGTCGGGTATGCTTTCGCGCTGTATTGTGTCCCAGAACAGCACTCCCGGCTCCGCGCTTTTCCAAGCGTTGTGCACTATCTTGCCCCAAAGCTGCTTCGCGCTGATGCTTTTTTTCACCATAGGCTCGCTGCTGTCAATGGGGAACTGCTGTATGTATTCCCTGTCTTCCACGGCCGCGCGCATGAACTCGTCGTCGATTTTAACCGACACGTTCGCACCGGTTATTTTCCCTTCAGTCATCTTTGCGTCGATGAACGCCTCGCTGTCGGGATGCTTTATGCTGACCGACAGCATCAGCGCGCCGCGCCTTCCGTCCTGCGCAACCTCGCGTGTTGAGTTGCTGTACCTTTCCATAAAGGGCACGAGTCCCGTCGAGGTCAGGGCGGAATTGTTCACCGGCGAGCCTTTCGGGCGCAGGTGTGAGAGGTCGTGGCCCACTCCTCCGCGGCGCTTCATCAGCTGCACCTGCTCCTCGTCTATGCGCAGGATGGCGCCGTAAGAGTCGGCGTCGCCGTCAAGACCGATTACGAAGCAGTTTGACAACGATGCCACCTGGAAGTTGTTGCCGATGCCGGTCATGGGGCTGCCGGCCGGAACTATATATTTGAAATGGTCGAGAAGCTCGAACACTTCCTCGGCCTTCAACGGGTTGTCGTATTTGTTTTCTATCCTTGCAACTTCGTTGGCAATGCGCCAGTGCATGTCGGCTGGTGTCTTTTCGAACAAGTTACCGTAGCTGTCTTTCAGCGCGTACTTGTTCACCCACACCCTCGCAGCCAGTTCGTCGCCGCCGAAATAAACCAACGAAGCCTGGTATGCTTCCTCAAAAGAGTAAGTTTTTCTATTCTCCATGATGACTTTGGTAATAAAATTTTTGTGCAAAGCTACGAACATTTTTCGACAAAAAAAAGCAGTTTTCTGATTATTTGCAAATAAATATCCGACGAAAAGTTTTCCAAAAAGGCAAACTTTTTATTGTGCCAAAACGCAAATGTTGCTGTGTTTGAGGCACTACGGCAAGGCAAACGGTGTGCGCAGCCGACGTAATCAGACACATTCGTCCGTGCGGATTAATTGAGAATTGCGAATGGGGAGTGGAGAATTATGATTACCTTTGAGGTTGCCTGTTAATAATGGTAATCATAATTATCCACTCTCCATTATCCATTCTCAATTCAAAACACGGTAAAATGGAATACAAAAGGCCACCTTTTACCGTCTAAAAGGCCACCTTTTGCAAGCCAAAAGACGGCCTTTCACAACGCTTTGATTATCAACACGTTACACAAGTGATGGCTGAACACTGCAACAATGAAGCCGAAACGCCCGGCAAAAGAAATTCCGGCAATACCCTAACGTCAGCCACACGGCACGGCGCCGCACGCTGACGGGCTGACAAGCGGCCGCCTGTTGTTAATAGTAGTTAAACCGTTGGCTGTGCGGATAATTTTTTGTTACTTTGCACCAAATTAGGTGTGTTATAGCCACTAAGTAATGGGTAAAAGACGGAAAAAGTCCCGCGTCCGCTACGGATTGCAGGGGATAACATTGTGCATAAGCACCGCGTTGGTGCTGATTCTATTGGGAATGGTGGTGTTCTCCGTGCTTTCGGCACGCAACCTTTCCGAATATGTAAAAGAGAACCTTACGGTAACGATGATGCTCGGCGAGGACATAACCGACCCCGAAGCACAACGCCTGTGCAAGGACTTGGGCAAACGCCCGTACATCAACCACATTATTTATATTAGCAAGGAGCAAGCCCTGAAGGAACAGACCGCCGCAATGGGCACAGACCCGAGCGAGTTCATCGGCATGAACCCCTTTGTGGCCTCCATCGAGATGCAGCTGAAGGCGCAATACGCCAACACCGACTCGCTGAAATGGATTGCGTCGAACCTTAAAAGCGACAAGCGCGTAACCGACATAGTATATCCCCAGGACCTGATGGACAGCGTAAACAGCAACCTCGGGAAGATTAACATCGTGCTGCTCGTGCTTGCCGTGCTGCTTACGTGCGTCTCGTTCTCGCTCATCAACAACACGGTGAAACTGGGAATGTACGCCCGGCGCTTCACCATACACACGATGAAGCTGGTCGGAGCGTCGTGGGGCTTCATCAGGAGGCCGTTCCTTGCCAACGCCGTAGGCATAGGCCTGCTGGCCGCCCTGATAGCCGACGGGGTGCTGGCCGCCGGCATCTACGCCCTTTACACTTACGAGCCTGGCGTCATGACGGTGGTAACGTGGCAGGTGATGGCCGTCACTGGCGGCTCGGTTTTCCTCTTCGGACTGCTCATCACGCTGTTCTGCGCCTGTGTGTCGGTAAACAAATTCCTGCGCATGAAGGCCGGCGACCTGTACAAAATCTGACAGGCGGCACGATAAATTAACAAGTAACAATTAAAAATCAAACGGCGGGGCTGGGAGCAAAGAGCGGCCTTCAAGGCATATCGGCTTGTCTGCTCGTCACTCGTTCCTCGTCAACTAACAACAAAGAAATGGACAAAAGAAACTTTGCATTCGACCGGATGAACTTCATCCTCCTTGCCGTGGGGATGGCAATAGTAATCATCGGCTTCCTGCTCATGAGCGGCGGAGGTACAGAGGACGGCTCTTTCAACCCGGAAATATTCAGCGCTACGCGCATAAAAGTGGCTCCGGCGGTATGCTTCATCGGCTTCGTGTCGATAGTCTACGCCATCATCCGCAAGCCCAAGGACAATACAGCCGACGACATCAACACACAAGAAAAATAAACAGCGGTAACTTATGGATTTGTTTGAAACGATAGTCATCGCCATCGTCGAGGGCTTAACGGAGTTCCTTCCCGTATCATCGACGGGGCACATGATAATCGCACAGAGCCTTTTGGGCGTGGAAAGCACGCCGTTCGTAAAGGCATTCACGGTTATAATACAGTTCGGCGCGATACTTTCTGTCATCTGCCTTTACTGGAAACGCTTTTTCTACCCCAACGCCGGACGCAAAGGCAAGTCTTACTGGCGTTCCATGTTCGACTTCTACGCACGCCTCGTGGTGGGTGTATTGCCGGCCGTTGTGCTGGGTCTGGCGTTCAACGACGAAATAGAAGCCAATCTCGGCAACGTCCAGCTCGTAGCCTGGATGCTCATAATCGGCGGTATTTTCATGCTCTTCTGCGACCGGATATTCAACAAAGGCTCGGAAGATACACGCCTGACGTACAAGCGCGCCCTCATGATTGGCATCGTGCAGTGCATCTCGATGATACCCGGAGTGTCGCGCTCGATGGCAACCATCGTGGGCGGAATGAGCCAACGGCTCACCCGCAAGGCTGCCGCCGAGTTCTCGTTCTTCCTCGCCGTGCCCACAATGTTCGGCGCAACGTGCCTTGAAATGTACAAGATGCTGACCCACGGAGGAGGCTCCCTGCTGACGCAGGGAAACAATCTGGAGACGCTCATCATAGGTTCCGTGGTGGCCTTCATCGTCGCCATACTCGCCATAAAGTTCTTCATCAACTACGTTACGAAGTATGGCTTCGCCGCGTTCGGCTGGTACCGCATCATCGTAGGACTGATAATAATCATCTGCACGCTGTGCGGCGTCGAGATGAAAATGACCGACTAAAAGCCGATGAACTTCCACGAAGGAGAAATAATATGCCTTGACAAGCCTTACAGGATGTCAAGTTTCGGTGCGCTGGCGCGCGTCCGCTACCTCATTTCGCAGAAACTCGGCGTAAAAAGGATGAAGACCGGCCACGCCGGAACACTCGACCCTCTGGCCACCGGCGTATTGATTTTATGTACAGGACGCGCCACCAAGCGCATAGACGAGCTGCAACGGCACACCAAGGAGTACACGGCCACGCTGCAACTCGGCGCCACCACGGCCAGCTACGACATGGAACATCCGGTCAACGCAACGTTCCCGACAGAGCATATAACGCGCAGCCTCATCGAGGAAAAGCTCAAGACGTTCGTCGGAGAGATACAACAGGTGCCGCCGGCATACTCCGCCTGCAAGGTGAACGGCGACCGCGCATACGACCTTATGCGCAAAGGGCGCGACGTGGAGCTGAAGCCCAAGACGCTGAGAATTGACGAGATAGAGCTTACATCGTTCTCACCCGAGCTGATGCAGATGTCAATCCGGGTGGTATGTGGCAAGGGAACATACATCCGTGCGTTGGCACGCGACATCGGAGAAGCCCTCGGAAGCGGAGCGTATCTTACCGCACTGCGCCGCACAAGGGTAGGAAACATACGCGTGGAAGACTGCGTCACGCTTGACGACTTTCCACAATGGTTGGACAAACAGACAATAGAAGACATAATAACGGAGGAAAACAAGATATGAAACTGTCACAATTCAAGTTCAAACTGCCTGAAGAAGCCATAGCGCTCAACCCGCCTTATCACCGCGACGAATGCCGGTTGATGGTAATACACAGGGTGTCACAGAAAATCGACATGTACAAGACGGACGACAAGGGAGAGCCTCTGAAAGACGCTGAGGGCAACCCCGAATACCTTGACTTCCGCAACATACTCGACTATTTCGACGAGGGCGACGCCTTCATCTTCAACGACACGAAGGTGTTTCCGGCGCGTCTTTACGGCACGAAGGAGAAAACCGACGCAAAAATCGAGGTGTTCCTGCTGCGCGAACTCAATGAAGAGATGCGCCTGTGGGACGTCCTTGTGGAGCCGGCACGCAAGATACGAATAGGCAACAAGCTGTTTTTCGACGACAGCGGAACGATGGTTGCCGAGGTGATTGACAACACCACGAGCCGCGGACGCACGCTGCGCTTCCTGTATGACTGCCCACACGACGAGTTCAAACGTGACCTTTACGCCCTCGGAGAGGCACCACTGCCCCACTACATCGTTGACAAACGCCCGGCAACTCCCGAAGACCTGGACAACTTCCAGTGCATTTTCGCCAAGAACGAAGGGGCCGTTACCGCTCCGGCTTCAGGCCTTCACTTCAGCCGCGAGCTGATGAAGCGCATGGAAATAAAGGGCATCGAGTTTGCATTCATTACCCTTCACTGCGCCCTCGGCAACTTCCACGAGATAGAAGTGGAGGACCTTACGAAGCACAAAATGGACTCGGAGCAGATGTTTATCGGTGCGGAGGCATGCAAGACGGTGAACAACGCGAAGCAGGCAGGCCACCATGTGTGCGCCGTAGGCACAAGTGTAATCAAAGCGACGGAGACCGCCGTGGGCACGGACAAGTTCCTGAAGGAGTATGAGGGCTGGACAAACAAGTTCATCTTCCCACCCTACGAGTTCGGCGTTGCAGACTCTATGATTTCCAACTTCTATCATCCCATGTCGCCGCTGCTTATGTCAACCGCAGCGTTCGGCGGCTACGAGATTGTCATGCAGGCGTATGACATGGCCCTGAAGAACGGCTACAAGTTCGGCTGCTACGGCGACGCGATGCTTATTGTGAACGACTAAAGGGAGCGAAGAGTGAAGAACGAAGAGTGAAGAATTCAAATGTTTTGCAATGGAAACTAATTCTTCACTCTTCGTTCTTCACTCTTCACTATAACAACATGCACACAGTTTACTTGGGATTGGGCACTAACCTCGGCGACGGAAGGCGCAACATAGCCGTCGCAGTGAGGCTTTTGGGCGAGCGCGTGGGCACCGTTGTGCGCACAAGTTCGCTTTACGAGACCGAGCCTTGGGGCTTTTCTTCCGACAACATGTTCACCAACGCCGCCGTGTGCATTGAGACTTCGCTCACTCCGCGCGGCGTACTTGAGGCCACGCAGGCCATCGAGCGCGAGATGGGGCGCACGCGGAAGTCAACCGACGGGCAATATCACGACCGCATTATCGACATCGACATACTGACGTATGACGACCTGCACGTGGACGAACCAGGACTCGTAATCCCCCATCCGCTGATGCACGAGCGCGACTTCGTCATGCTTCCGCTCAACGAAATACTTGAACACACTGTCTGAAAAAACACACCTTACGCATGGAAATGACTACTGAAGAAGACAAACGGTTCAGCTGGGACGACGTGTACGACCTTCTCGGAGGCGTTGTCTTGGCTCTCTTGGTCATAATAAGGCGGATGGACAACATACCGGCATGGCTGTACATGACTATCGGACTGCTTGTAATCGCCACGGGAATAGCCGAGTTACGGCATTACCTTAGAAGGAAAAAGCAGGGCAAAAAGCCGTTCGGCGCAATCTTTTTCAGTTTCCTTTTCGCCTTATGGGGTGTCGGATACATAATCAAGGCACTTGCCTTGATACTGTAACAAACGCACAGCAGGCAGCAGACTGAACTAAAAACAAACAACAATGGTCAAGCAAAACATCCTTGCATGGATGCAACCGATAACGTTCATCGCGCTCATCATCCTGATAGCCATAACCTTTTCATGGTTCGGCGAACCGCAATACATACAGGCGGCAGTCATCTTCACGCTAATCGGAATCGTAGGAACGGCGCTCAGTCTGTCGTGCCACGACCGGCTGAACAATCCCCGGTTGGTGTTCTATCTTATCGTAATGGCAAGCGGAGCGTTGTTCATCGCCCTGCCGTTCGTGTAAACTTGCTTTCTGAATAGGACGGATTAGGCCGATAAGACCGATACATCAGCCAAGCGACAGACGGCCAGCAAGGCATTTGTCCTTAACTCCTTTAACTACTCTAACGCCCTTAACTCCTATCATAAAAACCAAAAGCGCGGAACAAGCATGATGCTGTTCCGCGCTTTCGCGTTTCTTTCAATCTATTCTTCTTTGCTTTGTCTTAACGGCGCAGACCAAGAGCCTTGATGATGGCACGGTAACGATTGATGTCGCGCTTGTACAGATAGTCAAGCAGACGACGACGCTTGCCGACGAGGATAGTCAGCGAACGCTGTGTCACGTGGTCCTTGTGGTTCTTCTTGAGGTGCTCCGTCAAGTGGGCAATACGGTATGAGAACAATGCTATCTGGCTCTCTGCCGAGCCGGTGTCAGTGTTAGACGCGCCGTACTTGCCGAAGATTTCCTGCTTTTTAGCTGAATCTAAATACATTTTGTTGTGATTGATTAAAAGTTTCTGAATTACATCCTTCCCCCGGCCAGCCCATCAATCACGGGTGCGCCCGGCGTCGAATGCATCGGATTTTCCGAATTCGGCTGCAAAGGTACGATATTAAATGAAAAATGAAAAATGAAAAATGAAAAATCTGTTGGCGTGCGATGCTTTTTTAACATTCGGCCGACGGCTGTCCGGCAAAACGCTTTCCGCGCGGCTGACACTTTGCTTCCATGCAATGGAAAGCCGTGACATATTGATTTGCAATAACGCTCCTACACGGCGTTATTCCATAAAACAAATTACTCGCACGGGAATATCGCAAGCAGAAGTGTGCAAACTTAAACGCCGCAAGGCCAGCACTTTACGTTGCATCAACCGTCAAGTGTGCAATAATACGACACCAAAAGCCGTGCAAAAGGCCGTATTTTGCATGCGGAAAAATAGTTAAGACGCGCCGTTTTGACGGCTGAAGAGGCTGCAAAAGGTGACCTTTGGCAATAAGAAAGGCCACCTCTTGCAACATGAAAGGCCGTGAACGGCACTACAGAAGGTCGTATCTTGGGGTGAAAACGGCGGCGAGCGGCCTGCTCATTTGCTATTTCGCGCAAAATGACGGGCTTTCTTTCGTTGACATATTGACATGCCTTCACTATACAGCCCTTGCTTTATGATATTTCGATAGTTGACAACAAAGATAATGCAAGACTACATTACAAAACCCTTAAAACACCCGTCATATTGTGATTTTCTTAATCCTTAATTCTTAATTCTTAATTAAATAATGTACCTTTGCACCCGATTTTACAAGGTATTAGTATGCAAGATATTAGAAACATTGCGATTATCGCCCACGTAGACCACGGCAAGACGACGCTCGTGGACAAGATGATGCTGGCCGGAAACCTGTTCCGCGACGGACAGGACCTGAGCGGCCAAGTGCTCGACAGCAACGACCTGGAGCGTGAGCGAGGTATAACCATACTCTCTAAAAACGTCTCGATAAACTGGAAAGGGACGAAAATCAACATCATTGACACCCCGGGACACTCTGACTTCGGCGGCGAAGTGGAGCGCGTCTTGAACATGGCCGACGGCTGCCTGCTGCTTGTCGACGCTTTTGAAGGCCCCATGCCGCAGACCCGCTTCGTGCTTCAGAAGGCGCTGCAAATAGGTTTGAAGCCCATCGTGGTAGTCAACAAGGTTGACAAACCCAACTGCAGGCCGGAAGAAGTGTACGAGATGGTGTTCGACCTGATGTTCTCGCTCAACGCCACCGAAGACCAGCTGGACTTCCCCGTGGTGTATGGCTCGGCCAAAAACGGCTGGATGGGCGAAGACTACAAGACCCCGACTGACGACATTAACTACCTGCTTGACAAGATAGTCGAGGTTATCCCGGCACCGCGCGCACTCGAAGGCACGCCCCAGATGCTAATAACCAGCCTCGACTATTCAAGCTACACGGGCCGCATCGCAGTGGGACGAGTTCACCGCGGCACGCTTACCGAAGGCATGAACGTCACCATCTGCCACCGCGACGGCTCGCAGGAAAAGACCAAGATAAAGGAACTGCACACCTTCGAGGGCATGGGTCACGTGAAGACACAAAGCGTTTCGAGCGGCGACATCTGCGCTATAATAGGTCTGGAAAAGTTCGAGATAGGCGACACTATCTGCGACTTTGAGAACCCGGAGCCGCTGCCTCCCATCGCGATTGACGAGCCTACGATGAGCATGTTGTTCACAATCAACGACTCGCCGTTCTTCGGCAAGGAGGGAAAATACGTCACCAGCCGCCACATCAACGACCGCTTGCAGAAGGAACTGGAGAAGAACCTCGCGCTGCGCGTGACTCCTTTCGGCGACTCTACCGACAAATGGATTGTCAGCGGACGCGGAGTGCTCCACCTGTCGGTGCTCATCGAGACGATGCGCCGCGAGGGTTACGAGCTTCAAGTGGGACAACCGCAGGTGATATACAAGGAAATCGACGGCGTAAGATGCGAGCCGATAGAGGAACTTACCATAAATGTGCCGGAGGAGTTTGCCAGCAAGATGATTGACATGGTTACCCGACGGAAGGGCGAAATGACGTCGATGGAAAGCCAGGCAGACCGCGTGAACATCGAGTTTGACGTGCCGTCGCGCGGCATTATCGGCCTGCGCACCAACGTGCTGACCGCAAGTCAGGGCGAGGCTATTATGGCTCACCGCTTCAAGGAGTACCAACCTTACAAGGGAGACATCACCCGCCGCATCAACGGAAGCATGATAGCGATGGAGACAGGCACGGCTTACGCATACTCGATTGACAAGCTGCAAGACCGCGGAAAGTTCTTCATCGACCCGGGCGAGGAGGTCTACGCCGGCGAGGTTGTAGGCGAACATGTGCATGACAACGACCTTGTGGTAAACGTTACGAAGGCAAAGCAGCTTACAAACACACGCGCCAGCGGCTCTGACGACAAGGCCCGCATCGTGCCGCGCACCGTCCTCTCGCTTGAGGAAGCACTCGAATACATCAAGGAGGACGAGCTTGTGGAGGTTACGCCGAAGTCGATGCGTATGCGCAAAATAATCCTCGACCACAACGAACGCAAGCGCGCGAACAAGCAATAATGCCGCAAGGCGGCAATTAAGAATTAAGAGTTAAGAATTAAGAAAATATGTTCTGTTGGCAAAAGGTATCTTTCTTAATTCTTAACTCTTAATTCTTAATTATATAGATTCCCTTTTCTTAAACATCCGATAGATATGAAATACCACATTATCTGCTTTCTCCTGTTACTCATTTCGTTATGTTCCAACGCACAGATACGGATAGTTGACGGTACCGACGGCAGTCCGGTGCAGGCTGCAAGCGTGTTTATCGACGGTGGAAAGTGCGTCGGCGTAAGCGATAGCAACGGCACATTGCCCCTGCCAAAGGGATATACGGGCACGGTGACAGTGCAACATCTCAACTACACAGGCAAGGAGTTCCGTGCCGACACAGTGTCAAACAATACGGTGAGGCTTACGCCTTACACATACACAATACCCGAAGTGACGGCAAAATACGAGCGTCCCGACTATATGGTGATAACCGCTTACCAGCGCAGTTACATGATATTGGACTCCGTCCCGTCTTCGTTCAGTGATGCCGTTTACGACTATTACATACCGCTGCGTCACGGACGGATAAAACGGAAGATGCGATCGGCAAGAAACTTGCACAAGTTTCGCTCGAAGGAAAACGACAAATCGGAATATTATACCAGTCCGACGATGATGAAATTGAAGAAGCATAGCCTTCTTGACAAGTTCCGGAAGAAGGGCTACCTGGCCGATACTACGGCAAACGGAACAGTAGACCGCGAAGGGACGGGTGCCGTGAAGGGCGTCAGACGCGACACTTCGGCCGGGAGGCTTACCGTATATATCGACAGCATATTCACCGGAAGGAAGCACAGGACGGTAAATTTCTTCGGCATAAAGATTCGCTTTGAACGCCAGAATCATGGCGAGATTTACGATATAAGCAACAACAGCCAGCCCACGTTGAAGAACCTCGTGGCCATGTCAGAATACTTCGACATGTACATAAGGCCGGGAAGGAAATTCAAGATGGTAAGGAGCGAGTCGTTTGAGGAACTTTATGTAACCGGTATCAAGCATTGCACGAAAAAAGAGATGAAAGCCGCAATGAAGGCTGACAGCCTCGAACCGCTTGTTGTCCCGGCCTCAATTCCACCGCTAAACGCGCCCCTTGCCGAAGCCGTAAGCCGCATGAAATGAGGCGGTTACGCAGCTTTAAGGCAACGCTCTACGGCCACTTTAACACTAACTCACAAACAGGCGTTTTGCAAAAGACGGTCTTTTGGCTTCCCAAAGGCCGTCTTTCGCATTGTAAAAGGTGGCCTTTTGCAAGCTAAAAGACCACCTTTTACAATGCCGCTGATTTTACGCTGAATTACTGTTGCGCAGATGCCGGCCAACGGTCGTCATGCAGCCTTACAGCCATTGGGATGAAAATAAATGTCGGTTTTATTTTGTATTCCGCACGATTTACATTATTTTTGCAGATGAAAACAGGCTTATGCCTGTTTAAGACATATTGAATAAAGAAGCGCAATGCTCTTCTCGATGATGAAAACGTAGGAAATTTTCATTGCAAAGAGAGATGAAGGCATGGTGGTTCTCACGTTTGGCGTGAGCTGCTACGGCTATATCTCTCTTTCAGGTAATTCCTACGACCTTCATCATAGACATGGCATTATCGGCTCACGCTTCCGTGTCCACGATGCCGGAAGCACATGTGCAGCCAGCAAGAAGGAATGAACTAAAAGCTACTGACAATGCTACCTTTAATCTTAAGACGCCTGAAGATGTCGTTACCCATGCCATCCGTACACGGCAACGGCGGCAAATGCTACGCCGGACGGTACCATTCAGGACACGCAGTCTACTTCTACGACAATTTGCCTGACGGCCGCCTGTACCGTGGCAAGTTCTGGTTTTCAAGGCGGTATTACAACCATCCGCTCGGCGGTGCCACCGAAACCGCCACGGGAAGTTTCAACAACGGGGCAAAGGAAGGATGTCTTGTCCTGGCAAAAGTTGACACATTTATGAACAATAAAAAATGTGTAAAACAATGCGAAAGAGTCCAACAAAGTACAGCGATGAGTTCAAATTGAGCGTCCTTCGTGAGTATTACTCGTCAGG
>OJKW01000086.1_pt1 | contig 88937 bp, 84 predicted proteins | sample 1596591 | NCBI WGS metagenome assembly OJKW01 (sample SAMEA4350166, study PRJEB24818) | metagenome | biome: human; feature: gut; material: faeces | place: Denmark | collected 2013-09 | reverse complement strand
TCACAGTTTTACACTCCCACGGCATAAAAAACACTTCCTTTTATTTATTCTTTATGCCTCTATTTTATATCATAAACTGTAAACTATCTCCCCGAACATTCTGTTAACTATCTTACCAGACTATACAGACTCGACGCACCGATGCCGCGGCAGCGGCACGAAATCATTTCGGCGCCTGTATCCGCATACCTGCATATTACCCCGGAGGTTATCATGACAAAGCTTCTGATAAAACTTTTTATCAAGGACAGTGAAAAAACCGACGACCCTGCCGTGCGCTCGCGCTACGGAACCCTCAGCGGCATTGTCGGCATACTGTGCAACATTCTGCTGACCGCCGCAAAGTTCATTGTCGGCTCGGCGACTGGCAGTATCGCCATAACCGCGGATGCCGCGAACAACCTCTCGGACGCTGGCTCGTCCGCCATCACGCTCGTCAGCTTCCGTCTGGCAAATAAGCCCGCCGACGATGAGCACCCGTTCGGCCACGGCAGGATAGAATATGTCTGTGCGCTGATAGTCTCCTTTATTATCCTGCTCATGGGCGGCGAGCTGATCCGCTCGTCGGTAGACAAAATTCTCCACCCGGAGCCGCTCCAGTTCAGCATGACTGCACTCATAGTGCTCATCACCTCGATCGGAGTCAAAATATGGATGGCGGTCTTCAACAGAAATATCGGCAAAAGGATAAACTCGACCGCCGTCGGAGCGGTCGTTATGGACAGCGTCAGCGACACCGCGGCGACGACTGTATCTATGATAGCCCTTATTCTCTCGAAATTTACCTCTGTGCCGCTCGACGGATACATGGGAATAGTAGTAGCCCTGTTCATCATCGCGACCGGAATAGGCATATTCAAGGACACGATGAACGAACTGCTCGGCGCGCCCGCTTCGCCGGAGACGGTGCAGGAGATCGAGAACGACATTCTCTCATACGAGGGCGTTATCGGCGTCCATGACCTCATGGTTCATGACTACGGACCGGGCAGGATGTTCGCCTCCGCCCATGTCGAAGTGCCGTCCGACTGCGACATAATGGCATGCCACGACACCATAGACCGCATCGAGCGCGACATAAAGAAGAAATTCGCCATAAACATTGTCCTGCATATGGATCCGATAGTCGTTGATGACGAACATATAAACGCCCTGCGCGAAAAGGTCGGCGAGCTGATAAAGGAAGTTGACCCGAGATTCACGATGCACGACTTCAGAATGGTGGAAGGTCCTACGCACACCAACCTCATTTTCGACCTCGTCGTGCCGCACAAATATCCGTTCACGAAAGGGCAGATAAAAGAGCTGATAAGCGACAGAATATCGACCGAGATCGGCGAGAACTACTACGCCGTTATGACCATAGAAAACAGCTTCGTCGAAGACGAGAGAAAGTGAGGGCAACACAATGGGAAACACCGAAAAGACAGAGCTTACCGTGATGTGCATGATCTGCGACGGCACGAAGATACTCGTGCAGGACAGAGTGAATAAGGACTGGCCGGGCGTAACCTTCCCCGGCGGTCATGTTGAGCCGGGCGAGGCATTCACCGACGCCGTGCGCCGCGAGGTTAAAGAGGAGACGGGACTTGATATCTTCCGCCCGACGGTATGCGGAATCAACGATTTTATCCGCGACGACGGCACGCGCTACATAGTGCTGTTTTTCCGCGCCGACCGCTTCAGCGGCGAGCTCAAAAATTCCGCCGAGGGCAGAGTATTCTGGATCGAGCGCGACGAGCTGACGCAGTATAAGCTCTCGCAGGATTTCATCGACATGGTTCATGTCATGGAAAACCCGTCGCTGACCGAATTTTTCTATGAGCGCGACGGCGAAAATTGGAAGAAGAGAATAATATAAACCCGTATTCAAAGCAAAAAAATCCTGTCTGCGGTTTTTCCGTGGGCGGGATTTTGATTTTGTGGGGAGAAACAATCTTTCCGTTGTTTGCAGATATGTAGACTTCAAAATCAGGCGGTATATAAAATAAACTTTGCGGAATTTCTGTGCCGCTATCGCGGCATCGGTGCGTCGAATTGCCGCACCCTACAAGTTTCACATCAATAAAATTGTGCGAACTTCGCGGGCGGATAACATCAGCTTCAGCAAGGTTGTGATGATTTCCAATATTACGGTGATTGACCGTTGCCGATACTTATATCTGCAAATTCCTATCCGCTTTTATTTGGATGCATGGAGAGTATACGCCCGCGCGATTTCGCCGGAGCTTGGCGAAAAATGCGAACGGGATTCGAGGGAATATGATTTCAATAATGACGTGCTGCCCGTAGTCAATAACGTGCTGCTCAATAAGGCTGCCGAGCTTTCGGAAATGCTCGCTGCGTGGGCTGAACAATCCGAGAAATATCATAACGGCGACATTAACCGTGACGAATATGACAAGTGGCGCTACAATTATCCGAAGTATGATGAAACTTCTGGCTTTGTAAAAGTGCCGTCACAGAATTTCAGCGACGCTATGGTCGAAGCGTTTAAAGATAGATTGAAGAACGACTAAACGGGGGAGTTTATGACAGACTGGAAAAAATCTTTTTTGGAATCTTCTGTATTGGGACAATCAACAAACAAGTGCTGCCCATCGGAAGTGATAATAAAGTGCATTGAATTGGCATACTCAGATATGATGACGGCAGGTCGTTATTACAGCGCTTCTTTCTGAATGACAAAAAGGAAATTTGCTCTGCTACAAACAGCGCCATTACTGAATCAAATTTTGTGTTTTCAAGAAAAATTATTAAAGATATTTCGTTGTTGTTTTGTGATAATACTATAGGCAATGACAATCATTATGTAACTGGGTTTGGACTCGCTCAAAAACTCATAAATATGACATTCAAATATCTATATGTTTTTAGTGATTTGATATTTGTAGACAAAGCTATTCCTGATTTTTCGTTGTGCGACTGCCCGCTTGACAGTATAATTATTAAAAAGGCTCATATTACGGATTGCGTTTGGAGCAAACTTACAGAGCGGCAGTATCTAGAATGTCAAGCAAAAATAACAAAACTACTAAATTCAAATTCTTTAGATTTAGAGTTATCAAAGCTTGGCAATCTAGCTTATGACTTTATTAATTGGTAATCGGCAATAATACACGATAAAACAAAAAGAGCTATCAGACTTTCAAAAATCTGATAGCTCTTTACTTTTACAATAATTCAAATTATGTTGCCATTTTGTTGCCACAAAGCATATACAATCGGCAAAGACCCAGTAAAATAAGGCTTTTTCACGGGTGTGAAATTATTCCCACTCGACAAAGCCTAATCAATTTTGCTTAGAGATTATTCTCTGTCGTATTCGTGGCGTTTTTGATTATTTGATGTATCCATATTATCCTGCCTATATGGGCTAATGTTATCAGTTTGTTATCGGGGTTGATAACACTTACCCTGTAGCTATGGATAATAGCAATCTATACCACTTCAAATTATAAGCGTTTTTGCTTAGAAAAGCAAGAGATTTTGTATTATTATCAAACATATAGGCGTAGGTGGTTCATTCAGGAATTAATACATCTCCATCGGAGATTGTTGCCTTAAATACCGAAATTGCACCTGCAATGGTATTACCTCTGGTCTTATCAATTTCGCCTTCATAGGAAATCTGTACTGTATCACCAACCTTGACAATTCCATAATCTACATAACGGGAGATGCGAAGGTCATTTAGCAGAACCTTGTAGGTGATACCGTCTGTCGGATTCTTGCACAGGATAGAATCATCCACCACGATATATTCTTCTGTAATCTCAATGATTGTACCGGCTACCGAGTTTCTGTACGGTTCATACTCTACTTCAGTGGAATTCTCTTTCGCATAATGGATAATCCTGCTTGCAGCATCCTCGCCGATGTTGAATAGATACTGCCAATTAAATGCGTTTGTCCACAGATAGCCGTCTTCCGTCACATACAGAGCAACTTTGTAAACACCAAGAGCTTCGGAAGTAATCGTAAAACTGAGGTAACTTCTGTCACCAGCCGTCCATGTTTGATCTTCAACGAAAGGGGCGTTCCTACATTCGGACAGAACTTCCCACACATAATCGTCACTGCTCAATGCAAAACGTTTGCTATCAGGAGTATTGTCTCCCTCAGAAAAGCGCTGAAGCTCCACGACCTCGGACAGATTTACGGCATCCATAAGCTCACCAAGGGTGTTCGGAGGAGCATACTCGTCATTTTGAAAGACATAATAACTGTCCTCCATCTTTACGGCTATAAACTGACTTTGAGCAATATCCTTCAATGCATATGCTTCAAACTCGGCAGAATATTTTTTTCCATTATTGACTTCATCATATCCAACCACAGTGTAGTTGCCAATACTCTCGCCAATCCATGTTTCTGATACCGCACGGCCTTTTCCATGATACTCAATACCGTCAATTTTGACATTCCTATATTTTTCATATACAGTCTGATACTCCCATGGCCATACAATTGCAGATTCGCTGGCTCGGATAGAAAAGTCCTTGTATCTGCCGTTGGTTCCCTCCGGTGTTACATTTTCCCGAAATAGCGATGGGAGGATTGCTGCCCCTGCAATTACAAGCACTGCAAAGCATGCTGCCAAGGAACCCCATTTTAACCAATGTTTCTTATTTTTCGTCTTGCACTTAGCTGCGCCGGCGACAAGATCGTCATCAATTTGCCCGATGGCATTTGCGATTCTCGGTGTTTTCATATTTCAACGCCCTCCTTAATCAAGTAATCTTTTAGCTTGTTTCGGGTGTAGAACAACATATTTTTGACCTTACTCTCAGTAAAAGAATAGCGCTTTGCAATCTCCCTTATAGAATCGAAATAAAAATACTTGCGGATGAAGACATTTCTGACATATTCCTCCTGACTGCGAAGAAACGTACTGATCAGCTCACCTACATCCTCGTCGCTCACATCGGGGGCATATCGTTCATCCGGCAATACTGCCGCAAGCTCGTCCAAGGATAAAATGATCTCCGCTGACCGTTTCTTTCGCTTCATAAACTCCAGTCGCTTCAAAGAGAGATTTCGTGCAATCTTGCAGATAAAGGGCATGAAATTGTGCGGTCTTGTAGGCGGAATGGTGTTCCACACACTCACATAAGTATCATTAACGCATTCCTCAGAATCTTCGTGATTATTTAGAATGTTATAGGCAATACTGTGGCAGAGTTTTCCGTACTTTGTATCCGTCTCCTTGATCGCCTGTTCATCTCTATTAAAGTAGAGTTCTATGATTCTCAGATCATCCATGTTGTTCACCTCCCTCATTTGACCTAAAAGCGCTTTCACCTATTAAGTACGTTTTTTGAGGCGATGGTCTTAAAAAATAACTCTTTTAGAAATTATACCATAAATCTTTGATTTTTCGGTCATATACATAAAAACGGCGGCAAGGTTTTCCTCGCCGCCGCTCCGGCTTAACTGTAAATCAGTTCTGCATTTACAATCTCCATTGCGCTGCCATGAATGTTATTCATTCTACCAACCCATTCCATTTGATTTTCCATCTTTAGCTGTTCGGTCACGCCCTCACGATTTGCTATCTGCTCTACCAGCCGAAGAAACATATCTTCAGCCTGTCGGTTAATATCAGCAAGGTGGCTGTTCAGTTTGCATTTTGTGAGCAAGGGCGTATAAAAACATTTGCGGTGCACCTTGATATACTGCACCAATTTCGTTTCTTTCTTTTGTACTTAAATATATATGGTATTTTTCTCCTTTCATACTATCCACCTCGCTGTTTTATCTGATTTGATGATATATTAAAGGGGAAATTTTATCAAATATGCAAAAAGGTTTCTGCCCCTAACAGGGCAGAAGCCTTAAAAATTATGCGATTTTTAGGTTTAGTTGTAAGCCAAGTGTTACTATTTCATCTGTTGCAAAAACGGTTACTCGAAAAGTGCCGAGTCCCGAAACCCGCATAAATACTGGTTTTTTCGGCACATCTAAACCAAGGGGAACTATTCCCACTCGCTCTCTGTAAATCAATTCTAAACAAGTTTGTTTATGAGATTTAGCAGAGAGTATCTACATTATTTGTATTATCGGTAAAGCAAATGCTATCCGATTTTTTGTTGCCATTTCGTTGCCACAGTAAAGGCGAATCAAAGTCTCGTAACCTTGGTAAAGAGTTCTTTTAATGCCCAGTCAGAAATATCTATCAGAGGTTCAAACATAAAAGAATTTAAGTGTATGCTTTCAGGTGTGATAAGATTTACTTCATCAATTATTGCTTTTTGCTCTAACGTTAAGAATGGCTCTGCTTGTTTGTACCATTCCCTTGTCTGATTGCTACTTGCATCTACGCAGGTCTGTCCATTTGATGTAATTATACTCTGCATAAATTTTTCAGCTAAAAGTCGAATTGCGATAGCAGTAACTAACTTATTATCCAAAAGCACCTCGTTAGTATTATCAGCTACACAGGAGTTTGCAATCCTAATAATTGCCGAATAATAATTCTCATCAACGCCAGAAAAGGCAACTCCATCAAGGAAAGGATTGATGATGTTCCACAGTTCTTCAATACTTACAGATTGTGTATCAATCGGTGTTGTTTTCAGATGAAGAAAACAAGTCAACTTTGCATATTCATCATCTTTTCCACTATATTCACACAGATTTCTATAGAACGGAATGCTTGATATTAAGAGCTTTTTCTTGTCATCATCAGCAATATTGCCATCTTTAATGCCATTAATTACAACATTCTTAAAAAAATCTTTTTGATACTTAAATTCAGTGACTGAAACAACACTTTCCTCGTCTCGCTGTGCTATATAGCAATGTGTACGAGCAACGCCCAGTCTTGATTTTACAGTTCTATAAAAATCAAAATTATGGGTAAGAATCAGCAAATCGATACCAGGTGTATTGCCAAGGTCGTTAAGATACTCAATAATGGCATACTTGTTCTTATAGTCGAACGAATCTGCTATATCATCTGCAATTATTAAAAACTGTCCACCACCTGCACTTGCTTGTTGCCTAATTCTTTCAAGATCAAACAAAATATACAGTAGATAAAGCGCTCTTTTTTCGCCGGTACTCAACGATACCATCAAGTCATCCTTTTTCAGCGTAGCACTCTGTTGGGTAGTAACCCCTCGTGTGTATTTAAATGACAGATTAGGCGCTTCATCTTTCAATAAGAAATTAGCCTTGTTTTCGATCTGAACCTCAAAGGGGACACGGAATCGTCTATTAAACTCATTGACTACCGCTTGCCATCTTGCCGATTGTGCAGCAGCCTGTTCATACAACGCCCTAATTTGAATCGTGTATTGTGAAATTCTATCATAATAATCAGCAAACGTGGTATCAAGTTTAGAAAAGCAATCAAGCCATGTTTGGATCTTCAAAGCGTTAATGTCTCTTAGTGCAGGAATTATTTCACGATGGGCGATGATAATATCACGAAGCCTAGAAACATTTTCGTTAGCAGTAAGTAGTTTTTTTAATTTTTGAAAAACCGTACTTAATTCAGGTGTGGCATAAATACGCTCTAATTGCTCATTTACAACAGCATTCCACTCATCAAGCGAATGAATAACTGTAACACCATCTTTTAAGCGAATAGTATGCTGTGCATTAAAGAGATTATGTTTTGCCAATTCCTTTCCGAGCGTTTCTGCGTTTCTATCGGTAAACCCATCGCTCAAGATCGGGTTGTTTTCCAATAGAGTGTTAAGATTTTCAATATATTCTTCTATCGAATTGACAAACTCTCTCTTGCTATATACCGCCAATACTTTATCGTTAAATAACTCCGAATAAGTGCAGTCATTCAAAAAATCCAATGCCTGGCGATTTTCAATTAACTCATGTATTTTTTCAAAAATATCCGTCCAATCGGAAGTGCTACCCAATCCTAAATCAGCAATTATTTTTCCTTTAATTTGAGGCTTTGTTAAACCAGTAAGCATCCTCAGTTTATCCTCAATTTGTCGAATTTCGCCACTAAACTGAGCCATAAGAACATTATATTCATTTCTTGTAGTTTCATCTGCTAACAAGGTACTTACAGTTTCTTTTGTAAATTCAAATGAATCGGTAAAGGTATTAACAACATATATTCTATCTGTTGCCGTTGGGGCTGTAGCAGCATTAGCGGAACTAAAAACATACTGACTTGTATAATGTGTTAACCGAGTAACTACTAACGACGTTTCGAAAAATACGGTCGCTTGTCACCGTGCCTTTTGAAATGTCATCAAATACTTTTGATAGCGAACTTTTCATAACACCATTAGGAGCATATATCATTGCTTTATTGCAACGAGAGAAGTTGATATTAGGCAAATCAAATTGCTTCAATCCGTAACAGTTCTCGAAATGTCCATTTAACATAAAATATCTCCTTTGCTATCTGTAAGTATACTTAATCTGTCAAAAAGAACATCTCTGTTCTTTTTCTTCAATTCACATTCCCAAATACGAATAACTGTCCACCCGCGATTTTCAAACATTGCCGTAACTTCTTTATCGTGCTTAATATTTCGTTCTCGCTTTCTCTGCCAATATTCGGCATTATCGGAAGGACGAGTATTTCTACAATCGTGTCCGTGCCAAAAGCAACCGTCGACAAAAACAGCAATCTTCTTATCAAGAAAAACAAAATCAGGATGACCTTTTACAGGATAATTGCGTTTCCAACCTGTTATTTTGTTTTCTTTAAAGAATTTTATAAGAGCTAATTCAGTTGATTTATTGTTATTTGATCGGACTTTACTCATTATGTCAGAGCGTTTTTTACTATCAAATACATCTGCCATAATCAACTATTAACAGCAAACTTAGCCATAGTCATATCTGATATAAATTTGCTTACATCCTCGCCAAGGTGTTCAATTATTATATCGTCAAAGTCTGCATAATCAACATCTCTAACATCGTGGAAAATATGATTATATAGATACTCGGCAAAGGTACTTGCTAAAATAATTACGATTGGAGCACCTTTAATATCTCTTTTTGCGGCAGGGACGTATCGTGGCGTAATTACAATTGTGTATTCTCCGCCGATTTCTTCTCTATGTTCTCGCAATCTACCAACATTGATGCCGCTCAACTTGTTTGCCGTGGATTTTGATTCCACCGCAAACTTCTTTTTCTTTGTTAAATACAAACATTCAATATCCGTATGTCCTGCGCCGCCAATTCTCTTGGTTTGAACGTTATAGAACATACTGAAACCTTCATCAAGAACTTCTTCGAATAAATAAGCCGTGTCGTTATCGGGGTTGTTTGAATATTCCTCAATTAGTTTCGGCAACTCTAATAATGATGATAACTCGTCGCTTTCGCCTATTTCGTTCATCAACTCCGGCGGGTAAAAGCTATAAATTTCTTTTACGACATCCAAAGTCATCCTTTCAGGATCGTCTAACTTTAACGGTTGTTGAGCATAAGAATATCTATTTAATAGCAAAACAACAAAATCTTTTACTTTATTGGTTAAAGAAACATAACCGTTTCTTGCAGTTCTTCCTGTTGGATTGCTGTGGCTGCCCGACTTTGTCGGATGATATAACTTGCAAATGGTATTTCCTTTCGTCCTTTCAAAAATTCCGATAGAAGATAATAATTTACAAGTATAATACTCCCACTCATAAACTGCATTTACGTATGTATGTTCGTCCGTTTTATATATCTTTTCAATTTCTTTATCAGACTTTTTCCTTAAATCTAATATCTTTTCAACTAAATCTTCATACTTAGAATCATTCATTAAATCAACAAAAGCGACGAGTAATGCATATTCGTAATTATACAACTTCCCATCTAAACGCTCGTCTGTTAACAATTTAAAAATCAGTCTAAATGGATATAGCTGAAATTCTTTGTCCGTTCCGCTTGCCGGATGTTGGAACTGTATTGCATACAGCATTGTTGTAAATATCTTAATCAGCTTTTCCTCGTCGTTTATATGCTTTAAAAATAGGTTTCCCAACGGGCTAAATATAAAACGTTTGCCATCGGAATCATCTTCGTATCCAAACATAAAATACTCTAAAGTGTTAATTCTATGGTTGATAGAGTCAAGAGGCTTTTCTTTAGGATTCCTCGTTTTATACATATTCAATGCGGCAAGTCGTTCCTGCATTCTTTCACGTTCTGTGTTAGAAATATCCGTCTTGCAACTGTTTTTTACATCAAGAGCAACGGCTTTAATCAATTCATAGTTTGAGGTATGCTTATATAATATCCATTTATTTCTTTCTACCATTATCGGCATAATTGCACCTACTTCCCAATTTTCTCTATAACTTTCATCATAAGTTTCGGCGGAATAGACTCGCCGATAACAGTTCTTATAAAAGTATCGGTAGAATCTTTTGGAAAGTCAATATCTTCAGGAATTGATGAGACTATAAAAGTTTCCAATAAAGTAAGAACCCTCGCATCAGAATATGTTCCATCCGGCAATAATCGTCCAGGATGAACGTTGTTGTGGGAACTCATACTTCCGCTGAACGTTGTTCTTGTGGGACAAGGCTGATCCCAATCCATCCTTTTGAAAGTATTATGAAATCCTTTGATTCTTGTTCCATCTTCTTTTTTAGGATAATACACTTCGTTCGCAATAGCGCTTTTTCCAGTTGGAGTGTGCTTAAGCGCCAAGACTGCTCGTTCATTATGCTTTTTTGCAAAATGCCAAGGTATATCAGACGATTCGCCGGATTCCAAAGACGGCAAATATCCGATAGCTTCGCGTAGAGTGATTTCATTCTCTTCGGATGGCCAAGACCATTTTTTATCAGGTTTATACATCTTGATTATAGCTCTCGGCCTAGACTGACAAATACCATAATCTTTTGCGTTCAAAACTCTTGCTTCAATTTTATATTTGCTCGAATACTTCTTATTAAGAATTTCTTCGAGTTTGAAGTAATCGTTTTCATAAGGAAAATACATTTCCAAAAAGGTTGGAACATTCTCAATCAAAACATAATCAAAATCGCAGCGGTCAATTATGTTCAATGCAGAAAGAATTAGATAATTTCGTTTATCTTTTTCATAGTGTATTTGTTTTTTATTCTTTCCTAATGTGCTTAATCCTTGACAAGGCGGCGTAGCTATCAACATTTTTGCACCGCTTTTCTGCGCTGCCGAAACCATATAATCTTGCGTTTCTTCCAATGTAATATCACCGCAGTACATATCTGTGTTGGGGTAAAAATGAGAATAGCATTCTGCTCGTTTAGGTAGAAGTTCATTTGCGGCTACGACTTCCACATTTGTATTCTTTAATAATAACTCGCCTATACCTGCGCTTGAAAATACAGAAATCGCTTTAATCTTGTTCATCATAAATACCTCTCACTATTTCTTTGAGCATCAACGGCGGGATAGATTCACCTATGCATTGTCTAATTAATAATTCAGGCGTATCGTCGGGGATATTCCAATTTGCAGGCAACGAATCAAGTAACATTAATTCTAAAGGCGTTAATACTCTAGCATCAGAATATGTGCCGTCAGGCAGTAATCTCCCGGGATGCACGTTTCTCTGAGAAGCTATACAGTCGTTTCGTATGGTAATTGTTGGAGCAGGCGCATCCCACCTTATCCTTCGATAAGAAGATTCATAGCCTTTGATTCTTGTGCCATCTTTTTTCTGAGGATAGTATACAGGGTTAGAAAAAGCGGATTTTCCTGTAGGAGTATGCTTCATCCATAAAACATTTTCTTTTGTATGTTTGCGAGCAAAATGCCACTTTATATCTGATTTTTCTCCCGCTTCCAAAGAAGGCAGATTTCCGATAGCTTGCTCAACCGTTACTTTTTTCTTTTTCTTAGGCCAACTCCATACTGTGCCGGGCTTATGCATTTTTATAATAGCTCTTAGCCTTGTTTGAGGAACCCCATAATCTGCAGAATCGACAACGGCGTTATCAATTATGTATTCGTTGCCAAATTCATATTGCAGTATTTCTAAAACAGTCCTATATTTTGAATCATACATTAATTTCAATTTTAGAAGAGCAGGGACATTTTCAATCAGCACATAATCAGGATTAGTTAATTTAATAACTTTAACCACATAGGTAATTAAATAGTTGCGTTTGTCCGACTCCATTGTTTTTTGGCAACGGTTTTTACCTGCAACGCTCATGCCCTGACAAGGGGGAGAAGCTAATAAAAAGTCAACTTTTTCGGGACACGAATCTATTATTTTATTAAAAATATTTTTGTCTGTAATATCGCCGCAAATTACATCTGTTTCAGGGCTAATAGCCTTATATAAATTTGCTCTACGTTCAATCAATTCATTAGCTACGACAATGTCTATACCTATGTTTTTAAAATAAGTTTCACCTATGCCTGCGCTTGCAAAAAGGGAAACGCCTTTTAATCTCTTTTTATTCATAATATTACATCCATTACATCGCCGATATTGCATTTTAGCGCAATACAAATTTTTATCATTACAGCCATAGAAACCGGTTCGTTATTGATTAGTTTTGACATTGTTGTCGAACCAATGCCGGTCATATCTTTTAAGTCTTTCTTTTTCAGTTTCAAGTCTATCAACTTTTTCCATAATTTATCATATGAAACCATCAATAGCTCTCCTCGTAGTGAATTCTTATAAAATATCGCCGATATTTAGTTCATAAACACCGATATATCGGTGTTTCTATTATACTTTATAATATTTCTCCTGTCAAGATTTCATAGAGAAAAAGTGCAAAATTCAGTTTGACTTAACAATTCAAAAGGTTTATAGACAATTAGAACAATGAAATTGGTGCGCCGAATAAAAGCCTTTAACTCTTGAAGTTTAAGGCTTGCAAAGCCTGTAAACAAAGGCGTTTTACATCTCTAATTTTCTACTATATAAAAAGAAAAGCGCCGAGTGCAGCTCGTTACAGAGTCACACTCGGCGTATACTTTATACCGTAAAAATCAATTCTGCATTTACAATTTCCGTTGCACGGTTACGGATATTGTTCATCTTCTGTACCCATAGCATTTGATCGGTTGCTTTAAGTTCTTCGTTTACATTTTCTTTTTCGGCAAGTTCTTTTACCAGCCGGAGAAACATATCGGTTGCCTGTTGCTCGATGTCATCAAGGTATGTGACAAGTTTGCCTGAAGTCATTAGGCTAGTATAAAGTACACGATGATTTTCTTTCAAAAACCGTTTATGCCTCATACCCCATACTCCGATATTCGCTTGCGTTTCTTCCTCGGGCAGTTTCAAATTGGGGAGAAAATAATCTCCAACTTGCGTGTAAGTACCGCCCATTTCTTCAAAAATCGTCTTTGCCATTTTGTTTTTCTACCTTTCAAAATCATTATTTCTAATGCGCTTTGTGCGCTGATTAGACGATTGTTTTGTGTGCTTTTGCTGTCGTTCTTGCTCCTTTGCCTGTGAGATCAGCGCATCGATTTGCCGACTCCCGAACACCTTGCGGAGCAATTTAAAATCTTTATTTTCTGCACGAAGCGTAGTGTTTTCATCAGTCAAATGGTCATTGATGTTGCTCAAACGCTCATTCTCACGATAAAGGTTTGCGTTGGTATTATTAAGTCTGTGATAGCTGTCAAGAGCGTGATAATAACGGTAAAACACCTCTTTGATTACATCTTTCAGTTTCTTTATCAGCGGGTCAACGAATTTCTGTTTATAGGACTTTGCCGACATTAAAGCAGGTGGATCGAGCAGCTGAAATTCGCTGTCGGTTTCAATGCGCTTTTCCAATTCCTCAATAATCTGCGTGCCGTTATCGTAGTTTTGAATACGGCTTTGCACCGTTTGAAACTCGTCTTTTTTCTCGGCCAGTTGGTTGTCCAATACAGCAATTTCCTTTTCTCGCTCCTGTTTTTTGTAATCCAAAACCGACAAGTGTTTTTCGTGAGTACCCTTGTGTTCACATTCAATCCCGTAGCGTTCCATAACAAATGCGAGTGCGGATTTTTCTGCGCTTACCCATTGATTCCACTCGGTATCTCCACGTGTTCCGCCCTTAAATCCTTGTGCGGCAAGCGCCTGTTTGAGCGATACTCTTGTATCAAGTCCACGCTTACTACCCGTGGTGAAAGGAACAAAATCAATATGCAAATGTGGTGTTGCTTCGTCCATATGAAGATGAGCAGAGAACACTTTTAGTTGCGGATTACGCTCCTTAAACCCACGATAGTATTCATCTAAAATCTGTCGGGCAATCTCTCCGTTTTCACTTTCTGCGCTCATATTTTCCTTATCGCCGATCTGTAAAATAAGTTCGTGGAACGGCTTTTCCTGCTTTGAATTTCTGATTTTCTCATAATAATTTTCTATTCTGCGGTCGGCTCTTGTCTGTTTATTGTTGTACCTTTTAAGTGCTTCGTCAAATAATTCGTGATAGACTTTTTTGATATTTTCATTGCAGTAGTCGATATTAAGATATGTTCGATTGCCGTCAACATTTTCCGCTTTGAACTTGCGGCTGTTATGATTGACAGAGCCTTTACCGACCATTGCGCTTATCGTTCTTTTCATAAAATCTCACATCCTTTCCTTATCCGGCGTCAGCCGGGGTTCTGTTACTCTTGTCAAGAGTAACGCAAAAGCACTTTTGACAGGTGAGCCTATCAAAAATGCAACCTGCAAGCAGGTTTTGCGCTCTTCGAGGAGCAAAGAGCCGCCTTTGAAAAGGCACTCTCTGCACACTCCGCTAAACTTTTGCTGTGACAAACCGTGACGATGGTGACAATGTTTCAGACCAGAGCACCGTTATCGGGAAGTTCGTCACGGTCGTCACGCATTGACACGCATTCTTTCCAAAGAGATATTTTTCGCCCTCCGTGCGTGCGACTCACTTTGTAATGAATGCCATAATCTTTAAGCAGCCGCCCTGCGTTGATGCTCAGCCTCAGCGATAGGACATTCGGCTTTATATCCAAGCCAAGTCTCACGCACAACTCGGAGGCCGTCCCATCCCAACTGCTACTTCCCGAAGGAAGAACAGTTGATACCTTTTCAAGCAGCGGGTCAGGCGGTTCCACCCAAAGCTCGGTTTCCGATTTTTCAAACTCCCATACCAATCGCTGTGGGTCACGCACAAGATGAATGCGCTGATCCTGCTGGTCTCTGCCGGTGATGTCAAGCGTTGCGGCATTGGCGGTTCGTTTCTCTTTGCTGAGGACAAAGGCGCCGTCTGCCGCACCGAGCAATCCGTTTGTGCCGGAGATTGTATCAAATTTATCGTCAGCCTGCTGTTTGCGTGTGTGATGGACGATAAGCATTGTTACCTTGTAGCTGTCGGCAAGCGATTTCAGCTTTGCGACTACATCGTAATCACTGCCGTAGCTGTAATCCGCACCACCTGTCTCTCGAACACGCTTTAGGGTATCGATTATAATAAGACCTGAATCGGGGTGTTCCTGTATAAAGCCTCTTATTTGGTCTTCCAAACCGCCGTTTACGGTTTTGCATTGTGTTGCAAAATACAGGTTGTCCGTTCCGTCAGCGCCGAACATATGATAGAGCCTGCGCTGTAAGCGGGGGTAATCATCTTCCAGTGCAAAATAAAGGACGGTTGCCTTGCGTACCCTATAATTCCAAAGTGAAGTTCCCGTGCTGATGTGATAGGCGAGCTGTGCCATCATAAAACTCTTTCCTACTTTCGGAGAACCTGCGAACAGGTAGGTTCCCTGATAAAGCAGACCGTCTATAAGTGCGGTTTGTGTTTCGAAATCGGTATCATACAGAGCCGACATTGAAACGGTTTTCAGATAGGACGGATCCATTTGCCTAAGCATTTCTCTTTGCATTTCACGAAAACTTTCGTCCAAATCCTTGATATTTTCATTATAATCGGTTATAATATTGTCAGTATATTTTTGGATTGACTGCTCCGTATCTGCGCCAACAGATACATTCGGAGCGGTCATTTCTTTTTTATCTATCATTCTGATTCCTCCTTTAACCCACCGAGAATATCGGCTATCATTTCAATTACATCCAGCAAATCTTCATCAACTTCACTCCCAGACTCAATACGCTGTAATTCCGCAAGTACATCTGAAAGCTGATTTCGCAAGGCTTTGAACACTCTCGGATTACCTTGCACAACTATATCTCTGTGCGTGAGTCGCCTTGTGATATAATCCTGCTTAGTTAGTCCTGAAAGCCGTACATAAGTTTCAATTTGCTTATCTTCCTCCGGCGATACACGAAACGCTACGGTTTTGTTTCTCCAGCGGTTATGCTCATCTCTATTTTTAAGTGACATTTTACTCGCCCCTTTCCATATCTAACTTATCCGCCATTTCAGCCTGCTTTGATGGGAACAAATGTGCATAGTTGTAAGTTATATCAATGCTTTCATGTCCCACACGGTCTGCAATAGCCGTTGCAGAGAATCCCATATCAATCAGCAAACTAACGTGGCTGTGGCGGATATCGTGAATACGAATTCTTTTTACCCCGGCTTGTTTTGAGCCTCTGTCCATTTCTCTGTGCAGATAGCTTTTTGTAACAGGAAACATTCTGTCCTCCAAACCTACATCGTAAAGCATTTTCAGATAGTCCTGCATTTCATCACAAAGGAACTTCGGCAGCTGAATCGTGCGGTTGCTTTTCTCTGTTTTCGGGGAAGTAATGATGTCTCTGCCGTTTAAGTGCTGAAACGATTTATTGATTGTAACAATTCGCTTTTCAAAATCAAAATCAGCAGGAGTAAGAGCTAACAGCTCGCCCTCACGAATACCTGTCCAATAGAGCATTTCAAACGCATAGTATGACATCGGCTTATCCATCATTGCATCGGCGAACTTCAAATACTCCTCTTTCGTCCAGAAAAGCATTTCACGATTTTTCTTTTTACCCATACTACCCGCCTTTTGACAAGGATTTTCTTTCAGGTTGTAGTACCTGACAGCGTGGTTAAATATCGCAGATAGCTGATTGTGAATTGTTTTCAAATATACGGGAGAATACAGTTTGCCGTTATCGTCCTTATAATTGATAAGCTCATTTTGCCAAGTGATTATTTGTTGTGCGGTTATGTTGCACATCTTCAGCTTACCGAAATAGGGCATTAGTTTTGTTTGGATGATATGTTCTTTGGTTGCCCAAGTGTTCTCCTTAATACGAGCCTGCATATCCTCAGTATAATGCTGCACAAAGCTCTTAAAGGTCATATCCAAATCACCGCCCAGCTTGTTAAGCTGTTCTCGCTCCCAAGCCTGTGCTTCACGCTTTGTTTTGAACCCTCGTTTCTGCGACTGCTTGCGTTCACCGTTCCAATCGGTGTAACGATAGAGCACTCGCCAAGTGTTTGTTTTTTCTTCTTTATATACTGCCATTGTTTAATCCCTCTCTTTCTTAGTTGCACCGTAGCAGGTGCGTTCCATAAAATATTGCTTATTTACTCGCCCCGAAATTGTCATAAATCCTTTTTCTTTCAGTTCGACATTTAGTTCTTGGACGATTTTGTAAGCATAGGATTTTGATATATCCAATTCCTTAGCTACCTCATCAACTCTCATAAAGCTTGTACTTTCCATTTGATCACCCCCTTACTTGTTTTTTTGATACTTCAATTATTTAGCGTCGGAGAACTTTCTGGCCGCATTCCGATTTGCCCGAGCGGATATGCCATTACCGTGACATATGACGGTTATTCTGTTGTCAAGCAACTTAACGCTATTTGCTTAACTATTATACTAAACAAATTCCGTAAAGTCAAGTGGTTTTCGAGAAGATATTTAACTTTTTTGTTTTGGTTATCTTGACGCGCACTAAACATATATGATATACTTATCGCATATTACATAAACAAGGAGCGTAATTGCTATGGCAATCGGTGAAAGAATTCGTTTCTTCCGCAATCTGCGGGGAATGACACAAAAGTATTTAGGAACGGTAGTCGGCTTTCCTGAAAAGACAGCGGATATTCGTATGGCGCAGTATGAATCCGGCTCAAGAACGCCGAAAGCTGATTTAACAGAAAGTCTTGCCGGTGTGCTTGGAGTTTCGCCGCTGGCTCTGTCCGTCCCCAACATTGACAGCTATCTTGGTTTAATGCACACACTGTTTACATTAGAGGATCGCTATGGATTGACAGTTGAAAAAGGTGAGAACGGCGTTTCTCTGCGTGTTGATCCCCGCAAAGGAAAAGATTCTGCCGAGCTTTCCGAAATGCTAAATGCGTGGGCAGAACAGGCTGAAAAATACCGCAAAGGCGACATCAGCCGTGAGGACTATGACAAGTGGCGTTATAACTATCCGAAATATGATGAATCTTCTGGCTATGTAAAAGTCCCGTCACAGGCACTCAGTGATACACTTCTTGAAACATATATAGATAAGCTGAAATAAGCGATAGGGGGAAATGATAATGTCAGAAAAAGAAAGCAAAGTCCGACTGGGTGAAGGTATTTCTGAAGGAGTAAAAAGTAAAGTTAATCAAGAAGCATTAGGCATTTGCAATCTTCTTCTTGAGCGTTTATTCAAGTATCTAGAGGGAAAAGTCCAAGACATTGACTTTAAAAAACTATTTAGCAAAAAGGATAAAGAGAAAATTGTTTCTCTTTGGTCTTCCACACTTGAAGAAAAAGGTCTTCTTCCCAAAGGGTATGCGGGATTGCCCGATAATCTTTTGATTGACAATATGCATCAGGATGGATATATGGATGGCTTATATGCTGGATACGCTCTATCTATGATATCTCTGGTTGATAACAACGCACCAAAAGAGTTGATTCTCTCTGTAAGAGATGAAGTTCGCCCAAATTTGTTTGGACATCATTATAATGACAGAAATGAATTCTATAACCTTTATAAAAGTGAAAAGTATAGTTGGGTTGAAAACTCTAACAAAGAGGACTAACATAATCGGTGAATTAAAATTTTACAGCATACAAAAAGAGCTAACTGACTTCTCAAAAAATCAGTTAGCTCTTTACTTTTACAATAATTCAAATAATGTTGCCATTTTGTTGCCACAAAGGGCACAAACACGGCGAAAAGCCTTATTTTAAGGGCTTTTTTAAGGGTATGAAATCATTCCCACTCAATCGTTCCGATCGGCTTGGGGGTGAGATCCATTACGACGCGGTTGATACCCTCGACCTCATGGGTGATGCGGTCGGTGATATGATGCAGGAGGGGGTAGGGGATCTCCTCGATGGTGGCGGTCATGGCGTCGGTGGTGTTCACCGCGCGGATGATTGCCGGCCAGCCCTCATAGCGCTTGCCGTTGCGCACGCCGACGCTCTTGAAGTCGGGCACGGCGATGAAATACTGCCAGACCTTGCCTGCGAGCCCGTTCTTGTCGAACTCCTCTCTGAGTATGGCGTCGGCTTCTCTCAGAGCGTTCAGGCGGTCTCTCGTTATCGCGCCGAGGCAGCGTACTCCGAGTCCGGGGCCCGGGAACGGCTGGCGGTATACCATGCTGTGCGGCAGACCGAGAGCCTCGCCGACAACACGGACTTCATCTTTGAAGAGCAGCTTTACGGGCTCGACAAGCTCCATTTTCATGTCCTCCGGCAGGCCGCCGACATTGTGGTGAGCCTTTACGCCGTGGGATTCGAGGATGTCGGGATATATCGTTCCCTGTGCAAGGAACTCGATGCCCTCAAGCTTCGACGCCTCTTCGTCAAAGACCTTGATGAACTCGCCGCCGATTATCTTTCTCTTCTTCTCGGGGTCGCTGACTCCGGCAAGGAGATCGAGGAAGCGGTCGGTAGCGTCGATATAGACGAGGTTCGCGTCCATCTGGTTTCTGAAAACCTCGATGACCTGCTCGCTCTCGCCCTTGCGCATGAGTCCGTGGTTGACATGGACGCAGACCAGCTGCTTTCCTATCGCGCGGATAAGCAGCGCCGCAACTACGGACGAGTCAACTCCGCCGGACAGAGCCAGCAGGACTCTCTTGCCGCCGACCTGCTCGCGTACGGTAGCGACCTGCTCTTCGATAAACTTGTTCGCAAGCTCGGGGGTGGTGATGCGTTCCATGGATTCGGGACGTACATTACTGCTCATGGTTTGTTCTCCTTGTGAATTTTATTCCCATTCCACCGTTGCCGGGGGCTTTGTAGTGACATCGTAGACTACGCGGTTGACTCCCTTGACCTCGTTGGTGATTCGGTTCGAGACCTTTGCGAGCACATCGAACGGGATGCGCGCCCAGTCTGCGGTCATGAAGTCGTCTGTGGTCACTGCGCGCAGCGCGATAAGGCTGTCATAGGTTCTCGCGTCGCCCATAACGCCGACGCTGTGGACGTTGGTGAGCACCGCGAAATACTGGTTGATGTCGCGGTCGATGCCGGCGATTTTGACTTCCTCGCGGAAGATAGCGTCCGCATCCTTGAGAATATTGAGTTTCTCCTCGGTGATGTCGCCGAGGATACGCACGGCAAGTCCGGGACCCGGGAACGGCTGACGCCAGACAAGATCCTCGGGGATGCCGAGCTCGAGTCCGACCTTGCGGACCTCGTCTTTAAACAGGTCACGCAGGGGCTCGATGAGCTCATCGAAATCGATGTGGTCGGGCAGTCCGCCGACATTGTGGTGGCTCTTGATGACCGCCGCGTCGCCCACGCCGCTCTCGATAACATCGGGATATATTGTGCCCTGAACGAAGAAATTCATCCTGCCGAGCCTCTTGCTCTCGTCTTCAAAGACGCGGATAAACTCCTCGCCGATAATTTTTCTCTTCTTCTCCGGCTCGGTCACGCCTGCGAGCTTGGTGAGGAAACGCTCCTGGGCATTGACTCTGACGAGCTTCATATCAAAGCGCTCGCGGAAGATGTGCTCGACCTCGTCACCCTCGTTCTTTCTGAGCAGGCCGTGGTCAACGAAAACGCAGGTCAGCTGCTTGCCGACCGCTCTGTGCAGGAGCACGGCTGCAACGGAGCTGTCGACTCCGCCGGACATGGCGCAAAGCACGGTCTTGTCGCCTATCTTCTCGCGCAGGTGCTTTACCTGCTCTTCGACGAAGCTTGACATGACCCAGTCGCCCTTACATCCACAGATATCAAAGAGGAATGTTTTGAATATCTCCTCGCCGTACTGCGTATGCATGACCTCGGGATGGAACTGAACGGCGTAGATTTTCTTCTCATCGTTCTCCATCGCCGCGCAGGGGCAGTCGCGCGTGACGGCAGTCACTTTATAGCCCTTGGGCGGGTTGCTGATATAGTCCGTGTGGCTCATCCAGCAGACACTCGTATCCTCGGGGATATTTTTGAGCAGTCGGCTGTCCTTGCTGCGGGTCATATCTATCTTGCCGTATTCGCTCTTCGAGCCGCTCGTTTTGACAACGCCGCCCGCCATATATGCGATAAGCTGAGCGCCGTAGCAGATGCCGAGCACGGGGATGCCCGCATCGAGTATCTCGGGCGAATAGTGGGGCGAGCTCTCGTCATAGACGCTGTTGGGTCCGCCCGTGAATATTATTCCGACATAGCCCGCCGCCTTTATCTCGTCGACGGTTATGCGGCTGTACGGTTTTATCTCGGCGTAGACATTGTGCTCTCTGACGCGGCGCGCGATGAGCTGATTGTACTGGCCGCCGAAGTCCAGCACGAGAACCTTCTCATGATTGTCCTGCATGATATCCACCCTTTTTTATCTGACTATAATCTCTTCTCTTCTCGGTCCGTTGGAAACGAGCTTTATCGGCACGCCGATCTCCTTCTCGATGAAGAGGACATAGTCCTGAGCCTCCTTGGGAAGCTTGTCGAATTCTCTTATGCCGCGGATGTCGCACTTGAAGCCGGGCATGGTGACATAGACGGGCTTTGCCTTTTTAAGGCGCGAGGTAACAGGGAAATCCTTTGTGACTTCGCCGTCTATCTCATAGCCGACGCAGAGCTTTATCTCGTCGAGATACGACAGGCAGTCGAGCGCGGTGAGCGCGACCTGAGTTGCGCCCTGAGCCTCGCAGCCGTAGCGGGTCGCGACGCAGTCAAACCAGCCCATGCGGCGCGGTCTGCCGGTCGTTGCGCCGTATTCGCCGGCGTCGCCGCCGTGGTTTCTCATCTTGTCCGCCTCTTCGCCGAATATCTCGCTGACGAATTCGCCCGCTCCGACGGCGCTCGAATAAGCCTTGGTGACGGTGACTATCTCCTTTATCTCATAGGGCGCGATGCCTGCGCCGACGGTGCCGAAGCCCGCGAGGGTCGACGACGATGTGACCATGGGATAGATACCGAAATCGGGATCCTTGAGCGAGCCGAGCTGACCCTCAAGAAGAATGTTCTTGCCGTCCTTGACAGCCTGGCGGATAATCTTGCCGGTGTCCGCGACATAGGGTCTGACCATCTCGCGAAGCTTCATCATGTGGTCGAACAGCTCGTCCACATCGAGAGTCGGCTTGTGATAGACATGCTCGAGCAGCAGATTCTTCACTTCGCAGACTCTTTCGAGCTTTTCTCTGAGATATTCCTCATCGAACAGCTCACAGACCTGGAAGCCGATCTTTGCATACTTGTCCGAATAGAACGGAGCGATACCGCTCTTTGTCGAGCCGAATTTTTTATCCTTGAGGCGCTCCTCCTCATAGGTGTCGAGCATAACATGATAAGGCATCATGATCTGCGCGCGCTCGGAAACGAGGATATTGGGCTGCGGCACGCCTGCCGAAGTGACATGCTCGATCTCCTTGACGAGCTTCTCGATATCGAGAGCCACGCCGTTGCCGATGATGTTGACCGTGCCGGGCTGGCACACGCCTGACGGCAGAAGATGGAGCGCGAACTTGCCGTAGTCGTTGATTATCGTATGTCCTGCATTGGCGCCGCCCTGAAAACGAATGACCATGTCCGCCTGGGAGGCAAACATATCGGTAATCTTACCTTTGCCCTCATCGCCCCAGTTGGCACCCACAATTGCTCTGACCATACTTAAAACGCACCTCCGAAAAATCAAATACACTTAATTATATATTATCGCCCGCGCGGTGTCAATGAGCCGAAGGGCTCAAAGAGTCGAATTTTGCGGCTTCTCAATTGATTTTATTGGTTATTGTGGTATAATATAAAATGGTATAATTCAAAATCAAAATGTTTTCGCACCCGATATTAAAATCGCCTTTTTCGGCACACAATAATCACGAATATCTGTGAAAGGACTGTGTTAAATGAAGAGACGAAGATTTTTAAGCCTCGCGCTCGCGCTGATGCTCATTATCTCGCTGTGCGCGTGCAAAACGAAAGTTGTTGACGACAGCACGGACGCCACCCACGGCAACGCGCCCGTTACGGGTCAGAAGCGCGACGAGACAACGACTGCGCCGCAGACCACAAAAGCACCCGAGAACACAACTTTGGCGCAGCGCAAAACGGAGAAAGGCAAGCTCGATCCGAACACCGGAACGTACACCGGGCTCTCCCCGCTGCCGAAGATAAAGCTGACCGCAACCGACCCGCAGAACACGCGCGGACTCTCGACTGCGACGGTCGGATACAGCTACGGCGTATCCAAAAACGGCGTTCCGCATCAAAACTCGACGAACGCGCAGAAATATTTCGACGAGAAGGGCTTCAACGCCGTCTCGATAGACATGAAGACGAAAGAAAAGGTTCTCTATCTCACCTTTGACTGCGGCTGGGAGAACGGATACACAACGACCGTGCTCGACATTCTCAAGCAGAAGAACGTGCCCGCCGCATTTTTCTGCACGCTCTCGAATATTAAGGCAGAACCCGGACTTATCGCAAGAATGATAAACGAAGGGCACATCGTCGGCAATCATTCGACAACCCACCCCGATTTCTCGAAGATAAGCCGCGAGAAGATGGCGACGGAAATCGAGACCTGCGACAACTACCTGCGCGAAAAGTTCGGCTATTCCTCGCCGTATTTCCGCTTCCCGATGGGGTCATATTCCGCCTCGGCGCTCGACCTCGTTTCCTCGCTCGGATATAAATCCGTGTTCTGGTCGGTCGCCTACGCCGACTGGGATGTCAACGACACAAAAGGCAAGCAGTATGCGTTCGACACCGTGACTTCGCGCCTGCATCCGGGCGCGGTTATCCTGCTCCACTCCGTCTCGCCCGACAACGCCGCCGCCCTCGGCGATATCATCGACTGGGCGCGCAAGCAGGGCTACGAGTTCCGCTCGCTCGAACAACTGCCGAATTGAATATTTACAAAGCACAGCCCCGCCTCGGGATATCCCGGAGGCGGGGTTATTTATTCTATTTAAAATATGCCGTCGCGCTATACAAGTACAGATTTTGCGGGCGGATGATATCCACCCCTACGGTCGAAAAAATGGACATTCTCAAAATTTTGTGCCGCTGTCTCGGCATAGGCACCTATGTTTTCATAAAGCCATAGGCAACAGCCGGATTCGCGCAAAATCACGGCTGGATTTTCTTCGACATCATCGCGCCGGCAAACACCGCGACAACGAGCTCCGTCACGGGCATCGCCCACCAGATCATATCCGCGCCGAGGGTGATGGGGATAATGAGTATCAGCGCGCCGCTGATAAGTATTCCGCGCGCGACGGACACGAACATCGAGGTTTTTGCGCGCATCGTCGCCTGGAAATAATAGGTTGAATAGACATTGAACGGCAGCAGCAGGAACGACGAGCCGTATATTCGGATTATCGCCGGGGCTATTGCGAGCACCGAGGCGGTCGGGGTCATAAACAGGCGGATAAGCCCGTTGGGTACCGCGAATGTTATCGCCGCCCACACCGCGCCGAATATCGCGGCGGTTATTATATTATATCTCAGCATCTTCTTTATCCTGCCGACATTGCCCGCGCCGTAGTTCTGCGAGATTATCGGCTGAGACGCCTGACCTATGCCGTAGGAGCAGCACTGGACGAGCGTGCTGACGGAGACTATGACTCCGTAGACCGCGAGCGCGTCCGTGCCGAGATATTTCATTATCTGGCGGTTGAAGAGCATCGTGAGCACTCCCATCGCCACGTCTATAATAAACGACGAGAAGCCGTTGACGGTTATCCTGCCAAAGAGGCGGAATATTTCTTTTGAAAATTGCAGGCGCAGAGTGTTGCTCTTCTTGAAAAAGTGGGTGAGCATGACGAGCGTCGATATGCCCGCGCCCATCGCCGTAGCGATTCCCGCGCCGCGTATACCCATATCGAGCGTGAATACGCAGAAATAATCGCCGAATATATTGAACACGCCGCCCGCTATGACCGACTTTGTCGCAAGCCCCGGGTCGGAGTCGTTGCGCAAAAACGACGAGAACAGGTTTATGCAGACATATATCGGCACGGTGAATTTCGGGGCTATCATATACTCCTTGCAGAGCGGCATAAGTTTTTCATTTGCGCCGAAGAGCAGGAGCAGTTTATCCTCGAACACAAGGATAATTACCCAGAGCACCGCAGATATTATCGCGCTGAACACGACCGCCGAGGTAAAATACAGATTCTCTTTTTTGCTTCCCTTACCCTTTGAAACGCCGTAGAGCACCGAGCCGCCGATACCGGTCAGCAGACCGAAGCTGTAAATTATATTCCACACCGGCGCAATGACCGACATTGCCGCCGCGCCGTCCGGGCCGTGATACTGCCCGACGACTATCATATCGACGAGGCCGTAGATGCTCGCTATGAGCGCGCTGCCGAACGAGGCGATGAGAAATTTTCTGTAAAGTTTTCCGAGATCGTCTTTTAAAAGATCCATGACTTCCTCCTGAATAACTGTGGTGGATGATATCCGCCCCTACAATCTATAGAATAAACCTTTGCGGTAATTTCATGCCGCCGTCGCCGCACCATACAAGGTGCTTACTGATAATTCCCGCGCACCTTGAAAATTAAACAGAGCCTAAAGCAAAAACCGGACAAGAGAAACAGGCGTTTCAGCCTGTACCCTTATCCGGCGTATCATTTCTGTTGAACGATCTGCCCTCCGAGCAACGGAGCTTATTCTACTATATGTTGCTTTTAAAGTCAAGCGTTTTTGTTTTCCGTCTCCTGCGCTTCGTTGTGCGCCTTTATCGCGGCGGCTATCTCCTTGTCGTTATAGAAGATATAGACAACGACCGAAATCGCGACAAAAATCATAGCGACAAGCGCCGTGTTGCGCACTCCCGCGCTCGTTGCGGCGCCCGTGCCGTCTGCGCCCTTGCCGAGCAGTAGCGAGCACGCGATAACGACTATCGCCTGGCACATCTTGTTGGCAAAGTTGCGCGCGGCGAAGAACATACCCGCTCTGTTCTGTCCTGTCTTTATCGAGTCGTACTGCGCGAGATCCGCGAAGATGGACGAGGGGATTATGTTCGTTATCGCTATGGGCATGGCTATAACGAGTCCGATGAGTATCGCGAACGGCTTCGCGCCGATGGCGTCGATAACAAGGTTGTAGTTGAAAATAGCGCAGTAGAGCAGGACATATGTTATGCACGCGCCGAGCAGAAGCGGTTTTTTGCCGACCTTGCGCGCCAAGATATTGACGAGCGGATAGGTCATTATGCCGACGCCTATTGATATGACCGAGACATATGTAACCCACTCGTCGCCGAGGTTCAGGAGATTTGTTATGTAATAGACCTCAGCGGTGTTGAAGAAGGTGAACGCTATCCACATAATGAGATAGCCCACGGTGATTATCGCGAAGTTCGGATAAGAGACGGTCGCCTTGAGCGCATCCCAGATGGACTGGTGATATTCTTTCGGCTCGACGTAGTCTTTCTCTTTTATGACAAAAGCCGGGATGAGTGCGGCTATTCCGCCGAGCACGCAGAACACGATAAACGGAATGCGCAGAGCCCATATCTCCTCGATGCCGTTTTTCATCAGTATGCTCTTTATCATAGATGTGCAGAACACCATCGCCGACGAGACGACATAGAGCAGACTGACTACAGAATAGAGGAACACTCTCTTGCGCGGCTCGGCGACGACCTCCGCCTGGAGCGCGCTGTAGGGAATGTTATAGAGCGTCGAGAACAGGTAATAGAGAGCGAGCATCACGCCGACCCATATGGCGTTTATAACGCTCGAACCCGCCACGGGCGGGAAGAAGATAAGCAGGCAGAACAGCCCGTAAGGGATAGCCGACCAGCGCATAAAAGAGATGCGCCTGCCGCTCTTTGCCTTGCTGTTGTCCGAGAGGCTCGCGACCCACGGATCTGTGACAGCATCTATAACGGTGCCGATTCCGCGGATTATCGCCATGGTCAGCGCGGCTTTCATAAAAAACTGCGGCAGAGTTGTGTTCGAGTTCGTGGGGATGAAGAAAGTCAGCAGGTATGTTGTAATAATACCGTTGATAAGTCCCCTTGCAAAATCTCCGAGGCACAGGGCGAAAATTTTGCCGTTTGTTATTTTTTTCATTGTTTCTCTCTCCTCCCGCCGTCTCCGGCTATTTTGAGAAATTTTTCGCGAAGATGCTTTCTGAACAGCTCGGGCTCTTCGCTTAACGGGCGGTGAGCCGAGTTTTCAAACCAAATTAAATCTTTGTCCGGCGCTTCTATCGAGTCATAATAATTCTGGATCAGCGCCGCCGGGGTGTTTTCGTCGCGCCGCCCCTGGAATATATAATAGGGCATTTCAAATGTATGAAGCTGAGTGGTGAAATCGTAGTTGACGAGCGTCGGCCACATCTGTGTCAGGCAGAGCTTATAGCCTTTCGCCGCGCCGTATTTATCTTTTATGCTGAGCTCCGTCGAAAGCAGCATCGGCAGGACGGTGCCTTTGAAGTAGCTCTCTTTTTTGACCGTGTGTCCGCCGTATTTTCCGAGTATGCGCCGCTGGGTCATGAGCCCCTCGAACACCGGCTTATACTGCCCGTTGACGGGCGGGCCGACCTGTTCGAGCTTCGCTATGCTCTCCGAATCGTTCGCCTCTTTCGCCTTTCTCATCGCAAAGGCATAGGACAGATTCTCGTTTTCGACTCCGTTGACGACCTGACCGTAGCCGATATATCCGGCTATCTTATCCGGCACGCGGGCGCAGGCGAATGTGCCGAGCTCGGTGCCCCAGCTGCCGCCGACGATAAATATTTTCTCCTTGCCGAGCGTTTTACAGAGCCATGAAATAAGCTCGGCGCAGTCGGATATCAGCTGTTCGAGTGTCAGGCTCTCGGGGTCGCAGCCGAAATACGAGCCGCCCGTTCCGCGCTGATCCCACGCGACGACAGTGAAGTCGTCCGTCAGCCCGAAGCCGTCTTTAGCCATATCGTGGCGGTTGGGCACGCCCGGTCCGCCGTGAAGAAACAGAATGACCGGATTTTCATTTTTCGTTCCCCAAATGTGAATCGTCTGCTCAAGCCCGCCGAGCGTCACGCGCTCCTTGCGGTCTATCGGATATCTGCCCACAGAAAACACCTCACTTGTATCAATAGTCTAATTGTAGCACCTTTCGGCGCGCAAACCAATAAAAAAATTATAAAGAATGGAGCCGCCCGAACGGACAGCCCCAAAATATAATTTAATTTGCTATATATTTGCTGTTTATCGCAGGCACATCGAACTCGCCATAGCATTTGAATCCGACGGCAGGCGAGCGGTCAAGCTCAACATAGAATCTGTAATACGGCGCAAAATACGCGTCCATGGGGTCTATGGAATAGACAAGCTCGACTTTTTTTATCTTCTCGCGCGTAACCACGCCGTTTTCTATTCCGTCCGCCGAGCCGGAGATATATTCGCCGCCGAGCAGAAGCTTTTCGGCTTCTTTATATGATATTATCGGATAATCACCGAGCTTCTTTGCGCCGTCGACGGAACTGATTCTTATCGATTCAAGCTCGCCGTTTTCGTTTATATCAAAAAACACGCTCCCGAAATTATAGCTTTTTACTCTTTTCAAATCGCCGCCCGAGCCGTCATAGACACGGTATTCCGCACTCTCCCCGCCGTTTATATCATAGTCGGAAGTGACGCAGAGCACGGGATTTTTGAAGCCGATTACAGAAGAATACTTTTCAATGAAGTACCCTGCGGCATCGCGCCCCGTGCCGTTTCCCGCAACAGGCTCGGAAAAGTTTATACTTACCCCGCCCGTCGCAAACGCCGATATCAAGCCGATGTCCGTCTCGGCTCTGACGGCGTAGAGCGAATTTTCGCTGACTACCCACTCGCATTCCGGGAGAGTCTCCTGCGTCACCGACTTTATCTGCGCGCCTGATTTTTCGGCAGTTTTGCGCACGGTCGAGAGCAGCTCGTCATAGCTTAGCGACTGCGTGTTTTTGTAGACAGGCAGACGCTTCAGCTTCATCTCCGTGCTCCACGGGTTTCCCGTCGTGTATTCGCTTATGTCGCGCACAACAGGCGTGTGAGCGCCGGCTCCCTCGCCGGAAAAGCCCACTGTGCCGAGTGATATCTTTTGCAGCCTGGCGGGGCTTATCAGCCAATAGCCGAAGAACACCGCCGCGACTATGCAGAGGCACGCTGCCGCCGTCATCAAGCGCATGGGATAGCGCGGCGCTCTGTTCTTAAAATTTATTTTTTTCGGCGCGGCCTCGGCTATAAACCTGTCGTCAGCGCCGCCTACGGCCTTCAATAAATCTTCTTTTTTCATACCGTAAAGCCCTCCTTTTCGAGAAAAATCTTTAAGCTGTCCCTTGTTCGCTTGAGCGACATTTTTACCGCGCCCTCGGTCATTCCGCGCTCGGCGGCTATCTCCGATATGCCGAGCATATACCAGTAGCGCTGAATAAAAACTATTCGCCTCTCCCGCTCGAGAGAGTCTAAAAATCCGTTCACCGCCTCGCGTAGCAGAACGGTGTCCGCCTGCTGCTCGGTATTCTCGGCACTCGGTATACACTCCGACAGCTCATCGAGAGCAAGGGCAACATTCTTTTCGCCGCGCTTTTTGGAGCGGCGGGCTTTGAGCATATTCAGCGCCGAGTTTCTCGCTATCCTGCCGACATATGCTCCGAGATTCTCCGGCCTGTTCGGCGGAATAGAATTCCACGCGCCGAGCATGGCGTCGCCGACGCACTCCTGCGCGTCCTCGCGGCACCGCACAACGGCATAGGCCACGGTATAACAGTATCCCGAATATTTTTCCTCGAGCCGCGCCACGCTCCTCTCGTCGCGGGCGAACAAGCCGTCAATAAGCAGTTTGTCCTCCATAATTACCTCCTCTCCAACGACATCCGCTCACTCTTAAAGACAACAAAAAGGTGCTTTAGGTAACGCATGGGCTTGCCTTTATTTTTATATTATCATATATTTTGCGTTTTGAAAAGAAAAACGCCCCGAAGAAGCACTTCGGAGCGTCATATAAATTATATTTTATCAGCCGCCGAGATAGGCTTTGACTATCTCTTCGTTGTTGAGCAGATCCTGCGCGGTACCCTCTGCGGTTATTGCGCCGGTTTCGAGGACATAGGCGCGGTCGGAGATGGAGAGCGCCTTTTTCGCGTTCTGCTCGACGAGCAGGATGGTCGTGCCGGACTTGTGATAGTCCTTGATTATCTCGAACACCTGATCGACAAACAGCGGGGACAGACCCATCGACGGCTCATCGAGCATGAGCAGCTTCGGGTGGCTCATCATAGCTCTGCCCATTGCGAGCATCTGCTGCTCGCCGCCGGAAAGAGTGCCCGCTATCTGCGACTTTCTCTCGCCGAGGCGGGGGAAGCGGGTGCAGATCTCGTCGATATCCTCTTTTATCTTCTTTTTGTCCTTTTGCGTATATGCGCCGAGGAGCAGGTTTTCATAGACGGTCAGCTCCTGGAACACGCGGCGACCCTCAGGCACCTGGCTCATTCCCATGCCGACCAGCTTATGACCGGGAATCTTGTTTATCTCGTTTCCGTCATAGACGACGGAGCCGCTCTTTATCGGAATGAGGCGCATGATGCTCTGCATCGTGGTGGTCTTGCCCGCTCCGTTTGCGCCGATGAGCGAGACTATCTCGCCCTGATCGACATGGAAGCTGATGCCCTTGAGCGCTCTTATAACGCCGTAATAGACCTGAAGGTCCTTGACTTCTAACAATGCCATGACTTTTCCCCCTTATTCACCGATATACGCCTTTATGACCTCGGGGTCACTCAGCGCGTCCTCTGTCTTGCCCTGCGCGAGCACTGTGCCGAAGTTGAGCACGGTTATCTCATCGCAAAGACCCGACACGAACTTCATGTCGTGCTCGATAAGAAGTATAGTCATGTCAAACTCGTCTCTTATACGCCTGACTATGTCCATCAGATCCTCGGTCTCATGGGGGTTCATGCCCGCCGCCGGCTCGTCGAGGAGCAGCAGGCACGGATTGGTCGCGAGAGCGCGGGCTATCTCAAGCTTTCTCTGCTTGCCGTAAGGCAGGTTGCAGGCGAGGTTGTTTCGCTCGTCATAGAGATCGAATATGCGCAGTATCTCCTTTGCCTTGTCGCGCATCGCCTTCTCCGTCTTGTAGTGCTTCGGGAGGCGGAAGATGCTCGAGAAGATGTCGCATTTGAACTCGGGCTGGTTGTGCAGACCGACGAGGACGTTTCTTATCACGCTCATGTTGTTGAACAGGCGGATGTTTTGGAAGGTTCTCGCGATACCCTTGTGGTTTATCTGCTCCTGGCTCTTGCCGCGGAGCTCTTCGCCGTTTAGGTAGAAAGTTCCGGTTGTGGGCTGATAGACGCCGGTGAGCATATTGAAGACCGTTGTCTTGCCCGCTCCGTTGGGTCCTACGAGACCGTAGAGCTGCTTTTTCTTTATTTTCAGATCGACATTCTCGACCGCTTTCAGTCCGCCGAAGGAAATGCCGAGATTCTTTGTTTCAAGAACATATTCAGCCATTTTTCTTTCCTCCCTTTTGCGGCTTGTCGGGGACATATTCCTTGCCCTGCTGCATATCGACAGAGAGGATTTCGTCCATGGAGATCTTTGTGGGAACGTTGCTCCACTCGCCCTTGTCGTCGCTGATATCCTCGGGCTTGCGCTTCTTGTCCGCGATGCGCGCCATGATGAAGCGCGGAGCAAGCTTCTCTTTTATGCGGGTGAACGCAGGTGCGTTGTTGAAGATAACGAGGCAGATAAGAATGAGCGCATAGATAAGGTACTTGAGCGCCGCGAGGTCGCCGGAGAGCTTGCTCTGGAGCTCGAAGTTGATTATCGTGATGAGCGCGGCGGAGACTATCGAACCGTTGATGCTTGCCATGCCGCCGAGGACGACCATGACGAGGATTTCGATAGAGTAGTTATACGAGAACACCGAATACTGGACGGGCGTGATGTAATGCGCATAGATAACGCCTGCGACGCCCGCGAAGAATGCGGAGAATACGAACACAAAGAGCTTGTAGAAAGTCACGTTTATGCCCATTGCCTTTGCCGCTATCTCGTTGTCGCGTATAGCGGTTATCGCTCTGCCGTGCTTCGAGCGGATAAGATTGTTTATCATGAACAGGACGATGAGCACGACGACGAAAGCGACGATATAGAGCGAGGTATCGTTCCTCGTATCGTACTTTATCGTGTTCGTGCGAAGACCCATTGCCTTGCCGAAAACATCGAGGTTCTTGAATATTGTTCTGACTATCTCGCCGAAAGCGAGGGTCACTATCGCGAGGTAGTCGCCTTTGAGTCTGAGCGCGGGAAGTCCGACGATGAGACCGAATATTGCGGCTATCACGCCGCCGGCGAGCATGCTGATGATGAGCACCAGAAGCTTGCTGCCGATAACATCAGAGAGCTGAATGGCTATGTATCCGCCGAGATATGCGCCGACGCACATAAAGCCCGCGTGACCGAGCGACAGCTCGCCGAGGAAACCGACGACGAGGTTCAGGGAAACGGCGAGGATGATGCTGTAAGCTATCTGGACGAGCAGGGTCGACGCCGAGCGCTGGAGGTTGCCGGTCAGCTGGAGAATGACCGACACGCCGAGGACGGCGATGACCATTATATAGCTGATGTAATTTTTGAGCTTGAATTTGCTTTCTGTCTTTGTTTTACTCATCAATTACACCTTCTCTCTTCTCTTCTTGCCGAGCAGACCGATGGGTCTTACAAGAAGGATCAAAATCAAAAGACTGAATTCAACGGCAGTGGTATAGGGTGCGAGGACGGGGACGGCAAGGCATATCTTCTCGATAACGCCGAGGAGCACGCCGCCGATCATCGCGCCGGGGATGGAGCCGATGCCGCCGATAACCGCTGCGGTGAACGCCTTGATGCCGGGCATCGAGCCGAGGGTCGGCTCCGCAGTCGGTATCTGGAAGAGATAGAACACGCTCGCGAACGCGGCGAGAGCCGAGCCGATTGCAAAGGTGACGGTAATTATCTTGTTGACATTTATACCCATGAGCTGAGCCGCGCCCCTGTCTTCGGAGACGGCAAGCATGGCGCGTCCGGTCCTGGTCTTTTTGATGAACAGGGTCAGGGCAATCATTATAACCGCGCTTATGCCCATGGTGAGGATCGAGCTGACGCTGACATTGGTGCCCGCAATGTTCACCGCGCCGAGCGAGGGCAGAGACACGCTCTGCGCCTTTGCGCCGAAGATGAGCTGCGCGATACTCTGAAGCAGGTAGCTGACGCCGATAGCGGTTATCAGAACCGCGATGGGGGTAACGCCTCTCAGGGGTCTGTAGGCAACCTTTTCGATAATAATACCCATCAGTGTGCAGACTATAACAGATGCCAGAACGCCGATAGCGAGATTTCCGCCCGCCGCCAGCGTTGTGAAAACGGCATATGCGCCGACCATGATGATATCGCCGTGGGCAAAGTTGAGCATCTTCGCGATGCCGTAAACCATCGTGTAGCCCAGTGCTATGAGGGCGTAGATGGCGCCGAGGCTGAGTCCGTCAAATATAACACTCATAATAAACCTAACGCTCCTTTAGAATGGGAGAAACTTGAACTGCCGAAAGAAAAACAGAAAACGGCAGGAGAATACACTTCCCCTGCCGTTCAAAAACCAATAAATATAAATTTTAGAAATTAATAGTTATCAGCCAAGCTCAACAATAACGGGGACCTTGTTGCAGGCGCCGCTGGCTTCCCAGGTCATCTTGCCGGTAACTCCGTCATAGGAGAAGTCGGAGGCGGTGATAGCCTTTGCCATAGCAGTACCGAGAGCCGTGGGATCGACCTTGACGTTGTTAACGCCGGTCTTCTTCATAGCGTTGAAGACTGCATAGACTGCATCGTAAGCGTCAGCCGCGAACTGATCGGGGAGAGCGTTGTACTTTGCCTTGTAGGAATTTACGAACTTCGAAACTTTCTCTTCCTTGCTGTTGACATCGAAGGGGGTGATGTACTTGATCTGGTTCTTAACGGAGGAGTCGATCTGGCTGGCTACGCCGTCAAGTCCGTCGCATCCGAAGAGAACCGCGTTGCAGCCCTTGGAAGCGCAGGTCTTTGCGATAAGTCCCGCCTCGGTGTAGTAGATGGGAAGGAAGATAACATCGCAATCTTTAAGAGCGGCAACCTGAGTGGAGAAGTCTCTCTTGTTCTCCTTGTCGAAGGTCTGCTCGATGTAGGAGACGCCGAGCTCGTTCATCTTCGCCTTGAATGCATCGTAGATACCCTGCGAATAAGTGTCGGAGGTATCGTAGATAGCACCGATCTTCTTATACTTCGAGGTAAGCTCCTGAGCGGCAAGTGTGCCCTGGTCGGGATCGCCGAAGCAGACGCGGAAAGCGGTGTCGCCGGTCTCGATAACAGAAGCTGCGGAAGCGGAGGGAGTCATGAAGAAGATGCCGTACTCAGCAGCTGCTGTGCCGAAAGCCTCGCAGGATGCGGAGGTAACGGCGCCGAGGGAGACCTGCATGCCGCCCTCAAGCAGGGAGGTGAAGCCCTGACCTGCCTCAACGGCGCCGGCCTTGTCGTCCTTCATGTCGAACTTGAAGTTTACTCCGTTGAGACCGCCTGCGGCGTTAATCTCGTCAACGGCTAGCTGAGCACCGTTGCGCACGGAGTTTCCGTATGATGAAGCGTCGCCGGTCAGAGGGCCGGTTGCGCCGATAACATATTCGGTGTTGTTAGCTGTGTACTCGCCAACCTTGGTAAGATCGGCGTCTGTCTTGGTATCGCTGCCGCCGTTTTTGCCTGAGCATGCGGTGAAGCCGCACATCACGAGAGCAAGAGCGAGGACTAATGCAAATACTTTTTTCATAAAAATCCTCTTTTCTTTCCTGTTTTTTATTTTATTCTCGGCGTCGCCCGACAACTGCGGCGCAAAAAATCGGATATAATGAGGGCAATTGTGAATTACCTTCAATTTTTATTGATTATACTTTCGTGCGAGTCTATTGTCAATACTCATAAAAATTTTCGCTTTTTTTAATAAAAATGACGAAAATCAGGAAAATCGCTTTATCACTTTTAACAACTGAAATGTTCCGTCAAAACAAATTGATTGTCAAAGTCCCGTCAGCGGATTATTTTGCCTTTCCCATAGCCTTGACGCGGTCGAACTCGTCGGTTATCTCCTTGGAGGGAGCCTTGGTGCAGAGGCTGACTATAACCATCAAGACAAGACCGACAAGGAACGCGGGGAGCAGCTCATATATGCCGAACACGCCGCCGATGGGTTTGATGAGATATTTCCAGATAAAGACCATCGCGCCGCCCGACACCATGCCGGCGATCGCTCCGGGGAGCGTGGTGCGCTTCCAGAACAGGGAGCAGATAACGAGCGGACCGAAAGCCGCGCCGAAGCCCGCCCATGCGAACGAGACTATGCCGAACACCGAGCTGTCGGGGTTGCGGGCGATTATTATACCCAGGATAGCTATGCCGATAACGGTAAGACGCGCTGCGAGCATACTCTTCTTCTCGGATATCTTGAGGTGGAACGCCTCACGCAGTATGTTCTCGGACACGCTCGAAGCGGCGGCGAGAAGCTGGGAGTCGGCGGTGGACATCGTGCTCGCAAGGATACCCGCGAGGATAAGACCCGCCATGATAGCCGGGAACGCGCCGTAGGTCGAGAGCAGGTGCGCGACGCGGACTATAATAGTCTCGGTGTCGTTGCCGTGGAGCTGATCGACAAGACCGGTGTTGCTCAGCGCTCTGCCGACGATACCGATAAGAACAGCCATCGCCATGGCGATAACGACCCATACCGAAGCCACGCGGCGGGAAAGCTTGAGCTTCTTCTCGTCCTCGATAGCCATGAAGCGAAGCAGGATATGCGGCATACCGAAATAGCCGAGACCCCACGAGAGCGTGGTGATTATGTGCAGAAGATTATAGGGCTCGCTCTTTCCGGTATCTTCTATATATGATGCGGTGAGCGAGAGATAGCCGGGGAGCGCCTTCGCGTTCTCGACAACAGCGTCAATGCCGCCCGCCGATATCGTTGAGAAAACAAGAACGAAGACTATCGCCACGGTCATGATAATGCTCTGGACGAAGTCGGTCGCCGAAGCGGCGAAGAATCCGCCCGCCGTGGTATAAGCGACTATGACGACTGCGGAGATTATCATCGCGGTCATGTAGTTCATACCGAACAGCGAGGAGAACAGCTTGCCGCAGGCGGCGAAGCCGGACGCCGTATAGGGAATGAAGAAAATAATGATTATAACCGCCGCGAGCACCGCAAGGATATTTTTGTCATCCCTGAAGCGGCGGGAGAAGAACTGCGGAATAGTGAACGAGCCGGTCTCCTGGGTATATCTGCGCAGTCTGAGCGCGGTGAACAGCCAGTTGAGATATGTTCCGACTGCGAGACCTATTGCGGTCCAGCCGACATCGGCAACGCCGGAAAGATACGCGAGCCCGGGCAGGCCCATAAGCAGGTAGCTCGACATGTCGCTCGCCTCAGCGCTCATTGCGGTAACGAGCGGACCGAGCTTTCTGCCGCCGAGGTAGAAATCGGCGGACGATTCGTTCTTCCTTGCGCAGCGGAAGCCGATTATCAGCATTCCGACGAGGTAGACGGCGATCGTCCCCAGAATACAGATGTTTGATACGGTCATTTGAAAAACTCCTCACGGGCTGCATACGAGCCCCTCATTTTGGCGGCGAAAATGAAAAAGAACCGCCAGTCTCAGCTGAGCGGCTCTCCATCGTACCGTCATTGATGTTTGCTATTGTAACACATAAAATCACACATTTCAACGCTTTACCGTGAAAAACAGCAAAATTTTTATTTTTCTTCGCATTCTCCGCCCTCGACCATGCGCCTTTTTATCTCGCGCATTCTCTGTGGAATATCTTCTTTTGCCATCTGCTCATGAATTTGCAGGATTTATATCCTACCTTCGCGTCGCACTGTAATCAAAAGATATACGCTACCCCGCGTTTCGGCATTTTCTTTTTGTTTGAAAATAAAACGCCTTTAAACTAAAAGCAAACTGTGCCCCGGCAATGCCGCGCCCGCCGCATATCGTACAATCATTTCACCATTCCCCCAAAAACAGTTGACACAGAAGAAAAAAGCCGATATATTAAAAACGGCACAAATTGAAACAGGAAGGTAAAAAATGAAATACGACCTTGATTATCAGGGAGCAACAGAAATTCTTGAAAGCCGTTTGCGCACAGGTATACAGCCGAAAACCGGAGACCTGCTTGAAAATTCATATCTCCCGGAATTCAATCAGGATATCCTTAAAGAAGCCGAACGCCTTAACGCGGTGCTCCCGCTGATAAAGTGGGAAGTGGACAACAACGACCTCAGCGAAGCCATGAACGACGAGCTCTATCTCTACTATGAAGATCTGCTCAAGGGATCCGTCACAGATAACATTGGCACGGTGGGAGAGATTCTGCTTTGCAATGGGCGATCTTGCCAAACGACGGGGATGGGAGTAGTACATAGTGACGAAATGGTAGGTCTTAGCCGTGGGAATACGGGAGTGGGTAAGAGCGAAGGTACAAATCGCGCAAACCCGTTGGTACACAACGGATTTGCGCGATTTTCTCTGTGCCAATAATGTCAGGAAGGGTATGTGCTGTTTGCCAGAACAATCATACATAGAAAGCAAACATCAAACCAAATGATGTGGGACTCCTGATGCAGAGCTCATGATTTTTTCTTTTTCTGCATTACGAATCCGATCAGCCATTCTTTGAATTCTATTGGTAATCCACATATATGCAGTGGTTCCTTCGGAGTAATCCGCTTCTGCGTACATATCGACGCGTCCATCCTCGCGCATCTGTTCAACCTGCTGCATGGCTTTGCTGTCACCTTTGGGATAGATAGCGAAGGTGGCTCCGCCACCCTTTTTTACAACAGAGAATGCGGGAATATCGCTAGGGCCATCTGCAATATAAATCATGTTTTCAAAATGAACTCTTCGGTTTTCTTCCGGGATTTTTGAATTGACTTCAATTCCGTCGATTTTATCAATTCCTTTGTTTATTTCAAATATTGCTCTGGTTTTTGATGTGTTGTCAATCGTATATACCGTCTCACCGATAACCATATCGCCGTCACTATCGGGAGTTTCCAAAAGCTCGCATCCCCATACGCCATCAACAAAAGGCATCAAATCTGAACCGCGGATAATTTCAGCAAAGCCAGTGCTAACAATATAATGTTCAACTTGAATTCCGTATTCTGCATAACGTTTATCGTCCTTGAACATATTCTTAGTTTTCTCGAAGATTTCTGGGATACCTCTATAAAATTTCTGTTTCTTCCCATAGCCATTGAGTTTTTGATTATTTAATCCCTTAAAAGTCCCGTTATGAGCGCATTCAATAAAGTAGTTCAGGTAATAAGTATCCCGATTTACTCGGATCCCTTTCTCTGCGAGTTCCATTGGCTTCGCATTTACTTTTTTCCAAAAATCAGACGAGTTAATTTGATATTCTGCAAAAATCGGATCTTGCATATAACCGTCAATCAGGGTTTTGTCACAGTCCCAGATTACTGCAATAATGTTTGCCATTTATTAAATCTCCTTCCACAAAAATACAACTCACGCTGCCAACGCATTGGCATTGACCCGCTCAATCGCCTGCCGAATACCTGACCACACGGACAAATCCGTGAAAACTTCCACAATGCTGCCGTGATCGGTGAAGGGCGCTTCCTGCAAAACGGACATATCTTTCATCATGCCGTTATGAACAATGTACTCCACAATCTGATTTACGAAATAAATCTGTCGGCTATCGAGGCTGGCATCATTCAGATACTGAGCAAAGGCTTCTTTTGCTGCATTCATATCAAGCCCGACAATTTCCCGCACGAACTCGCCCAGCGGCTTTTGCCCATACTCGGCCTCATAGTCCTGCTTGGTGCCGACTTCACTCCAAAGAATTTTCTCCAGTGCCTGTACATCTTCCGCGGTCAGGGGGACATTGCTTTTGAGCTTGGCAATCACCACATTGTCCATGTGCTGCCGCACATAGAATTCTGCTTTAGCCTTGTAGTTCTTAAGGTCATCATTTTCCAAATCTGATTCATTCCAGTCTACAGAGAGAATCTCATCATCAAAATTCGTATCATAGCGCACGCTGGTTTGCGGGATATACTTCATAAGGTCTCGCAGATTTTCCCGGATATGCTCAAATTCGTTGATTCCGGCATTCTCTACATAGTCCGTATGCAGAATTTTGTCGATCAATTCGGCTTGCGCCATGATTTCCGGGATGTTCGCCACAGATGCAACAGCGGAAACCTTCTTAAACAGGTCGCTGCGGGCTTTGCCGTATTTCTTTCCGACGAGATAGGCAAGCTCAATGCCGTATATCAGCGCATCGAACCGCAGCGCCTTAGCATCGTCTTCCTCCGGCGTGATGAGCGGTGCCAACTCCTGCCCCATGAGCAGGGTGTCCTCATAGGTCAGCGCATTGTAGTTGTCCGCATTTGAGTAAAGCTCTACATATTTGAGGTGCTGCCGGACAGCGAAGTTCTCCCTGTTCAGCTCCTGCACCTTATGCACCATGTCCTCTACCAGCGTCTTGCGGAAGGCAATGAGATCCGTTGTCTGATACGCCAAGTCTTGCAATTTGAACGCAATTTGGGCCTTCAGATGGAAGATCGCTCCTTGTAAGGCAATCATATTGGCAGTGGGGCGTCCCTTGTTCATGCGAAAGAACTCAAAGTTGCCGCAAAAGTCAAATATGTAGAACTTGTCCTTGTCCTTACCGTCCCGCAGCCTCGGGCACAGACGGGTGCCTCGCCCGATCATCTGCCAGAACTTCGCCTTGCTCATGACCTTCTTGAAAAACACTAGATTCAGCACCTCCGGCACGTCAATGCCGGTGTCCAGCATATCTACAGAAATGGCAATCTGCGGCAGCTTTTTCGGGTCAGAAAACTCATCAATGGCGCTTTGTGCATAGGTCATATAGTTGTCGATGACTTTGGCGAAACCGGGCAAGTGCGGATATTCCTTGTTGAACACCTCAAGGATTTTCTCGGCGTGGATGTGGTTCTTTGCAAAGATGATGGTTTTGCCCAATTTGCTGCCATAGTCGATGGTCAAGCCGTGGGTCATCAGTGTGTTCAGCACCTGCCGGATGGTATCTTCATTGAAAATCCACTCGTTCAGCGCCGACGATGCAATACTCTCCGGAAGTTCCCCATTCTCGTCCTCAAAAGTGTCCTCGTAAGCCCGCTTGTCCGCGTCGGAAAGTTCATCGTAGACAATGCCCTGTTCAATGAATTTCAGTTTCGTTTCTACAGACAGGAAATCCACCAGATACCCGTCCTTGACCGCCTGCGCCAGCTCATAGCCATAGGTGGGCACGCCATTTTCCAACTCAAAAATCTCATAGGTATTCTTGTCAATTTCGTCTTTCGGCGTGGCCGTCAGCCCCACCAGCGGGGCATCAAAGTAGTTGAAAATATCCCTGTATTTGTTGTAAACGGAGCGGTGAGCTTCGTCGCAGATGACCAGATCGAAATGCCCGCAGGTGAAGAGTTTGCCCTCCTCGTCCTGTACACTGTCGATGACGTTGTACATGGTCTGATAGGTGGAAAATACGCAGTGCGCTGTGTAGTTATCCTTCTCCTCGCAGAGATTGGTAACGGAGAGATCGGGCAGCAGATTCACAAAGCTGCGCTTTGCCTGGGTGACCAGACTGTTGCGGTCAGCAAGGAAGAGAATATTTTTCACCCAACCATGCTGGAGCAGCACATCGCATAGGGCAATAACTGTTCTCGTTTTTCCGGAGCCGGTGGCCATGACCAGCAGCGCCTTGCGCCGGTTGCGTGCAAAGGCATCGCAGGCAGCTTTGATGGCGTCCTCCTGATAATAGCGTCCGGCTATCTTCCGATCCACCATGACATTTTTCAGGCTTGTCCGCATGGTCTGGAGATTGAACAGTTTTTCCAGATCCCGCTTGGAGTAGATAGCGGCACACTTGCGTTCGGGATAGATATTGTCCGTAATGCGGGTCTCAAAGCCATTGGTCAGGAAAATGACCGGGCGGCGGTGATACTTCTTTTCCAGCAGGTCTGCATAGAGCTTTGCCTGCTGGCGTCCCTTGGTCACATCCACGCATGTGCGCTTAGCCTCCACCACTGCCAGCGGGCGGCCATCATCGCCGTAGAGCACATAGTCCGCATAACCCACCTCGGACTTGTTTGGCATACCGGGCAGTTCTACCTCATTCAGCCAGTTCTTCCCCTCTATCCATCCAGCGTCGGTGAGCATGGTGTCGATGTAAAGTTTCCGGGTCTTGTATTCGGACAAATCCAGCGGCTTCGGCACATAGGTCTGCTGCTGCGCGGTACGGCGGGCGGTGAGCTCTTCCTTCAAAGCGGCATTCTCCGCCATAAGGGCTGCAAAATCCACATCGGGTATCGTCTGCGAAGGAACTGCGGGCGCTTCGGCGGGCTGCATCAGCAAGGAACGGTCAAAATGCCCCTCTGTGTAGTTCTCACCATAGCAATAGGCCACGAAGTCCAAGAATACATAGAGGTTTTCCAGACACAGCGCCGCCTGCTCCTCGGTAATCTTTTTACCGCTGTGTGCGGCGTTATTGCCCATGCGGCGGATCAGATCCATCCGCCGCCAGATGTCCGCGCCAACGATATCCCGGAAGTCCTCGGTGTTCATCAGGCTGACCAGTGTATCCTGATAGGGCATGACCAGCGCCTTGTCCACGGAGTACATCCACTTCACCGCAAACTCCATCGCCCTGCGGCAGTTCAGCACACAGGCGGAGGGGTCGATATGTAGAATTCTTTCCGCAGATACCGCTACGGAGGCAAAGGATTCAAATTGTAGGGTGGAGGCAAAAATATCGAAATTAGTCATTCCGTTATCCTCATTTCAACGAATCTTTCAAAAAATACCAAAACACCGTATTTAAAATATCCGTAAAAAGCCATAACAACTGTGCCACAAAGGTCGGGGAAAGCAAATCCGTTGATATATTGGACCAGTGTGCAAGATTGTTTCTGATATTGTAGCCCACATTTTTCTGCGGGGTCTGCATCAAGAAGAAGGAAAGTCCTTTTATGTGATGGAAACCGAAGACATTAAGTATATCATCATTGCTCTCACTTAACAAATCGCCCAGTGTTGCTTTGTTGATTGGAACATATAAACTATCCTTTATCAGACTCATGTAAAAAAGTCTTAAAAGCTTTTCTGATAGTGCACAGATGAACATTGCCGCCCCATAGCATAAGGAATGCATCGTTTTTTCATCCGCATCATGATTCCCAATAACAAGCTGCACCATTGTGATGAGCTGCTCAATATCACGCTCAAGTTCTTCGTTTTCAGCATATAATTTATCAGAAATATATTTGACAGAGGAAGATAGTAGGGAATAATATTCGCTTGCTGTTTCTTGTTCGTGTATAATGCCTAATACTGTCCCCGTTTCAATGCTTGCACAAACAGAAAGTGCCTGTTGGTAGCTCATGGTGTAATAATCATCAGTTGGGATATTGGTACCGACTAAATCCATTAAACTCGATTTGGGTTCGGGCTGTGTGTCAATCCTGCTAACACAAAAATATCGTCCGTCAACTACAGAAAAAGCATGTGTGATACTAAGCAACCGTAACCCCCATTTTTTGGTTGCCTTCCACTGCTCAACAATCTTTTCCACGGGAATTTCATACTTGAAGGATTGTCCTCGTTCTGTTATGTATTTAGAGAGAAGTGCTTCTATATCTTTAGCATACGGATCAAACTTGTTTGCCAAATGACTCCGGATACGCTGAAGAAATGAATGAAATATTCGAACGATTCCCTCAATTTGTAAAACATTTTCAATTGTCGCCGATTCTGCCAGCGTAATAACATCAGCGAAAAGGACTGGAATGATCATTGAAACCGTATCCTTTAGGCTGCTTTTTGCTTTTAGCATAATATGTTGCCATATATCAAGCACTTTTTTAAGCCTATATGGGCTGATATCATCAAGTTTTCCTGAAGGAAATAATGTTTGGAATAGTTCAGGAGTTTGCTCAAAGATAGCCTCAAAAGCTTCATAGCGATCAATGAGCAGATAGCCATAATTTTTACACAAATATAGAAAAGTCTCTTTTTTTATACCCGAATTGTATTTTGCTATAAAGTCTAGTGTAACGAAATGTATATCGTGCTTTGACACATCCGTATCGAAAATCTCTTCAATATTCCCGTTTATGTATTTTATGGCGCTTCCTGGCCCCAATGCTTGGACAGCACTTCCGGCAGCTTTTGAAAGGGCTGTAATCTTGACTTTATGATCCTCTTGAAGAAGTTTCGGAACAATCGTCGAAAAATTTTGCATTTTCAAAGATAAGAAATAAAGGTAATAATCATCAAAACATTCAATTTGTTGTAGTGGATATTTTGAGAAGAAGTCTTCGAAAATGTCTGGATTTTCAATGATAGCTTTCACTTCCCAGCCGGTAGCTAAATCTTCGGGATCGAATATACGAAGGGAAATGCAGATATGTCTTTGTTCAATTACATCTAATAGCATTTTATATCCTCCTCTCAATTTATCCGAAATATTTCTGCATCAGACTGTCAAACAGCAGCTGTGCTTCGTCCAACGCCTTCTGTACGGCAGCTTTTGATTTGTCGACCTGTTCGACGAAGGCTGCGAACGGTTCTTGTAGCGCCATTGGGGGGATGCAAATCAATAGTGGAGCTATGTCCTTATTGTTGATCTGCGGGACAGACGATCCATTGTTTAATGTGCCAAGATCAACTGTGTTAAAATACGCCATCAGATACTGCGGCGTTAATCTTCTGCCAGCAGTTACGCCCATGACGTTTAGATCCGCACAAATAGGAAGCCTCGTGAGGCGCTTCTTGTTTGTGCCGATCGCCCCACCTCTTTTGGGGAATATCACCGTTCCTACCGGAAATACACCTGTGCCAGCAGTCTGCTCCGAAACAAATCTTGATGATGTTGTGATATACTGCTCGTTTCCGGGATAATTCATGTCACCGACTTTTACATACGGTATTGCCCCGCCTTCATTTTCTTTATCAGCAGGCAGAGACGTTCCGCTTTTCAGAGTGCAACATGCGCCGATGGATGTTTGTTGCCAAGCATAGGGGTTGGCTGTTTGATCACCAAACAGTTCGATAAATCGGGCTTTGACAAGCTCGTCCAGCTTTGCAAGCTGCTGCTTACGGAGGAAAATCAAGTTGCTAACATTATCCAATGTTTGAACGATTTCTATTTGTTCCTCCATTTTTGGAATCGGAACAGTTACGCCACGAACCATATCGCTGTTGAGGTTATTAACAACTCCACCGACTGCCATATTCTTAAATTTTTGGTAAGTGGATGGTGAACTCAGACAGTAATACAAGAAGCGCTTATCAAATACACCACCGTTATCCCGCAAAACCAACCATCCATCGTGAATACATCCATCTATTTTTAGAATGTATGGCCGGCCAAAGCTCATAGAGTTTGAGAGCAAAAAATCGCCAGGCTGCACATAACGAGATTTTTTCATTCCTTCAGGGATGATTTTTTGCGCTGTTTCTGTTATGTACATTGAGTCCGTCGCATCGCCTATTTTAATCCAGTTGATACCATTGGGGTCATCTGTAATAAACTTGTCTATAGGTCGAGGGGAACCTCCGCGCTCAACTGTACACACGTCACCTATTTTGACATAGTTCCACTTTGCCATTACATCATCCCCTCCAGTTCGGCGAGACTCTCAGTGATCTGCATTTCCAATTCATGCAGCTGGGCCATAATCTCGCTGGTGGGCGGGTACTCCACGGGTTTATACTCGGTTTTCTTGTATTTATTGATGGACAGGTCATAGCCATTTTCTACGATCTCCGCCTTGGGCACGAAGAAGGATTTTTCCGTGCGCTGGCGGTCTTTTTCGGCATCCAGATTGCGGAACCGTGCAATGATATCAGGGATATCGTTGTCTGCCACCGGGCTGCGCTTATCGTCCAGCGAAAAGCCGTCGGCGGTCATATCATAGAACCACACATTGTCCGTGCCACCGTGGCCGGTCTTGGTGAAGATCAGCACCGCGGTAGACACCCCTGCATAGGGCTTGAATACGCCGCTGGGCATGGAGATCACGGCCTCCAGCCGGTTGCCGTCCACCAGCTCTTTGCGGATGGCTTTGTGTGCGGTGGAAGAGCCGAATAGCACACCGTCTGGGACGATACAGGCGCAGCGTCCGCCGATGCGGAGCATCCGCAGGAACAGAGCCAGAAACAGCAGTTCCGTTTTCTTGGTCTTGCAGACTTTCAGCAGATCTGCCGAAACGATGTCGGCATCCAGACTGCCCTTGAACGGTGGATTGGCAAGAATCAGAGAATACTTTTCCTTGTCCGGGTTCTGATCGGACAAGCTGTCCCGGTATTCGATAAAGGGATTGTCAATGCCATGGGTCATCATGTTCATCGCGCCGATGCGGAGCATGGTTCTGTCCATGTCGTAGCCGAAAAACATGTGGTTCATATAGTGATCCTTCTTCTGGCGGTTGAAGAAGATTTCTTCTTTGCGGTGCTCCTTCAGGTATTCACCCGCAGAAACAAGGAAGCCGGAAGTGCCGCAGGCCGGGTCGCAGATCACATCGTCCGCTTTTGGGTCCATCAGCTCCACCATCATGCGGATAATATGGCGCGGGGTACGGAACTGGCCGTTGAGGCCTGACTGGGCAATTTTGCTCAGCAGATATTCATAGGTATCGCCGCGCACATCCACCGCCTGAGATTCGTTCATCAGGCGATAAATCTCGTCCAGCGCATCCACCACTTTGGATAGCAGAAGCGGCGTGGGCAGCTTGAAAATGGCATCGTCCATGTACTTGGAATAGGCGCTGTTCTTATCCCCGTGGAGGTTCTTGATGAACGGAAACACCCACTCCTGCATCACGCTGTACATCTTTCCGGCGGGGAAATCGTGGAATACACTCCACTTAAGTTGCTGGCCGTCGATGGTACGGTCACCGACCTGCTCCTCATCCGCAAAAATGCTCTGATACGGCAGCCCCAGCACGGCAGCTTCCTTGGCCCGGAGATTGTCGGTGTCATCCAGATCATGGATGAACATCAGATAGGTGATCTGCTCAATAACATCCAGCGGGTTCACCAGTCCGCCCGCCGCAAAAATATCCCAGAGGCTGTCGATTTTGTTTTTCAGTTCACCTGTAATCATTTATTCTCTCTCCCTGTTCCAAGTATAAGAAGTGTAGCGCCCGCCGCTGAGTTTGATGATCTCGCCGGATTTCAGCAGATCTGCCAGCGCGCGCTGGACGGTGATCTGACTGATATCCGGGCACTTTTCCATGATTTCACTCTTGGTGATCTTGCCGAGGTGGTTTTTGATGATCTCGCGCACCCGGTCGGGCTTGGACAGTCCCTTGGTGGTCAGCAGCTCGATCCGGCTCTCGAAATCCCGGTACGCCGCCACCAGAACACCCAGCATATAGGTGACAAAGGGGGCATAGTCGTTGGTTCCCTCATGCCAGTTATAGGAGCTGGCTTGCAGAGTCTCGTAATAGGTTTCCTTGGTATCGGAGATCAGTTTCTCAATACTGATATATTTGCCAACGATATAGCCAGAGCGGTACAGGAGCAGCAGTGTCAGGAGCCTGCTCATGCGGCCGTTGCCATCGTTGAAGGGATGGATACAGAGAAAGTCCAGTATAAAGATGGGAATCAGCAGCAACGGGTCGAGTTCAGCATCCTGCATAGCCGCTTCAAACGCGCTGCACAGCGCCGTAATAGCCTCCGGCGTTTCCCACGCAGGAACAGGCTCAAACCGGACAATCTGCTGACCGTCCGGCAGTTCTTCGGCAATCACGTTATCCGAATTTTTGAAGCAGCCGCCGATGGACTTACCGCTGTATTTGTACAGATCCCGGTGAAGCTGCAAAATGATGGACGGCTTTGGCGGGATATAGTCATGGCTTTCATGAATCGTTGCAAGCACATCGCGGTATCCGGCAATCTCTTTTTCACTGCGAGTTTTTGGCATTGTTTTATCACGCACGATTTTCTTCAGTCTGTCATCCGTGGTGATAATTCCCTCGATGCGGTTAGATGCCTCTGTGCTCTGAATTTTCGCAACTTCCAGAAGTTCAGACAACGCATCCTCTTTAGCCTCGATAAAGAGATTTTGCTGCCCCTTATATTCGTGAATCTGCGTCAGGTAGGCCACGACCTCTGGCGTCAGCAATTTGTTGTATTCTGTTTTGAAGTCGAACGCTCTCATGCACTGCCCTCATTTGAATTTCAATTTCATCAAATCTTATCGAATGATGCAATTATAGTATATCCTTGAATTACATCGCTGTCAATATCAATTTTCTCATTTTTGCATTAATGATAAAATTGGAATTTGGCTGTCGTCTGCTACGCATCATGTCCCCTCGCAGGCGCTGACAATCGAAAGCTGTATCGTAACGATTTCAGATTGTCAGCAAAAAAGGAAATCCGCCACTCATCGGTACGGACTTCCTTTTGCATTTTCTGAGCAGGTGTTCCAAACTGCGTTTTTACAGTTTGGGTACCCGTCTGCGAAGAAAATATGGGGAGTTCAGAGGGGAAAAACCCCTTTGACGCAGGGTTTCCAATAGGGGCGCGCAGCATCCCTGTTGGCACACGATTTTGCTCTGCAAAGTCTAGTGTGTTATACCTTTGCTTCCGGCTGACGCGGGAAAGGGGCTGGCTTCGCCATCTGCTATGAGGGCAGATAGTGGTAGGCAGACACTTTTCTGCGTCAGTAGGACAGGCGGATTTTGTGACGTGGGTTACGGCGCAAATGCAGGATTTTTGAGAAGCAAAATCCGACTGGCCGGAAAAGGAAGTGAAGGTATATACAGCCCTCGTCCCGCCGCAGCGACGCTCCCCGTTTCAGCGTTTCTTTCGTTTTCCCTTGCCGTGGGTCATGGTCGTTTTCCCGCGCTGGCTGATGGGAGTTTTCAGGTGTTTGGACAGCTTCAGCACCTCGATCAAGTTGACAAACTGTTCCATTGTGATGGCATCGTAATCGATCCCTAATGTGGCAAGTAATGCTTTTGCTTTCTTTTCTTCCGAGCTTCCCTCAAAGTTCATTGCCTCCCGTAACTGGTTCTGCATATTTTCTGCAAAGGAGACTTCATCCGCCGTCATGGTATCGGGGCGGTGTTCACTCCGAATATCACGAAGAATGCCTTTCAGGTCATCTGCAATCAGGTTCCCAAAATATTCATCTTCCCGAATCTGCGCCACTTCTAATGTCCGCAGATGCAGGTCATTTTCTTCGCCGCCATTTTTCATCAATGCCATCTGCCGGACGGCTTCCAGCACGGCGTTCATATCGTTGACGCGCATATCTGCGATCCGGTCAACGTAAATCTCAGCATCCAGCATAAAGCGCCGGAAATCTTTATGGCAGATCAGCTCCGACAGCAGCCGGTGGTTGAACTTGCCTGTTCTTAATACATCAATCGAAGCATCACTCAAATGCAGCTCATGCAGAGCTGTGTTTGGGTGATTTTTTGTTTCCGTCCGCCCCATCAGATAGTCGCAGGAAACACCGTAATAGTCCGCCAGCAACAAAATGCTGTACGGGCTGATGTCCTTGCCGTTATCTGATTCATATTTGCCAAGCGCGGATTTCGAGATACCCACCTCGACGGAAAGCTGCTCCAAGGTCAGCTTTCGCTCTACTCGTAAATCTTTCAACCGCTCTCCGATTGTCAGCTTGACTTGCATACAGCAGCCTCCGTTTCCATTTTCCTGTATTATATATCATGCTTTTTCATTTTGTGTCTCAAAGCGTGGAAAATTTCAACTTCTACCCCACTTTTCCTACCTCTTGGATATATGGGAAAGGGCCTGTTTTCTTACTAAAATTTAGACATAAACCACGCAGAACCTTGAAAATTTCATGACCGTCCGATGAGGATATGCTTTCCAGAGAAGTATCGCATTCAGCGTACCAAGGAAGAGGCAACGCCGGGGTAAGGACTCGGTCAGGAACGGCATCGGGTAGAACGGCGAAGTTCAATTATTTTACAGGAGGAAACAGGTATGGATTTATTTACACAAATCAAGATGGCAGTTTCCGTGAAAGAGGCTGCCGAATACTACGGATTGGAAGTAAACCGTGGCAGCATGATCTGCTGCCCCTTCCACGCCGACCGCACGCCCAGCATGAAGCTGAATGAGAATTACTTCTACTGCTTCGGTTGCGGGGCAACTGCTGACGTGATCGACCTTGCGGCGAGGCTGTTCAACCTGAGCGGTTATGACGCGGCGAAGAAGCTGGCGACAGATTTCGGCATGACCGAGCAAAAGCCGTCCATTCTCGCAAGGCTACAGCGGGGAGCATCGCAGGCGGAAACCGAGCGGCGCTGCTTCCGTGTGCTGGGGGACTATCTGCAAATCTTGCAGGACCGGAAGGAGCACTGTGCCCCGCAATCGCCGGAGGACGCCATCGACCCGCGCTATGCGGAGGCATGCCATATGCTCGAGCGCATCGGGAATATGCTGGACATTCTGGCCTGCGGCACGCCGCAGGAGCGCGCCTAGGTGGTGGCTGACTTGCAGAAGGACGAGCGGCTCATGCGGATGGAGGCGCGAAACCGACAGATCAGGGAGGAATCACATGGAACGAAATGAACCGCCGCGCTGGATACAGAATAAGCACTTCAACGAAGTCCTGTTCTGCGAGGACTTTCTGTCGGCGCACCCGATGGTCTGCGTGGACGGCAGCTTTTTCACCGTGGAGGGTCGCGTTGCCGACGAAGAAGGCATTCGCAAACAGATTATGAGATGCTGCGCCCGCATTTTACGAGCGGCACGGCCCGCCGCGCCACAAGCCTGCTGGAAACGCTCAGGCTGGAGGCCTACACGCCAGAGCTGCCCATTCAGGAGGACCGTATTCATGTTGCCAACGGCACGCTGTTTCTCAATGGTGAGTTTCGTGTCGAAAAAGAATTCTGCCGCAACCGTCTCCCCATCCGATATGACCCCAGCGCGCCGCAGCCGGTGACATGGCTACGGTTTTTGTCTGACTTGCTGGAACCGGAGGACATTTTGACCTTGCAGGAATACCTCGGCTACTGCCTGATTCCGACGAACCGCGGGCAGGTGATGATGCTGCTCAAGGGCAACGGCGGCGAGGGCAAGAGCCGCATCGGCGTGGTGATGCAGAAAATGCTCGGCAGCAACCTGAAAAACGGCAGCATCGCCAAGGTGGAACGCAGCCCCTTTGCCAGAGCCGATCTGGAGCACGAGCTGCTGATGGTAGATGACGACATGAAGCTGGAGGCGCTGCAATCCACGCACTATCTCAAGTCACTCATCACCGCCGAAATGCCGATGGACTTGGAGCGCAAGGGCGAGCAGAGCTATCAGGGCAAGATGTACGTCCGGTTTCTTGCCTTTTCCAACGGCAATCTGGAATCGCTCTACGACCACTCGGACAACTTTTACCGCCGCCAGCTCATTTTGTCGTTGAAGAAAAGGCCGCCGAACCGCGAGGACGACCTCTTTCTCGCGGTTCGGCGGCGAGATCGAGGGCATCTTCCTCTGGTGTCTCGAAGGCCTGCGCCGCTTGCAGGCCAATAACTTCCGCTTCACAGAGAGCAGTCAGACGAAAGCAAACCGCGAGGATGCCCGGCGGGAGGCCGACAATGTGCTACTGTTCCTGCGCTCGGAGGGGTATATCCGGCTGAAGGCCGACAGCACCATTACATCGGCCAATCTGTACGCTATCTATACCATGTGGTGCAATGACAACGCCTACAAGCCGCTCGCCGCGCGGACGGTGAGCATGACGCTCAAAAAGCACGCCGATGAGTTCGGCCTGGAGCACGACAATCACATCCAGAACACCCTCGGCAAGCGGGTCAACGGCTTCTGGGGCATCGAGGCGCTGGTCACGCCGCCGGTTTTATGAGAACGGACTCAAAATTCTCCATCCCAAGCATCCCAAAATCCCCGGATGGATGGGATAGATGTTTTCAAGTTCAGCCGTGAATTGGGTCGCAATCGCTGCTCCGGCAGAGCTGAAAAAAGGAGGACATTTTCAAGACAGATGAAAACCGGAAAGAAATTTGCGCGGCGGCGAAAGGATTTCGCGGAATCGCGCTGCTCGAAGCCGCGCACCGGCTTCACGGATGCGCGTGGTGCTGCACGGTTTAGAGCGAAGTCACACGGATTCGGAAAGCCGATACCCCTCACTTACAAAGAGGGCATTGACCGCCGCTTTTCCAGCGGATTTCAGAAAGACAGAATATTACGCCAAACAGCGAAGCAGGTTTTCGGAAACAGAAACCCGCTTCGCTGTTTTCATCACGAAAAAACAGGAGGATTTTATGAGCATCAGAAATGAGATCAAATCGCAGATCATTCGTGCCGGTTTTACGATGTAGGAGGTCGTTGACCGACTGGCTGATGAATACGATTGGAGCGACAGCGTTTCCAATCTGTCCGCAAAATTGCAGCGGGAGAGCATCCGCTATAAGGAGGTTATGGAGCTGGCCGACGTGCTGGACTGCGACATCGTGTGGGTGAAGCGAGGGGAGCGCCGATGAAAGCACAGTACGCCATTCTCCGCTTTGCCAAGTACAAAGGGCCGGAGATCGGGCATATCGAGTCCCACAACGAGCGTACCAAGGAGAAATACGCCAGCAATCCTGACGTGGACACGTCCCACAGTCACCTCAACTTCCATCTGGTGACGCCGCAGCGCAAATACCGCGCGGAGTCCGAAAGGCAGATCGCGGAGGCGGGCTGCCGCACGAGGTCGGACAGCGTGCGCGTGGTGGAGGCGCTGGTGACAGCCAGCCCGGAATTTTTCAAGGGCAAGAAGAAAAGTAAGGTCAAAACCTATTTTCAGGAGGCGCTGGGCTTTATCCAAGAGCATCAAGACCCGAGAACCATCATCTCCGCCGTGGTGCATATGGACGAGAAAACACCCATATGCACCTTTGCTTTGTCCCGCCGACGGAGGACGGGCGGCTCAGCGCCAAGGAAATCGTAGGCAACAAGAAGAAGCTGACGCAGTGGCAGGACCGATTTTGGGAGCACATGGTCAAGAAATACCCAGACCTGGAGCGCGGCGAGAGCGCCAGCGAAACCGGGCGCGACCATATCCCGCCGCGGCTGTTCAAGGAGGCCGTCCACCTGAACCGGATGAAGGAGCAGATCATGGCGATTCTGAACGACACCAATCCGTTCAACAAGAAGGCCAAGCTAGACGAGCTGGAAGCGCTGCTGGGTAAGTACGTTCCCGGCGCGGAGGCTCTGCGGACGAAGCTCAAGAAGTACGACGCAGCCTACAAGGCGCTGACCGCCGAGAACGCAGCGCTCGAAAAGCAACTGGGCGCTGCCTCCAAGGAAAGCATCCTGAAAAAATTGGAGATTAACGAAAAGCTCCGGGAGCTGGACGAGCTGCACCGCATGGTGGATGGCATCCCGCCGGAGATTTTGCAGGCGGCCAAACAGGTGGCCGCGCATAAGCCGCAGGAAAGATGAGGAAACTAAGGATGTTAAAGGAGGCTGGTTCTATTTGGAGATGAACGTCAGGGACGGTCAGAAGCTTGTTGAAATCTAGCTGACGAATGCAGAAAAAATTGACCCCGTCCTGCGGGAGGGGCTAAAGGAGATTTACGCCAAGTATAAGACGAAGAAATACATGGTCGCCGTGTTCGAGTCCGGCAAGGGCGACCTTTACGAGAACACGCGGGATCTGCTGCTCTTCAACCGCCGCAGCGCCGAAAAGGCCGTGCAGCAGGCGAAAAAACAGAGGGCCGTGAGCATGGAGCACTGAACATTGGGCGGAAGGGCACAATCCCTTCCGCCCTTTTTCTTTTTTACCCTTGCAAAAAGCAAAAACGTCATGTACAATATTATCTGAAATAAGATATCTGTAAATAGATATACGTGGCACATTTGCCTTGCAAGGAACGGAGGAAACCAAATGAAAGAGATTGAAAACAACGGAATTCAGCTGCTTGAGGATTAAAAAATCTGTGTGGCTGGCTTGGGACGCTGAATGAGAAGACGAAGGAGACTTCAAATGGAAAATGAAATGATGGAACGCAGTGAAATTCTGCTGTACAGCGATGAAAACGGAAAAGAGTTTGTCAGCGTCGTATTCAAGGACGAGACATTCTGGCTGACACAGAAGGCGATGGCTGAGCTGTTCGGCTGCACGCCGGATAACATCTCCCTGCACTTGAAGAACATCTTCGCGGAAAGCGAATTGAATCGAGAAGCAGTTACCGAGAAATTCTCGGCAACTGCCGCCGACGGAAAAAACTATCTGACCCAGCACTACAACCTCGATGCCATCATCGCCGTCGGCTACCGTGTGAATTCCAAAAAGGCCACCCGATTCCGCCAGTGGGCGACGAAGACGCTGAAGGAGTACATCCAGAAGGGCTTTGTGCTCAACGATGATCTAATGAAAAATGGCCGTCCGTTTGGCAAGGATTACTTCGACGAACTGCTCGAACGCATCCGGGAGATTCGCGCCAGCGAACGCAGAGCTTATCAGAAAATCACGGATGTCTTTGAGCAATGCAGCTACGATTACGACAAAAGCAGCGACACCACAAAGGCATTTTACGCGTTCGTACAAAACAAGCTGCATTACGCCGTCACCGGCAAGACTGCCGCGGAGCTGATTTCCGAGCGGGCAACGCTGGATAGCCCCACGATGGGTCTTACCACATGGAAGGGCGCGCCGGATGGAAAGATTCTCAAAAGCGACACGCTGGTGGCGAAAAACTACCTGAACGGAAAGGAGCTGTCCCGCCTGAACCGGCTGGTGACCATGTTTATCGACTACGCCGAGCTGATGGCAGAGGACGAGCAGCTGATGAGTATGCAGGATTGGCTGAACGAAACCGATCGATTTCTGACCAACAACCGCCGAAAAGTGCTGGACGGCAAGGGTCACATCTCGCGGGAAGCGGCAGCGAAAAAGGTCGGTGCAATTTACGATGAATTCCGCAAGAAGCAAGACGCTGAATACATCTCCGAGTTTGACCGGCAGACGGAAAAATATCTCAAGGGTGAATGATATGAATAACCAAGAGCAATTTGCAGAATTTCTGTACTGTTGCAGAGAACAGCGCGTAAAACGCATTCATCTTGCCGAACCGTGCCTGATCGTCAATTCATCGGCGGGCGATTTTGGGAGCATCCTCATAGAGTTTGAGCAGAGCAACTATTTCATCACATCCAAATACCTGCCGCACCAGCCGGAGGACGAGGAAATCGATGAATTCTGCGTGAAACAATATGAGCGCCTTGCCAACCTCAAGAATGACGATCTGCTGGAGGCGGACATATACAAGACCTTGTCCAGCGAGGACGCCACCATTTCGTTTCTCACAGAAATGGTGGACGCCGAGGGCTTCTTCAATGGGATGGAGTGGACATATGGAACCGATTATCTGTTCTTTCTGGTCTCCTGCCCAATCATTATAGTGTCCGCCAGAGCGGATGAGGAACTCAAGCACCTCAACTATACGCACCAGTTTGGAGAAGAATTTGACCCATTGCCAAATCGCGGTGAGCCTTTTGAGCTGTTCCCGGGCGCTTGAGGGTGGAGGTGTACGATGAAAAAGGCATTTGAATTAAATAAAGCCCTGCTTAATGCCGTAACTGCCTGCGACTATGAAGAGGCCGAACGATTATTGGTAGCAGGCGCTGATCCGCTCGGCTCTTCAGATGAAAACGAACCAGACGAGCATCTTTTGGGTGAACTTTTTTGTGAAATGCAGGATAACGAGAATTTGGAAGCTGCGTTCCCGAAGTTTCTGGAGCTTTTTTATGCGCACGGAATGGATATTGCCTCCCGCAACATCCCTACGGATGACGGAGACAACATCCACCCGCTTTGGATGTTAGCCTTTTGCCAAACGGAATCCGGACTGAAAATTCTGCATACGATGCTGGAGCATGGTTTGGATCGAGATTCTGCTGAGGTTCTGGCCGATCACATCCTGCTTGATATGGAGATGTGCGACGGCTGCGAAATCGAGGATACATGGTGGATGGAGAGCTTTTCCTGCGGATTGAAGATGCTGATGCTGATTGCCTCCTATCCAACTATTCTGAACGAAAGCACATATCTTCAAAGCTGCGTTGCACTTGAAAAGAACGATGCGCAAATGCTTCCCCAGTTCCGAAACTGGAATGACTTCGATTATCACATTGACCTTTCCACCTGCACAAATATTCCGCACGGTCTGCGGGATGCGACATTGACAATCCGAAACCCCAAAAGCAAAAAAACCGTATGGACGCTATCCATATGACCAGCCTCACCGGCAAAGGAGCCTATCATGACCGAAACATTTGACATCGCGGGCTATGCCCGTATTTCTGTGGATGATGAGCAAGATCAAAAGAACATCTCGATTGAGAACCAGAAGGCCATCATCGAGGACTATGTAAAAACCCACTTCCCCGGCAGCACGCTGACGTTTTTTGAAGACCGCGACCGCTCCGGCTACACGTTTGAGCAGCGCGAGGGCTATCAGGAGATGCGCCGGGGACTGATGAGCCACAAGTACGACATCCTCATCATCAAGGACTTTTCCCGCTTTTCCCGCCGCAACTCGCGCGGACTCGTGGAGCTGGAAGACCTGCGCGACACGGGCGTCCGGATCGTCTCCATCGGGGACGGCGTGGACTTCCCCAATGACGACGATTGGCTGAAAATCCAGTTCCAGTTTCTCGTGAACGAGATGCCCGTCACGGACACCTCCCGCAAGGTGCGCAACGTCATCAAGCGGCGGCAGAACGACGGCGAGTGGATCTGCGCCGCGCCCTACGGCTATCTCGTCACCGAGGACAAGCAGTTTGAGATCATCCCCACGGAAGCCGAGACCGTCCGCAGGATTTTTGACCTTTACAGCAACGCCGGCTGGGGCTACAAGAAAATCGCCAACTATCTCACCGATCAGGGCGTTCCCACGCCGCGCATGTCCGAGCGGATGCGCAAGGAGGCGGCGGGCAAGAAAACGAAACGGGAAGCCAAAAACGCCTGGGCCATCGCCACGGTGCAGGGCATTCTGGACAATGATTTCTATATCGGCACGCTCCGGCAGGGCAAGTACACCCGCGCCAAGATCAACGGCAAGGAGATCAAGCGCAACGACGATGAGCACATCGTCATCGAGAACCACCATCAGGCCATCATCGACTACCGCACCTTCGCCATCACCAGCGCTCTGCGGGAAAAGCGCAGCCGTAATAACTATCGCGGCGTCAAAATCAACGACAATGTGTACTCCGGTTTTTTGCAGTGCGGCGACTGCGGCAGTCCGATGTTTGCCATGAGCCGCAGCGATTTGGCCCCCGCATACACCTGCGGGACGTATCACCGTCGCGGTCTGAAGGGCTGCACCAGCCACCATATCCGCGTCGATAAGCTGGACGAGCTGCTGAAAAGCTATGTGCGGAAGCTGGCGGACAGTTCTGCCGCCATGCTGGAACAGCTCAACGAGGAGCTGAAGCGCGAGAACGATCAGGTGGCGGAAACGGAGCAGTCTGCTGACAATCTGGCGGCGGTGTTGGCCGACCTCACCGAAGAATTGAAGGTCACAAAGCGTCAGCGCATCCGGGAGATTATGAAAAAGCCGGAGCAGGAGGCTTCCATCGAGGCGCTGTATGACGAGATGGAAGCAGACCTGCAAAAAAAGATCGACGGCATCCACCACCAGATCGACCTGCTGAGCGACAAGCGCAACACCATCATTCAGGTCAACCGCGTGGCAAAGACCGCCATCGATGTGTTCCGCGACATTCTGGAAAAGGACAAGCTGGAGCGGAACGATCTGGAGCTGCTGATCGACAAGATTCTCGTCTTTGAAGATCTCTTGGAAATCAGGCTGCAATCCGACATCGACACGCTGCTGCGCTGCGGGAAGCTCCCCACGGAAACGGAGAATGCCGTAAATTTTAAGCAAGGCACGGAAAATATCGAAAACACGCTGATCCAGTCCTCCAAAAACCACGAGGACAAGGTTTTCCGTGTCAGTGTTATCAGCAGCGGTGACGCCTCGACGGAATACTGGACGAGGAAGAAGCCCCGATTATAATAAAAGACCTCACCGAGAGCTATATAAAAGCCTTTGGAAAAGACACACTCGACGAAGAGGACCAATAAAATTATCCGCCTTGCTTTCGCTTGGCGGATTTTCTGTTTCTTGCTTTTCACTGTTTAACTGTTATTATATAGCAGCCGGTGTTGTCCGGGGAGATAACTGCCGAGCCGAATGCTTTCGGCATCGTCACGCTCTCGCCGACAGTCTGCCTTGAAATCAAATATCCGTCGGCGGAGTACCACTCGCCTGTTTCAAACGAGTCGATATATTTTTCGAGCGTCAGGCGGTCGTTGTATATTATCGCCGCATGGGGCTTGCCGACATAGCGAATGTGCCACGGCTCGAATTTTATGCCCGTCGAGCTCTTGCCGTAGGACGGATAGCGGATTATAAATCCGTATTTCCACGACTCGGAGTTTACGAACTGCCCCGCCTTGCTCTTGAGAAAGCCCTGCCCCGCGAAATATTTGACATAGACATCGAGTCCGAGTCCCGTCTGGTGCTCGCTCGCGCCGGGCGCGGCGGCGGTCGAGGAATCGCTGTTGTAGAGCTCCTTCTGCTCGTCCGCGTCACGGACACTGCTCATGACAAGAAGCTTGCAGTCGGTCTTTTCCATCACCGCGGCGGACAGCTCCGAAAAGCTCTCTGCGGCGCAGGCGTTCATTATGACGCCCGTCTTTTTGTATTCCGCAAGATCGGGCTTATCTTTATCATCCAGAGGATGCTCGGAGTTTACGAGCATCAGGCTCTGGTCAAAAGTCACGCGCGAATCGGCGCGCAGGGCGTCGATATTTATTTTATCAAGCTCGGGCGAGATCTTTGCGACCGTTATCTTTCGGGTGTTCAGCCCGAGATATTCCCCGGCGACGAAGCGCAGGTGCGGTCTTATCGCAAAGACCGCAAGCAGTGCCGCCATAACCGTGAGGACTGAGATTATCAGCCCCGTGGAGATTCTTTTTCTCAGTTTCTTTTTCAATCCGGCACCTCTTTTATGCGTGCGCCTGAATATAGGGAATAAGCTCCGTCATCGCATACTGTGCGCCGGCAAGGCACATCGAAAAGAGCATGAGCACGCAGGTCATGATGCACGAGGGGACATCGAGCTTCGCCTTTTCCGCATCTTTTGAAAACGCATGTACGAGCATCTCAATGCCGAGAGATATAAAGATAACAGGCCAGAATTTTATTACATCGAGGTAGTTGAAGCTCTTAATAAATGCGCTGAGTAAAAACATCACGCCGAAAACGACGAGAGTCAGACCGAGCGTCACCGAGCCTACACGCTTTGCCGCCATATTATTTGTCCTCCTCTTCGTTATTCTTTCTCTCCAGTTCACGCTTCTTGTGCGAGATGAGCTTTATTCCCACAACTATCAGTATGACGGCGACGGCGACCTGCGGAAGCTTATAGGAAATTTGGCTCAGGATCTCGGCGCCCGTATCGCTGAGCAGTCGGATAAGAACTCTGACTATTATCTGATCCCAGATAAGATAGGCTCCGGCTATTATCGCGACAATGCCGCCGACCTTTAAAACATTTGCGGAGGCAACTTTCTTAAAACGCGGATCAGAGCGAACATTTTCGGGCATGGCGTTCAAGAAGAACAGGAAGTCGTCCTGAACCTTGGCGAGCTTTTCCTCGGGCAGATGATATTTGTTCCATGCGTCGAAGAAGCTGTAGAACCACAGCACCGGAAGCACGAGCAGAAACGCCGGGGTGTCGGCCATCATGGCGAGTCCCGCTCCCGCGACGAGCGCAAGCATTATAACAAGTCCGCGCTTAACGAGACCTATATACATATGCGCCGCGCCCGGAATGAGTGAAAACAGGAAAAAGAGTATCTTATTCTTTTTGTTCATTATTATTTCCTCCTAAGTCAGAGATTTTCTGTTTGAATTCATTGAAGCTCTCGTCGATAGATTGGCTTATCGAGCGGCTCTTGTCGTTTATCTTCGACATGTCGATATCGTTTATCTTCGTTATGTGCCTGAAAGCGCCGGAGAATATCATCACAAGCGCCGCGCATATCCCCGCGACCACTCTCACGGAATAGAGCAGCAGGTTATCCTGCCTGCGCTTCTCGCGGGTGTTCTCCCTTGCGGCGGCGGCGAGGATATCCTCGCTCATGCCGGCGGGCGGGTCGACAGCTGCCATATCGAGCGTCAAGCAGGCCATACGGTCGGCGCACTCGTCGCATTCGGCGATGTGCTCCATGACTTTTGCTTTTTCGCTCTCGCTCAAGCCGCCGCGCAGCAGGAGCGTTAATTTTTTATCGTCTGCGTGTGTCATTGCAGTATGACCTCCTTTAGATTTTCTCTGAGCATTTTCTTTGCTCTGTATGCCCGGGTCTGGATGGTTTTGAGCGGTTCGCCCGTTCTCTCGGCTATCTGCGACAGCGGCATATCCTCGCAGAAATACTCGACCGCCACGCTGCGGTAGGGTTCTCTCAACGCCTCGCACGCCGCTCTGACATCGCGTCCGAGCTGAGCGTTCATGTATTCGTCCTCGAGTCCCGGTGAGGCGCCGGCTCTGAACTCCAGCTCATCATCCTCCGCGGGGGTCGTCCTTGACGCCGCGCTCTTTAGATGATCGAGGCACTTGTTCGTCGCTATTCGGCTCAGCCACGCGCGCTCGTTGCGCCCGTCGAAGCGATCTAAAGAGGAATAGGCGGACAAAAATGTCTCCTGTGTCAGATCCTCGGCGGTAAAGTAGTCGTTCGTCAGTCGGTAGCATATGCTGAAGACGAGCTTGCTGTAGCCGTCCATGAGCTCTTTTAACTTTTCTTCGCGATCTATCTTTACCACCTCCTTTGCGCTTTCGTCAATAATAACGAGCATAAAAAAAGATGTACTTCAAAAATTTTTCGGCATATGTAAAAATTGCCGCCGAGTTGAATTGCCCGGCGGCAGTCTTATTTCAGGTTATTTATTATCAATGAAAAGAGCCTTGCGCGGTTGCCGTCGCCGACAAATGAATTGTGCGGGGTTATCACGGCGTTCGGGAGATCCCACAGCTCGCTGTCGGCGTCCAGCGGCTCCTGCCCGAACACGTCGAGCGCGGCTCTGAGCCGTCCGGACTTGAGCTCGGTTATGAGCGCGTCGGTATCAATTATTCCGCCGCGCGAAATGTTTACTATGACCGCCCCGTCCTTCATCGCGCAGAGCAATTCGGCGTTCGCGATATGCTCCGTCTCCTTTGTCAGCGGCAGGCAGAATATGACTATATCGCCCGCGCTCACGGCGGCGCGGATATCACCTATTGAATATATTTTATCGAAGCCGTCAACATCTGTCTTTCTGTCAACGCCGATTATCTCGCAGCCGAACGCCCTGAACCTGTCCGCGCAAGCGCGCCCGACGCTTCCCGCGCCGACTATCACAACGCGCTTTCCGCCCAGCTCCTCGAGTCCGCGGTGCTTCTCCCAGCGGTGCTCCGACTGAGCCGCCGAGAAGAATGTGCTCCGCTTATAGAATCCGAGCACCGAGCAGACGGCGAACTCCGCCATCGGCGCGCTGTAGACCCCGCGGGCGTTGAATACTTTTATGCCGTGAGCGTCCATGTAATCCATAGGCACGCGGTCGAGCCCCGCGCTCGTCAGCTGAACGGTTCTGAGCTTCGGAAATTTATCCGGCGGAGTATAGAGAAACAGCCCGTTGCAGATGATAGCCTCTATCTCTTCGCAGGGTATGTTATCCGGCACGGCGACCCGCTCGTCGGGCATGAAATATATCTCATAGCCGAGATTTTCAAGCTCCGCCGATTCCTCGGGCGTTATTTTAAACGCGCCCGTCACAAGCAGCTTCATTTTTTCGCCCCCGTTATCTTTTTTATCTCGCGCACCACCCGCGCGACGGGCAGACCGACGACATTGAAGTAGTCGCCGCTGATGCCCTCGACAAGCGTGCAGCCGAGTCCCTGTATCCCGTAAGCTCCGGCTTTGTCCATCGGCTCGCCGCTGAGGACATAGTCCGCTATCTCTTTATCTGTAAGCTCAAAAAATTTAACTTTCGTCGCTTCGCTGAACACGGTTTCTTTTCCGTGCGCCGAGATGCACACTCCGGTATATACCGTGTGCTCCCTGCCGGAGAGGCGACGGAGCATATTTTTTGCGTCCTCTCTGTCGTGCGGCTTGCCGAGAATATCACCGTCAACGGAGACGACCGTATCCGCGCCTATCACGCAGTCATTCGGTCGGCGCGCCGCCACCGGGCGGCATTTCTGCGCCGCTATCGAGCAGACTTTTTCCTCCGGCGTGTCGCCCTGCGGCACTTCGTCAACGCCCTCGACATCTATCTCAAAATCTATTCCCGCCGTTTGGAGCAGCTCTTTTCTGCGCGGCGAGGACGACGCAAGAACAATTTTCATATCTCGCCCTTTCTGCGCTTCTGCGCGACTTTGAGCACGGCGGTCTGCGTTTTGCCGTCGCGTATCTCGTTGTTCATGACCATCTCGACCGCCTTTTCAAGCGGTATTTTTTCGGGCGCTAAAAACTCATCGTCGTCGAGGTCAAGGGATGTAAAGGACAGTCTCTTTGCCGCATACATATGGATTATCTCGCCGCAGTAGCCCGGGGTGGGATAGAATTTTCCGAGGTCGATATAGTGCTCCGCCACGGCTCCCGTCTCCTCGCGCAGCTCGCGCTTGCCCGCTTCAAACGGGTCCTCGCCGTATTCGAGCTTGCCCGCAGGCAGTTCGAGCAGGACTTCGGAATACGGATAGCGGAACTGACGCACAAACATCAGTTCATCGTTATCAGTCAGCGCGGCGACTGTCACTCCGCCGGGATGCTCCACAACCTCGCGCAGAGCCTGCTTGCCGTTGGGCAGTTCGGCGGTGTCGGTGCGGACATTGATTATCCTGCCTTTGTAGATGTACTTTTTTTCAATCGTTTTTTCGTCGAGCTTCATATATAAGCCTCCGTTCAGGTCTTATCCCGCGGGGAAATAAATATTATTTTCCGGGGGTGATTTTTTTGAAATATATCTTCACGCCGGGCGAGCCGGACTACGCATATATAAAAGAAAGCGTATGCTCGCTCCAGGCGGAATATCCGTTTTTAAAAGTCGAAATAGCCGGGCGAAGCACCTGCGGGAGAAAGATATTCGCCCTGCGCTTCGGCAGGAGCGCAAACCCGGTGCTCATAGCGGCGTGCTTCCACGCGCAGGAGCGGCTGACGGCACTCGTCACGCTGAGATTTATAGAGCGGCTGTGCCTGAGCGCAAAGAACAGACAGACAATGTGCGGAATCGACATAGGCGGCGCACTGAGCCGGCGGGAAATAATATTCGTCCCGTGCGTCAACCCCGATGGGGTAGAGATAGCCCTGCACGGCGCAGAGACGGCGGGGAAATACAGAGACTGCGTTGAGCGCGCTATGGGTGAAAGCCAAGATCTCTGGAACGCGAACGCGCGCGGGGTCGATCTCAACCACAACTTCAACGCCGGATGGGATCTCTCAAAAGCTCTGGAAATCGAAGCAGGGATCACTGCGCCCGCGCCGAGACGGTTCGGCGGATATGCTCCGCAGACCGAACCGGAGGTAAACGCCCTCGTTCGGCTGTGCCTGAGGCGCATGCCGCGAACGGCTGTAGCCCTGCACAGTCAGGGCGAAGAGATATACTATGAATACGGGGAGCACACGCCGGAGCGCGGCGAGCATCTGGCGAAAATTTTCGCCGCGGCGAGCGGCTATACGCTCGTGCAGAACGCGGGGCTTGCTTCACACGCGGGGTTCAAGGACTGGACGATAGAGGCTCTCGGCATTCCGTCGTTCACATTCGAACTCGGCAAGGGCAAAAATCCCCTGCCGCTGAGCGACTTCGAGAGCGTGTATAAAAGCATTGAAGAGACCCTCGTGCTCGCCTGCGTGATGTGAATGATGTTGGGGAGCGCGCCTTGCCGCCGCAAATATTACCGGCGGCGGCACAGTGTGCAGCCGATAACAATCGGATTTTACAGTCCTTTTCTCGCCTCGTCTATCACATTCTTGTTTTCTTCGCTTAAATCGAGATAATCGTCCGGCGCGCGCAGAGCCTCGTCGATTATGAATCGCAGGGACCAGCGGTCGGAGTAATCTTTTGCGCTGTCGTCGCGGTAGGGGTTGTTTTCGAGCAGGGTCAGAAGCTCTTGCGTCAGCTCCGTTTCGTTCAGGCGTATAAGCCGACGGAACAAGAAAACAAGGCTGTATTTATATGTGTTGAGCTCGCCGAAAATCGCTTTTCGCAGACCGTCGTCCGTCTTGAGCGTGTCAACAAGGCGGCTCTTCATCTTTCTGTGCATCAGAAAGCGGCAGCAGACGCGCGAAACGGACGCGGACTGCGCGCGGTCTGATTTCACTTCGCCGCAGTCCGATATCACGCTGTCGATAAGCGCGTGCGCGGAGTCGGGGTCGGTCATGCAGAGGGATTCAACCTCGGCGCAGAGTCCCTTTTCTTCGCTCAGAAAATCTCTCATGCTTTCTCCCCGCCCATCTCGGCATAGCGGCGCACTATATTCTTGAAATGGCGTCCCTTTTCCTCGAAATTTTTATATTTGTTGTAGCTCGAAGCGGCAGGCGAGAGCAGGCAGGTGCAGCCCGGGCGCGTTACGCTCATCGCCGCGCGCACTGCGCCCTCCATGTCCTCCGAGATAATTATCTTCTTTTCGCTCCCGTTCTGCGCCATGTGCATGCCGATCTTGTGTCCCGTATCTGGCAGGCAGACGAGATTTCTTATACTGCTCTTCTCCAGCGCCTTTTCAAACGCCGAATAGTCGAGCCCGCGATCCATGCCGCCGAAAATCAGCGTGTCAACATCGCCGAGAGCCTCGACGGCGCACATGACAGAATGGGGAATGGTCGCGATGCAGTCGTTGACGAATTTTATGCCCTTGACCGTCGCGAAATATTCCATTCTGTGCTCGATGCCCTCATAATTTTTGAGAGCTTTCATGATATCTTCGTCCGAAACGCCGAGCCGTCTCGCGGCCTCGGCGGCGAACATGCAGTTCTGGATATTGTGTTCGCCCAGAAGATGGCTGTTTATGTCGCGGTACTTCTCGGCGTCCGGCGTATGGACGCTGACTCCGACCGCTTCGCCCGGATATTTGCTCAGGTCGAAGAAGCCGTCGAGTCCCTGATCCGAGTTATATATAAATGTATCGCCCTTACTTTGGTTGCGGACTATATTGAGCTTCGCGCCGACATAACACTCGAAGCTGTCGTAGTGGTCGAGGTGCTCGGGATAGATATTCGTCAAAACGGCGATATGCGGCGAGCAGGTCGTGAACTCCAGCTGGTGCGAGGACATCTCGATAACGGCTATTTCGCCCGCGCAGTCCTCTATATTATCAAAGACGGGATAGCCCATGTTGCCTATCAGGCACGCCTCTTTCCCGGCGGCGCGGAGCATGGAATAAATGAGGGTAGAGGTCGTCGTCTTGCCCTTTGTGCCCGTCACGCCGACACAGGTAAAGCCGGAAAAGCGCAGGAAAAGATCGGTCTGGCAGGTTATCTCAACACCCTGCGGCCTCTTGAAATGAAGGAGCGGAATGCCGGGGGTCTTTATGACAATATCCGCACGGTCTATTGCGCCGAGGTAGCCGTCCCCGCAGACAAATTCGACATTCGGGTCATTATCAAGCTCGACCTGCTTTGCGTCCGCGATTATGAGCTTCTGCTCGGGCAGATAGCGGCGGATAAAATTATAGGTCGAGTGACCCTCGCGCCCCATGCCGAGCAGGACTATGCGCTTGTTTTTCAGATGGTCAATCAGCTGCTGATACATATTCAAACATCCTCTTTACACATTCATCAAATTTTTTCGGGATAAGATTCTCTTCGTTGAAGCCCGAGAGCAGGGAGTAATCCGCGCGGGCAGTGTTCTTCTCGCAGAAGCGGCGCAGGAGCGCGGGCATCACAAGCCCGAATTTTCTGTATTTTTCCGCCGTCAGCGTCAATGCGAGCACGACCTCGTCCGCCGTGCCGACGCACTCAAAGGGCTTGAGCCCCGTGAAGCCGCAGAGCCCGTCGAAGTCGGTCTCAAGCTCTGTTTTCGCGAGCATATCGCAGCCGAATATTGAGTTCAGCTCATCGGGCGGGAGAAACGGCGAGAGCATTATTGCAACAAACAGGCACTTCGGACATTCGCAGCACCAGATATTTTTCTTGCTCCCTCTGTTGCAGCTGCGGAATATCAAATGATACTGCTTATACTGCGAAAACTGCTTTGCTATCTGAAGCTCGCAAAACGGACGCAGGAGACTGAAATAAACGGCGCTTTGCGGGAAGTTGCGGCGGCGGAACTCATCGAAGTCGCGCTCGAACTCGAACGACTTTGAATACTGATGGTTGACGCTCTCTCCGCCGATATTCGACTCATTAGCGCTCGACTCGTTCGAGAGGATAACGTCATCGGCGCCCTCGATAAAGCCCGCATACATTGATATAAACGCCACAACCGACGAAAACGGAGTGTGACCGTTCAAAAAGCCTTCGGCGTTGCGCTTTAGCAGTTCGGGGTCTATAGTGCGGTAAATTTTTATTATTTTATCCTCGCTGTAGCCGCCCGCGAGAACGCACTGGGTGCGCGCAGGCTGGTCGTTGACGGTGAAAAATCTCAGCTTATCGCCGAACGGGCGCAAAAGCTCGGTCGTGACCGCCGAATCCTTGCCGCCGCCGACGGGGACTATCTCAATCCCCGATGAGACATAATCTTCGCACTGCGGGATATTTTTCGGCTCCGGCGCATCTATACGCACAAAAGAGTCAATATCCGTCTTTATACCGTTTCGATAGAAAAACTCGCCGAGTCCGTTGAACCAGAGCTTTTTGAAAAAAGCTTTGTCATCCTCTGACATTTCGCCGCACTCAACTCTGAAAACAGGCGGGCAGGCGCATTTCCAGTAGCTGACCGCCTCCGCGAGACCGATGAAGAAAACCATTCTCTTCGCGTAGTCCGACACGGGGGAATTGAATATATCAAGACTTTTTCCGTCGAGCCTCGTCTGCGGATGAAACTCGCACAGACCGGGGATAGAAAAATCAAAGCTCAAGTGCAGCCCATCCTCATGTTCGCTGACTGAATAGCCGCTGTAGACAAACTGCGGATATTCCCGGCGAAGCTCATCAAAGCGTCCGCTCATAGCAAGACCTCTTTCTGCATAAATATAGCTTCGGACACCGCACGGCATCCTGATCCACGATAGATTATATCAGAACAAACGGCAAAATTCAATCGGATACGCTTGACAAAACTAAAGCGATGCGCTATACTGCCCGAAGCGATAGGGGAGTAATCGGCGCTGATTTGCGGCGCAGCAGGGTCAACATACTGATCTATATCTGGTCCTGCTATAAAGAGGCTTTCGCCTCTTTAATTGATGAGACTTATCTGCGCAAAGGGCGCAGGTGGGTCTTTTTTTGTTCCCTGCCCCGAAAAAAACGGAGGAATCAATATGGGTTTAGCTGAACTTTTCATTCTCGCAGTCGGTCTTTCAATGGACGCGTTCGCCGTCTCGATATGCAAGGGCGTATGCCTGAAAAAGGCGAGCCTTGGGCAGAGCGCGATTGTCGGCGCGTATTTCGGCATCTTCCAGGCTCTTATGCCGATAATCGGTTATTTCCTCGGCACGGGCTTTGCCGACAAGATCGAGCGCTATGACCACTGGGTGGCTTTCGTGCTTCTTCTCATTCTCGGCGGCAAGATGTTCATCGAGAGCTTCAAAAAAGAAGATGTTGAGCGCGACGCCGCAGGCAACGACCGCGACGAGCTGAAATTCACAAAGATGCTCGTCCTCGCGATAGCGACAAGCATCGACGCGCTCGCAGTCGGAATCACGCTCGCTTTTCTCAAGGTCAATATCTGGGCTGCCGCCTCGTTTATCGGCGTGACGACATTTATTATCTCCGCCGCGGGAGTCAAGATAGGCCATGTTTTCGGCGAGAAATACACGAACAAAGCGGAGCTCGCCGGCGGACTTATTCTTATGGGCATCGGCGTCAAGATACTCCTCGAGCACCTCGGGGTCATAAACTTTTAATTATATAATAAAAAGGCATCAGCCGCAGAGAGTATAAAAGCTCCCTGCGGCTGACTTTATATTGGGGGAAAGAATTAGTCTTTGTCAAACTTTCTGTTGAACCTGTCAAGCAGAAGAGCGGCCGCTATTCCGACTGCGAGACAGATTATATCGGCAGCACAGCTCTTTATGCCCGAAGCAAAGCTGCCGAACGGGATTATCACGGCGGTCGCGGCGATAACTATGCCGATTATGCCGTGGAATACGAGAGAATAGTGTCTGTCCATCAGGCGGGTGACCGCCTTTCGCACGAACGCGAGCCCTATTCCCGAGCCCGTGCCGGTGTTGCTCCGCGCTTTGTCCGTGCGGTAGAAGATATCAAACAGCTTGCCGAGACATTCGTCATCGACTCCGGGACCGTCGTCCGCAAACTCTATTCGCGCCCTGTTCTCCTCGCGCGAGACGCTGACGACGCAGTGGCCGATATCTTTATTGCGGTATTTTCTGCTGTTGTCGAGAAGATTTGTCATTATCCTGAGCAGCAATTCCTCTCTATACACCTTGAGCAACATAAAAACCGACCTATAAATCATAGGTCGAATTTTTTATGAACACTCCGCTAACGCCAACCGCTTTTATTCCCGCCGCCATTTCAATCTCCGTTGCGCCGCTATGACCTGCGGCATAGAATATAGTGCCGAATAATCGGCAGAAATGACGGAGGAGAGGGGAAAATGAATATAAAACGCAGACTCACGGGCGCGACGGCGGTGCTTCTCGCCTGCATCGCGGCGCTTGTTTTTGCCGCGCTCGTCCCGGCGCGGGCGATTCCGCCGTCGGGCGGGCGGCAGTATCGCGGGATAGATATAAGCGAATTTCAGGGCGAGATAGATTTTGAAGAAGTGAGACGCAGCGGGATAGAGGCGGTGTATATCCGCGTCGGCGCAGGGGAATATATCGACGAATACTTCGCCGAAAACTACGAACGGGCAAAGGCGGCGGGGCTGAAAATCGGCTTCTATCACTATATCACCGCCCGCTCGGTCGATGAGGGGCGCAGGCAGGCGCGGTTCTTTGCATCCCTTGCCGCGGGTCGCGATCCGGATATGCGCCTTGCGATGGATTTTGAATATTTCGGCTCGCTCTCTGTTTCGCAGATAAACGCGATATCCGAGGCTTATCTCGATGAGCTGACCGCGCTGACGAAGCGGGAAGCCGTGATATACAGCGACCTTTCAAACGCACGAAATATATTCAGCCGCGCGCTCGCCGAAAAATATCCGCTCTGGGCGGCGCAGTACGGCGCAGACGAGCCCTCGGCAAACGGAAAATGGCGCGAGTGGGTCGGCTTCCAGTATACGGACGAGGGCAGAGTCGGCGGCATCTACGGCAACGTTGACCGCAACATCTTCACCGAGGGGATATTCCTCTCCGACTCGGGGCGCATCGACGGCGAGAAGCGAACCACCGTCCGCGCGCGAACACGGACGCTCACGGTATATGTCCGCGCAGGCAACACGCTCTGGGCGATAGCGAGGGAATACGGCACGACAGTCGAGGCGATAGTCCGAGAGAACAGGATAGCTGACCCCAACAGGATATTCGCGGGCGAGCGGCTGAGAATAACTCTGCCAGCGCGCGACAGCGGCGAAGAAATATACACCGTCCGGCGCGGCGACACGCCGATATCGATAGCCGGAAAGTTCGGCGTCACGCTCTCCGCTCTTGAAGACAGAAACGGACTCGAACGCGGCGAAATGATATATGCGGGAGATAAGCTCTCGATACCCGGCGCCAGAATGTCGGGCGAATTTTATGTCGTGCGCCCGGGCGATACTCTCTTTTATATATCCCGCCGCACCGGCGTTCCGATAAGAACCCTCGTCGGGATAAACAGAATAAAAGACCCCGACCTGATATATGCCGGCGAGCATCTGAAGCTCAGCGCGCAGAAAAGCCCATTCTGATGAAAAAAAGTATTGAAATATACGGCTGAATAGTATAAAATAAATGTGTAAGTCTAAAATATCGGAGGAGACAATATGGTTTCAGCAGGCGATTTCAGAAACGGCGTGACGTTTGAGATGGACGGCGATGTCTATCAGATTATAGAGTTCCAGCACGTCAAGCCCGGCAAAGGCGCGGCATTCGTCAGAACCAAGATAAGAAACGTTATCGCGGGTTCGGTCGTTGAGCGCACATTCAACCCCACGGAAAAATTCCCCACCGCTTATATCGAGCGCAAGGAGATGGAGTATTCCTATAACGATGGCGATCTTTATTATTTCATGGATCCCGAGAGCTATGAGCTCATCCCGATAAACAAGAGCGACCTCTCCGACAACTTCAAGTTCGTCAAGGAGAACACCGTTTGCAAGATCCTTTCCTACAAGGGCAATGTTTTCGGCGTTGAGCCCCCCACAAGCGTTACTCTCGAAGTCACCCAGACCGACCCCGGCTTCAAGGGCGACACCGCGACAAACGCCACCAAGCCCGCAGTGCTTGAGACCGGCGCAGAGATCAAGGTTCCTCTGTTCATCGAAGAGGGCGAGATGGTCATCGTTGACACCCGCACCGGCGAGTATCTGAGCAGAGCGTAAGATTCCGTAATTCAAAAGCCGACGGCTGTTTTTGAAAGGAGAAAGCAAAATGACAGTTACTGAGAAAGTTGCTTATATCAAAGGTCTTGTCGACGGTCTCGACCTCGACGCAAAGAAAGACGAAGTCAAGGTCATCAAGGCTATCATCGAGCTTCTTGACGACATGGCTATGAGCGTTTCGGATCTCGAAGAGGGTCTCGATGTTGTCAGCGATCAGGTTGACGAAATAGACGAGGATCTCTCCGATCTCGAGGGCTATGTCTACGAGGACGATGACGACTGCTGCTGCGGCGACGACGATTGCTATGAGATCGAGTGCCCCAACTGCGGCGAGACTATCTGCGTCGACGACGGCATCCTTGAGGACGGAAGCATTGACTGCCCCAACTGCGGCACTCTGCTCGAGTTCGATTTCGATGACGATTGCTGCTGCGGCGATGACGACTGCGACTGCGACCACGACGACTGATAAAAACCAAAAGCAATGCCGCTGCGCGCCGCTCTTGCGGCGCGCAGTTTTAGTTTGCCGCGGCTTTATTTATATCGGCTGCACCGATAGCCCAAGCCTCCGAAAAGTTAAGGCGGGTAACATCGGCGAAGCGCCGCCGATAACGGACAGCCGCAAGGGCTGTCCCTACGAAGTGCGCTGTTTAAAATCACATAGATTTTAAAGGCAAGCAAACAAGGTTTGCCTGCTTTCGGCTCCTGCAGGGGAGCCGGATTGGCGAAGCCAAGACTGAGGGGTTTGTTTCGCTTCGCTCAAAGTAAAATAGGTAAAAGTGAATAGTGAAAAAGTATGAGAGCACATCTATAATCTGCACATCAAAATCCTGTACAGATTTCGCGGGCAGATAATATCCGCCCCTACGATATAATATTGTTGGGTCACCGCGCTCTGCAAAGACACATTTTTTAACCTCAAACGAAAAATTTAACCTCGCAACTCAGTGCGCGTGGCGCACAGGATATATAATTTTTTATCAAAGGAGAGGATCAAATGAAACAAGGCACGAAGGTTTTTATCTGCCTGCTGTGTGTCGTGCTTGCGACGCTCATCACTGTCGCGTGCATTTTCTGCATCTACTATCCGCACTATAAGCAGAATCAGCACGCCGCGGTCATCGAGGATAAGCCGCTCGAGCGCGGGGAGATGCGCATCATGAGCTGCAATCTGCGCTGCGCGAACGTCATGGACACGGGCAAAAAGAGCTGGTTCTATCGCGCCGATCTCATCGTCAAGAACATCGAAACGGAAGCGCCGACTATTATCGGCTTCCAGGAGGCGACAAAGTGGCAGTATAATTATATGTGCCGCACGCTTCAGGGCTATGACTCGGTCATAACCTTCCGCGACGAATCGACTTTCTCCGAGGGCTGCCCGGTGTTCTACCGCACCGACCTCTACGACCTTATCGACAAAGGCTCGTTCTGGCTCTCCGAGACTCCCGAAAAGATGAGCAAGGACTGGGATTCCGCGTGCTATCGAATTTGCAGCTATGTTATCCTCAAGGAGAAGCAGACGGGGCTCGAATTCGTCGTGTTCAACACGCATCTCGATCATGTCAGCGAAGAGGCGAGGATAAAGGGCATCGGTGTTGTGCTCGACAAGATAGCGCAGTTCGGTTCGCTGCCCGCGATGATAATGGGCGACTTCAATGTTGAAGAGGACACCGAGACATATCGCAGCGCGACCGAGAACTTCCTCGATGTCAAGTACCAGACTGAAAATCCGATAAAGAGCTGCACCTATCAGAACTGGGGCAAGCGTCTTGACGACGACTGCATCGACTACATAATGATCTCCAAGACCGGCTTCAGGGTCAACAGCTACAATGTTGTCAGAACGACCTATGATGGAGTCTACCCGAGCGATCATTTCCCGATAACGGCGAGCCTCACGCTCACGCAGGGTTAATAAAATTACCTCCGTATGGCAAAAGTCATGCGGAGGTTTTCTTTCAATATTAATTAAGAAATTTTCAGGTTGAGCTTCAATTTGTCGGATATCATTGCGATAAATTCGCTGTTGGTCGGCTTGCCGCGGGAGTTCTGGATGGTGTAGCCGAAGTAGGAGTTGAGCACATCGACATCGCCTCTGTCCCAGGCGACCTCGATTGCGTGGCGAATGGCGCGCTCAACGCGCGACGGAGTGGTTTTGAAGGTCTTTGCAACTGTAGGATAGAGAAGCTTCGTGACGGAATTCATAATCTCATCGTCGTTGACCGCGAGGATTATCGCCTCGCGCAGATACTGATAGCCCTTTATGTGCGCGGGCACGCCGATGCGGTGCATTATCTCGGAGACGGTGACCTCGAGGCTGTTGTCCTGCGCGGAAAAAGCAACTATGTTTCCCTGCGCCGGGGCGGAAAGCCCGGTCAGCTGTTTTATCCTCTGGGCGAGTATCTGCGTGTCAAAGGGCTTGATGAAATAGTAGTCTGCGCCGCTCTGCGTTATCTCCTGCTCAAGACGCGGATTCGCGTTTGACGCGGTCACGAACACCAGTGGGCGCGGCTCGAGGTGCATGTCGGCAAGTCCGCCGAGCACGCCTATCGCGTCCGTGCCCTGCATGAAAGCGTCCATGATAAGCACGTCCGGTCTGCTTCCCTGCCTGAAAAGGTGGAGTATCTGCGCGCCGTCCTTTCGGACTGTTTCGACCTCAAAGCCGTTTGCCCGCAGTGCCGCGGCGCAGCCCGTCTGAGTGTCCGTGTCCTGTGCAAGCATGATTTTTAACATTTTTCCCATAATTAGTACCTCCGGGTTGATTTTTCAATTGGATTTTACCATATATGGGAATAAATGTCAATAATAAATTACCATTTTTTGGCAATTTTTATTTTATGCTCCAATTTTGCTACGAAGCGGCGGAATATCCGGGCGAAGATATGCGCTCCGCCTCCTCCGCCATCGTCTGGGCAAATATCGCGTAGCCCTTGAGCGGATCGTTGATAAAAACATGGGTCACCGCGCCGATCAGCATACCGTTCTGGACTATCGGGCTGCCGCTCATGCCCTGGACTATGCCGCCGGTTTTTTCAATAAGCCGCTTGTCGCGCACCTCGATTATCATGTTGCGCTGGCCGCTTTTTGTATAGATCTTCGTTATCTCGATATCATAATACTGCGGTCCGTCCGCGTCAACAGTCGAGATAATCTGCGCCTTGCCGGTTTTGACTTCGTCGGCTATCGCCACGGGCATCTCCACGGTTTTCGGCAATTCGCTAAACGCGCCGTAAACGCCGATGCCGCAGTTTTCATAGAGCTCGCCTATCTCTCCCGGCGCGAACACACCGCACAGCTCGCCGGGCGAGCCGTCCTTGCCCTTATAGCAGCCTTTTACAGCGGCATTGACCGCGTCGCCGCCGGATATCGGCAGCTCTTCGCCCGTGTCAACATCGCAGACCGCGTGACCGAGCCCCGCAAAAATTCCGTTTTTGCGGTCATAGAAAGTCACCGTTCCTATCCCCGCCGACGAGTCGCGTACCCACAGACCGGCTTTGAACTTGCTGTCAACTTTGCTCCGCGCGGGCAAGAGTTTCACCGTCTGCTTTTTGCCTGCGCGCTCGATGAGCAGCTCAACTTCGTCGCCACCGCTCGACTCAACGGCGGAGGAGATATCATTGTTTCGGCTGACGGGCGAACCGTTTATCTCTAAAATGATATCGCCCTTTTTCAGCCCCGCGCGAGCCGCCGGGTCAACTGCGCCCGATGCCGTTTCGATCTCCTCGCTCCCGACTATCAGCACGCCGCGCGTATAGAGCCTGATGCCGAAAATTTCGCCGCCGACGGTGACATATCTGCGCTGAGACACTTTCACCCTTGCGGTCTTGACCGGGAACACCCCGAACGCTTTTACCTCAAGCTCATATTCGCCCTGCGGCGATGCGGACGCGGACGCAGAAAACACGCTCTCGCCGATATCGGCGCCGCTGCCCGCGACGACGCTGTATTCGTCGGGCAGCTGGATATCGCCGTAAGCGACGCAGGAAAAAATTCCCACCGAGAGCATGAGCGCGACCGCGCTGAAAAATCTTATGATTTGCTTCATGCTCCGCCCCCTTTTTGTTTTTGTCCGCACTGCGGACACCGTTATTTTTTCCGCGCCGCGCGGCATTATCGCCGGAAAACAAAGGGCAAAAAAAGATGGAAAATTTTAATATTAATAATTGTATACCATGTCCTTACACTACTGTTTACCATGTTTCGCTTGACATGATATCCGCCCTATTTACTTTGAGCGAAGCGAAACAACCCCTCGGCCACTTCACGACAGCTTTCCTGCGGGGGACGAATAGATTTCACGGCAAATTTCATTTGCAAAGCACTCAAATATAAAACTTGCCCGCCGCAGCACATAAACCACTGCGGCGGACTTAATTTATTCAGACCTCTATATAATACGGGCAGATATCCTCGTAACTGCCGTCCTTCATTCTGAAGCCGCCGGGGATAGTGCCGAGCTGTTTGAAGCCGATGCGCTCATAGAGATGGCGCGCGTGGATGTTCGTCCTGACAACGGCGTTGAACTGGAGCACTCTGAAGCCCTCTTCATGCGCCTGACGGATGCAGTCGAGCACCAGCTTTTCGCCGATGTGCTGTCCTCTGCTTTTGGATGAGACTGCGTAGCTCGCGTTGCAGATATGTCCGCACCTGCCGACGTTATTCGGGTGCAGGATATAGAGCCCGAGCACCTTTCCGTCAACCTCGGCGACGCCGCAGTAAGTCTGCGCGGCGAAGAACTTTTCCCCGCTGACACTGTCGAGCATCTCCTCCTGCGGAAAAGCCACGCCGCCCTCGATTACCTCATTCCATACGGCGATCATCTCCGGGAGATCGCCGCTTTTATATTTTCTGATTGTTACTTCGCTCATTTTATCCCTCCGGGAGATTTTCAAAGAAAAGCTTTGAGCCCGTGGTCGAGGGCGATTATATCGCCGAACGGGGCGAGCGGTGTTTTGTTCCAACGGTTACCGCTTATCTTCACCGCCGAGCAGCAGTCGCCGAGGCGAATGCGCCCGCATCTCAAATCAATGCCGTCGATACTCCGCGTGTTGATTATTTTATTATTTGTAATATTCAAGCCCGAGACATTGTCGGCGCGGAGTATATAGTTTTCGCAGTTTATGAAGCGGTTGGAGTCGACGGTTATATTCGAAAACGCCGCGACCTGCGCCCCGCTGCCCGCGATATTTGTCTCTATTCTGATGGCGGAATCCCAGCCGCTGTAGCAGCCGAGCTCGAACTCGTTGTTACGGATAACAAGATTGTTGACTCCCGTGCCCTCGTACCAGAGACCGGGCATGATGTCCATGACTATTTTTATCTGCTGACCCATTATTTTATAGAATCGGTTGTTCTCGCAGAGTCCGTTGTCGCTCTGGAGCAGCAGTCCGCGTGCGCGGTGCTCGTGGAAATAGTTGTTTGAAATGACATAATTTCCGCTGTCGCAGTCGGCGATATACATTATTGTATCGGCGGCTATCTCTTCGGGCAGTGTTCTGTCGAAGCTTATCACGCCGCCGGCGGAGATGTCGGTTATTTTAGCCTCAAAATCTATATCGGCATAGGTGCCGAGCTTGAATTTCATCGTGTCGCCGATAGTCAGCAGATACTGATTCGCATACACCGTGAGCGCATTGTCGGACACGCGCTGTTTTATATAGAGAAGATTGTCGTGGACATTGAGCGAGTCATCGCCCATATAACTGAAATCACAGCCGGAAACTCTGAAATGCCCGTTCGTGTCCGCGATATGCACGCCGTCGGCGGTCGCCGAGATGTGGCGCGTTTTTTCATATCCCGGACGAATGCCTATGGACGAGTTCAGTATCTGATAGCGGCTGACGCGCTGAGTGAAGAGCCAGCCCATGCCGGCGGCGGAATATATCTTCACGCCGTCAAAAGTAATATTCTCCGACGCGCCGCAGACCGAGAAAACCTGAGAGCCGTAGACATAGTGGCGCACAAGATAATATTCTCGGTTTTTGAACTCATCAAGCGAGCCGTCGTGGGTCACTCTCAGAACGTTTTTGCCGACTTTTTCAATGCTTTTGATTATCTCGGGGTGCTGATAAATATAATTTTCCTTGCTCTCGCCCGCCGCGCCGAAGGTCAGCGTCCTGGGGTCGAGCTGGGTCATCACCATGACGGCGATATCCTCGGGCACTTCGTCAAGCTCGGTAAAGCGCATATCGAACGTATGCTTTGTCACATTTCGCTTCTCGATTTTAACAACGGAAGCGAGACGGGATTCGTCCCAAGCCCAGTCGACGGCAAGCCCTTTTATCTCAAAATTTTCGCATCCGCTTATCTCGAAATATCTGTCGCAGTCAAAGACAAACACCGCGCCCTCGGCGTCGATGAGAACATCCTTGAGCGAAATTAGACCGATAGTATTCTTCGGCGAGAAGCGGTATTCCCCGGCATCTATTACAAGACGCGTGCCCGGATTCCTGCGGCAGTAATCAATCGCGCGGCAGAAAGCGTCCGTGTTGTCCTGCGAGTTGCTGTCCATGCCGAAATCGGAAGCATATATTATTTTCATATTTTCCGCATTCGGGCGGGAGATATAGAACACCGAGTCGTCAACGCCGACGACTTTGTCATATACCGAAAGCTTCGACGGCGCGGGTTCGCTCTCGTGCGGCAGCTCGCCTTTGGGCGGCACAACGGTCAGCGGAATATTGAACACCGGCGCGAGCGCGATAATGATCGCCACGAGGGCGGAGAGAATACACTGCATATTTCTTCCTCCGTAAGATTTATATGTCAAAGTATACCACACAACAAAAAAAGTCGCAACAAAAAAGGGACCGCCCGAAAGCAGTCCCGCATTGCAAAATAGCTTTGCTTATTTTTTTATAACATGCCATTCGCAGAAGCGGCTTGACATCATCGCGTCGTCATACTTGCTGTCGACATACTGACCGATCTGCGTTGTCGCGGCAATCCCCGCGCGGCGGTCTCTCCAGCGCACCATGCACACGAGAGTGAACGAGAGATTGATTATCATAAATATCGATAACGCGGCACACGCGACCTTCCAGCCCGTGCCCTGCATACGCGCGAACACCTTTTTGAGCTTCGGCACGACCATATAGGCGAAGATAACGCCCGCAAGTCCCCAGAGCAGCGTCATTTTCAGGCAGATTAGACCTTTGTAGTTCATGAAGCTCTTTGAGTAGTCCCACGCTTTCATGCCCATGCCGTATTCGAGCAGCAGCCCGCAGGCGAGCTCAAAGACCGTAGCGACTATCGCGATAGAGCAGAACCGGGCGACAACTCCCTTGTAACCGGTGCTCCGTATTTTTTCGCCGCTTATGTAGAACATCACTGCGCCTACGCCGTATATCAAAGAGAACGGTCCCCAGATGGTTGCGACATGCGTCTCCCAGTGGCCGAAAATCAGCCTGCACCATGTACCCTCGAGCAGAACGCCGAGCACATTGCCAAACATGAACAGCCAGAACATATTGCAGTAGGTCACGCCGTCCTTCTTCATCTCGGCAAGACCCTCATGTCTGTTTTTCACAGTATCGCCTCCTGTCCTTTGCTTTCTATATAATATAACAGAAGATTCGACTTTTTTACTTCAAATATGAGCATATTTTCAAATGTTTATTTTTTATTTAATTTTTACGGCTCCGCAAGCGCCGCTTGACAAATGCAAACGCCGCTTTCTTGCGGACAGCAGGCTTCTCTGATATAATTGAACCACAAAAGGGAGGAGAAGAGCTATGACGATCGGATCACGGATACAGGCTCTGCGAAAAGAGCGCGGTATGTCCCAGGAGGAGCTTGCAAATAAACTTTCGGTCAGCCGCCAGACGGTCAGCCAGTGGGAGACCGGGCAGACTGCGCCGAGCATCGACAACATATATACATTAAAAGATATCTTCGGCGTGTCGTTCGACGCGCTCATGTCGGAGCAGCAGACGGAGAGTCCGCAAAAAGCACCCGCGGCAGTAATCCCGCATAAGCACGGCGAAATAACATACAACCCGGAAGACATAAAATCCGCAACGCGCATTGTATTCATGCCGCGTATTCTAAGAACGCTGTTCGTCGCGGTGCTTTTTACCATAGTTCTTTCTGCGTCCGCCATCGGCGACGACAGAATCGACATTCCGGGCTTTTGCATTGCCGCGCTGATTTTCACTATAGCCGTCCTTATCAAACAAATAATCGGAGCCGCCTCTTACAAAAAGAGTGCCTTGCAAAAAAGTGCAGACAGAAAATACGAATACGATCTCTATGCGGACAGAATGGTAATAACCGTCATGCGCCGTGGCGAGCTTTCGAGCCGATTTGTCGTGCGCTACGGAGATGTGTCAAAGATTCTCGAAAATCAGACGCATGCTGTATTTGTCCACGGGGGAAATTTATTCATTCTGCGCAAATCGGAGCCGCTGTGCGATGCGGTCAGGCCGTATATAGGCGCGGGAAAAAACACAGTCGCAGCGTCAGGCAAGGGGAAAGTGATATCGATTTTGCTGATAATCCTCTCCATACTCTGCCCGTTTTTCGCGCTCACCGCCCTTGAAGCCGCAGTTCCGGATGTTCCGTCAAGCTTTGCTCTGGGCGAAGCCGTGAACAGAATGTGGATTTTCTATCTCTTCCTGCCGATACCGACAGCGTCAATAATCTTCGGCTTTTATCAAAACAAAAAGGGCATCCGCAACGTCAGAAATATAGTCGTCGGGCTGATTCTCGCGGTCATCCTTGCAGTCTACGGCTCGTTTACGCCGATTTTCAAAGATTCGTACATATCCGACAATCTTGTCGCCGAAAAATATGCTGCGGAGATAAATATCGAGCTTCCGAAGAGCGAAAAATGCGTAATCAACAAGCTGTTCGAGGGCGAGGTACGCTCATCGGTGCTCTGCGAAAAGACGAGCTTCGACGCATTTTTTCAAAACGCTAAAAGCGACGACCGCTGGAAAGAAGAGCTGCCGACCGAACTTCAAGGCTGCGCCCCGGCTTTTACGCTCGGCGAATACGACCTCTGTCTTATCTATAATGCCGACACCGGTGAGTTCAACACCCTCCCCGAGAAAAGCGGCGAATATCACTTTATCTTTATCGCCGCCAAAAAATCCGACCGCACGCTTGAGATAGCGGACTACACACGCAAGTTCACTGCGTCGGGGCAGTCTCTCCCTGGCGCTGCCTGATCTTTCTCCAGTTGATGAAGCCGTAGCAGTCATTGATAAAGAACACCGAGAAACAGACTATCATCGGCAGATACGACGGGTCGTCGACAGTCGCCATTATCCACATAATAATTAATACAATGTCGTTTGCGGCGTAGCCGAGCCCATAGAGCGGCGATAAATCTCGTTGCGACGGAAACAGTCAACCACTATAAACAGCACCGACCCCCGATATATCCCGGAGGTCGGTGTTTTACTATACAATTTATTATACAATATAATCTTTGTATCTTTCGAGAAGCTTCGCGTCTGCGGTGACGGTCATCAGCAGTCCGTCCGGGCGGTATTCCTCGCGGTCGAGCGCGCCCTTTTCGCGCAGGAGAGCGGCATCCGACCCCATGGAATAGGGGAGCAGGAGCGTGACCTTTTTGCGCGTGGGCGGCAGTGCCCTGACCATCTCGTTTAAAAGCCTGTCCAGTCCCTCTCCCGTGAGCGCGGATATCTTGACGCTGTGCAGTCCCGCCGAGAGCCACGAGAGATCCGGCGCGGCGTCGCACTTGTTGAACACGGCGATTATCGGCTTGCCCTTGCATCCGAGCTCTTCGAGAAGCCTGTTCGTGACCTCAAGGTGCTCGGCGCAGTCCGGCGACGAAGCGTCGCAGACATTGAGTATCAGCGTCGCGCTCGCCGCTTCTTCGAGAGTCGATTTGAACGCCTCGACAAGTCCGTGCGGCAGGCGGCGGATGAATCCGACCGTGTCTATGAGCATAACTCTTCTGCCGTCCGGCAGAGTCAGCGCGCGGGAGGTGGGGTCGAGGGTCGCGAAGAGCTTATCCTCCGCAAGCACGCCCGCCTGGGTCAGCGCGTTCATCAGCGTTGATTTTCCGGCGTTTGTGTAGCCGACTATGGCGGCTGTCTCGACTTCGTCCTTTTCGCGGCGTTCGCGCGCGAGCTTCCTGCGGCGCGAGAGCGCTTCAAGCCCGTCCTCAAGATTTTTTATCCTGCGGCGGATGTGGCGGCGGTCGGATTCGAGCTTTGTTTCGCCCGGTCCGCGCGTGCCGATTCCTCCGCCGAGACGCGACATGCTTGTTCCCTTGCCGCCGAGGCGCGGGAGCAGATATTTCAGCTGAGCCAGCTCGACCTGCAATTTGCCCTCGCCGCTTCTTGCGCGCGCGGCGAAGATATCGAGTATCAGCTGCGTGCGGTCAACGACGCGCACGTCGGTTATGTCTTCAATATTCCTCTGCTGTGAGGGAGTCAGCTCGCTGTCGAAGATAAGCAGATCGACGTCGTTATCGGCGCAGAAGTTTTTTATCTCCTTGAGCCTGCCCGAGCCGATGAAGGTCGCGGAGTCGGGAGTCTCGCGCCGCTGAGTCACGCGCGCTTCGACCTCGGCTCCGGCGGTCTTTGCCAGCTCCTCAAGCTCGTCGAGCGATGCCTCGCAGTCATATTCTCCCAGATCCACGCCGACAAGCACGGCAGTCTCGGGCTTTTGTATATTTTCAAAAAGTTCCGTCAAACCGGTTCCTTTCCGAACAGCTTATTCCAGACCGTTGGGGTTCTGCGACTGCCAGCGCCACGAGTCGGCGCACATATCGTCGATATCATACTGCGCCTGCCAGCCGAGCACTTCCTTTGCCTTTGTCGCGTCCGCATAGCAGCAGGCGACATCACCCGCGCGGCGGGGAGCTATTCTGTAGTTGATTTTGATTCCCGACGCCTTTTCAAAAGCCTTGACAACGTCGAGCACGCTGTAGCCCTTGCCGGTGCCGAGGTTATAGACCTCGCAGCCCTTAACTTTGAGCAATCTGTCGAGGGCTTTTATGTGACCTATCGCCAGGTCGACAACATGGATATAGTCGCGCACGCCAGTGCCGTCCGGGGTCGGATAGTCGTTGCCGCAGACGTTGAGGCACTCGAGCTTACCGATGGCGACCTGGGTGATATAGGGCATGAGGTTACCGGGGATTCCGTTGGGATCCTCGCCGATGCGCCCGCTCTTGTGCGCGCCGATGGGATTGAAGTAGCGGAGGATGGACACGCCCCACTCGCTGTCGGAAATGCACAGATCCTGAAGTATCTGCTCGATGAAATACTTCGTCGTGCCGTAGGGGTTCGTGGTGCCGCCGGTCGGCATATCCTCTCTGAGCGGAGAGGGATTCTTGCTGCCGTAAACAGTGGCGGACGAGCTGAAGACGAGTTTCTTGCATCCCGCCTTATCCATCACGCGGCACAGGCAGACCGTGCCCGCTATGTTGTTGTCATAGTAGTTGAGAGGCTCCTTGATGCTCTGCGGAACGCTCTTGAGACCCGCAAAGTGAATAACCGCATCGATCTTGTTCTCGGCGAAAACTTTGGTCATCGCCTCTTCGTCGCGTATATCCGCCTGATAGAATTTGAAATCCTTGCCCGTAAGTTCTTTTATTCTTTTAAGGCTTTCGGGCTTGCTGTTGACAAAATTATCGAGTATAATGATATCATATCCCGCGTTGAGCAGCTCTACGCTCGTGTGCGAGCCGATGAAGCCAGCGCCGCCGGTTACTAATACAGTGGACATTGAAATTACCTCCAGACTCTTTATTGGTTATATTATACTCATAAAGTAGGCAAAAGAAAAGATAGACGACAGGTTTTTTACAAATTTTTTACGCTGCAAAGCGAAAAAAGAGGTGCAAAAAATGGAACTTTACGATAAAATTCATGAAAACGAAGAGCTCAAGACTTATATCCTCGCAGGCAACCGCGTTCTCGGCGAGCTGGGCTTCACCGAGCACGGACTCGCCCATGCGGGCACGGTATCAAAAATGTCGCGCGAGATACTGGAAATACTTAACTACAGCGACCACGAATGCGAGCTCGCGGCGGTCGCCGGATACATGCACGATATCGGCAACATGATAAACCGATGCGACCACGCGCAGAGCGGCGGCATACTCGCGTTCAACATTCTGCGCAGCCTCGACATAAACCCGAAAGACATCGCGCTGATAGTCGGCGCGATCGGGCACCACGACGAAAAGACGGCGGCACCCGTCAGCCCGATCGCCGCGGCGCTCATCCTCGCGGACAAGAGCGACGTGCGCAGAAGCCGCGTCAGAAACAGCAAAACAGTCAGCACGGACATTCACGACAGGGTCAACTACGCGGTCGTGGACTCGGAGCTTGAGGTTGACGGCGAGGACAGAGTAATAATCCTGCGCCTGAAGATCGATACGGACATCTGCCCGGTGATGGAATATTTCGAGATTTTCCTCGAGCGCATGGTGCTTTGCAAAAAATCTGCCGCCAGACTCGATTGCAGCTTCGAGCTGATAATCAACGACACGAGATTGCTGTGAGTGTGCGGACAAGTCGCCGACCACTACAAAATACGCGGCAATAAGATTGTACGGATTTCGCGGGAGAATGATATCCGCCCCTACAAGATTGTGCTGATTTGCAATATCGACTGCTTGCCTATCGCCGACATTTATAATTACAAATTGCTGCTTTGCTTCACCCGCTCTTTTTTGACTGTTCTGTCTCTCTGCGGGGCATTCACAAAATACTTTTAGCAAATTTCTCAACCAAACCACACGGAGATACGATATGTTCAGAAAAATGAGGCGCGCTGAACGCGAACTGCCCGAGGGGCAGGCAAAAGAAATACTCGAAAACGGCTCTTACGGTGTGCTCGCCCTCGCGGGCGACGGCGGCTATCCTTATGCCGTGCCGCTCAACTATGTCTATGACGGCGAGAGAATATATTTTCACTGCGCCGCCGAGGGTCATAAAATCGACGCCATAGCGCGGGATAACAAATGCTCCTTTTGCGTCGTCGAAAACGGCGGAGTGATCGAAGACCGCTTCACCACAAAATATCGGAGCGTTATCGCTTTCGGGAAAATATACGAGGAGACCGACGGCGAGCGCAGGGAGAATGCTTTTCGCCTGATGATGCGGTCGCTGACTCCGTCGGTAACAAATGAAAAGCGCGAGGAAATGTCGCACTGCCAAAAAGCGCGTATTCTCGCAATGGATATAGAATATTTGAGCGGCAAGGGTGCGAATCAGTAAAATACAATCTGCCGTCAATGAGGGGTTAAATCAATGAAAAAGAAAAATATAATTTGGCTGTGCGCCAATATAGCGGTGTTTGCGCTGTTCGCGTTCTTCCACAGCGTGAAATTCGTCGCGGCGGCAGCGGTTGTCTATTCCGCGGCGAGCATAGGACTTTTGACATTCGATATGTGCCGCGGACGCACGGAGAGCATCTGGTGCGCGCCGATGGTGCCGGTGGCGCTCATGATTTTCGAGACCGAGATAAACAACGCCATCGACTCATTCGGTCCGATGCTCTGCGTGAGCATTATTATCGCCATTGTGCTGACTATCGTTGCCTATATGATATGCAAGAAGAAGTTTGCGGGCTTTTCCGTCGGAGGAGTGAAACAGGCGCTGTTTATTCTGCTCGCCGCGCTTTCTATAATGGGCTGCGCCATGACGCTCAACAACACGTTCACCCGCGGCGTACATAATGTCAACACGGTCGTTATCGAGACGGACGACGATATCAGAACCGCGTTTTACGACGGTCCGCACAGAATCCGCGTGACCCCGTGGAAAGGCGCGGGAGTCGATGCGTGGATCGACCTGCCAAAGGAGCGCTGCGGCAAAGTCGAAGTCGGCGATTCGATTGAGGTCAAGGTCGAAACAGGACTTTTCGGCGTGCGCATCTGCTCGCTGACCGAATAACAAGGAGATAATATGCAGGATCTTTCAAATATCAATACTATAAAAGAAATACTCTCGGCTCACGGATTCACTTTTTCGAAGTCGCTCGGTCAGAACTTTCTGATAAATCCGACCGTCTGCCCGCGCATGGCGGAGGCCTGCGGCGCGGACGAAAACACCGGCGTTATCGAGATAGGCGCGGGAATCGGCGTGCTGACCGCGGAGCTTGCAAAGAGGGCGAAAAAAGTCGTCTCGCTTGAGCTCGACACGCGCCTCATACCCGTTCTCGCGGGGACGCTCGAAGATTTCGACAATGTCGAAGTGCTCAATGCAGATGTGCTCAAGACCGATCTGCACGAACTCATCGCGAGCCGATTTGCCGGAATGCGCGTCGTAGTCTGCGCGAATTTGCCGTATTACATCACGTCGCCGGTTATCATGTACCTGCTCGAGAGCCGCATTCCGATAGATGCGGTGACAGTCATGGTGCAGAAAGAGGCGGCGGCGAGACTCTGCGCCCCGGTCGGCAGCAGGGACGCGGGTGCCGTAACAGTAGCGGTCAACTACTATGCCGACGCAAAGAAGCTCTTCGACGTTTCGGCGGGCTCGTTCATGCCCGCTCCCAAAGTGGACAGCAGCGTTATCAGGCTCGATATCAGACCAGACCCGCCCATTGAAATATCGGACGAGAAATTCTTCTTCCGCGTAGTCAAGGCGGCGTTCGGTCAGCGCAGAAAGACCGCATCGAACTCGCTGAGCGCGGGACTCGGCATCCCGAAAGACAAGATAAACGCGGCTATAGAAGCGGCGGGACTGCCCGCGAGCGTCAGGGCGGAGAGCCTCGGCATGGAAAATCTGGCACGCCTGAGCGAATGCATCGCGGCTCAGTGCAGATAACAGATAAACGAGGGATTTCTATACTATTGCTCTTAGTAAAATACACGGCGAAGCCCGGCGGCGGAGAAAAATTCGTCAGAGAAATAACAGATTCCGGGATTCTCAATGCCGTCCGCGCCGAGGACGGCTGCGAGGGCTACGACTACTACTTCTCGGCAGAAAGCCCGGACGCGGTGATGCTCGTTGAAAAATGGGCTTCGGCAAAACAGCAGGAAGCGCATCTTCAAACAGCGCACATGGCAGAGCTGATGAAGATAAAAGAGAAATATATCTCGGGCACCTCAGTCGAAAAAACAGTTTTATAAAAAACATCAAGGCATCCGCTCATGACGGATGCCTTTGTTTGTTGGTGGGGAGTGCAGGGCTTCTGCAAATTGGGAGTTGTCTATTGCTCAAGCCACAACAAAGAAAAAAGTAAGTGACCCAGCTAATTTTTATAATCAGGCCTTCAATAGCCACGCCGCAGTGTTTGAAGTATATCTGGTAAGAGCAAAGACACGACTCGTTTGTTTTTTTGCAGATATTAAAAAGAAAACGCGGGTAGTATAAAAGTTTGATTATGGTATGGCGCAAAGGTAGAGTATAAATCCTACAAATTAACATCGTGCCGCTGTCGCGGCATCGGTGCGTCGAGGTCGCCGCACCCTACAAGTTATATATCAATAAAATTGTGCAAAATCTGTGGGTGGATAATATTCTGCCATACTATACACATCCTTCCACTCCAAACAAAGCAAAAATCCGCCGCATCAAAAAATCAACACGGCGGATTTTTATTTCATCTCTCTGTATATTTCCCTCGCGCGGGTCGTCAAGGCTTCCTGCGTATTTTTTGTCACCCCGTCTATCACTTCGTCGAGTAATTGGGCGAGCACCGCGCCGAGCTTTCTGCCCTGCGGGATGCCGATATCCATGAGCGTGCGCCCGTTTATCTGGAGCTCGCTCAGCGACAGGCACGGCTTCTGCGCCGCCAAATTCTTCGCAGTTTTTTCGGCATCGGCTATTTGGTCGAGCCGGTATCTGTATTCCGGCGACTGCGCGAGCACATCGGCGCGCATGACCTTGAGCAGATTCAGCACGCCGTCGAGACCGAATTTTGAGAGATAGCGCGGCATTTTTTCCGTGTTTTCATATAGCTCCCATCGGTCGTGATTGCTGACGAGAAAGAGAATTTCATCCCTGAATTTGTTCGATACTTTGAGCCGCGCGAGTATCTGCGCCGAAATCTCCGCGCTGATTCGCTGATGCCCGTAAAAATGCGCGACTCCGTTTTCGTCGAATTTTTTGACGGCGGGCTTGCCGCAATCGTGCAGGAGCATTGCAAAGCGCAGCGTCGGCTCGGGGTCGATGCTCTCGACGGCTATCAGCGTGTGTTCGTATATGTCATAGCAGTGGTGCGGGTTGTCGTGGCTGTTTTTATACATCGGCTGAAGCTCCGGCAGGATTTCAAACAGCACCGGGGCAAAGCCCGTTAGAATTCGCTTAGCGCCTTTTCCACAGACGAGCTTTAACAGCTCTTTTGCTATGCGCTCTTCTGAAATATTTCCGAGCAGAGCGCAGTTTTTCAAAAGGCTCTGCGCGGTTTTCTCCTCAATTTCAAAGTCGAGTGCGGACGCAAAGCGCAGGGCGCGCAGGATTCGCAGAGCATCTTCGTTAAAACGCCTGTCCGGATCGCCGACACAGCGGATTATTTTGTTCTTGAGGTCATTCTGACCGCCGAAAAGATCGACCGTCCCGGTCATTTTGCTGTAAGCCATGGCGTTAACCGTAAAATCACGCCTGCCGAGATCCGCGCCGAGATTGGAAGTAAAAGTCACGCTTTTCGGGTGCCTGTTGTCCTCATATTCACCGTCGAGGCGGAAAGTCGTTATTTCAAGCGGCTCGCCGTCGATAACTACCGTCACCGTGCCGTGCTTTATGCCCGTGTCGATGCAGTGAAAGTCTGCAAACACGGATTTCATATTCTCCGGCTTCGCCGAGGTCGTTATGTCCCAGTCGTTCGGAGTTTTTCCGAGCAGGCTGTCGCGCACGCATCCGCCGACGGCATATGCCTCGAAACCCGCCGACTGAAGCAGGTTTATCGCGGTGTCAACATTTTTCGGCATATCCATCGTCAATCGGTTCAACTCCTTTACAACAAAGATATTTTATCATATAATTGTCACCGGATACAAGAGAAAAAGGAGCAAGAACATGAACATACAGATATTCGGAAAATCAAAATGCTTCGACACGAAAAAGGCGGAGCGCTGGTTCAAGGAGCGCAGGATAAAATATCAGCTCATCGATGTTGCAAAATATGGCATGAGCCGCGGCGAATACGCCTCGGTCAAGAAAGCCGTCGGCGGCATGGACAAATTATTCGACGAGAAGAGCAAGGCATACGAACAGCAGTTCATAAAATACCTCGCGCACGACGAGGACAAAGAGGAGAAGCTGTTCGAGCACCCAGAACTCTTCAAAACCCCGATAGTCCGAAACGGCAAGCAGGCAACGGTCGGCTACTGTCCGGAGATATGGAAAGACTGGGAATGATTTTGCCCGCGCTCAAAGCAATTAGTGAACAGTGAATAGTGAAAAAATGCGCAGTATAATCAGATATCATCAACCCGCGAACTTTGCACAGATTTTTGATAAGCAACTTGTAGGGTGCGGCGACCCGACGCACCGATGCCGCAGGGCGGCACAAAATGAAGTTATAAAAAGTATTTTTTTTATTTACCAACTTTTACGCTTCTAATTTTCACGAAAGGAGACCCGATATGCCAAACAGAATCTGGCTCTGCGGCGACACGCATATGCATTCTTCAATCAGCGACGGAAAATACGCGCCCGACGAGCTCATATCAAAATGCAAAGCCAAGGGTCTCGACTGGATAATAATCACCGACCACAACAAAAACGCGGTCGGCGACAAAAGCTATTATTCAGAAAATCTGCTCGTCATTCCCGGCGCCGAATACACCGGGCGAAACGGGCACATGAATATATACGGGAGCGGGCTGCCCGAATTTGACGGCACGCGCCCGGAGAAATACGAACAGTATCTTTCAATGTCCGCTCTCGCTCATTCAAACGGATGCACGGTGTCAATAAACCACCCGTTTTGCAGCCGCTTCGGATGGAGGATGCCGCTCGAAGATTTTCCGGCGGACTGCGTTGAAATCTGGAACATGTTCATGCATCAGAGCAACATGACCTGCATCGGTTGGTGGGAGCGACAGATTCTCGGCGGCAGGCGAATCGCGGCTCTCGGCGGCAGCGACTATCACCGCGACTACGGCACATCGGATATGCTCGCTTCGCCGACAACATTCGTCTTTGCCGAATCGAACAGCGAAAAAGATATTCTATCAGCCCTGCGCCGCGGCAACTCGTTTATCACGAACTCGCCCGACGCGTCGAGGCTCGTTCTGTCATACAAAGACTGCGTTCAGGGCGATGAAGTTAAATTTGTCCCGGGGATGAAAGTTCATCTGCGCGCCGAAAGGCTCAGAAAAAATATGACCCTGCGCGTGTTCAACAACGAAAAAATCATATATGAACACAGAATCGGCGGCGAGTCGGAGCTCAACGAAGATATCTCTATAACAGAAAAAGGCTTCGTCCGCGCGCAGATAACATACCGTCTGCGCGGATTCAGAAAAGCATTTTTCAACATCAAAATGGCTCTATGGAGACCGAAAGAGAAAAATATCCCGTATGATACCGCCATGTGGTGCATAACTAACCCGATGTGGGTAGTGTAAATATATTTTCAGAATTTTAAGTTGACCGTGCGGACATATTTTATTGCCTTATGACATGTAAGGTGCGGCGATTTCGACGCACCGATGCCGCGCAAGTGACATGCAATCTTTGTAAAGATTTATTCTGCCGACCGTAGGGGCGGATATCATCCGCCCGCGAAGTTTGCAGTGATTCTTGCCTTTTGTAACTTGTAGGGACGGCCCTTGCGGCTGTCCCTACGAAGTGCTGGAATTCGGAAGATAACAGCACAAAATCAGTCGGTTCTGTTCCACAATCCCTCAGTCTCGGCTTCGCCGAGCCAGCTCCCTTTACACAAGGGAGCCATAATAAAATTCTATATTGCTATAAAATTTGCTTTTGTAGTTGGTTTTTATAAACCTTTTTCGCCGCTCGCGCGGCATCGGTGCGTCGAGTCTGTATAGTCTGGTAAGATAGTTAACAGAATGTTCGGGGAGATAGTTTACAGTTTATGATATAAAATAGAGGCATAAAGAATAAATAAAAGGAAGTGTTTTTTATG